>Ga0302324_100017186_pt1 | contig 14356 bp, 12 predicted proteins | sample Palsa_T0_1_FD_201949 | JGI IMG/M metagenome (GOLD analysis project Ga0302324, IMG submission 201949) | Peat permafrost microbial communities from Stordalen Mire near Abisko, Sweden - Palsa_T0_1 | ecosystem: Environmental > Terrestrial > Soil > Palsa > Peat permafrost | place: Sweden: Abisko... | reverse complement strand
AGGCGGCGCGAAGCTTGGTGAAACTCCGGAATGTGCCGTCCCCGTTACCGAGCAAAATTTCGATCCCCGGAACCCCTCCCTGCTCTCTGAAAACAGCCAAGTCGAGCTTACCGTCCCCGTTGAAATCGGCGAGAACCAGAGACTCAGGATCCTCAATGGTGGGAAAGGAAGTGTCGCTCTGAAATGTGCCATCGCCATTACCCAGCAGGACCGAAAATGTGCTGTTAATTACATTCCCGACGATCAGATCCAATTTGCCGTCTCCGGTCAAATCGCCGACTGCGATTGGGATCGGATTTGACCCTGCCGGATAGTCCACATGCGGCTTGAACGTACCATCCCCGTTGCCCAGCAAGATGGACACGGTACCAGCGGCGAGGTTCGTGGCCGCAAGGTCCAGCTTCCCATCCCGGTTGAAGTCTGCGGCGACCATGCGGGAATCCCCCAATCCCGTGGCAAAATTGCTGGCGGCCTGGAACGTGCCGTCGCCGTTGCCCAACAGAATCGAAACCGTGCTGGACTCCTGGTTTCGAACGGCGAGATCCAGTATGCCGTCGCCGTTGAAATCCCCTACTACGACCGTGCTGGGAGTGGGGCCGACGGCGTACACAACCTGAGGTCTAAACGTACCATCGCCGTTGCCCAGGAGAATTGACACGGTCCCGTCTCCGTTGTTTACAACCGCCAGGTCCAATTTGCCGTCTCCGTTAAAGTCTCCGGTCGCTGCTTCTATGGGGGATTCCCCCACCGCGACATCTGTCCGGCTAAATGCAGGTATCGGGATAGCCGTGGCAATCGGCAAGAACACCACGTTCGACCTGCCACCCCCCGGCGCGGGATTCACCACCGTTATCCGGGCGGTGAACGCGTCGGCAATGTCCAGGGCCGATACGGTCGCCGTCAGTTGCGAACCATCGACGAACGTAGTCGGCAGCGCGTTGCCGTTCCAATCGACGATCGACCCGGCTACGAACCCCGTGCCGTTTACCGTGAGCGTGAATTGCGGTCCACCAGGCGCCGTCGCAGCCGGCAACAGCGGCTGATTGATGAACGGTAAGGGACTTTGCGCCCTCAGCGCCGAAAGCAAGAGCAGAAATATAGTGGCATGAAGGAAAAAGCTCTTTCGCATGGTTGATTCACCTCCGCGGAAACTCCAGACGTTGCGGCTCGCAAGTAAAACCGTGGCACTCGGGGAGACTTTCTCGCGCCGGGGGAATGAGGCCCGCAACAAGCCTCGGCCAGAAGATCAGTGAGATTGTACGCTCTTTCTCAGGACGAATGTCTACTGGTTGCTCAGCCTGGACTGCAATTCCTGAATCGCCGCCGTCCAGTCATTCAAGCCGTCGGCTTCCATCCACAGATCTTTGACCTCGGAATTCCTGCGTATCCGCTCCAGCGCTCGAACTGCGAGAGCTCTCAGCTCGGCCGTCGAGGCCTGCGGATTTTTCCTGGCCCACTCCACAATCGAAGTTGGCACGCCCGGCGCCGGGGAACCGCCCAGCACAGCCACCACTTCAGCCGCCGCGACCGCCACGCTGGCATCGTGCACCTCCAGATAGCCAGGATGGTCCGCGGCCTGAAGCAATATCTGCGTGACATCATCAGGCTTAACCGCGCTCAATTCTGCCACCCACGCGGCCGCGTCATCATTCTCGAAGCTGCCTGTGCCCCAACCCGCCACTTGTCCTCCTCACCACCAGGTTACAAATTCCGCGGCGCAACCGCGGCGGCCGCCCACTCGCCCATGGGACGCGCCTCGCCACATTCCATACATTTTGTGACCGGAAACTGCGTCCCGCACTGCGGACATGCGGCATGAGTCTGAAACGTATCGAACGCCTGCCCACAGCGCCCGCACTTCCATAGATCCCCCACCGGCGGCGCCGTCCGGCAGCCAGGACACGCAAATCCAGCCCGCCGCGGCAACTTCGCGACCTGCAACAAGGCCTGCGCCTGACGGAACCCTCCCCAACAACTCATGACCAGGTACAGCGAAATTAATCCGAGCCAGAGGTCCCCCACGCGGATCGCAAACAGGATGAATCCGGCCACTCCGATGAATCCGACGATCGCCGCTGCCAGCAGGGCGCGGGCGCGTCCCATCACGAACCACAGCAGCGCCCAAAGGATTTTGCCGCCGTCGAGAGGATAAACGGGCAGAATATTGAAAACCAACAGGCCGACGTCGATCCACAAAACCGCACTCACCAGCAGATAGAGGTCGGGGAACGTCACCCTCCAGCCCAGCGAGCCCAGCGATCCAGCTGAAAAGTAAATGCCAAACAAAATCGGGGCCAGCGCCACATTCACCAGCGGCCCCGCTGCGATGCTCCACAGGGTTGCTCCGGGCCGCTGCGGCGGGTCCACGTAGGCTACGCCGCCGAACGGCCACAGCAGGATCCGGTTCGCGGTTCCACCCACCGAGCGGCAGGCCAGCGCATGGCCGAACTCGTGAGTGAGCACGATCGCAAACAGCGCCAGGTATTCCAGAACGTTCCAGACAATCGACGAATATCTGCCCGACCGGGCATTGATTTCGTACACCGCTACCAGGAACCACGACCAGTTCAAAAATACGTCGATGCCGGCCAGCCGAAACAGCCGGATCGATCCTCGCTCAGCGCTCGCCATCTTGCGAGATTTATAACACAGCCGGTGCGACCGCAGCCCGCGTCGTGACGGGCGCCTTCGCCCGTCCCGCGAAGGCGAAGCCGAGCGGATCGGAGGACCCATGTTCGGTGCTCCAGCGCAAAAGCGTCCGTCAGGCGCCTGGCGGCATCAAATCCTCAAGTTCTAGTTTCAGCACCGTATCTGTAGCGCCGCCGTCCCGGCGGCTGTCCGGTGAGCGCTACGCGTGCTACACCTCTGGTTCCAATAGTTAAGTGAATCCCAATGCCCGAACTCCCTGAAGTCGAAACCATCGCCCGCGGCCTGGCGAAGCGCGTGACCGGAGAGGTCATTGAATCCGTCTGGCTCGGCCAGAAGAAGGAACCACTGAAATCGCCGGCGCCTGAAATCGTGGCCGCGCTGGAGCGAAGCCGCATCGTCTCTGTCCACCGCATGGGCAAGCACATCGTCTTCGATCTCGAGCGGGATAGTCTGGGGCGGACACTCCTGTCCGCCAGGCGGCAGCAGCCGAAACAACTTCCGCCATCCAAGCGGAAGCTCGCGCAGGCTTCGTCGAATCCACCGGCAGAAGCGGGCGAGAGCGCCCGCTCCACACAAGCCAAAGCGCAGTGGATCGTTCATCTGGGCATGACCGGACGCCTGCAAGTCTGCGATCCGCAGGCGGAAGTAGAAAAGCATACGCACGCCATCCTGCGCCTGGCGTCAGGAAGGGAGTTGCGCTTCGTCGACCCTCGCCGCTTCGGCCGTCTCAGCGTGGCCAGCGCTGCCGGCTTCGACGCTGCCGGTATTGAACCGCTTGAGATCGATCTCGAGCGCTTCACTAAATTGTTTAGCGGCCGCAAGACTCCGATTAAGAGCGCGTTGCTCAACCAAAAGCTTCTACGCGGCGTAGGAAACATTTATGCCGATGAATCTCTCTTCCGCTCCGGCCTTCGCCCGCGCCGACGCGCTTCCGCCATCACGCGAGGGCAATTCGGCAAGCTCCACAGCGCGGTAAAAGGAGTTCTGAATGAAGCCATCGCCCTCGGTGGATCCTCCATCTCCGACTACGTCGACGCCGACGGCGAAGAAGGATTCTTCCAGCTCCAGCACCGCGTCTATGGCCGCGAAGGCGAACCCTGCCTGGTCTGCAAAACTCCCGTCAAGCGAATCGTGATCGCCGGCCGCAGCAGCCACTACTGCGCCGAATGCCAGAAATGAAATTGCTGAGTGCTGATTGTTGATTGTTGATTGTTGATTGAAAACCTTGGACGCAGAGTTTTTCAATCAACAATCAGCAATCAACAATCAGCAATGCCTTCTGTTACTCTTTTCCCCATGCCCGATTTTTCCATCGGAGTCGATCTCGGTGGCACCAACCTGCGCATTGCCGCAATCACCACCGAAGGCCAGCTGCTTGAAAAAATTACGCTCGGCGTGAAGGTCACGCTTGGCCGCGACCATGTGATCGGCGAAATGTGCGACGCCATTCTCCGCCTGACCGAACAATATCGCGGCAGCGGCAAGTTCGTCGGCGCCGGCATTGGCGTCCCCGGCATTATCGACGTGGAAGCGGGCATGATGCGCAAGTCGGCCAATCTCCCCGGATGGTCCGACTATCCCGTAAGGGACGAAATTGAGCGCCGCCTGGGAGCTCGTGTATTCCTCGATAACGACGCGAAAGTCGCAGCCTTCGGCGAACAGTGGCTGGGCGCAGGCCGCGGCGTCGATAACATGGCGATGCTCACGCTGGGCACCGGCATCGGCGGCGCCATCGTCATCAATGGAAAAATCTTTTACGGCATGAACGGGATGGCCGGCGAGTTCGGTCACGTGACGGTTGAACCGGACGGCGTTCCCTGCGGTTGCGGCAATCACGGTTGCGCCGAACGCTACGCTTCCGCCTCCGCGCTGGTGCGCATGGCTCGCGAAGCCATTGCCACCGGGCGCGCGCCTGGGTTGGCGAAGGCTGCCAATTCCGACCCCGAGTTCAGCGCCCGCTCGATTTACAACCTGGCGACTCAGGGCGACGAAGACGCCCGGCGCATCTTTCACCGCTTCGGACAGGTTCTGGGCATCCTGATGGCAGGTCTGGTCAATGTGCTGAATCTGGAAATGTTTGTGGTCGGCGGCGGAGTCGTCAGCGCCTGGGACGCCTTTGCTCCGACCATGTTCGAAGAACTGCGCGAGCGTTCGATCGTGTATGCCGCGACCGCCCCGGACGCTCCTCAGACCGCAATGCCCGGCCGGATCGTCACGCGGAAGAAAACGATCATCACCCAAGCCCTGCTGGGCAGTGACGCCGGCCTCTACGGCGCCGCCCGACTCCCCGCCGTGTAGTGCTTTTGGAGTGGCGCAGCGCTTGCAGCGCTGTGAACAAGACGGGGGCTAAAGCCCAGGGCAAGAAGAACGGCCTTATCGCAGCGCTGAAAGCGCTGCGCCACCCAAAAGCATGTTCCTCAGCCCAAAAGCATTCTTCTTCAGCAATCTGTTTCAGCAATCTGTTCAGCTGCGTTGGTAAGCTTTCGATCGCCTGCCATCCGCTACTGCTTCGCGCCGATCTTCCGCACCGCGTTCAGAAAGAATTGATTCTGCTCCGGCGTCCCAATGCTGACCCGCACAGAGGTCGGTGCTCCCCAAACTCCCAGAGCGCGTACGCTCACGCCCTCGCCGCGCAGCCTGCCGGCAAAGTCAGCCGCATCTTCGCCCACGTCGCAACACAGGAAATTGGCCGCGGTCGGCACCACGCGGTAGCCTAACTCTGACAACCCCACACCCAGAACCCGCGCCTGCGCAGCATTGCTCGAAACCACTCGCTCAATAAATTTCGAGTCGTCCAATGCCGCCACCGCCGCGGCCTGGGCCAGCGACGAGATGGAGTAGGTGTTCCGCATACGCGCGCAGTAAACCATCAGCTCCGCTGGTCCCATGCCATAACCGACGCGCAGCCCGGCCAGTCCGTGCGCCTTCGAAAAGGTTCGCAGCACAACCACGCTGGCGCCCTGCCGCAAATAGTTCAGCGACCTGGAGTATTCAACTTTGCGCTGCGCCGCGAAGCGCTCGGCGAATTCGTAATAGGCCTCATCCAGCACCACCACAACATGTCCGGGAACCTCGGCAATGAAGTTGTCGACCGCATCGGCGTCGATCATGCTTCCGGTGGGATTATTGGGATTGGCGATGAAGATGATGCGGGTATGTTCGTTGATGGCGTTCAGGATCGCGGCCAGGTCGTAACCATCATTTCGCGCCGGAGTTTCAATCAGTTGTGCCCCGGCTGCGTGCACCGCCATGGAATACACAATGAACGAACAGGCGCTGGTCACGGCATTCAGGCCCGGCCCCAGCATAGTCTGGCAAAGCAGGCTCAGCATTGCGGTTGAGCCCGCCGTCACTAAAACCTGCTCCAGCGGCATGGAGTTGAAGCTGGCCAGCTTGCTCCGCAGTTCGGTGCCGTCGTCGTCGGGATAAAGATGCGCCGACGCCAACGCCCCGCGCATCGCTTCCAGCGCACGCGGCGACGGCCCAAACGGACTTTCGTTGGAGTCGAGCTTGAGCAGGCGCTTCGGCACCGCGGACGCCCGCCGCGCCCGCGGATTCGGCACGTAGCTGCCCATCTCGCGCGCCGGCTTCGAGACCAGATCGAAAAATCTGCTCATCCTGGTGGAAGGTGTTGAAGGCTTGTCATGACACGGATTTCTTACTATTCCTCACGCCGCCCGTTACACGGGCCTTGGCGCTGGCCTTGACTCCGAGAGCTACGCTGGTCGTAACGTTCACCTTGGCGCTAATCTTGCTGGCCGCGTTCAACTTTTCTACTTCCCTTGGCGTGAGCGACCGGAACTTTCCTGGGGGGACGTCGAGCGTGAGCGGTCCGTAGCGAACCCGCTTGATTTTTTCCACATGATGGCCGACCGCCTCAAACATGCGGCGGATCTGCCGGTTCCGGCCCTCGACCAGCGTGATCTCGTACCACGGATTCGCCGCCTCCTTCACCACGCGGACTAAAGCCGGCCCAGTCTTCACTCGCTTGCCGTCATCCGTCGCGATCGAGACTCCGGCCCGCAGTTTCTCGATCGCATCGTCTTTCGGAGTGCCCGCGACCTTCACCACATAGGTCTTGGCCACATGCGACGCTGCTTTCATCAACCGGTGCGCCAGCTCGCCATCATTGGTCAGCAACAGCAAGCCTTCGCTGGCATAGTCGAGCCGCCCCACCGGATATACGCGCCCCTTCACGCCGCGAATCAAGTCCATGACGGTGGGCCGCTTCTCAGGATCGCTCATGGTCGTCACGTAGCCCTTGGGCTTGTTGAGCAGCAGATAAACGTGGCGCTGCGCTCCGTGCAGAAGTTTTCCATTGACGCGTACATGATCGGTCTCGGGATCAGCCTTGCTGCCCAGTTCCGTCACGACCGTCCCGTTTACCTGCACAGCCCCGGAAGAAATCAGTTTCTCCGCGGTTCGGCGGGAAGCAACTCCGGCAGCAGCGATAATCTTTTGCAGACGCTCTTGCGGCATAAAGATTGTGAAAAGCGATCACGAACGAAAAACAGGAGCGAATAACCAATATAGAGCAACAACCCGCAGAGTGATAGCGTTTCTCGGAACGGAATAATAGTTGAGGACCACCGCCTCGCTCTCCTGCGTCACAGCTACGGATTTGAAAACCCAACCCTCACACTGTATAAATCTTGCAGCGAAACCCCTTGTCTGATGCCCCTTCCAAGCCGTCTGCAGCACCCCAGCGTCAGCGCTGGACGCTTGTTGCTGCCGGCTTTCTTCTGCTGGCGCTCGCCCTGGTCGTCATTTATACCAGCGGGCGTGCTTTCTCCAGCCCGCTGGCTTTGGTGGTCGTGGCTGCCATCGGACTGGCAGCGTTGCTCCTGCAACTTCGCCTGCGCAAGGATCTTCGCGTTTCGGTCCGCGCACCGCTTTGGCTGAACGTTCTAGGAGTTGTCTTCGCCATCGTCGCCGTTGCCGGCGATATCCGTCGCAGCAGCGCCAACTTCATGCTGGTGGCCGCCCTCGGAGCCGTAGCTTGCTTTGCCGTCAGCGGAGCCGTGGTCTTGCGCGCCTTGCGCAAAAAGGACTGAGACGAATTGCCAAACAAAATTAATGTCATCCTGAGCGCGCGTCCTTGGCGCGCGAAGGATGACAATGCCCAGCATGCGCCGTCTGTTGAGCGCGCGGAAGCCGAACGCCGGAAGCCACTTTACCGCTTGAACTCCACCGCCAGTGTAGTTTCCGCCACCGCTGGCTGCCCGTTTAGCCGGTAGGGATCAAATTTCCACCAGCGCAACGCGTCGGCCGCCGCACGCGCCAGAACCTCCGGGCCATTCAGCGGACGAGCGCTGAGCACGGAACCGTCCCGTCCCACCACAATGTCGAGCGCGATGATCCCCTGCAGATTTTCCTTCCGCGCTTCTGCCGGATACGCCGGTTGCACCCGGTGCACCAGTAACTTCTCCATCACCTCCGCCGGAACCTGCGCCTGCGGCTTGTCCGATAACGCCGCGTCCTGAGTTCTAAGTCCCGACTCCAACGCTGTCCACTCGCGATTCCATTTCCACCAGAACGCGCCCGCGCTGAACGCGGCCAACACGAGGAAGGCAAGCAAGGCAGGAAAGCTTATCCGCGCGACGCCGCGCCGCTTCGGCTTGCGGTGGTCCGACCTGACCGGGAGCGACGCCAAGTCAGGCGTCGTCACATTTTTCCATATCACCGGCTTCGTTAAGGCCTGCTCCAAAACCGGCGTGGGCCGGCTCATAGTTGTGGGAGGGCCAGTCACATCCGGGTCCGTCTTGGCATCCTTGGTCCACTCCCGGATAGCTCCACGCTGTTCCGCCGTCAAACCAAGAAACTCCAGCCCGCAGCGCAACTTGTCCTGGTAGCGCACCATGGCCCGCGCCCGCAGCGGATTGCTCACCAGCGGAAGCCGCATCTCAATTCCCACCACTTCGCCCGCGACCAGTTCGCCCGCCAGCATGGCCGCGACCCCGCGTTCGCATACATTCAACGACCGCCCCGGCATAGTGTCCGGAACGCCCGCCCGGAACACGGTTACATCTACGGGCGCCCGCGCGTCAAAGCGCGGCACTCGCCTTCGCGAGACTCCACTCCACCCTCGAGTTTGTGCTGGTGCCGCCATATCAATTCATGCAGGGGAAATGTGGGGACAGCCGCCCCCGGCTGTCCAGCCGAGCAAAGCTCGGCAGTTGCTGCGAACCCGCCACGCGCGGCAACCTCGCTTGTACGCCGGCAGCATTCCCCAGTGGCTGAAGCCAGGATTTGTCTGCCCCGCTTACGGCGCGGCTGGAGGCCGCGCCCTTTCAAAACATGCCAGCCTTAGTCTTTCAGCAACCCCTTAAGCCCGCAACTCCAAAACGCCGCTATCCCGGGAAATCAGCGCCACTTTCGCCATTCCGATGAACAACCCATGTTCCACTACCCCCGGCATATCGCTCAACTGCCGCGCCAGGCCGTCAGGATCGCGAATCTCGCCAAACCGGCAATCCAGTATGTGATGGCCCTCGTCCGTTACATAGAGCTTCCCCGCAGCGTCTTTTCTCACCGACACCTGCGCCCCCAGTTCCGTAATTCGCTTCGCCACCAGCGCCTGCGCGAAATGGATCACCTCCACCGGCAGCGGAAATTTCCCCAGCACCGGAACCTGCTTGGACGCATCCGCCACAATCACCAATTGCTTGGTCGCCGAAGCTACTATCTTCTCCCGCAGCATTGCCCCGCCGCCGCCCTTGATCAACCGCAACCGCGGATCGATCTCGTCGGCTCCATCGACCGTGACATCAATTTCCTGATACTCGTCGAGCGTGGTCAGCGGGATCTCCAGGCTCGCCGCCAAGTTGCCCGACGCTACCGAAGTCGGGATCCCGCGGACGCGAAGCCCGTTCTTGACCTTCTCCGCCAATAGTTTGATGAAGTAAGCCGCGGTTGAACCTGTCCCCAGTCCCACCACCTGCCCATCCTTCACAAACTGCAAACTAGCCCGCGCCGCCGCCTCTTTTTCCGAATCATTCGCCATAGTTTATCGCCATAATTTTCCATGTAGGGACGGACGCCTCGTCCGTCCAGCGAGCGCAGCGAGGCGTGGTTTCCGCCCGTCGCCGCCGTTCCCTGGGTAAGCAGCGCAGTCCCCCTCGTTAAGCTGTCATTCCGACCAATGTCATTCCGACCCCTGAGCACAGCGAAGCAGAAGGAACCTGCTTTTCCTCTCCGCGCGCGAGATGAACTACCCCAGACTCTTCTCCGTGTAAATCAAATACCCCGCGAGTACCCGAACAACACGGTCAAAATCGTGATCAGGTCCAGCATAAATCCCGCCGGCTCAAACTTGCCCGCCATCAACTGCTCGCGCGTCCTGCGGTAGCGCGCCAACCCCGCGATCACCAGCCCTACGCCCGCTACAATCGTGAACGATCCCATGAAGACGGACAGGCCCGCGGTTTTCACCGCCTGGCCCTGAAAAGCGGTCAACTGCCGCATCGCAATCGCGAACCGGCCAATGGCAAATCCAAAGACCACAATCGCCGCACCCGTTCGCATCCACGCCAAAAACGTCCGTTCGTTGGCCAGATGGTCGGTTGCCCGATTGGCGCGGCTCGCTTCTACATGCTCCGACTCAGCCACCTAGATCCTCCCGGTGCCGCCAGCATTATTCCACAGCCTTCGCGATTACGGCTCCGGCTCCCGCCAGATTCTTGATCAACTCCTCGGATACGCCGTGCCGGTCGCGCAAATAGTCCGGGCTGTTGTAGGTCACCGACACCTTGCCATCCCCGTCCTCGGCAACCAGCGCTTTCAGAGGCAGATCAATGGCCAGGCTCGGAGCCGCCACCATCAGCGGCGTCCCGGCCTTCGGGCTGCCAAAAATCACCACCTTCGTAGGCTTCATCTTTAACCCGACCTTCTCGGCCTCGCCGCTGTGGTCAATCACAGCGAAAACGCGCAGACCCTTTTCGGCAAAAGCCGCCTGCAATCGCGCCACCGTCTCGTCGACGGAATACGGGGTGCGAACCACAACCAACCCATTGTCTTTTTCTTGCGCCATATAGTCACTCCCCGAAGTATCCAAGCGTGTACACCAGCCGACCGCTCGATTGTATGGAAAACTTCTGCCCGATACCAAGGCCGCACCGTAGCGCCGCCGTCCCGGCGCTACGTCCGCAGCCTCCTTCCGTCAAATCGCCGAAAGAAGGCTGGGCGACTTGCTTGTCCGACAGAGCATCCTACTTGCGACCGGCCGCGAGACCAGGAAACCACACGATGGTCAGTGGACTCAATCGCTGGATCGCTTCATACTCGACACATGCACTGGCAGCGCTCATTCGCGAAGTCGGCGCTCTTGTCGGCACTGCTGGCGCTTCTCGCATTTGCATGTGGCGCGCAAACCGTTCCATCAGCAGCCCAGCACACAAATTCTGAACGTGGCTCCGAACGTAGTTCCTCCGCTCCCGGCGCCTCGGGTTCGAAACTTGTGGTTACGGTCACCGATGAAAACGGAGTGGCCGTGGGCTCGGCACGGGTTCAGTTGCAAGTCCAGCCGCAAGAACACCTGCCCGCGTCGTCCTTTTCCGTACCACTGCGCTGCGGCACTGATTTCGCCGGGCGCTGCGAATTCACCAACTTGTCTTCTGGATCCTACGAACTGCGCGTGGAGAAAATCGGATATTACGCGTTAATTCAGTCCGGAGTCCAAGTGGGCGCGACGGCCAATGTGGACGTAACTCTCTCCCACCAGCAGGAGACCAAAGAGGTAGTGAATGTGGTCGAGTCCCCGCCCGCTATCGACCCGGCGCAAGTCTCCGCGAAAGATGAAATCACCGGGACCGAGATCATCGACATTCCTTATCCTGGACCGAACGACTACCGCAACGCGCTGTTCTTCATCCCTGGAGTGACACCAGGGGCCTTCGGCGAGCCCCACGTCGCCGGCTCGGAGAGCTACCAGACTCTGCTTCTGCTCGACGGCTTCAACGTAACTCAGCCCACCAACGGCCAACTGGTCGTGCAGAGTGGCATCGACTCTTTTCGCTCCATCGCAGTTACTCCCAGCCGTGAGCCAGCGGAATTCGGTAAAGGATCCGGCGGCGTGCTTGGCTTGAACACGCGCATGGGTAACGACCAATACCATTTCATCGCGACCGACTTCTTTCCCGCTCCGCAGGACGTCAAAGGACTCTCTCTGGGCAGTTGGACGCCCATCTACACCATGTCCGGGCCGGTTCGCAAAGGCAAGATGTGGTTCATCGACGCCCTCGATGGCGAATACGACAACGACATCATCAAACAACTTCCCTCTGGCGCCGACTCGGACCATGTCTGGCGTGTGGACAATCTGGCTAAACTGCAATCCAACCTCACCACCCGCAACCTCGTCACCCTCAGCTTTCTGTCGGACTACTATCACGATCCCGATTCTGGCCTGTCCGTGCTGCAGCCGCTGTCCAGCACCGCCACCGACGCTGAGACCGTGTACCTGGGGTCTCTTAAAGATCAATATTATTTTCGGAGTGGCGCGTTGCTTGAATCCGGATTTGGCGTCGCCCAGTACAACGTCGCCCTCACTCCCCACGGAGATAGCCCTTACATCGAGATGACCGAGGGAGCCACCGGCAATTACTACGAGCACCACCACACTCAGGCGCGCCGGGTGCAAGCCTTGTCGAACCTCTACCTTCCGCCGCATCAGTGGCTCGGACGCCACGATCTTCAGGCTGGCTTTGACCTCGATCGCCTGAACTACAACGCTGAGTTCGAACGCCAGCCGATTTCTTTTCTGCAACCTACTCAACCGATGCCGGGCCAGTTGCCGCAGCCCTGCCCCACCGATGCGAATGGCCTGCCCATCGTGCCGTCCACAATCTGTGCGCGTTATTCAACTTTCTCCGGTGGCAATTACTCCACGCTCTACAATGCCGAGGCCAGCGCTTATGTTGAGGATCGATGGCTGGTCACCAACCATCTCTTTATCGAGCCCGGCCTGCGTTTTGATTGGGACGAAATCATTCGGACGCCGTTGCTCTCGCCGCGCCTGGCTGGAACCTATACGCTGGACGACGAAGCTAACACGAAGCTGTCAGCTGGAATTGGGATTACCTACGACAACACCAGTCTCGGCCTGATCCACCAGCCGTTGGAGGGACAGAGAACCGATTACTTCTTTGATTCGAACGGCTGTCCGCAAGATGCGAGCGGCACGAGCACGCCCTGCACTCCAGCCCCGCCACCTGCTGAGCCTGCGCCCATCCCCCTGAGCACAAATTTCGTCGTGAACCGGACCGCGCTCGACGCTCCACGCTATGTGAACTGGAGTCTCGGCCTGGAGCAGAAGCTGCCCTATGCCATTTTTCTGAAACTAGAATTCCTGCAGAAGCGCGGCACGCACGGCTTCGCCTATAACACACTGAATGGCGCGGTCGACGGCACATTTTTTTTGGGCAACGCCCGCGACGACCGTTATAACGGCTTCACCGTCAGCCTGCGCCACCGCTTCCGCCAGCGCTATGAAATTTTCGGCGGCTACACGCGTTCCGGTTCGCGCACCAACGAGGTATTCGATTTCAGCATAGATTTTCCATTACTTAGTCCGCAGCGTCCCGGCCCCTACAACTGGGACACGCCCAACCGCTTCATCGGATACGGCGTGCTGCCCTTCTACACTCTGCCCGTCGTTCACAAGTTCGACATGGTCTACTCCTACGAATTTCGCAGCGGCCAGCCTTTTTTCGGAACCACGGACCAGGAAGAAATCTCTAGCGTCTATCCCGAACCCTTTCGTCAGCCCGCCTATTACACGATCAATTTGCAGTTCGAAAAGCGCTTTCGTTTCTTCCGGCGCTACTGGGCCCTGCGCGGCGGCTTCGACAACATCACCAACCACGCGAACGTGTCGGTGGCCAACAGCGTAATCGACTCCGCTCATCCGTTTCCCACTTACATCGACAATAACGGGCGCGCTTTCGACAGTCGCATTCGTTACCTGGGCAAGCAGTAATCTCCGGCAATTCAGGTAGACTAGCCGCGGAGAACTGAACATGCACAGAAACAGGCAGTTCGCCTTCGTCAAAACTATCGCAGCATTCGCCTTGGTGAGCTGCGCGATGCTCGCAGCCCAGGCGGTCGCGCAAGACTACCAACCTTCGCCTGAGAATCTTCAGGCCCGCCGCGAATTTCAGGATATGAAATTCGGCCTGTTCATTCACTGGGGCGTCTACAGTGTGCTCGGCGACGGCGAATGGGTCTTTCACGAGCGCCATCTCAAAGTCGACGAATACAATCGCCTGCCTTTATTTTTCGATCCCGAAAAATTCGACGCCGCTACCTGGGTCGCCCTAGCCAAGGCCGCCGGCATGAAGTACATCACCATTACGTCGCGCCATCACGACGGCTTCGCCATGTTCGACTCGAAAGTTTCGGACTGGAACATCGTCGCGCGCACGCCCTACAAGAGAGACCCGCTGAGGATGCTGGCCGACGAGTGCCATCGCCAGGGGATCAAATTATTCTTCTATTATTCGCAACTTGACTGGCACAATCCCGATTACTACCCCCGCGGCCAGACTTCGTGGAATAACGGCCGACCAGATCATGGCGACTGGAACAGATATCTCGACGACTACATGGACGGCCAGCTCACCGAGCTCCTCACCAACTACGGCCCCATCGGGGGCATCTGGTTCGACGGTATGTGGGACAAGCCCGACGCTGACTGGCACTTGCAGAAAAC
>Ga0302324_100017185_pt1 | contig 14356 bp, 15 predicted proteins | sample Palsa_T0_1_FD_201949 | JGI IMG/M metagenome (GOLD analysis project Ga0302324, IMG submission 201949) | Peat permafrost microbial communities from Stordalen Mire near Abisko, Sweden - Palsa_T0_1 | ecosystem: Environmental > Terrestrial > Soil > Palsa > Peat permafrost | place: Sweden: Abisko... | reverse complement strand
CGGGTGGGGTTTTTTTGTTGGTTTTGTGTTTTTTTTTGGTCGTTTTGTTGGGGGGGGGCCCGGGCCGTGGGGGGCGGGCGGGGCGCGCCCCGACAGGAGATTCACGACATCAACGCTCGATGGTCGTCGTCGTGCTGGTGCTGGTGCCCGTCATCGGGGCCGGCAGGCCCGAGGAGCCGGACGATTCCTTGCGGGCGGTGATCTCGCTCGACCCGTCCGGATTGACGACCTTGTTCATCGAGCTGCTCGAGGTCCCCGAGAGGTCGCTCTTGTAGCTCTGCTTGGACTCGACGGCGGCGCCGCCCGGCGTGTAGGACTTTTCGGTCTTGGTGGCGCTGTAGCTGTCGGCCGGTGCCACCGGCGAAACGGTGGTCGTCCGGGACGACTCGTACGTCGTCTGCGCCACGGCGGCGCCCGACAACAACGCGAGCGCGGCGGCGCACGCGAGCAACTGCTTCGCCATGTCTACTCCTTCAAAGACGGTTCCGATGCGAACCAACCGTCGGGACAACAGGGTGAAGCGCCTGCCGGTTCCGTAGCTGGCCGGAGAAGTCCTGGGGTCAACGATTTGGACCCACGAATGTCACGCCGGGACTGGCCGACCGGCCGACGGCCGCCTATGAAGGAGATTGCGGATCGATCATCGAGGAGCGGCGTGATGGCATATCGTCGGGCGAGCGGGTTGGTGGGAGCCGCGATCGGGCTGGCGGCGGCGCTCGCCGGCGCAGCAGCGCAGGATGCCGATCACCCACCCGATAAGCCGATGGTCGTCGGCTCGGATTTCGGCGTCGCGCCCTGGATGGTGCGCGGCGCCGGCGGCCCGGAGGGCTTCGGGGTCGAGCTGATGAACGAGATCGCCCGGCGCTTGAAGCGACCATCGATCGAGATCGTCGACCTCAACTTCTCCGGGTTGTTCGCCGCCTTGTTCGCCAAGCGGATCGAGTTCACCGCCAACCCGCTCAACATCACCGCCGAGCGTGCCGAGCGCATGCTCTACACCGAGCCGTTTTTCGCCACCGGCAACGGCTTCATCGTACGCACCGCCGACAGCATGAGCGGCTTCGAGGATCTCAAGGGCAAGGCGCTGGCGGTCAATCGCGGCACGATCTCCGACACCTGGGCGACCGCGAACGCGGAGAAATACGGCTTCGAGGTGCAGCGCTACGACAATTTCCCCGACTCGGTGCAGGCGGTGCTGACGCGTCGCGCCTTCACGGCCCTCAACGAGATTCCGACCACGGTCTACGCCGCCAGCCAGAACAAAGCCATCAAGGTCGGCTTCAAGGACTATAACGGGCGCAATTTCGGCATCGCGTTCCGGCCCGAGAGCCATGACTACCGCAACCAGGTCGAGGAAGCCATCGAGTGCATGAAGCTCGACGGCACCTTGGCGCGGCTGCACGTCAAATGGTACGGCGCGCCGGCCGATGCGGGCTCCTCGCTCACCGTCGTGTATCCCGGCTACGGCCCGCCCGGCTTCAAGGGTTTCGAGGATCTGCCACACACGCCCCGATGCGGATGACGGCAGTCAGGAGTCGGGGGTCGGGAAACCGACGCGATGACGTTCCTGATTCCTGATCCCTGATGGATCGTATCGCCGACAATTATTTCAATCTCTCGATCCTGGCGCGCTATTACCCGGCGATCCTCGACGGGTTTCGGGTGACCTGCCTGGTCGCGGCGCTCGTGATCGTCGTCGGACTCGCGCTCGGGCTGCTGCTGGCGGTGGTTCGCGCCTTCGGCCTGCGCGCCATCAACGCCGCGATCACGGGCTGGATCGATTTCTTCCGCACCCTGCCGCAGCTCGTCGTCATCGTGATCATCTATTTCGCCCTGCCCTATGCGGGCGTCACCCTGTCGCCGTTCATCGCGACCGTGCTGGCTCTCGGCGCGGTGCTGTCGGCCTTCGCGGCCGAGATCTTCACGGCGGCGATCCGGTCGATCCCGCGTAGCCAGTGGGACTCGGCGCGTGCGCTCGGCCTCGGCTTTCTCGCGACCCTGTTCCTCGTCATCCTGCCGCAGGCGATCCGCATCGCGATCCCGCTGCTGACCAACCGGACCATCGCGATCATCAAGGGCACCGCGCTGGGTAGCGCTGTCTCGTTGCCCGAGATCCTCGGCTCGGCCCAGAGCGCCATGGCGATCGCGGCCAACCCGTCGCCCCTGACCCTGGCGGCAGCGCTCTATCTGCTCCTGTTCCTGCCGCTGGTGATCGCCAGCCGCTTCATCGAGCGCCGCTTCGCACACGCGCCATGATGGACATGACGTGATGGAAGGCTGGGACTTGTTCGTCGAGAATTTCGTCAATCTCGACTCGCTGGCGCGGGTCTGGCCGCTGCTCCTGCAGGGCCTTGGGCTGACCGTGTTGCTGTCCGTCGTCGCGCTGCCCCTGGCGCTGCTGGCCGGGCTCGTGATCGCGATCGCGTACAGCTTCCGCCGCCGCGCGCTCAATGTTCTGCTGCTGGTCTATATCGACTTCTTCCGCTCCTTCCCGGTGCTCGTGCTGCTCGTGCTGGTGTATTTCGGCCTGCCCTTCCTCGGCCTTACCCTGGGCGGCTTCGCGGCGGCGATCCTGGCGCTGGTGCTGAACAACTCGGGCTATTACGGCGAGATCTTCCGCGCCGGCATCGTCTCGGTACCCCAGGGTCAGGGCGACGCCGCGCGCGCGCTCGGCCTCTCGCCGCTGCAGACCGCGTTCCTCGTGATCCTGCCGCAGGCGATCCGCAACGTGGTGGCGCCGCTCGCCAGCAACTCGCTCGAACTGGTCAAGACCACCTCGATCGCCTCCGTGGTGGCGCTGCCCGAGCTGCTGCGCTCGGCGCGCGTCGCGCTCGAGCAGACCTACAACCCGACACCCCTGATGGCCGCCGGCGCGATCTATTTCGTGCTGCTCTGGCCGTTCGCCCGCCTGGTCGCCCGCCTCGAACGCCGCATGCTGGCACGGGGGTGACGGCGCCGTCGCTAATCCGTCTTCGTCACCGTCAGCGAGAAGCGCGGATCGGCGGCGAGGCAGGGTGCCTCGGGCAGGCCGAGCTCCTGGCGGACGATGTTGGTGCCCAGCACCATGGCGACCATCTTGTAGGTCGCGTGGCGCCGGCTCATGCCCTCGCGGCCCATGCCGCAGTCGGACGAGATGATCAGGCGCTCGGGCGGGATGTGCTTGAGGGCCTCGCGGATCAGCGCGGCGATCTGGTCGGGGCGCTCGACTTGCAAGGTATGATGATCGATCACGCCGATCACGATCTTCTTGTCCTTGACGATCTCGCCGATCGCCTTCAAATCGCCCGGGCCCGACGAGCAGGTCTCGAAGGTCAGCGCGTCGGCGTCGACCTGGGCGAGCGCCTCGAGGGTCGGCTGGTAGCTCTGCACCTCCTTGAAGATGCGCTGCTGCGATGGGTTGCCCCAGCAGGTGTGGCACCACACCTCGGTCTTGGCGCGCAGCCCCTTGACGGTGCTGTTGAACACGCCGACCAGCTCGGCGGTGCCGAGCTTGCCGAACGCCTTGCCGCGCGCCGGCACCATGTGGATCTGCGGCTCCTCCATCTGGATCACCGGACAGCCGGCATCGGCGAGCTCATTGAGCTCGGCGTTGAGCGCGGCGCTGAACGCCATCGTGCGCTCGACCGGATCCTTGTAGTGATCGTCGGCGACCGAGGCCGCGAGCAGCTCGGGCAGGATGGTGCCGAACTTGACCGGCTTCATGGTCAGGCGCTGCGCCACCTTCCACATCGCGGCATATTGCAGATCGCCGCGGCCGAGCGGCCCGACGATCTTGGGCATGACGCGCGCCTCCAGGAAATCATGCAGGATATGGCCGCGCGGAAACGCCACCGCGCCGACATTGTAGGCCTGCGGGCGGGGCGACTTGTCGAACCCCGCCATGTGGGCCGGCGCATAGCTCTGCCAGCTCATGCCGCCGACCTGCTCGTCGTAATGCGCGTCGCCGTCGGTGCAGATGTCGAGCCCGGCGGTCTCCTGCGCGCGCAGATGGACCGAGACGGCGTCCTCGTACTGCTCGCGCCAGCGCGCATGCACCATGGCCTCGAGGAAGCTCTGGCTGCCCAGCACCGCATCGTGCCAGTGCGGCCGCGGCAGCGAGCCGATGATCGATGTCGGCAGCATCACGCCAGCCGATGCCTTGAACATGGAATCTCCTCCCGGCGAGAATTGCCGCCGCCATCATGCGGCGGCACCGGGCGAAGCGGCAATACCGGCGCAGCCCACTGGCGCCGCCCACTGACCTGCCCGGTAATCGACCGCAGCTCGCGGATCACCACCGATCGTCATGGCCGGCCTCGTGCCGGCCATCCACGACTTTCCATCCGACATGCCGTCGCTGCCGACGACAATCGTCAGTCGGCCTGAAAGGCGTGGATGCTCGGGACAAGCCCGAGCATGACGATTGAGTACTTGGAGACGTCGCGCGCGTGCCTTGAGCACGCTCAATCGGACAGCCACTTCAGGCGCGGCGCTACTTTCCTTCGAGCGGCCCGATCTTGCGCATCGCCTGCTTGAGCGCGATCAGACGGCGGTCGCGGTCCTTGAACAGCTCCTCTGGGCTGCGGCCGCCCCAGTCGAAGAAGCCGTGGCCCGCCATCACCCCGGTATGGCCGGCGGCGAGCAGACGCTCGAGGGTTTCGGATTTTTCGCGCGGCGCCGGCGGCTCGTAGGAGCGGTTCGCCATGGTGCGCTGGATCAAAGGCAGGCCGGTGAAGTCCGCCTTGGCGAGATGGCCGAGGATCGGGATGCGCAGAGCAAGACCATGAATGATTGAATCATCGATTTCGCGCGCCGACACCACGCCCTCGTCGAGCAGGCGATAGACCTCGAGGCTGATCGCCGCCTGGATCCGGTTGGCGACATAGCCGGGCACGAATGTCTTGAACACCACCGGCGCCTTGCCCATCGCGGCGACCATGGCGCGGACGGTCTCGATCGCCGCCGGATCGGTTCGCGGCCCACCGACGATGTCGACCAGATCGACCAGATAGGGCGGCGTGTACCAGTGCGCGATCAGGCTCTGGCGCTGCAGCGTGTCGGGCAACAGCGGAAACACATCCAGGTGACTGGTGTTGCTGGCCAGGATCGCGTGCGGCGGCAGCAGCGCCGCGAGCTCCCGATAGAGGCGCCGCTTGGCGTCGGGCTCCTCGACGATCGCCTCGACGACCAGCGCCGCGCCGTCGACCGTCTCGGCCAGGTTCGCGCACGGAAGCACCGCTTCGGCGAGGCGCTGCGCCGTCCAGGATTTGTCGACCTCACCGCCCTCGGCGAGGGTCGAGAGCGCGGTCGCCATCAGGCCGGGTGCGCGCGCCAATGTCTCGGAGTGACTGTCGGTCAGCCGCACCTTGTGGCCGCCGAGCGCATAGACGAGCGCCAGCGCGTGGCCCATCAGCCCGGCGCCCAAGATGGCGATCTCGCTCATGATTTGGCTCCCGGCACCCAGGGCTCGGGCGCGCGCGGCTCGATGTCGGTGACGACGTCGACCACCACCGGCTCGTTGGCGCTCAGCGCCTCTTCGAGCACGCCCGCGAGCGCGCCCGGCTGTTCGACCCTGATGCCGCGCACGCCGAAGCTGCGCGCCACCGCGGTGAAGTCGGTCGGGCCGAAACACACCAGCTCCTCGGCCGGGCCGGCGCGGTTGCCGAGAATCCGCCGCACCCCTGCCAGGCTCTGGCCGAAGCCCGAATTGTTGTTGACCACCACGGTGACCGCGATGCCGCGCCGGCGCGCGGTCTCGAGCTCGGCGAGATGGTAATAGAACCCCCCGTCGCCGGTGAAGCAGAGCACCGGCCGATCGGGCGCCGCGCATTTGGCGCCGAGCGCGGCGGGAAACGACCAGCCGAGCGAGCCGGCCGCGCGCAGATAGCTCTGCCCGGTTCCATCGAGTCCTGGGCCGTCGAGCTCGATCAGGGTGCCGGTCCAGATGCCCGAATAGCCGGTATCGGCGACCAGGATGCCGTTCGACGGCAGCGCGCGCGTGATCTCGGCGCACAGCCGCTCGACCCGGATCGGCGCCGCGTCGCTGGCGAGCAGCGGCGCCATCTCGGCGCGCCACTCCGCGACCAGCGCCGCGCATTCGTCGGCGAACGATCGATCGCGCGCCGGCCTGCCGATCGCGCCGCTCAACTGCGCGAGTACCGTCTTGGGATCGCCGTTGAGCGCGACCAGGTTGGAATAGGAGCGGCCGAGCTCGAGCGGGTCGAGGTCGATCTGCACCACACGAGTGTCCAGAGGCGGCACCGTCCAGTTGAGCGTGACCTGGTCGCCGGTATCGCAGCCGACGAACAGAACGCAATCGGCGCCATGCACGATGCGGTTGGTGGGTGGCGCCGCGTAGGTGCCCGGCACGCCGGCCGACAGGCGGTGGCGGGTTGGGATCAGGCCGCGGCCGCCCAGCGCGGTCGCGACCGGCGCCTGCAATGTCTCGGCGAGCGCGAGCAGCTCGGGCCCGGCCTGCGAGGCGGCGGCACCCTCGCCGGCGACGATCACGACGCGCTTCGCCGCAAGCAGCACGGCAGCGGCGCGCGCGACGTCGGCCTGATCGGCCACCGGCCGATGCGGCGGCAGGCGGCGCGCCTCCGCATCGATCACCGGCGCCTCGGCGATCTGGCCGGTCTCGATCAGCTCGCCCTGCAGTCCGGCGAAATCGAGATGCGCGGGCCGTGGCGTGCCGGCCAGCGCCGATCGCCAGGCCAGCCGCAGGAAGCGCGGCAGCTCGCTCGCGCTGTCGACCGCGGTGGCGAACTTGGTGACGGCAGCGAACAACGGCGCGTGCGCGAGCTCCTGATAGGCGTTGCGGTGCCGGTAGGATGGCGGCTTGTGGCCCGTCACCGCGATCACGGGGCTGCGCCCGAGAAACGCGTCCTGCAGCCCCGAGGCCAAATTGGCGGCGCCGACCGACTGCGCCATGCAGATACCCGGCCGGCCGGCGATGCGGGCATAGCCGTCGGCCATGTAGGCCGCCGCCTTCTCGGAATGCGCCAGCACGCGGCTGACACCGAGCGCGTCGAGCTCGACCAGGGTGCGCCGCAGGATGGCGTCGATGAAGAACACGTGCGTGGTGCCGGCCCCGGCCAGCGCGCGGGCGAACCATTCACCGCCCGACAGCGGTTCGCGCGCGCTCACCGTTGGTCTCCGGGCAGGTCTCTGGGCTGTTTCCCCGCCATGGCATTTCCTCCGTGCCTTTGGTCTATCATAGCGCTTGGCCGGCCGCGGTAAACGCCGCCGGTCGCCCGCTATCAGGAGGAATCATCATGGCCAAAGCCCCGCCGTCCACGCGCCGCGACCGCATCAAGCCGGTCGTGCCCAAGCTGGTCGAATACACCGACGACCTGATCTACGGCGATGTATGGGAGCGGCCCGGCTTGTCCAAGCGCGACCGCAGCCTGGTCACCGTGAGCGCGCTGATCGCTGCCTACCGTCCCGAACAGCTCACGTCGCACATCCAGCGCGCGCTCGCCAACGGCGTCACCAAGGAGGAGATCGCCGAGATCATCACGCACCTCGCCTTCTATGCCGGCTGGCCGTCCTCCATGACGGCCGCGCATGTGCTGTGCGACGTGCTGGAGGGCCAGGGCTAGACGCCGCAATGAATCCGCCGCCGATCGTCGACGCCCGTCACCATTTGCGGGATCTCGGCATCGAGCGCCGCATGTTCGCCAGCAACTTTCCGGTCGCCGGGCTGTTCGCCTCCTATGCTAGGATCGTGCGGCCTGCGCGAGATGCTGGCGCATCGGCCGCGCGCCGCGCTCGGAGGCTTCTTCGCCGGCAACGCGCGACGCTTCTATCGGATCGGTTGAGACGAGGGTTCGGCGATGCGCCTCTTTGGACTTGCCTTGCTGGCGTTGCTGGCCGCCGCGCCGGCGTCGGCGCAGACGATCGGCTCGATGGCCGCGGCCAATCATGCCGGCGAGAACGTGACCGTGTGCGGCCGAGTCGCGTCGGTCAAGATCCTGCCCCAGCAGGACGTCGTGCTGAGCTTCGACTACGCCTATCCGAGCCAGTTCTTTTCGGTGCTGATCCTCGGCATGGACCGGCAGAAATTCAACGGCAACGAGCTCACCATGGTGGGCCACCGCATGTGCGGCTCCGGCATCGTCAGGCTGGTCGAGGGCCGCGCCCAGATGCTCATCAAGGACGCGACCAAGCTGGCGCCGGAGTGACGCGCGGCGGGTTCGGCGGGGTGCCGCGTCCGCCCTACGCGCGCCGGTGTCGGACGTTGGCGCTGTGGGGCGGGATGCCGGTCTGCTCGAAGCAGACGCGCGCCAGCGCGGCGACACCGGCGCGGATCTGGTCGTGCGACGGCAGGGCGAAGCACAGCCGCATGTAGGATTTGGCGGCAGCGCCGTCGCACGCCCATTCGGGGCCGGGATTGAACGCGATGCCGGCGTCCGCCGCCGGCTTGATCAGGGTGGTGACGTCGACCTTGTCGGGCAGCTTGAGCCAAAGGAAGATGCCGCCCTCGGGCCGCCAGCATTCGACCGCGGTGCCGAACTCGCCTTCGAGCGCCTCCACCATGGTGTCGAGCTTGGCGCGCAGCTGTCGCGACAGCTCGTCGACATGGCGCTTGAAGTGGCGCCCGAAATATTCGGCGATCACCATCTGCTCGAGCGCGCCGGTGCCGCCGTCGGTCTTGCACGGCAACAGCCGGCTCAGCATCTGCCAGGGCGCGACCAGATAGCCGACACGCAGCGCCGGCGCCAGCGACTTCGAGAACGAACCGATATGGATCACCTGGCTCGGATCGAGCCCGTAGAGCGCCGGCGGCATGTCGTCGCGGAAATTCAGGTCGGTGTAGCACTCGTCCTCGAAGATCGGCACGCCGTGCCGGCGCGCCAGCTCGAGCAGGCCATGGCGCCGCTCGAGCGGCAGGATCGAGCCGGTCGGGTTCTGGATACTCGGGATCGTGTAGATGAATTTCGGACGCACGTTCTTGCGCGCCAGCTCGTCGAGGATCGCGCCCAGCGCATCGATCTTGATCCCGCCTTCGTCGAGCGGCGCCGCGACGAGGGTGGCGCCGACCCGGCGCAGCCGGGTCAGCGCGCCGCCATAGGAGAATTCCTCGACGATCACGGTGTCACCCGGCTCGATCAGCACCGCACTGACCAGCTCGATGCCCTGGCCCGAGCCCGAGGTGATCAGCACGTCGTCGCGCGTGCACGCGATGCCGCGGCCGGCCAGCTTGGTGATCACGAAATCGCGCAAGCCGACGAAGCCCTGCGGACCGTGCGACAAATTGTACATCGCGAGATTCGGCCCCTCGCGCCGCAGCACCGCGGCGGCGGCGTCCGCCAACGCCTCGACCGGGATCAGGCTCGGATCGTTGTGGCCGCCGATGAAATTGAATTTCGGGAACCCGCCGAAGCGCGGCGCCGGCGGCGCCAACCCGCGGCGGAGCAGCGGCGTGTAGTCGAAACCGGCACCGCTCATGATGATTGGCCTCCCCTTATTCTTGGTTTCAGCGGAACAGCGGACCATCGGCCTCGAGCCCGAGCATAATCTGACCGACATGCTCGAACTGCACCGGGCGACCCTGGCCCTGCTGGGTGCCGGCATGGATGTCGCGCAGCCGGCGCTCGAGCGGATGACCGTCGAAGATCGCCCCCGAGCCCGCCATCGTGTAGGCGCTGTTCACCACCTCCTGCGCCTGGTTGATCGCCCAGGTCGAGGCGAGCCGGAAGCGCCGTCGCTGCTCGTCGGTGGCACGCTTGCCGCGATGCGCCTCGTCCCAAATTGCCGCGATCGAGTCGAGCACGAAGCCACGTGACGCCAGCAGCTTGGCGTCCGCCTTGGCGACCTCGGACTGGATCACGTTGTTGTGCGCCATGGTGCGTTGACCGCCGCGCGGCACCTTCTCGGTCGCGAGCTTGATGAAGGCGTCGAGCGCGCCGCGCGCGATGCCGAGCGAGACGAACGAGAAGCTCGCCGCATACAGCATGCCGCTGGTGAACTTGAACAGCGGACCGGGCTCGCGCAGCTCGTCCAGACTGTCGCGCGCGAAACTGTAGCGCTGCGGCACGAACAGATCGGTCATCGCGTAGCTGTCGCTGCCGGTGCCGCGCAGCCCGAGCACATGCCAGTTATCGATGATCTCGGCGGAGGATTTCGGGTACAGCAGGGTACGCTGGAGCTGCCGGCCATCGGCATTCTTGCGGGGCGTGCCGTCGGGCTCGAACAGCAGCACGTGACAGCCGAGCCAGGTCGCGTGCCGGCTGCCGCTCGCGAAGCCCCAGCGCCCGGTCAGCCGGTAACCGCCGTCGACCACCACGGCGCGGCCCGAGGTCGGCGCGAACGGCCCCCAGGCCAGGATGCCGCGCGGCCCGCCGAACACTTCGCGCGCCACCGCCGGCTCCAGATACGCGGCCGACATCGAGCAGCCCGAGTTCTGGCCCATCGACCAGGCGGTGCTGCCGTCCGCCTTGGCGATCTCCTCGAGCACCTGGACGTAGGTCATCGGATCGAGCTCGGCACCGCCGATCGAACGCGGCACGACGAGCTTGAACATGCCGGCCTCGACCAGCGCCGACACGACCGGCTCGGGCAGCTGACATGCCTTCTCGATCTCGTCGCCCGCCGCCGCGATCATCGGCGCGAGGTCGCGCGCACGTCCGATATAGTCGACGTCGCTGCGCTGCTGCTGCATCAGGCTCTCCGGTTCAGGGCTCGGCGCAGTCGACACCACGGGGTCGGGGCTGTCAACGCAGGCCGAACCTAGAACGGCCGATCGCCGGCGATCTGGACGCGACGCATCAAGCGCCGGTGCGGGCCGGCATCGTGCACCGCGATGTGCTTGGTGCAGCGATTGTCCCAGAACGCGATCGAGCCCTTGTGCCAGCGGAAGCGGCAGGTGAACTCGGGGCGATGACCATGCTCGAGCAGATAGAAGAGCAGGGGCTTGCTCTCGGCCTCGGTCATGCCCTCGAATCCGACCGTGTAGGAGGCGTTGACGAACAGCAGCTTGCGGCCGGTCTCGGGATGGGTGCGCACGACCGGGTGGACCGCAACGGTCTCGCGCCAGGCCGCGTCCTCGCGCACTTTGGTCGCGCGCTTGGCATTCATGCCGGCCTGCGGCCCGGCGACCAAACGGTCGGAATGGACCGCGCGCAGCTTGCCCAGCATCGTCTTCATGCCGTCGGACAGCGCGTCGTAGGCGGCGTATTGATTGGCGAACATCGTGTCGCCGCCAAACGGCGGCACCTCGAGCGCGTACAGGATGGCGCCCAGCGGCGGCGCCTCCATCATGGTCGTGTCGCTGTGCCAGTGCTCGCCGACGATGCGCTCGTCACCCGGCTCGCGGCGCACCTCGAGGATCTCCGGATCGGGGACGACGCCGTTGTAGTTGGGGTGGATGAAGATGTCGCCGAAGCGACGAGCGAACGCCTTCTGCTGGACGACGTCGAGCACCTGATCGCGAAAGAAGATGACGCAATGATCGAGCAGGGCCTGGCGGATGTCACCGATGGTCGCGTCGTCGAGCGGCGCGCCGACATCGACGCCATGGATCTCGGCGCCGCATGAACCGGCGATCGGTTCGACCTCGATCCGACGATTGCGCATGAACATCTCCTAAGAATCGCCCTGGAAGCGGAACCGGAAGCGCTCGCCGTGGCGCACCACCCGGCCGGCGGTCGGATCGGTAAAATGGCCGGTCAGCAGCACGATGTCGCCGTCCGCGCATTCGTTCATCAGTTTCAATTTGGTCTCGACCGCCTGGGCGCGATCGACATCGGCCGGATTGTAGAGCGTCGGATCGGCGAACTGGATCGGGTGGTGGATGATGTCGCCGGATAGCACGGCAAGCCCGTCCTTGGCGCCGACTCGGACCTGGACATGGCCCGGCGTGTGGCCGGGCGACGGCACCAGCCAGATGCCCTGCCCGGCCGCGCCCTCGACGACGTGGCTGGTATCGACCATGACGGCTTGGCCGTGCTCGACCACCGGCAGCACGCTGTCGATGAACGAGCCGCGATTGACAGGCTGCTCCGGCCGGCTCTCGTGCAGCCGATTGAAGTGGTCGAACTCGGTCTTGGCGAACAGATATTTGGCGCGCGGGAAGGTCGGCACCCAACGCCCGTCGATCAGTCGGGTGTTCCAGCCGACATGATCGGTGTGGAGATGGGTGCACATCACGATATCGACATCCTCGGGCCGCACACCAGCGGCCGCGAGATGCGCCAGATAGGGCAGCTCCAGCATATCCCACGCCATCATGGACGGCCGGCGCTTGTGATTGCCGTTGCAGGTGTCGACCAGGATGGTGTGGTGGCGGGTGCGGATCACGTAGCTGTGGAAGCTCAAGATCAGCCGGTCGCTGCCGGCCTCGACCAGGCGTGGGCCGAGCCAGCCGCGATGAGCTCCGGCGTGACGTTGCCGAACAGGAAGTTCGGATCGAGCGCCATGCGCTCGATCTCGGCGACCCGCGTGATCTCGAACTCGCCGATGCGCTGCGGCTTCATCGGTGCGCCGCCTCGATCGGCTTGGGCTCGACGTCGAGCCGCACCACGACGCCCTCCATGCTGCGCTCCGGCGCGGGATATTGCTGCATCACCAGCGGATCGTGGCCCGGCACGATATGGCTCGAGCTCGCCGCCAGCCGCTCGACCTTGCGGTAGGAATCGATCATGTCGCCGATATGGAACGCGGTCGAGAACGGCCGGTTGGCCTGCATGTTCTCGTAATAGTGGCTGGCATCGGAGGCCAGCACGGTCCAGCCGCGCTTGGTGTGGACGCGCACGACCTGCAGCCCGGGCGTGTGGCCCGGCGTGGTGTGCAGGGTGATCCCGGGCGCCAGCTCGGTGTCGCCCGACAGCAGCTCGATGCGGCCCTTGAAGTTGAGCCGCACGATGCCGACGACCTCCTCGATCTCGAAGCTCTTCTGGAAGAACGGGTAGCGCATATGGTGACCGGTGACGAACTGGAGCTCGCGCTCCTGCAGATGGAAGCGCGCGTTCGGCAGCTTGTGGAAGCTGCCGACATGGTCGTAATGCAGATGGGTCAGCACGACGTCGCTGACCGCCAACGGGTCGATGCCGAGCAGGCGCAGGCTGTCGATCGGGCAGCGCAGATGCTGGCGCTTGCGCTGGGCCGCAACCTCGGCCGTGAAGCCGGTATCGACGATGATCTGGCGCCCGGCGCCCTGGACGACCCAGACGAAGTAATCCATCGGCATCGGCAGATCGTGCGGATCGCCGCCGATGAAATGGTCGGCGCGCTTGGCCTCGCGATGGGCGTATTTGATCGCGAAGATTTCGTATTCGGGCAGTCTATCCGACACTGATGCCTCCTGTTAACCGCGCAACGAGATAATCTGCTCGTGATAGGGCTCGGGGTTGACGATGATGTCGACCAGCGCCGGCCCGTCCTGGGCCAGCGAAGCCGCGAGCGCCGGCGCCAGCTGGTCTTGGGTCTCGACCCGGTAGGCGGGACAGCCGAAGCCCTCGGCGACCGCCGCGAAATTCGCCGGCGAGAAATCGACCGCTTGCTGCGGTAGCTGACGACGGCGCTGCTTGGCGCCGATCAAGGTCAGGCTGGCATCGTTGAACACCACCACGGTGACGCGGCAGCGGTTCTGGACGGCGGTGCCGAGCTCGCCGGGGCACATCATCAGGCCGCCGTCGCCGGTGAAGGCGATGACCCGACGCTCGGGCTCGGCCAGCGCGGCGGCGATCGCCGCCGGCAACGCGAAGCCCATGGTCGAGAGCCCGCGCGACAGCAGCGCGCCGCGCGGCTCCTCGCTCATCCAGAGATGCAGCACCGGCAGCATGTGGGCGCCGGCATCGATGGTGATCCGGCTGTTCGGCGGCGCCGCCCGCATGGTCGCCTCGACGACCGCCTGCGGCGAGATCGGCGCGCTCTCCGCGGTCACGGCACGGCGCCGCAGCGCGGCGCGCTGCTCGGCCAGGATCGCCGCCGACCAGCCGGTCGTCTCGATGGCGGATTCGAGCGCGCCGGCCGCGGTGGCGAGATCGCCGACCAGCGACACGACGGGCTCGACGACGTGGCGTTCGAAGCGCTGACGCGTCAGCTCGATCGCGGGCGCGTCGTAGCGCCAGCGCCCCGGCGGATGCTCGACCGGATCGAAGCCGTAGAGCACGAGCAGGTCGGCCGTCTGGAGCGCCGGCTGCTCGGACGCCCCGCCGATATAATGGCCGATCGTCTGCGGATCGCGATCCGAGGCGACACCTTTGGCCTTGTAGGTGGTGAACACCGGACAGCCCCACGCGGCCACCAACCGACGCAGCGCGGCGGCGGCGCGCGGCTCGCAGGCCTGCAGCCCGGCGATCACCGCGGGGCGCCTTGCGCGCATCAGCAGCTGGCGGGCCTGCCGCACCGTCGCGGCGTCGAAGTCCGGTTCGGG
>Ga0302324_100017184_pt1 | contig 14356 bp, 8 predicted proteins | sample Palsa_T0_1_FD_201949 | JGI IMG/M metagenome (GOLD analysis project Ga0302324, IMG submission 201949) | Peat permafrost microbial communities from Stordalen Mire near Abisko, Sweden - Palsa_T0_1 | ecosystem: Environmental > Terrestrial > Soil > Palsa > Peat permafrost | place: Sweden: Abisko... | reverse complement strand
AGTGCGCAACCTCGCGCGGACCTGGGCGGAGGACCTGAAGGGCACCGGCATCCGGGTAAACGTGCTGTCGCCCGGGCCGACGGCGACCGAACTCGCGAAGGCAGCGCTAGGCGAGGAGGGCATGAAGGTCTACGCCTCGATGAATCCGCTCCAGCGCATGGCCGATCCGGCGGAGATCGGAGCGGCGGCTGCCTTTCTTGCGTCGCAGGACAGCAGCTTCATGACCGCCAGCGAGCTCGCCGTCGACGGCGGCCTAGCGCAAATCTGACGCGCTCGCCCTACGGCGCGCGCTCCGTTCGATTATTCGGAGCGCCGCAGGGTTCGGTAAACCAAAGGAGAATATATGAGCTACGCAATTGTAGGATTCGGTAAAATAGGCCAGGCCCTCGCCTTCGCCCGTAAAAACATCAACGTGACAGTCGCGAGTCGCCGGCCGCCCGAGGCGTTGGCACCGGAGGCTCGGGCGATTGGACCCACGGTCGTCGCCAAGTCGCTGCGGGATGCACTCGAGGCCGACACAATCATCCCGGCGGTCCCGTTCGAGGAACATCGCGAGGTTGCGAAGGCCCTGCCTAGGTGGGAAGGCAAGACAGTCATCGACGCGACGAACGCGTTTGGAGTTCTCCCTGGAGAGCTGGACGGCCTCCCGTCCTCCGCCTTCGTCGCGAAGGCGTTCACCGGCGCCAAGCTCGTGAAAGCTTTCAATCACCTGGTTGCGGCCACCCTGGCTGGCGATCCGATCGTCGAGGGTGGGCACCGGGTTGTCTTTTTGTCGAGCGACGACGAGGGCGCGATCGCTCCCGTGGCGGATTTGGCCAAACAACTCGGGTTCGCACCCGTCAAGCTGGGAAAACTCGACGAGGGTGGCGCGCTGGTGCACGCGCGCGGCCGCACTTGGGGTCTGCTCATCTTCCAGGATTTGTTCAAGAAGAGGCAGTAATCGATCGTCCACCGTGTGATTTGGCCCGAGAAGAATGGTTCCGAAACGTCCGACTAGATCGGACACACTTGATGTAAGGGAAAAGGAGAGGTTTCGATGAGCATCGAAAAGAATGTCCAGATTGTGAAGAATTTTCTTGCGGCGCTCGGCCGCCGCGATAAGCAAGGTTTGCTGGCGTTGTCTGCCGAAGATATCGAGTGGATCGTTCCGGGCGAGGACTGGCCGCTGGCCGGCACGCACCGCGGGCACGCGGGATTGGAGAATGTACTTCAGAAGGCTAACGAAACGGTGGAAACTTCCTACCCAGAGCCCCCCGAGTTCATAGCGCAGGGAGACCGGGTTCTGGTCGTCGGCTTCGCTACAGGGAGAATCAAAGCCACGAACAGGACGTTCGAGGACCATTGGGTCTTCGACATTACCGTTCGAAATGGCAAACTGACGAACATCCGGGAGTATATCGACACGCAAGCACTGGCGCGGGCCTCCGAGACTGCCGCGAGCCCCAGGCTCTAACGCAGGGACACTGACACCACACGGTACGATTCGTAAGGTCAGCGAATACCTTGAACAGCGGCAACGCCTTCTGAACTGTAAACAGCGTGCCGCGCGCGTTCAGGCATCGGAAGTGGACCGCATCCAGCAGGCGCATCGCGATCTTCATTTGGCGGTAGAAGACCCCAACGAAATCAGCGTATGACCTACTTCGCCCGACGAGTCAGTGTTCGTCGATACGATATGGGGACCAACTTGGATCTCCCGGCTGGGGCATCTCAAAAGCCGCGCCTTCCCAAGCGCTCTCAGATCCTAGCGCTCATTCGCACGCACGTGGCTCAACGAACTGAAGGGCAGGAATATCCGGGTGAACGTGCTGAGCCCGGGACAGATCGACACACCGGATTCCCAGCGACTCGACAAGGAGACGAGGGAGATTTTCGAATCCCTGATCCCGCGGGGAAAGATGGGTCGTCCTGAGATTGCGACGGTCGCGCTGTTTCTTGCTTCAGACGATTCGAGCTTCGTGAATGGGGTGGAGTTGTCTGTCGACGGCGGCGTCTCGGCAATCTGAATCGGCGGATCTCGGTGAGTGCATGATCGCCATAACCGGCCAATCTGTGCCCGCTCTGAAGGTGTGTTCGCAACGGCCAAATTCCTGGGCCCTGTTGCCCCCGGTACATCGGAAGCAAACAGAAGCTGCAAGATGCGGTGAATGATCGACTCGGAATTTCAGTCGCTGCCGACACTGCGTGAAGGGTTGCAGGTGCTGGCCGGGGCGCGACGCTGACGATAGCGTCCTTTATCATTCACTATCTGCTTTGGCAAGTAGCGATGGATTTTGGAACCAATTGTCCCACGATGATGATTTCTCGTCGGGTTAACAGCCTGGCAACTGTTTGGCTGCGCGGGGCGCGTGGGGGCTTCGGCGGGTCGTGCAAGTGATTTAATCTCCTCACGGGACGCTATGCCGCGCCAGATTCGTACACACATGCCCGTTTCCGAGGACCTGTCCCCTAATTCAGAGCACAGAGCAAGCTCGATGAGTGACTTGCCCTGTTCTCGTCACTGCACACACAGCAGCACAGAGAGGTAGCCTCAATTTTCCTATGGACATTCCAAAGGTCCCGGTGCTACCTTTGGGCTGTGCAAAGGACGGATATGACCGAAAAGTCCGAGGTTCTGCAAGGCACTCTCGACCTGATGATTCTTAAGACCCTCCACGCACTCGGCCCACAACACGGGTTCGGAATCGCGAGACGCATCGAGCAGATAAGCGAGGATGTGCTGAAGTTGAATGAAGGCACAGTGTATACCTCGTTGTTGCGGTTGCAGCAGCAAGGCTGGATCACCGCCAAGTCGGGCGTTTCGGAGAACAGCCGAAAGGCGAGATATTACTCGATCACCAAGAGCGGTCTGAAACAACTCACGATCGAGACGGAGAATTGGGAGCGAATCTCCGGCGTCATTGCACGTGTGCTTAGCCTTCAGGGGGAGCGATAGCCATGGCCATTCGGATTCGCGTACTCATGGCAAAGCTGAAGCAGTTCTTTCGTCACCAGCGGACGAATGTGGAACTGGAAGACGAGATCCAACTCCACATCCAATTGCTGAAAGAACGCTTCATCCTTCGGGGTATGGAGCCCCGGGATGCTGAGGCAGCGGCACGTAGGCAATTCGGGAATGCCACTCTGCTGAGAGAGCGCCACCACGAACAACGCACCTTTTCCATCGTCGCCACGTTGTCCCGGGATCTGCACTTTGGCATGCGTCAGTTGCAGAGAAATCCCATTTTGACGTGCGTAGCCATTATCTCGCTAGCCCTCGGCATCGGTGCGAATACCGCGATCTTTACTGTGGCAAAACGAGTCCTGTTCGACACGCTGCCAGTGACGAGCCCTCATCAACTGCGGATGCTGACTTGGGTTAGCGGTCATGAACAACCGATTCCACCGGTGTGGGGAGATGTCGGACCGAACGATTCCGGCGGACTTACCGGTAACGGCTTCTCTTATCCCGTGCTTGAGGAGATGCGCAAGAGAGCTGACGCAGTTGAGGCACTCATCGCTTTCAAAGACGCTCCGATGACCGCAACGATCGACGGACACGCGGATATGATCAGCGGAGAACTGATCAGTGGCAATGCCTTTCAATCCCTGGGCGTGAAAGCGGAGTTGGGCCGGACGTTGAGCCCGGCCGACGATCTTGCGCCCGGTAGTGGGCCGGTGGTTGTTATCAGCGATGGATTTTGGGCGCAGCGATTCGCGCGGTCTCCTCTGGTTCTCGGGAAAGCAATTTCATTGAATGGCGTCCCGGTGACGATCGTGGGCATCAGCAGCGGGCGTTTTGCAGGCTTGCAGATGGGAATCTCGGTGCAGATTTTCGTCCCGCTCACCATGCAGCCTCTCATTCTGCCTAGGGCACAGAACGGGAGTGTCTCTCTCCTCGACAATCCGCAGTCATGGTGGGTACAGATCCTCGCTCGCTTGCGTCCTGACGTTTCCGAGGGGCGGGCTCAGACCGAGCTCGATGCAACTCTGCGTCAAACGGCGATGCCGATTCTAAAGAGCACTGGCGATCTTGATCGATTTCATTTGCAGTTCGCGCCGGGGGACCGCGGGTTGGACTATTTGCGAGGAAAATACGCGCGGCCGTCGTATGTGCTGCTCACGCTGGCAGGGTTAGTTTTGCTGCTGGCCTGTCTCAATTTGGCGAATCTACTCCTTGCGCGCTCTGCAACCAGACAGCGTGAGCTGAGCACACGGATGGCCCTGGGAGCCAGTCGTGGAAGTATCGCCCGGCAAATGCTGACCGAGAGCGTGTTGCTTTCCAGCTTCGGTGGGACAGCCGGTTTGTTGCTCAGCTATCTGGGGCGCAATATCGTCCCGAGACTATTAACGAATTCGCCGCAGTTGGAGCTCGCCCAAGTACAGTTCGACTGGCGCGTGCTTCTGTTCAACCTGGGAATTTCACTCACTACCGGCATCCTCTTCGGACTGGCGCCTGCGTGGAGGGCGACGCGAATGGCCGTCTCTTGCGGGCTCCGCGAATCGGGAGGCGCCACCGTCAATCGCGATCGGCTTTGGTTTGACAAAGCTCTTGTGACCGGTCAGATTGCGCTCTCGGCGACCTTGCTCATGGGCGCTGGACTCTTCGTGCACACGTTGGTCAACCTCAATCGTATTCCGCTGGGCTTCGAATCGAACCACATCCTGCTTTTCCGTCTCAGCCTACCGCGCGCCCGCTACAGCGATGCGGAAACGACGGCCTTTTTCGAACGGTTGGAGGAAAAGCTGGCGTCTCTTCCCGGAGTTCGCTTGGTGACCGCCAGCAACATCGGCATCATGGGCGATGGGCATTCGGGATCGACTTTCCATGTGCTGGGCCGCCCGCGGGAAGAAGATCCGGCTCGCGTTCAAACCAATGGCGTGGGCGCGGAATTCTTTCAGGCGCTCAGTATCGCAATTCTGCAGGGACGTGGATTGGACCGCCATGACACCGCGGCCTCACCGAAAGTCGCAGTCGTAAATCGCGCCCTCGCAGAGAAATTCTTTCCCAACGAGAATCCCATTGGTAAGACCTTCGAGACGGATCCGGAAGACGTGAATGGCGCGATCCAGATCGTAGGGATCGCGGCAGACACTCGATACGCGGATTTGCGCAGCGAGACTCCTCCTACGTTCTATGTCCCCTATGTGCAAGAGGTGAACGGACCAGGGCGCATGATGATTGAACTGCGCACCATCGCGGACCCGGCCAGCGTATTGACAGGAGTTCGAACAGCCATCGAATCTCTCGATCGCGATCTGCCAATGATTGATGTTCGCACCATGAACGAGCAAGTCCGTTCTACGCTGGCGGACGAACGCGCTCTTGCTCAGCTTGCGGGAGGTTTCAGTCTGCTGGCAGTGGTGCTTGCCAGCATTGGTATCTACGGAATAATGGCGTACGCGGTCAATACTCGGACCGGGGAAATCGGCCTGCGCATTGCTTTAGGTGCCCCGCCCGGCCAGGTCCTCTCTCGCGTGTTGGGCGAGGCGTTTTGGCTAACAACCGCAGGCACCATTCTTGGTCTAATTGCGGTTCTGTGGCTCACTCGATTCATTCGAGTCATGCTGTACGGCCTGGGAAGTACGGACGCGCTCAGCGTCGTGAGTACAGCTGTGCTTTTGACAGCGGTGTCGCTCTCCGCAGCTTTTGCGCCTGCCCGTCGTGCCTCGAGGATCGATCCAATCAGCGCTCTACGGCACGATTGAAATGCAGCTTACTGGGGTGATCGAGAGGCTCTACACTCTTGTTCCTATCGCCGCCGTGGCGCGAGCAGTGCCCAAAGCTCATTCAGCTTGCCAACACCCGTAGTGAATGATAAAGGACGCTATCGCCAACCTGTCTTTGGGACATAGCAAGCGCTTTCCTCAACTGCCTCCAGAGCCTGGGTTTCAGGGAAACCCGGCTGCCAAGGAGCCAAGTCGGTACAGAAAGGCCCCACCGCAGGGTTTTTGACGTTAACGTCCTTTATCATTCACTAATTTGAGTTGGCAAGCCCACGACGGGTTTTGGGGGCGTTGGGCCAATAGGCCGGTTTTGGTCCAAGTGAAGCGGCTGCTTCAGGCAAACACTTGCCGACCTTTCATTAGAAATCACAACCGCGCCGTTTTCTCAGAACAGCAGGCCGGCAGCCGTTCCGGCATCTCTGCCATTTGCCAACAGGAAGATACCACCAAATTTCCTGCTGTTTTCCAAAAAGGAAGCACTAGCAGGTCCTGATTGAATAACGCTATTCCTTGGGAAGATCGATCATAACGACCTGCGAGTTTTCGCGTAAGCGGTCGAAGACGATTTGTTTCCCGTCGGGTGTGACGTCGAAGGTCCGCATGCCGGCAAGGTTCTGCAGCCGGGTCAGTAGGCGCGATTTCATGGAGGCGAGATCGAGTAGCCAGAAATCCTGGGATACGAGCAATCCCCCCATGTAGATCAGACTCTTGCCATCAGGCGAGAAGCGGACGCGCTCGCCCAAGCGCCGCAAGATGATCTCGGGCAATTTGACGCTGGTTCCGTCCGGGCGTACGGCCAGAAGCGGAGCGAAGGTACGCACATTGGTACCCGCATATACGATCAGGCTTCCATCCGGCGACCAGACTGGATTGAGTGCTTCCCCGGCGACCAGGCGGACTGGCGATCCGCCCTCCAGCGGGATCTTGAACAGCCCCGGGCCGGTGGCGTCGATGCCGCCAGTGACGATCCATTTTGCATCCGGCGACCAGCAACTCGAACCTTGGATGTGTATTCCTTCTGCAATCGGCTGGAGTTCGGCGCCGTCTGAAGAGAGGACATGCAGTTGGCGTTTCCCGTTCCGCCGCAGCACAATAGCCACGCGACCTCCATCCGGCGAAACAGCGGGCGTTTCCCGAATAGCGCCATCGGCGCCCTTCCAGATCTCAGTCGCCTGCCCGTCCCGAAGGCGCCACAGTCCGTCGCCCGTCCCCAAGGAAGACAAGTAAAACAGCGACGAGCCACCAAAACGCGGCGCCAGCGCACGCTCGGTCGGCACTGTAAACGGTTTTACGTCGTGTTCTTCGGCGACGCGATCAAGAATCGGAACAGTCCAAAGTCCCGCGATGGGATTACTGATCGTGGCCACCAGCTTACGGCCGTCCGCGCTAGCTTGCACCGACGTATATGGCTCGAGACCGACGGTTACGCGCCGCGAATCCCTGCGTTTCAGATCAAACGCCCACAGCCACGGTCCTGAACCGTCCTCGTCCCGCGCCACGTAGAACACCGTGCGGTCGTCGACCGGGGTGGGATAAGCGACGTCTGTATTAATTTGCGTGAGGCGCTCTGGGTTCCGGCCAGCCGGGTCGATGCGCCATAAATCCATCTCCCCTGTCGCCGGTGTCCCATGCGAGAAATAGATCCAACGGCCGTCCGGCGACCAAGCTGGAAAATGGTTGTGAATTCCCGGCCGGTCCTGGAATATCCGCTGCGCATTGGCGCCAGAGCGGTCCGCCACGAACATGGGGTCGCCATTCCCGAAGGTATGGTAGACAATCCGGTCGCCGTCCGGTGACCAAGCCAGGTTGACGACCTCCTCGCCAAGGAAATTACGCGACGTACCTCCCGTCAGGAGCATCAGCCGCACCCGCATACCCACATCACCACCGCCGATCCAAATTTCCGAGCCGTCGCCCGAAAAACCCACACTCCGTAAAGGCCCAGGCAAAGGGCCCGCCTTTCCCTGCGTCAGATTAGTTACATGTCCGGTACCCACCTGGGTGAGCCAGACATCGAAGGGGCCGTCATGATTGGAGACAAAAGCCACAAACCTGCCGTCCGGCGAGATCGCCGCTTCCACGCTCTTGAAGTCGGTCACGCGCGTGAAATGCGCTTTTTCGAGCGGGTTCGCCGGTGCAGCCGCCGGCCGGCCCATTTCCCAGACCGCAGTTCCTATCAGCAGTGCAGCGGCTATGACCCACGGCAGCCACGCTCGCCTCGGGTTTGGCCGCGGCACACTTTTCGCAGTCGAACTTCCGCTCAGCGATTCAATGGCAAACGCCAGATCACTGGCCGACTGGAATCGTCGCGCGACATTCTTTTCCAGGCATCGCGCAAGAATCCGTTGCAGTTCCAGCGGACCTTGCCAGCCGGTATCGTTCAGCGCCGGTGGCTCTTCGCGCAAAATTGCGGTCAGCGTTTCTGCGGAACTCTCGCGTTTGAAAGCGCGTTGGCCCGTGAGCATCTCGTACAACACTGCACCGAAACTAAAAATGTCCGATCGGGCGTCGCACGGTTCGCCCCGCACCTGCTCCGGCGACATGTAGCCTACGGTGCCCATCACCGTGCCCGGCAAAGTCGGCGGGCTGGTTAGCGTCACTGCAGTTTCGTGGTTTTCCTCCGGCCTAACCAGCTTCGCCAGCCCGAAATCGAGCACTTTAATCCGTCCATCACGAGTGACAAACACGTTCTCCGGTTTCAGATCCCGGTGCACGATTCCTTTCTCGTGTGCCGCCGCGAGTCCCTGCGCGATGCCGAGGGCGTATTCGAGCGCGCGCCGCACCGGCAGCGACCCTGATACCAGCTTCTCCCCCAGTGTTTGTCCTTCAAGAAATTCGCTGACCAGAAACGGCGCACCGTGGTGCGCACCAATGTCATGGATTCCCAGGATGTTCGGATGGTTGAGCGCCGCAATCGTGCGCGCTTCCTGTTCGAAGCGCCGCAGTCTGTCCGCATCATGAGCCAGCGCCCCTGGCAGGACTTTGATCGCGACATCACGCCCCAGCCGCGTGTCGCTTGCGCGATAAACCTCGCCCATGCCGCCCGCGCCGAGCGGCGATTGGATCTCGTAAGGACCTAGTTTTGTTCCGGACCTAAGCGCCATACGTGCGCGTGATTATAGCCCACGCAGCATGTTCCACGCCGCGGATCCAAAGATTCTGGATGGTTTGTCGGCAAACCTTCCCTTACCGGGTTAGGGAAGGGTTGCCCGTCATCCGCCACGAATCAGGTGCCACGCTATCAGGTGCCTTGGAATCGCGCTCCGGCCAGCCGAAGGATTTTATTCGTCGCGGAGGGCGGCCATGGGATCGAGCTGCGCAGCGCGGCGCGCAGGCACGTAACTCGCCATGATAGCCACGACCGCCAGCGCCAACGCCGAAAGCGAAATCGTCAACGGGTCGTAGGGCTTGAGGCCGAAGAGCATCGCGCCCGCGGTTTTGCCCAGGGCCAGCGTCAGCCCAGCGCCGATGATCAGGCCAATCGCCAGCATCGCGCCGGCTTCGCCCAGCACCATGCCCGTAACATTCCGCCGCTGCGCACCCAGCGCCATGCGCAAACCGATTTCTCCCGTGCGCCGCGCCACGGAATTGGACATCACACCGAACAGCCCCATCATGGCCAGCAACGTGGCCAGCGCGCCGAAGAATCCGGAAAGCATGGCCATTAGCCTTTCGCGCAGCAGCGAATTCTGGATGCCTGTCTGCATCACGTGGAATTCCGTGCCGATCTCGGGACTGGCATCGGCCAGCGCGCTTTTCAGCTCCTTCGTCAAGGTTTCGACGGGCAGGTTGGAGCGCACCAACAATTGCGCGCCCTCGTCGGGCTGATCGTCCTGCGCCGTAGTCACGTAGACCTCCGGCGCAAACTCCTCGCGCAAGTCGTAATACTTCGTGTCGCGAACCAATCCCACGATCTCGTACATCGGCCGCGCACGGCCCACCTCTTCCTCAATTTGAAAGTGCGCGCCAATGGGATTGGCGCCGTTGAGGATTTTCTTCACGAAACTCTGGTTGACGATAGCCACCTTGGGCGAGTTGGCCGTGTCCCGCTCGTTGAATGCGCGTCCGGCTATGATGGAGATTCCCATGGTGTTGAAAAAATCGGGACTCACTTGCGTGAATTGAGAGTTCCCGTCGGCGCGTTTTGTGGCGCCGGCCAAGATAACATCGTTGGACCAGCCAAAGCCGCTGAGCGGCACTACACTGGCGTCCGCCACACCCTCGACGCCGGGAAGCGCGCGCAAGCGGTCAATCAGGTTCAGCTTGTAGCTTTGCCGTTGCGGCGCGGGAATTTTCAGTTGGCCAAAGTCCAGATCGGCTTCCAGGATGCCGGCCGTTTGGAAGCCGGCGTCCACCGAAAGGATGTTCTTCAGGCTGCGCACGAAGAGCATCGCTCCCACCAGCAACACCAGCGAGAACGCCACCTGCGACACAACCAGACCGCGGCGCAGGCTGAACCGCTCGCGGCCTCCCGCCAGATTCCTGCCGGCCGATTTGAGCGCCGCCGCCGGAGCGACGCTAGTGGCGCGGAACGCGGGAGCCATTCCGAAAAGAATCGTGGTCACCAGCGCGATGGCCATGGTAAAGGCGAGCACGCGCCAATCCGGCCTAAAGTCAACGAAGACATCGGGCGTGCTCGTGCCGATGAAGGCTACCAGCAAGCGGCTGGTCCATTGCGCCAAGATCGCGCCGAGAAGCGTGCCGGCAACACCGAGCAAAAGACTTTCCACGAACAGTTGCCGGATGAGGCGCCCGCGCGATGCACCGAGCGAAAGCCGAACGGCAATCTCACGTCCACGGGCGCTGGCGCGCGCCAGCAGCAAATTGCCGATATTGGCGCAGGCAATCAGCAAGACTAGGGCGGCGATGGCCAACAGCGTCCACAGAGGTGTCTCGTAGCTCCTCCGCAGATTCGAGAATCCCGTAGCTGCCGGAAATGCTCCGAACTTGTACTGCAGGTAGTGCTTTTGCGCCTCCGCATCGTATTGCGGGGGCACGGTCGCTTCCAGGATACCGCTCGAAAGTTCTGCCATTTCCGCATTGGCTTGCTCGATCGTCACGCCGGGCTTCAGACGCCCCACGGCGGCGAGCCAATAGCCATTTCCCAGGTCCATCAAGGCCAATTCGCCATGCATGAGCGGTTCCGAACACAGCGGCACGGCTACGTCGAATTGACGTCCAACGTCAATGCCCGTGAAACTCGGCGGAGTGATGCCGACGATCTCAAACGAATGGCCATCGAGCGAGATCATCCGGCCCACGGCGTCCGGGCCGCCGCCGTATTCCCGCTGCCAGAACGAGTAGCTGATCACCGCTGGCGGGGAGCCGCAGCCGCGGCGGTCATCTTCCGCGGTCAAGGTGCGACCGCGCAGTGCGGGGACTTCCAGCGTCTTGAAGAAATCGCCGCTGACCCAAATGCCCGAGGCGTAGCGTGCTTCGCCGCTAGGGGCTAGGTTGAATCCTCCTTCGGTCGCCCAGGCCAGCATGTTGGAAAAAACTCGCTGATGATCGCGGATCTGCTCCCATTGCGCGTTGGTGACATCGGGGTAGCGGCCGTGGATACGGCCGTGCCTCCAGGAGATGTCCAGGATGCGCACGGCAGCGAGTTGCTGCGGATTGCTGACCGGCAGCGTGCGGAGGCGCAGCGAATCAATCAATTGAAAGATGGCGGTGTTCGCGCCGGTGCCGAGTGCCAGGGATAGCACGGCAATTGCCGTGAAGCCGAGATTCTTGCGGAACACCCGAAGAGCGTAGAGCAGGTCCTGTCGGATTTCAGTACAGGGCGAGAACCGTCCGCTCTGCGGCAGGTCCCGCTCTTGACCTTGTCCGGGCGCGATCGCCGCACGAAATTCTTTCTCCCGCTGCGAGCCGGCGAGCTGCTGACGCAAGACGGCCCAATCCGCGACGTGCTCCTCGGCTGCGGCGCGAGCTTCTTGTTCGCTGCCGCCCGCGCGCAGAGCCTCCTGGTACGCCTCATCGAGCTGCTGCGCGATCTCCTCAACAATCTCCGTTTCTCGTTCGGGGCGAAAGCCGCGGAGTTGCAGGTTTTCGCGAACGTACGCGGACCAATCGGGCGCTTTTTTATTCAGCATGGCTGGGCCTCACAATGTGATTGATCGTCAGTACGAACTCTTCCCATAATCCGCGCTGCGCTTTGAGAAACTTGCGCCCCTCCGCTGTAAGCCGATAGAAGCGCCGGCGCCGTTCTCCTGGTTTCTCCACCCAGCGGCCGGCAATCAGGCCGCGATCCTCCAGCCGGCAGAGAATGGGATAGAGTGAGCCGATGCGGAAGGAAATCCGTCCGTGCGAACGCGCCTCGATAAGTTTACCGACCTCATAGCCGTGGCGCGGGCGCGCCTCCAGGAAAGTAAGCACCAGGAGTTCGGCGCTGCCTTTGCGAAGTTCGCGATTGAACATGATGCCCTGCAGTATACTTCAGTGAAGCATGTACTGGATACCAGAATAGACGTACGCAGGCGGTCGTTTTGTTTCAGGCGACGGCATCGCCAAGGGACGGGACGGATCTATCGCTCCGCCCACCGATTCACCCCGTTTAGCGTTGGTTGAGCTCGTTTTTGCTAGTTGACGGTTGGTCGGCAACCCTTACCTAATCGGTAAGGTAAGGTTTGCCCGTCATCCGCCCAAAAGCTCGAATGGAGTTGTCACGCTGGAGTTTTCCAGGGCTCCCAGCCAATCATGGCGCTTGTTTCAGGTACAAAGCTAGGACCCTATGAAATCGTTTCTCCGCTTGGCGCGGGTGGAATGGGCGAGGTGTATCGCGCGAAAGACACGCGGCTGAGGAGAGATGTGGCGATCAAGGTGTTGCCGGAGTCGCTGATGAAAGATGGGGACCGGTTGCACCGGTTTGAAAATGAGGCGCGGGCGGTGGCGGCGCTGAATCATCCGAACATATTGGCGATACATGACATTGGGGAACAGGGCGGCGTGCCGTACCTGGTTTCGGAATTGTTGGAGGGGCAATCGCTGCGTGAGGAGTTGATGAACGGGGCGGTGGCCACGCGGAAGGCGACGGAGTACGCAGCGCAGATTGCGCAGGGATTGGCGGCGGCCCACGATAAAAACATTATTCACCGCGACCTGAAGCCGGAGAACGTGTTCATCACGCGCGATGGGCGGGTGAAGATTCTCGACTTCGGGCTGGCGAAATTGGCAGCGGGCACGGACGATGATGGAGTGGATGCGTCCATCATGACGCTGACGAGTTTGCCAACCGAAGCTGGCGTAGTGATGGGAACGGTGGGATACATGGCGCCGGAGCAGGTGCGCGGCGCGGGAGTGGATTCGCGGACCGATATTTTTGCATTTGGCGCGGTGCTGTACGAGATGGTGTCAGGGAAGCGCGCGTTTAAGAGGGACACGGCTGCCGAGACCATGACGGCGATCCTGAAAGAGGATCCGCCGGAACTGAACGAACTGGTGCATCCGGTGTCGCCGGGGCTGGAGCGTATGATCCGGCGTTGCCTGGAGAAGCAACCGGAGCAGCGGTTCCAGTCGGCGAAAGATCTGGCGTTTGCGCTGGAGGCGTTGAGCGGAACGACGACGTCGAAGACGCTGGCGAGCGCCGTAGTGGAAGAGACGAGTAAGCCGCGGGGTTGGAAGGGAGTTGTAGCGGGCGCGCTGGCGGGGATGGCGTTGATGGGCGGGATTGCGTGGCTGGCGTGGCCAAGAGCGGCGGCGCCAGCGATGTTTACGAAAGTTTCGTATGAACGCGGCCGAGTAGTGCAGGCGAGATTCGCGCAAGAAGGAAAAACGGTAGTGTACAGCGGGGCGATGGGAGGCGGCGCGCCGGACACGTACATCATCCGGGAAAATTATCCGGCGTCGCTTTCGGCGGGGCTGAACGGGGCGATCCTGCTGGCGGTATCGCGGACCGATCAGTTGGCGGTGCTGGTGCATGCTCAGCACTTCATCCACAGAGAATTTGTGGGGACATTGGCGACGGCTCCCCTGGGCGGGGGCGCGCCGCGGGAGATGCTGGAGAACGTGGAAGAGGCGGACTGGTCGCCGGATGGAAAGGAACTCTCGGTAGTGATCGTGAAACCGGAGACGGGGGCGAGTCGTCTGGAATATCCGATCGGGAAAGTGCTGCTGGAGAGCAAGGGCTGGATCAGCGGAATGAGAATCTCACCGGATGGAAAACAGATCGCGTATTTCCGGCATCCGGAGAGCGACGACGATCGAGCCGAAGTGATGGTGTTGGATGATTCCGGGCAGCCGCGGGTGCTTTCGGCGGGATGGGAATCGCTTGAGGGATTGGCGTGGGCGCCATCGGGGAAGGAAGTGTGGTTCTCCGCTGCAGCGTCCGGCGAGGATTATTGCGTGCGCGGGGCAACGCCCTCCGGAAAGACGAGGACGGTGTATTGCGGGACGTCGGCAACAATGATTTACGACGCGTTGCCGGGCGGGAGGACACTGGTTGGCGCGGAAGAGGGCCGGGTGTCGATGGAAATGGTGGAGCATGGAAAGATGGAAGGACGGGACCTGAGTTGGCTGGACAATGTGTACAATCCGCGGCTTTCGCGGGATGGCAGCGTGGTGCTGTTCACGGATCAATCGGCGCAAGGCGGAAGCGACTACTCAGTATACGTGAGAAAAACGGATGGCAGGCCCGCGGTGAGAATTGGGGGCG
>Ga0302324_100017180_pt1 | contig 14360 bp, 10 predicted proteins | sample Palsa_T0_1_FD_201949 | JGI IMG/M metagenome (GOLD analysis project Ga0302324, IMG submission 201949) | Peat permafrost microbial communities from Stordalen Mire near Abisko, Sweden - Palsa_T0_1 | ecosystem: Environmental > Terrestrial > Soil > Palsa > Peat permafrost | place: Sweden: Abisko... | reverse complement strand
AAACACAACGTGGTACATTACCGAGCCGTTGCCAACGATTACGCAATCCCAATTCGCACTTGGGGCGACACCGTACACTGGCTCGTCCACAACCGCTGCATATTGGGGATGTCAGACCGGCACTCCAAGTTACAACTCTGCACCCGTCGTTGGGGCGAATTCTGTGCAACCATACCCACTTGCGGCATTTTGTTATCAAATATCCAGCGGAACCCCACCCGCGGTGGGAAGCTATGTTCAGGTCACAAGTCTTGTCTGCTCAGAGACTGCTCAAGTTCTCTACAGTGATTCGACACACATGGTTGCTACAGCGAGTTGCGATCATGATTATGGCTCGACAAAGAGCGTCATCTATCAAGGCCCCGGAGTCGGTCTCGGTTTTGGCTTCAAAGCCGACACAACACCATCGACTGTCACGGGTGTGTCTACGATCCAACAAATTCGCCCTATTTCTCAGGTTGACAACTCCGGACATGTCTATATCTGGACAACGCCTAATGGTAGCTCCTCACTAACAGGCGGCAGCTCTAATGCTTATCAAGGCAATGCATACCTTTGCACAGTAACCGAGGCCTTTACGGGGACGAATGGCTCTAGTGGATCGAGTTGCACCGTTGACTCACAACCCAATGACATCCAGCCGGCGATCTCGGCCATTAGCAGCGCGAATTACTCTGGGACAAGCCTGATCAGTCTCACGATTTCAGGGGCAGGCGGGGCTTATCAGCCAGGACATCAACTTGGAGGCATTCCCGTCACCTTCGCGGGCGGGATTTGCACGACCTACCCAACCGCACATTTTGTTTCGACCTATAATGCCACTGGCAACTATTCTTATGCATCCAGCATAGCGATCGACACCCCTGGGAGCTGTTCTTCCTTCGCGGGCATGACCGCTTCGGGACCTGTGTCGACCCCGAATCCTTACTACATCGCGCCCATTTCCCAAGTTACAGATATTCTCTCGCTGTTTTCTGCAACGGCCGGGTCCGGTTATTACTATCCGAATCAGAACACAAATGGCTATGGATCCTACATAGGAGGGGCCGAATTTGGAGGGACGGAAGCGCAACCGAATCCTTATTCCTGCCCTGCAACTGTAGCATCAACGGCCGGATCCACCTGCACTACGTCCGTATACTCGTCCTCATCGTTCACCGGCAACTCGCTCGCATTTGCGGTGGGCGACTACATTGATCAGCCTCCGCCGTACTTTCAATTTGTGACAGACAATTCGCAATTCGGTCTTTCTCAGTGGGGAATAAGTGCTGGGAACCGCACGGTCTGGGGAGAAAACATAAATGGAACACCCCCCCTATTTGCTGCCCGTGTCAACATTACAGAACCTTGGTATATGCAGCAGGTTCTCAGCAGTGCGTTGCAACCCCAGGGCGTGATGACAACCCAATATTGTTTGCTTCAGTGGAAACCGTCGCTTGCTTACACGCTCTGGACCAGTCAGATCGCAACACCCCTCTCTGAAATTGTTGTCAAAATTAGCGGTACTGCTTATATCGAAAGAGTGACGACCGGAGGAACGTCAGGGACTACGGTGCCAGTTTGGACATTGACGACAACTACAGATGGAACCGTAACGTGGACAAATGAGGGGGCCCCTGGAAGCTCCATCACTAGTTGCCCCGCCGGTGTGTCTGCACCAGGTACTTTAACTGCAGGTGAAGGAGGAACAGTCACGGTCTCATCGAGCCCTCTAACTCCAACCGGTGCAGCTTACTCGGTAGGCGGTGAGGCTAACACGTGGTTCGGCAATATAGAATACCCGCCCGCCACGTACCGTGGCAGCGCCCTCTATGGAGAGGGCAGTATGCTCGGTGGAACATGTGCAGACCCCGCGCTTGATGCAGGCGTTACTCATCCGTGCGCGAACGGTATATACGATCCATTCTGGGCAGTTAAATTCAATGTCAGTAATCAAGGGTCTTCTGGAGGAAATGAATATGGCATGGAATTCGATCCGATGAATGGAAAGCAGAATCTTGTAGTAGATGGCTATAAGCTGATTAGCCTATACGGTCCATACACAAGCACTCAGACCACTCCCGCTTATACCGATACGGCTTATGTTAACGGCAATTTGATAATAAGTGGTACTTGTACAGGCTGCGGGTCAGTAGCTCCAGGGTCAAATAACGATGTCCTCATAAACTCCAGTGGAGCGATTGGAGCGACAACCGCCCTCACCGTCAACGGGTCGACGATCACGGCTGTAGGAACAACCAACATCAACGCTACAGGAACTTCGACGACGAATATTGGCAATAGCAGTTCCACAACAGATGTCAATGGCGTCGTATATATTAACCAGAATGGATCAAACAACACAGCTATCAACTCTGGATCTAACTCAGGATATATAATTCTGGGAAATGCTAGTTCGCCTTTGATAGCTAGTCCCTGGTATACAAATTGGAATGGAAGTATCACCTTCGGACAGTCTACGACGACTGGTCTCACCCTCGCGAGCAATGCTTATATGCAAATAGCCGCTGCAGCAACTGCTACTTCAGGCCATCCCTATTACGGAAGTGTTGCTTCGTACTTTTTGGCGTCAGTATATGGAACGAGCGCATGTTCGCCACAAACTTTGGAATACTTCTTGCCTACTAGTACGACGGCTTGGGACTTTCAGTTTGCTGCACCTTCGAAGACGGCCTGCTCAGCGTCGGGCATCGCCAGCGCCGTAGTTACGTTCGATACCGCGTCGTTTGCGGATGGTACTTACGTTGCTCACCTATTGAGCAAGGCTGACCAGATTGCGGTAGCGATAGCTGCCGGATCAGGAGCTGGAACATCGCCAACCGTGAGTCTTACCGGGGCCACAGATCTAAAGGGAACGATCAACGTGAGTACAGGAACCAGTCCGGCAGCTTCGTCAGTTATAGCAACGATTACTTTTGGTACACCTTACCAATCGGGGCCGACTTGTACCGTGACTCCAGCCAGCGCAACGGCGGTCGGAACATTCTACTCTCCGTCAGCCGGAACCAGTAGTTTTACAATTAAATCATTGGCGACCGCACTGACCGCCTCGACTGCTTATATCTATAGCTATATTTGCGCAAACTAGCGCTCTTCGCGCATAAGTTCGGGCCGGTATGATCAAAGTCTCGACATTATCCATCTTGGGATGCCATTTCTGGCATACTAAGAATCATGGTCTCAAGTCCTCGGCAACTCACACGGGGGCTATGAGAGCCCGCCTTTGACGCATCGTCTGCGGACGTTGCTTTTTGATCGTTAAGGATCATCTAACTCAAAAGTCCCAGTGCGGCGGCGATCGAATGAGAGACATTCATCAAAAAAGCTTACCGCGTTTCGTTACGAGGGTAGCACGAACCTCGACCGAGGTGGCGATTCTAAGGCTTACGAGCCCCATGTTAGCTCGATATATCGGCGACGAACCTGACCAGTCCGGGAACGGTCCATGCCAAGCCCTGGCGACGGGAGACGAACGAAGATGCATTTCAAACCTGAACGGTCAGATGCAGATGAAAAAATATTGTTTTGTGAATTCACTAACGAGCAAGTTAGACCTCCCTACTGAGCCCGCCTGAGGTATTCTTCTGGAGAGGCGCCAGCATTGACAGAACCCTTGATAACGCAATCTCGACCTCACAAGGGTCCCGTCTGCACGAGCTGTGGCTCACCCAAATTGCGATTGTCTCGCCTTCGCCTGGATGACCTAAATCTGTTGATGATGCTAGAGTGGCCGGTGCGGTGCCGGACCTGCATGGAGAGACAGTTTCTTAGCGTCTTTAAAGTGAGACAGCTTATGGGCCGCTGAGTATCAAGCGAAAGTCCGAAGAGATCGTGCGATCCAGTATTCGGCAGTTATGTTAGTTTTCATTGTGGTTGATGGAGCGTTGCTCCAGCCAAGGCGCGCAGCGAGCTGCCCTAGCAATGTCTCCCGCTTAGGATGCGACTCAGGCGCGGACGTCACCGGTTTGGGCGTCCATCTCTATCGATTTTTCTTCTCGTCGTGCGAGCGCACTTCCGTCAGATTTCCCACCTGGCGTTAAACTTTCAGAGCAACAGGGCGCACAGTCCATTCGCGATTCCCTCTACGGTCACGGTAGGAGTCGCGGCATGTGGATGAGTGCTTGAGAATTCCGGGCGCGACAATATAACTGTTAACCAAATCATCAGCGATCAACGATTGCACGATCCAATTCACCGAGATTCCGTGAATACTGGAGGGTGTGCTCCCATCGCTTACTTCTGTTCCATCTGCAATAGACTAAGAAAAAAGCTGGCAAAGATAACCTCTACTCCCAGTAAAAGCGCAGCGACAGAAGGTAGCGTTATCCTTAACATACGAGTGGCTGTAAGAGGGCCAAAACCCGTAGCATGCCACTGGACAACCGCATATGCTCCCATGCCAACGCCGACGAGCAGAAGGGCCGAACCACTTAGCAGTCCAGTTTCAAGTGGGACCGCCTGCACGGCACGCTCGAACGAAGGGTTTTTAGGTAGGAAGCCCTGTCGCGTTCCAAATAGCTTGGCACTTACAGCAAATACCATGATCTGGACGCCCATCAATAAAACACCTAACGAGTAGGTCAAAGTATCAACGTCCAGCGAGAGGGTCCCGATATTGCGCTCCTCAGGAAGGAGCCATGCTGAGAATCCAAAACCGATAAGTGTTAAGAAAAGGCCAGGGTAAAAAAACAACCAACGAGGGCTATACATCAGGAGGAATCGAAGGTGTCGCCAACCGTCATGCCACGTGCGTAGATGAGGTGCCCTGGTGCGCCCGTCTGGTCGCAGGGTCGTTGGTACTTCGCTGATCTTTAGATTCCGAAGGCCGGATTTTACGACCATCTCACTTGCGAATTCCATTCCAGTCGTTCGAAGATCGAGAGAACGAATAGCATCGCGGCGAAAGGCGCGGATGCCACAGTGGAAGTCGCCGACGGGAACTCGAAAGAAGAGTCGGCCTACGAATGACAATACTGGATTCCCTAGATATCGATGTAGTGAAGGCATTGCATTCTTCAAGACCCCACCTTGAAAGCGATTCCCAATAACCAGATCACTACCACGGTCCAGAGCATCGAGAAAACGGGTCAGGTGATCGAAGTCATAAGAATCATCGGCATCCGCCATCAAAATATATTTCCCCTCAGCGGCTTCAATCCCCGCCGCAATGGCCGCCCCATAACCTCGAATCGATACATGCACAATTCGAGCCAATTCAGCTCTTGCGATCTCCTGAGAACCGTCAGTTGAACCATTGTCTGCGATTAAGACCTCGCCAACGAGACCCGAACGGTTGATGGCAGCATGCGCCTTCCTTATGCAAATCGCCAACGTCTCAGCTTCGTTTAGACAAGGCATCAAAATAGTAACTGCGACCGGCTGCATTCCGGGATTATAAGACACTCCAGTAAAATCAACCCATGCGTGTGGCGAACATCATTATTGGCTCCGGACCCGCAGGTGTTTCGTGCGCAAAGGCCCTGTTAGCGCAAAATCGGCGGGTGCTAATGCTGGATGCTGGAACGGAACTGGAACCTAAGAACCGGGACAGGCTTGTAAATTTAGCAACCTCTCCGCCCGCAACATGGACCGGAGCTGCGAGTGCCTGGATGCGTGATCCGATGCAGGCCACCGCGGAAGGAATTCCTCTTAAACTCACGTATGGTTCTGACTTCCCATATCGATCAATGCATGGCGGTGCCATCGTACAGGGCGAAGGCGTCAATACCAAAGCCTCGATGGGCAAAGGTGGCTTAAGCGCAGTCTGGGGGGCGGCGGTGATGCCCTATCGTCAGGCCGATCTGACAGATTGGCCGATCACATCCGCAGATCTTGCGCCTGGCTACCGAGCCGTGCTGGACTTCATGCCGATAGCCCAAGCACATGACGGCCTTGAGACGGACTTTCCAATCTTCAAAGCGACTCAGGCGCCACCCCTGAGTCTTCAAGGCGCGGCCTTATGGCGAAAAATGTGCTCGCATGAGCAAGATTTGAAGTCGCGTGGAATAAATATTGGCCGCGCAAGACTAGCGGTAGACTTCAGCGGTGTGGCGGCTCCAGGCTCATGTGCGCTTTGTGGACTTTGCATGTACGGTTGTCCCTATGGATTGATCTACTCCTCAGCGCAAACCGTTGACGCCATGCTTGAAGACCATAATTTCCAATATCTCGCCGGTCAAGTAGTTACACGGATCGACGAGACTTCTCAAGAAGTCCGGATTGATACAACAACTTCTGGCGGCATTTCTAACACGTTCATTTGCGAACGAATGTTTTTGGGTGCTGGCGTACTGCCGTCCACTGCATTAATGCTTCAAACGCTCGATGCGTTCGGCCGATCGGTCTTTCTTAAGGAGTCGCATTACTTTCTTCTCCCAATGCTGCGTTTGTGCGGCGTGAAGGGTTTTACGCGAGGAAATTTGCATACCATGGCCCAACTATTCATTGAGATCATGGATGGATCAATTAGTCCATATTCGGTTCACTTACAAGCTTATACTTATAATGATCTTTTCGATCAACCGATTGCGCAGAAGCTGGGCGCCCTTAGTAAGGTTTTTCCTTGGTCAACATTTCTTTCGCGTCTATTCCTGCTACAGGGTTACCTCCATTCCAATCATTCTGACGGTATCGAGGCGAGGTTGGAGAGAGAGGCTGGCACAAATGTGCTACATCTAAGTCCGCTATTGCGTCCGGAAGCCACTGTCGCAATCAAGAAAGTAACAGCCAAGCTGGCAGGCCTGCGCGGTCTGATCGGTATGGTGCCCCTAAGCCCGTTAATGCGACGCGGCGAACCCGGCAGAGGATTTCACACAGGTGGTAGTTTCCCTATGTCAGCTTATCCTAGCGGCCTAGAGAGCGACACATTGGGTCGTCCTGTTGGATTGAAGAGAATCCATCTAATTGATTCCAGCATTTTTCCGACGATCCCTGCTACGACAATAACTCTTACGATCATGGCGAATGCCTACAGGATCGGAACATTGGCGCTCGCTTGAGGTTTATATGAAGCATGTTTGCGCGATCACAGGTACTAGCGGCTACGTTGGATCCCGAATCTCTGAAGCACTCTTTTCGGACTTTACGATAGTTCCGCTGGGACGTCGTGTCAAAAGTGGAGGGATTCGGTGGCAGCTCGGGGGGGGGAGCGTCCAAGACGAACTATGCAAGCGGGCCGTGACAGTTCTGATTCACGCGGCTTGGGATTTTAGCCACCGTGGGGCTCGAGACAACTGGCAAGCAAATGTTGAGGGCTCCAAAATGCTTATCGATGATGCACTCTCCGCCGGCGTTCGGCAGATTGTTTTTATTTCTTCTATTTCGTCATTTCCGAGTAGCAGATCTCAATATGGAATGGCGAAGTATGCTGTTGAACAGTTGGTAACGAAAGCCAATGGCACTGTGATTCGCTCCGGCCTCGTATGGGGAGAGAATGCCGGAGGAGTGTTTGGATCGTTAGAGGAGAGGGCCAGTAAGGGCGGTATTATGCCGATGATCGGGAACGGAGGCTATCTTCAATATCTGGTCCACGAAGACGACCTGGTAGAGACGGTTCGTCGCGCCGCACACGGGGAATTCCATAATCGAGTGCTAACTGTCGCACACCCGGGCGCCTGGCCGCTCCGTTCACTAATCCTTCAGATGGCCCACGATAGCGGAAAGGAAGTCTCGTTTATTCATGTACCCTGGTACGTTGTCTATATGTGCTTACGCGCAGCCGAAGCTTTAGGGCTAAAACTCGATTTCCGTTCAGACAGTGTTATGAGTCTCGTCTATCAGGACCGGACACCCAATTTATCGCGTGCTCTGCAATTGAGAGCGTTTAGATCCGAGACGCCCATTTAGCAATATATGAAAAGCATTCTCTGACTAAGGCGTCTTATCACTTGCTAAATCTAACACATAAATGTTGCCGTCGTCGTAAATATGGCGTTTCACCGCGCTCAGCTGGTCGAACTGAGTATGGGCTCGGCGTGCGGCTATAGCTGTTGTACGCACAATCAACGAAAGATGCGGATTTGTTGCAATTGATTCAGATGTTGCTGCAAATTCTCGATGGTTATCGTCCCCATAAGAATAAATCAGATAACGGACGTCATGGCTGAGCAGCCATGCGCTTAGATCGTCGCCGGATCCAAATATTGGCCATCCTGGAGCTGGGGGTGGGCTCGCCATTGCTGGCAAACTCGCCTCATAAATGGTATTTCGCACTGAATCGAATAGGTAGGGGTACGAGGTATCTTCGACGGCGGTGGCGCCCAAAGGCAATGAGTCTTGCACAGCCCTGTATTCGGACACTGTGGATGGCGCATTCAGGGGCTCATCTCGCAATCCGGATAAAAAATCCCGCTTGATCGCGGCACGAAATTCTGGGAGCGAAACAAAACCGTGTGTAACGGTCCAATGATTAGAAAGATAGGCGAGCAATACGCTTGCTGCAACCGCACCTTCTATCCTACGTTTCGTTAATATCGCTACATTGCGGCGATTTAGCTCGCTACACGCGAGAGGAAAAACCAAAATAATCGACAGCATAATTTCGGGATAGGAGTAACGTCTGATCCCGTCCCCACCAGTGGCAAGGCCGGTCGTAATCGTGGCTAACCCCGCCGCAATCGTGGTAGCAACGATGCTCGCCGTCGCCAGTGACCACTTCACAACTTTTATTTCGCATACGGCTAACAGCACCAGCGGCAGGCCTGCTAGAAAGCACTTTAAAATTACAATTGGTCTCTCAACATTTCTTGTGGGGAGAAGATGATAACTAGAATATTCATATCCGTGTCCTAACAGAGGAAAGAAAAACGTGCCGCAGGAGAGTCGAAGATCTATCATCCAAAGGGCTAATACACCAACCGCACAGCAGCCTGTTACTAAAATAGAGCGGACAAAAAATGTAATTCGAGACTTAAGCCCTAAAGTCACTGAACAAGGTATCGGAAGTGATGAAAAAGCAATCAGACCTTCAAAGATTAAGATGTAGAAAACAGCGAAAATGATGTGGTTATTTTTCAGCGCAGTAGCAGTGGCGCCTAGGCCACCGAGTAGCAACGGCTGGAGAAAGCGCGAATGTCTTAAAATGTCTTCTCTACTCGCAATTACCACGAGAGCCATGAAAAGAGCGCAAGCGAGCCATACAAAGCTAAGATTGAAATAAATTTGCTTGATCAGCCCAGCAAGAAGCAAAAATGTCAACGTCTGCGTTGCCTTTAAGCCCAGGACTCGTGAGAGCCCTAGAGATAGCGCGGCGAGTGTGATAATACCGAGTCCTCCATCAACGATCGATAGATTTCTAAGTGCCCCCAAAGTAAGAAACATATCCTGCAAGTAGTAGTTGAACCCAAGCGAGTTTATTATTCGTCTCTGGCTGAACGGATCAAAGCTGAGGTGATGCAGTTGTAGCATTTTGTCTGGCAGCCACATATAAGCTTGCAAATCATCAAACGGGCTATAAGACTCGGGCCGGATGAAATAGATTAAGTACAGTGCGATAGCAATTAGGACCGCCACAAAATACATGCGGGTAGGGGTTCTCGCGTTCCGCCATAGCAAGAGCCAGGTTTGATTATTGGCCGCCTCCGGGAGAGAGTACGCCGCTGCCATTGCCATTCCCATCGCGAGAATGCTGAGCAGTATGGGAGTCGAGATTAAATGTGCAAGATTCAACGCTCCGGCGAGAAAGCATTGAAGGACTAAGCCCAAGGAGATGGCGCCACCGGTGCCAATCTTCTGAATTCCGAGGAGATTGGCTCCGAGGCGTCCCCAGCCTGTAAGTGATATAAGAATTGCGAAGCAAAGGCCGAGCGCGACAAAGGCAGAGACTACAGAATGCGCATTCATAACATAGTAGCCCGGTTCAGATTTGTCCGTTCGGTTTGCATCTTAATCCTACTCAGTATTGAGGGACCATGCACGTCGCGAAATGTGTGGTCCAGCATATCTGGAAACCTGTTTCATCTCATCTTTGCAGCAGCCAGGTTATCTCTAACTGTCTTCGCGTTCGGTGCTTCTTCCGCCGTCAGCATCCCTCGATTGCCAAGGAATATCGTGATCGCAGGCGATACCTTCCGGATGAATGAGATCGTTATCCAGGTGATAAGAGTTACGTGGACCACCGTCGAAAATGCAACCGCAAGAGCAAATTCTGGTGCTCCGTGGATATTCGCCATCACCACAAATAGACAGAATATGTTGGTCCGGATATTTCCGTAAAACGAATCGATGATCCAGAAAAATGGAATCATGACCGCAATAATCAGAGGAGCGCTCAGCCACCCCACCATGTAAAAAGTCGATCCCATCAGGCTGAACGAAATGAAGGTGGTCTCATCCCCCTCTTGCAATACGCCGATTTCGCGTCCCATTTCGTTCACCTCGGCGATCGCCCCTTCTTCCCATTTGTCCTTGCCGTGCCACAATTTCCGCGGCACTTGGGAAAGGAAGCCATCCGCCATATACTTCATGCCACGCGGCATAGAGACCTCCGTACGGTAGATGATCGCATCTTCCGTTTCGATCAATGACAGCCGGTCCAGCAACTCCTTGTCCGAGCCGTAATAGAAATATCCATTCGCCGATCCCTCTTCTCGCAACTCCTCATTCGTGATATAAGCCTCTCGAATCGAGAGTAGGTCGTTGTTGGCAAGATACTCGTAAACTAGCTTGCCTCGATTGATGATGTCGCCCGTCCGCGTAAAGCCCCGCATATATTGCACCACCGGGAAAACGATGTAGGCGGAAAAACCCGCGGCACACACCAGCCCGATCACCTGTTTCCGGTTTAGTTTGTAGCCATACGATGCACACACCACCAGCCAGATCAAAATGGGCTGAAAGATTCCCTGCTTCGATTCCACCGCAATCCCATACAGCGTGAGGAAGATCACCGGCACAATCGTCCACCACCGTGCGCTCCGCGTCCCTTGCGATTGCTTGATGATGAATGCAGTTCCAATCAGTATCCCCAGCGGCAGAAAGGCGCCGAACTGATTCAAGAGCCCGATAAATGACCCCTTCTGCACCGCCAGGTCGGATTCGAAACCGTACAGGCCCAGCAGCATGTAGCACACCATGCCGATCATTGAAGCCGCAATTGACATCCCCACCATGCGGCTGCCATCTTTATTTGCATTGAAAAACGGATCCTTGCGGCGGTACTTGCTGGCAACAAATGCGGCAAATGAAACGCAGGTGATCCCGATGTCGTAGACAGCGATCGTCGTCAGTGGCGCCATCAAATGGGTGTCCGCCGCCTGCAGATAAAAAAGCTTGGCAATCTGCGCAATGATGATGGTTTCCAGCGCCATGAATCCGATATACGACCCGGAAAACGTGTTCAGGCCGCCGGCGACATTGAACCCAATCGCAGCGACCATGATGAAGTACAGTATCCCCACGGAAAATAGCGGGTTCGTGCCCATCAACAGCTGCGCGACCATCAACGCCAGCCCGAAATACATCACGATCTTCAGGTTGAGGTGGCTGGGCCAGGGAACTCGCATTGCGTAAGAATCGCCGGCAGTCGAACTCACACCGGCTGCCTTTGAGGATAGAGGAACATCCGGGGTGTTGCAACCGAATTTGGGCTCTCGATAAGTTCGCGGGAAGCCGAAATCGACTCCAATATAATTCTCCGCGCGGGACGCCGGCGGTTTTATTTGTGCACCTGTAAGTATCGCCGGAATGGGAGTTGCTTCCATACCTATGCACCTTGCATTTCGACTCAGTCCGGCTCAGGTAGACCGATTCCACGCTGAAGGTCCACCCAACGTGCCGTGTCGGGAATTTTGCCAGAAGCGGTAGCAAAACAGCGTTTCGTGCTCCTCGCTGCTCACCGCATCCCGATAGCAAACGATTCCCCAGACCCAGGTCACTTTATTTCTTTCGATGAGATCAGAGCCTGGTATATGGTTATCTGCGATAGTAGGAGAATCCAACTCCAGTTTATAAATAGGCTCAACGCCCGCTCCGTTCGGCGGAATCCATTTTGGCTTCACCAGCTCAATATTTCTTGGACGCGTGAGACGCGGCCCAGAGAGTTCTTCGCCGAAGTTCAACGTTTTCTGTTTGGCCGTCGTCCATATGATTTCGGCTGATATTCGACCATAATTCGCAGCTCTGAAATGAACGACGGCACTGAAGTCGGCGTCGGGTACGGCGGCGACCAAAATTAGAGCTCGCTCGGCACCCACAAGATAGTCAGCTTGATTGAGGTCGAACCCCAGATCCATCTCCGAAGCGCCCGCACTCTCGCGAGTAACCTCAGCATCGGCTTCTTTTTCCTTCATCTGGGAATATTTAAATATCGCAAAAACAGTGAAAAGGCTGATTCCGACACGCGCCCAATTAGACCACTCAATTCTTGTATGAGAATCGGGCGGCTTAAGGGGAAGACACTCGCTTGGTGTCCCGCGGTCGGAGCGATCAAGTTCGGTCCCCGGTGGACAACTATGCGTCTGCGCTTGACGCTGCGCGGAGCAAGCATGTGGACCTAGGATCAATAGAACTTCGAGGACTCCGAAAACCGCAATGCTCTTAAACATTATGGAGACACTGTGTGAAACTACGATAACGGTTGGTGCAAACCAGAACGTGGGACATCGTTACGCCCAGCTCAAGAAAGCTTTGCCTGCTGGACCAGTCTATCAATCGGGCTCAGATTATTCATCATCTAGATGATCCAAGCAGTTAAAGGACTATTGGGGCATTAGAAGTGTCCCTATTCATGCAGTCGATATTCGTTGCAACTAGCGAGCGGTTAAGAATCTTGTTTCTTGGTCAAACACCTGTAAAGCGAACCAACGAAACGCTCTCCTCTGCCTGGCTGGTCAAACTTGAGGAGTCCCCTTATTTGACCCCTGCTGCCGATGCCGAGGTTTCGTCGCGGCTTAAAGTCCTCTCACCCGGCAAGTCTGGAAAGTCAGGTATCTGCTTGTTACTCAGCGGGCGCACGAATCCTTCTGAGGGGACAAATTCAAGCCCGAGGCTCGGGCTATGAAGTATCGCTGACTGCATGGCAGTGTGCCGGCGGGAGACGCCTGACGACGGAGAGCGATTCCGCCAGTTCCCAGGCGGGAATATTGCCTCCCACAGTTTATCCTAACCCTCGCAATGTTGAGCTTATCTGAAGCCCTAGCTCGCGAAATCTCAAATCGTGTGTTTCGTAAAGTACCGCCTCGACTGTGGCCGTGACGTGCTACTTCTTAGACGTCATCTCTGGGCGGAGCTTAGCCCAACGTGCCTTTTGAGCGGCTGCAATCTTTTTCCTGGCTGCTGCGCTCATAGTCCGCTTCTTTGTCTTCGGCGCTTTCGTCGTGCCTGAGTCAACAGATGCTACCTTCGCGGTGCTGCCGGGTTTTGACTTTGCCGATGCGCCAGTAGAAGCCGTTATAAGAGCTGCCTTCGCCAAATTTAGCTTCGCAATTTCTTGCTCGATTTCTGCAATCATTCGATCAAAATTCAACGTTGTCGCCTCCGCCAAGATTATAAGTGAGGTGTAACACCATCCGACGAATCCGAACATCCTGTGTCATCGTCACAACACCCGGCCGGCCGCCGAGGAGATCACTCATGAAGCGCATCCGACCTGTCTCCGGGGATCGGGAGTGTTACCAAATGATCCGTAACATCCTGGCAGCATACGCGCCTTCTCATGGTGATTCACTTGCGGTCGCCACCCTTCGCCGTATCCCTTGTACCTACCGAGGGCTTTTTCGCAGCTTTCTTTGTCACGGTCTTCTTCCCGGCTTTTGTGAGAGCTGTCTTTTTGCCTGCCTTTTTCGTTGCGGTTTTTTTCGCTGCCCCCTTGACAGGCTCTTTCTTCAGAACCTCTGTCATTGTGGTGAGAGCAGAACCGATTGCCGTTTTGATGGCACCTGCTACGTCTGACGCCATCGCAATACCTATCCCGACCGTCTTTCCCGCCTTATCCACTATCGTTTTCTCAGCCATTCTCAGCCTCTCTATTTGTATTCTTACGCAGGCACGAATTGTAGAGACATATTGAAGTAGCCGAACAAGTCTTTTGTCCCGATCGCGTCGATGGCCGCCATTCACACTCCAGTTAATAGCTCCGGTAAAGGCCCCGGCAAGCGCAATGAGATTTTCTACTTTGATGATTCCGGCAATCTCAATGCATTCCGACACGGCGATTGGAAGGTCTCTTTCGCTCCGAAGGACTCCCTGGCGGGCTGGTGTCGCCAAGTCGCGCACCGTTCCGTTGGCCGTCAACCTTCGAGGTGACCGAGCCGATGCAACGACTCAAAGCTGAATTGAGCATTCCGAAGGATGTGTCAGCCGCGGGTGCCCCAACCTCAGCTGACGCGACCTCGACAATGAAGAGCAGAAGATCTAGACCATGC
>Ga0302324_100017179_pt1 | contig 14360 bp, 9 predicted proteins | sample Palsa_T0_1_FD_201949 | JGI IMG/M metagenome (GOLD analysis project Ga0302324, IMG submission 201949) | Peat permafrost microbial communities from Stordalen Mire near Abisko, Sweden - Palsa_T0_1 | ecosystem: Environmental > Terrestrial > Soil > Palsa > Peat permafrost | place: Sweden: Abisko... | reverse complement strand
TATTCGCGAGCGTGAACGCGAGGGACGTATTATCGGCGCTTTTCATTGCCCGCGCGGCCAACGGCCGCTCGAATTAAGGCTGGCCAAGCCCGAAACCAAGTAGGCGGCCTCACCTGCTACCGGGCCTTGCCCAAAATCCGCACAAAACACTCGCGCACCTGGCGCTGCGTCTCCACGACGTAGGCCTGAAGCGCGGGAAAATCCGGCAGGTCGGCGGCGCGCGCGAGCAGAGCGAGCACTCCGGCATTCGCGGTTTTCGGATCGAAGCTGCCGGGCAGACAGAGTCGCAAAATCTGTGTGAGATCGTGAAACAGCAAAACCGCCGGCCGCAGCACGGCGGCGTCCTCGGCCTTCAGCACGCCGGCGCGCGCGGCCTTCTCCAGCATCCGCGCCGTCGACGTATCGAGGATTTCCGGTGCCGCGGCGGCATGCACAAGTTGCAGATATTGGGCGATGAACTCGATATCGACCAACGCCCCCGCCGCGTATTTGAGATCCCACGGGTCCGTGTCGCCCTTTTCCTTGGCGATCGCCGCCCGCATCTCGATCACGTCGGCGGCAATCGCACGCGGACCGCGCTTGCGGCTGAGCGCACGGTGGACCGCCGCTTCCACCCGCGCGGTGAAGGCCGGCGGGGCTGAGACAACACGTGCACGGGTGAGCGCCATGTGCTCCCAGGTCCAGGCCTCGCGCTCCTGGTACCCGATAAAGCCTTCAATACGGGTCGCCAGCGGCCCGGAACGGCCCGAAGGACGCAGTCGCATATCGACTTCGTACAGTACGCCGTAATTGGTCTGCGCCGTGAGCGCGCTGATCAGGCGCTGCGTAAGGCGCGCAAAATACTGAGCGCCGTAGAGCGGGCGCTTACCGTCGGAGTTCGGATGCTTTTCGTCGAAATCGTAGACGACGATCAGATCAAGGTCGGAACTCGCCGTCATCTCGCGCGCCCCGAGACGGCCGAGCGCGACAATCGCGGTCTCCTGCCCGCGGATGCGTCCGTGCGTGGCGGCGAAATCGGCTTCCACGCGGCCATGCAGCCCGCGGATGAGGACATCGGCCAGCCCGGCAAACACATCGCCCGCCTGTTCGGCCGAAAGCGATCCCGAGAGTATCCGCGCTCCGATCAGGAACATGTGCTCCTGGCCGAACAGGCGGATCGCGTCGAGCATATCTTCGTAGCCGCGTGCTTCGCCGAGCGCGCGCGTCAGATCGGCGTTGAGCCGCTTGGCGTCGGGCAGTGCGCCGAAAAAACTCGGGTCGATCAGCGGATCGATGACGTGCGGATGTTGCCCGAGAATGTCCGCGAGCCGGGGGGCGACGCCGAGAACCAGCGCGATGAACCGAATGAGCTCCGGATTCTGCCGCAGCAACGACAGCAAGCGGCCACCGGCGCGCAAGCCCGCGAGAAATCGATCGAATGCAGCCAGAGCGCCGTCGGGATTTTCCGCACGCGCGAATTGATCGATAATAACCGGGACCAACTCCGTAAGATTCTTCCGCGCCTGCTCGCCGCGCAAGGCGGGATAGCTGCCAGCGCGCCAACGCCCCACGGCGGCGGCCACTTCGCGCGGCTGGCGAAAGCCTATTTCCGCAAGCCGATCGAGCGTCTCGCTCCCGGCCCCACCGTCGCCAGTCGAGAACGACAGGTTCTGCTGTTGCGCAAGCAGGGCCGGCGCGCTCTCGAACAGCTTGACGTAATGCTTCTCCACTGCACGCAAATGCACCAGCAACGCGGCCGCGAAGTCGTCGCGGTTCCTGAAGCCGAGAAACCGGGCAAACGCACCGAGCGCATCGCGGTCCGCAGGCAGGGTGTGGGTTTGCTCGTCGCCCATCATCTGCAGCCGATGCTCGACACGGCGCAGGAAATCGTAAGCCCCGGTCAATTCGTCGCGCGCGACGGCGTCGATCCAGCCGCCGGCCGCAAGAGCCGCCAGCGTCGCAACTGTTTCGCGGCCGTGCAAGCCGGAATGGCGCCCGCCGGCGATGAGCTGCTGAGTCTGCGCGAAAAACTCGATCTCGCGGATGCCGCCGCGGCCGAGTTTGATGTTGTGGCCTTCGACCGCGATCTCGCCGTGACCGCGATAAGCGTGAATTTCCTGCTTCATGGCGTGCACGTCGGCGACCGCCGCGTAATCGAGATATTTGCGCCAGACGAACGGCGACAGCTCGCGGAGGAATTTCTCGCCGGCGGCACGATCGCCCGCGCAAGGCCGTGCCTTAATCAGTGCCGCGCGCTCCCAGTTCCGGCCGCGGCTCTCGTAATAATCGAGCGCGGCCTCGGTCGAGATGGCGATCTGGGTCGAAGACGGGTCGGGACGCAGCCGCAAATCGACACGGAAGACGTAGCCGTCTTCGGTGCGCTCCTGCAGGAGCTTTACCAACTCGCGGGTCAGCCGCACGTAGAATGGCCCGGTCTCGACGCCCGGCGCGACAGCCCCGGCGGCAGGATCGAAAAAGATCATGAGATCGATGTCGCTGGAAAAATTCAACTCGTAGCCGCCCATTTTGCCCATCGCGAGCGCGACGTAGCCGGAGCCCTCTTCGGGATTTTGCGGATCGGCCGGAACGAGCTTGCCGCGGCCGGCGGCGTCGGCGAGCAGACGGCGGACGGCCACACCCAGCGCCGTGTCGGCGATATCGGTCAGCGCCGCGGTGACGCGCGCGACCGGCCACACGCCGCCGATATCGGTGAGCGCAATGAGAAGTGCCGCGTCCGCCTTCATGCGGCGGAGAATGGGCATCAGCGCGGCCGACCCCCGCGCCGCGGCCGCGGCTTCGCGGGCTGTGGCGAACAGCGCGACGATCTCGCGTTCCGGATCGCGGCTGAGCAAACGGAGGAAGCGGGCCGGATCGGCACGGACAAGGTCAAAGAGATACGGCGCGGTGTCCGCGATACCTCCGAGGAGGTTTGCCAGCGGCGGGTGCTCTTTGATGAGAAGGCCGAGCGTCTTGCCGGCGGCCGTCCGCGCGATGCCCGAAAGCCATTCGGCGGCGCGCGCGCGACCTGGCGTCGTAGGTCGCGGCAACGCACCGCCCAGGCGCCGGACCAATGCTGCTTCGTCGAGCTTTTGCTTGCGCCCCTTGCCGGGCGCGGGCCGCCGCATCACGCCCCCGCCGGTCCGGCGCGTGGCAGGGCGATGACGCTTTTCAAGCCGGGATGATTGTCTTCAAGCTTCAACTCGCCGCCATGCAGACGGGCGACCGCGGATGCAAGGCTCAAGCCCAATCCGGAGCCTGGCTGCGACCGGCTTTGCTCGAGCCGGACGAAGCGCTCGACGACGCGGCCGCGATCGGCATCGGGAATGCCCGGGCCGCGATCGGCGACGCTGAGCGTGATGCGTTCGCCATCCGCGCCGGCCGCCACGACGATTTCGGCCAGCGCGCCATTGTTTCGGCTGGCCTCCGGCCCGGCATGTTTGATGGCGTTGTCCACGAGGTTGGCGAGCGCCTGGCTCACCAGCTCGCGATTGCCGTGCACCGGCGCCGCCAGCGCTGCTTCGACCCGCAGCGCAAGACCCTTTTCATCGGCGAGCGGCTCGTACAATTCGCCGACATCGCGTGCAATCTCGGCGGCATCGAACTGGACCATGTTGTCGCGCGCGTGCCCGGATTCGGCGCGCGCGATCATCAACAATGCGTCGAAGGTGCGGATCAGCTCATCCGATTCGGCGATCGTGGATTCCAGCGCGCCACGATAATCGCCGTCGCCTTTGGCGCCGCGCAACGCCTGTTCGCAGCGGTTGCGTAACCGCGTGAGCGGCGTCTTCAAGTCATGGGCGATGTTGTCGGAGACTTCCTTAAGGCCCCGCATAAGCGCCTCGATGCGCTCAAGCATGGCGTTGACGTTGTCGGCAAGCCGATCAAGCTCGTCGCCGGTACCGGCGATCGGCAGCCGGCCGGAAAGATCGCCGGCCATGATGGTGTGCGCCGTTTCGGTCATCGCATCAATGCGCTTGAGCACGCGCCGGCTTACGAAGAATCCGCCGGCGAGTCCGAGCACGACAACCAGTGCGAACGACCAGCGTCCGGCATTGGAGATGATGCCGTAGATACGCTCGCGCTCTTCGAGATCGCGTCCGACCAAAAGGCGGAAGCCGCCCGGCAGCTCCACGACTTCTACCAGCGCGCGGTGCTCGACCTCTTCGGTAGCCTCGATGCGGCGATAGGACGTTTCGAGCCAGCCCGGATGATCGAGGACGCCCGGCTGCAGCGAACCGACATTGCCGGCAAGCGCCTCGCCATTCGGCGTCGTCACCAGATAAAGGCTCGACCCCGGCCGCCGCGAGCGAAGATCGATAATGAGAACCAATCCGCGGATGCCAGCTTCGGTGTATTGCTCGCGTAGACGGCCGATCTCGGCCGTCACGGTGCGGGTGATCTGCTCGTTGATAAGGCGGCGCGTATTAAGGGCGAAATAGCCCAACAGCGACGCCGCGAACAGGACGAAAACCAACAGATAGACCAGCGTCAGCTGAAACGCCGTCGTTCGCAGAAGTTTGCCCAGCGCCAACACGGCTCAGGTTCTTTCACGCTGCAAGCGCAGCTCGGTGTCGGAGAAGTCATCTTCCCAAAATTCGAACAAAGCGCGCCGGTCACCGCTCCGGTTGACTGCCTCGGCCCGCCGCAATTCGACACGGCGAATTTTACCGGAGATCGTCTTCGGCAAATCGGCGAATTCGAGCCGCCTTACCCGCTTGAAAGGAGCCAGTGCCAAACGGCAATGTCGAAAAATCGACAGCGCCGTATCGCGGTCCGGCGCGTGGCCTGGCGCCAGGGCGAGGAAGGCCTTCGGCACGGCGAGCCGCATCGGATCCGGCGACGGCACGACGGCGGCCTCAGCCACAGCCGCATGCTCGATCAACACGCTCTCAAGCTCGAACGGACTGATCCTGTAGTCTGATGATTTGAACACGTCGTCGGCTCGGCCGACATAGGTCAAGTATCCGTCGTCATCGATGGAGGCGACGTCGCCGGTCCGGTAGACCGAGCCTTCAATCGCGACCACGCCGCCGTCGCCGCCCTGATAACCTTGCATCAGCCCGGCCGGACGCGGGCTGAGCGTCAAACAAATCTCGCCTTCCTTCTGCGCCGTGCCGTCATGATCGAGGAGCGCAACGCGATAGCCCGGCAACGGCCGGCCCATGGATCCGGGCTTGAGCCTTTGCCCCGGCGTGTTGCCGGCGAGCGCCGTTGTCTCGGTCTGACCGTAGCCGTCGCGGATGGTGAGGCCCCAAGCCGCCTTCACCTGCTCGATGACTTCGGGATTAAGCGGCTCGCCGGCGCTGATGAGCTCTTTCAGCCGCACCGACCAGGTGGCGAGATCCTCCTGGATCAGCATACGCCAGACGGTCGGCGGCGCGCAAAACGTCGTCACGCCGCAGCGCGCGATGGTATCGAGAAGTCCGCGGGCATTGAAGCGGGCCTGATTGGCGATGAAGCTGGTCGCGCCGGCATTCCATGGCGCGAATAAGCAGCTCCAGGCGTGTTTTGCCCAGCCTGGAGAAGAGATGTTGAGATGCAGGTCGCCGGATCGCAGCCCGAGCCAATACATGGTCGAAAGATGGCCGACCGGATAGCTTTGATGGCTGTGCAGAACGAGCTTGGGCGTCGCCGTGGTGCCCGAGGTGAAGTAAAGCAGCATCGGATCATCGGCGTGCGTTTCGCCGTCCGGGGTGAAGCGCGCCGACGCCCCGTAGCCGTTTTCGTACGACATCCAGCCCGGCACGTCGTTACCAACGACAATGCGCGTGTAGTCGCCAGGCAAGTCGGCGAATTTCGGTGCAACGTCCGCGGCAACGACGACATGGCGGACGCGGCCGCGCGCGAAGCGGTCGGCAAGATCGTTGCGCGCAAGCAGCATCGTTGCCGGCACGATGACCGCGCCGAGCTTCATCGCCGCCAGCATGCACTCCCAGAGCGGTACGACGTTGCCGAGCATGAGGAGAATGCGGTCGCCACGGCGCACGCCGAGACGGCGGAATTCATTGGCAACACGGTTGGAGCGTTCGCTTAGTTGCGCGAAGGAGAACTTGGTTTCACCCGCACCCTCGTCAACCAACCAAAGCGCCGGCCGCTCGTTGCCGCGCGCCATGACGTCGAAATAATCCAGCGCCCAGTTGAAGCGATCGAGCCGCGGCCATTGGAAATCGCGATACGCGGTGCGGTAGTCCTCGCGATGGCGGATCAAGAAATCACGCGCCGCGAGAAAGGGTGCCGCGTTGCTCGAGGTCATTGCGATCTCCAGGCCCTGGATGAAACAAGTTTTTCTTGTTGACAAGAAGTGAGGCGCACTCTCCTCTTTGCCCGATCCTTTGCCAGAGTAGCCCCCCGGACGCCAATGAAAAACAAGAAAGGTTTGAACGACCGATGACGGGACCGCTCGCGGGGCTTCGCATTGTCGAGTTTGCCGGCATCGGCCCCGGACCGATGGCGGCGATGCTGTTCGCCGACCTTGGCGCGAGCGTCATTCGCCTGGACCGCGTTACGCCGAGCGATCTCGGTATTGGCGTTCCCCCGCGTTTTGAGTTGCTGTCGCGCTCGCGTCCGTCCGTCGCGGTCGATCTCAAACGCACCGACGGAATTGCGCTCGCCGCCGACCTGGTCGCCAAAGCCGACGCGCTGATCGAAGGATTTCGGCCGGGCACAATGGAGCGGCTCGGCCTCGGTCCGGATGCGATGCTCGCGCGCAATCCGCGCCTCGTCTACGGCCGCATGACCGGGTGGGGGCAATCGGGGCCTCTCGCACAAGCCGCTGGCCATGACCTCAACTATCTCGCCTTGACGGGAGCGCTCCATGCCATTGGACGCGCCGGATCAAAGCCCACACCGCCACTCAATCTCGCGGCGGATTTCGGCGGTGGCGCGCTCTATCTTGCCTTCGGCATGGCCTGCGCCATCGTCGAAGCGCAGCGATCCGGCAAGGGGCAGGTCGTTGACGCGGCGATGACTGAAGGCGCCGCCTCGCTGATGACGATTTTTTACGCGCTGCATGCGGCCGGGCGGCACAGTCTTGAGCGCGGCACGAACCTGCTCGATTCCGGCTCGGCGATCTACGAAACATACGAATGCGCGGACGGCCGTTTCGTGTCGATCGCCCCGATCGAACTGAAATTCCGCAAAGAATTGTTCAAGCTCGTCGGTCTTCCCTACACCACGGACGACGGGGTGGAGCTGCGCGGCAAGCTGGAAACGCTCTTCAAGACGCGGACCCGGGACGAATGGTGCGCGCTCCTGGAGGGAACGGATGCGTGCTTCGCGCCGGTTCTCTCAATGGCGGAAGCGCCGTACCATCCGCACAACGTCGCCCGCGGCACTTTCGTCGAAATCGACGGCGTCGTGCAGCCCGGCCCGGCGCCACGCTTTTCGAGAACGCCCTCCTCCCGCCCAACGCCGCCGCAAGAGCTCGGAAAAGGCTCCCGTGCCACCCTCACCACATGGGGCATTTCCGGCGACAGAATCGACACGCTGTTCGCCAATGGCGTGCTCGGGGAGTCCGAGGCGGAACGCGTGTAGATGACGAGCTACTTTGCTTCGTCCCGGATCATGTAGCCGGCGCCGCGCACAGTGTGCAGCAGCGGATGCGCAAAGCCTTTGTCGATCTTGGAACGCAGGCGCGAAATGTGCACGTCGATCACATTGGTCTGCGGGTCGAAGTGGTAATCCCAGACATTCTCAAGGAGCATGGTACGGGTGACGACCTGCCCGGCATGGCGCATCAAATATTCGAGCAAACGGAATTCGCGCGGTTGTAATTGCAGCTCCTGCCCGGCGCGGCTCACCTCGTGAGAAAGCCGGTTCAGTTCGAGATCTGCGACGCGGTAAACGGTCTCCTCACCGAGGCTGCCGCGCCGGCGGGCCAGTGCCTCGATGCGCGCCAGCAGCTCCGAAAACGAATAGGGTTTGGCGAGATAATCGTCGCCGCCGCTGCGCAGGCCCTTGACCCGGTCGTCGACCTGGCCGAGCGCCGAGAGAATAAGAACCGGCGTTTCGACCGACTTGCTGCGCAGGCTGCCGATGACCGAAAGCCCATCGAGCTTGGGCAGCATGCGATCGACGATCAGCACGTCGTATTGACCGTCAAGCGCGAGAGCGAGGCCTTCCTCGCCGTCGGTCGCGCGATCGGCGATGTGGCCGACCTCGCGGAACGCCTTCACCAGATAGTCGGCGGCGTCGCGGTCGTCCTCGATAATGAGAAGGCGCATGGTCGATCGCTTCGCTGGGAAAGCAATTAGCAAACCGGGCTGGGTGGTTTCGTGAGCCATAATATCGTTCCGCACGGTTCCGCCTGCAACAAGTCGCCAAAAAAAAGAAAGGGGGCGGCGAGCAGTGCCCGCCACCCCCTCGACCGACTCCACCCCCGGCGGGGGCGACGGATGCCGGGAGGCAGAGTTGGTATGTGGTGGGGACGGACCTTACGGCCCGCCCCCAGGGTACGCCCGCCAGCGGGGGCGACGGATGCCAGCGGATCGCCCCATTACTCTTCAGGCGTTGCCAAGCGGCAGAGCGACGAAACGTGTGCCCTCGCCCGACTTCACCCGAAACAGCAGAGCATGCTTGCCGTCCTTGCGGGCGTCCGCGAGTTGCTTGCGAACGTCCGCCGGGTTGGAAACAGACTTGCCGCCGACGTCGAGGATGACGTCGCCGACCTGGAAGCCGTGATCGGCCGCGACACCGTTCGGGTCGACCGCAGTGACGACGACGCCGTTACCCTCGGCACCGGGGGCCTTGTTGCCGGGCGCCAGCGTGAGGCCGAGCTTCGGCATATCATTATCGGGTACCGCGTGCTGGGTTTCCTGATTCGACGCCGCCTTCTCGTTTGGCAGGGTGCCGAGCGTCAGCGTCACCGTCTTTTCTTGACCCTGATGGATCACGCTCAGCTTGACCGAGGTGCCGGGCGCCATAGTGCCGATCCGGCGAGCCAACTCGCGCGCATCGGTGATCGCGGTGCCGTCAACTGACATGATGACGTCGCCGCTCTCGATTCCAGCCTTAGCGGCAGGACTGTTGTGTTGCGGCTCGGACACGAGCGCACCGGCGGACTTCTTCAAGCCAAGCCCGTCAGCGATGTCCGGAGTCACCGGCTGAATCTGCACGCCGATCCATCCCCGGGTGACGCTGCCCTTCTCGCGCAACTGCGCAATGACGTTCTTCACCGTATCGGAAGGAATGTCGAACGCGATGCCGACGGAACCGCCGGACGGCGAAAAGATGGCCGTGTTGACGCCAATGACATTGCCGTCAACGTCGAAGCTCGGTCCGCCGGAATTGCCCTTGTTGACCGGCGCATCGATCTGGATGAAGTCGTCATAAGGCCCGGCGCCGATATCTCGGCCGCGAGCGGAAACAATGCCGGCGGTCACGGTGCCGCCGAGACCGAACGGATTGCCGACCGCGAGTACCCAGTCGCCGACGCGCGGCGCGCTGTCGGCAAGCTTCACGTAGGGGAAGTCCTTGCCGTCGACCTTGATCAGGGCGAGGTCGGTGCGCGAGTCGGTGCCGATGACCTTGGCATCGAAAATCTTGCCGTCGTCGGCCGTGACCTGCACGGTCTGGGCGTTCTGGACGACGTGATTGTTAGTCACGGCGTAGCCGTCGGCGGTAATAAAGAAACCGGAGCCTTGGCCGGTGATGACCTGGTGGCCGCCACCTTCACCACCGTTGGGCGCGCCGAAGCGGCGAAAGAAGCGTTCCATCGGCGAGCCGGGAGGAAACGGATTCTCGTCGCTGCTGAGGGAAGAATCGGCCGGCCGGTCGATCTTGACCCGAACCGAAATCACCGCCGGCTTGACCTTGGCGACGATGTCGGCGAATCCAACGGGATGTTGCGCGAGCTTCTGCGCTTCCTGCGACAGATTCTGCGCTTGCGCCGCGCCTGCAAAGAAAACGGCGTTCGACGTCAGGCTGGGTGCGACAAAAAACGCCGCCACGCCAAGGCCGGCGATCGTTGTCGCCAGGAGCCCAAATCGCCGCGCGGACAGTATGCGGCGTGAGGGTGGTTGATGACCGTTCATTACAGTCTCCAAATCGGTTGTCCGTCTCGCGACGGAAGGGTGCCCCCGGGGCCCCGTATTTGCAGGCGAATGTGGATTAGCCCGCCTTACCGGGCTCTGTCGGCGGGATTAAAAGTTTGTAATGTTGAAAGACACGAAATTGTCGCGATCGCGATGAGCAAAAACGACCAGGTAAACCAGACTCGCGCTTCACAAAGGCTGGACTGGTTTGCCGCCCACGCTAATGACGTGAAATTAGCTTTCTCCGCGCAGCAGTTCCGAGAGTCTGGTTTCTTCGGCGGCCGTCAGATTCGCGGCTTCCGCCGCCGGTGGCGCGCCCCGGCGCCGCCTGACGACAGCGATGATGGCGGCGATGCCGACGAGCAGCGCGGCGGGCGGCAAGCCCCACAAAGCCGCCGTGTGCCATGTGAGCGGCGGTTTCAGCAGGACGAATTCGCCGTAGCGAGCGACGAGGAAACTGAACACCTTGGCGTCGCTGTCGCCGGCCTTCAGCCGTTCGCGCACGAGCACGCGCAAATCGTGCGCCAACGGCGCCTCGGAATCGTCGATTGACTGATTCTGGCAGACCATGCAGCGCAATTCTTTTGACAGGGTACGCGCGCGCGCTTCGAGCGTCGGGTCCGCCAACATTTCGCCCGGCTCGACGGCGCGGACCGGTAATGAGGCGAGCAGCAGCAACACGAATGCCGCAAGGATGGACACTGATGGTAGGCGTGTGCGCAAAACTTTCACGCCCCTACACCGCCGGCTGCAACGTCGCTTGCGCTTTCGCCGGCCGCGGCGCGCCGACCCGCAGCCGACGATCGGACAGCGACAATGCGCCTCCGGCAAACATGATCACCGCGCCAAGCCAGATCAGCAGTACCTGCGGCTTGAAGTAGAGACGTACCGGAACGGTGCCGTCCGGTTTGGGGTCGCCGAGCGAAAGGTAAAGCTGGCTGACCCCCCGCCGCATCAACGCCGCCTCGGTGGTAGCCATCTTACGGGCGGGGAACGTGCGCCGGCTCGGCTCCATGGTGCCGAGCAGATCGCCGTTCGTGCGGCGCACGGTGAACCGGCCCACGAGGTCGCGATAATTCGGGCCGGGCCTGTTGAACAAGCCATCGAAAGTAAGCCGGTAGTGAGCCAGGTCGACGGTATCGCCGAGTTTAAGCGCTGCGATACGCTCCGAGCCCCAGGCGGTCACGGAGACAATGCCCAGCAGCGTGACGCCGATTCCAAAATGCGCAAATGCAGTGCCCCAGGCCGACCGGGGCAAGCCTGCGGCGCGGCGCAGCGCCGCACCAAGCGGCACGCGCAGGATCAGAGTTCGCTCGGCGATATCCACGATCGCGCCGGCCATGACAAAGATCGCAAGCCCGACGCCAAATGGAGCCAGTACCGGACCGCCGTGTTGCAACGCGAATTCGGCGGCGATCGCAACTGCCGCGACGAATGCCGCCGCAAGCAGGCGTTGCGCGGCACCGAGCAGGTCGCCGCGCTTCCAGCCGAGCAACGGCCCGAAAGGCATCGCCAGCAACAGCGGCAAAAATAACGGACCGAACGTCGCGTTGAAGAACGGCGGCCCCACAGTAATCTTGTCGCCGGTTAGGGCTTCGAGCGCGAGCGGATAGAGGGTGCCGACGAAGACGGCCGCGCAGGCGCAGGTGAGAAACAGGTTGTTGAAAACCAGTGCGCCTTCGCGCGAAATCGGCGCGAACAGGCCGCCCTGCTTGAGAAGCGGCGCCCGCCACGCATAGAGCGCCAGCGCGCCGCCGATAAACGCAACGAGGATCGCCAGGATGAAAATACCGCGCCGCGGATCGGTGGCAAAGGCATGGACTGACGTCAGCACGCCCGATCGCACTAGGAACGTTCCGATCAGCGACAGCGAGAAAGCGAGGATCGCGATCAGGATCGTCCAGACTTTGAGCGCGCCGCGTTTTTCCATCACCACGGCAGAATGCAAGAGCGCAGTGCCGGCGAGCCACGGCATCAGCGAGGCATTTTCGACCGGATCCCAGAACCAGTAGCCGCCCCAGCCAAGCTCGTAATAGGCCCAGTACGAACCTCCGGCGATACCGAGCGTCAAGCACATCCAGGCGCCAAGCACCCATGGCCGCACCCAGCGCGCCCAGGCGGCGTCGATGCGGCCTTCGAGCAACGCGGCGATCGCAAATGAAAATGAGATCGAAAACCCGACATAGCCGAGATAGAGCAGCGGCGGGTGGAAGGCGAGACCGGGGTCTTGCAGAACCGGATTGAGATCGCGGCCCTCAAACGGCGCATCGGCGATACGCGCGAACGGATTTGAGGTGGTGAGAATGAAAAGCTGGAAGGCGGCCGCGATCCAGGCTTGCACCGCAAGCGCGTTGGCCTTGAGCTTCACCGGCAAGTTGGTGCCGAAGGTCGCAACCAGCGCGCCAAACAAAGCGAGGATAAAGACCCATAGCATCATGGAGCCTTCGTGGTTGCCCCAGACGCTGGTGAGCCGATACAGCAAAGGCATCGCGGAATTCGAATTCTCGTAGACGTTGAGCACCGAGAAGTCGGAGGTGACGTAACAGATGGCGAGCGCGCCGAACGCAAGCGCGACGAAGGCGAATTGCGCGACCGCCGCCGGCGCCGCGATGCTCATCAGCGCCGGGTCGTCGGTTCGCCCACCGACGATCGGCATCGTGCCCTGGATCAGGGCCAAGCCCAACGCCAGCATCAAGGCGTAGTGGCCGAGTTCCGCGATCACTGACCCCGTCCTCCAACCGGCATGGCTGCGCGTTGCGCGTAATCGTCCTGCCAATGCCCCGACTTCTTCAAGGCGTCGGCGACTTCCTTCGGCATATAGGTTTCGTCGTGTTTAGCCAGGATCGTGTCGGCATCGAACACGCCCGAGCCGTCCAGTGCGCCCTCGGCGACGACGCCCTGTCCCTCGCGGAACAGATCCGGCAGCACGCCCTGATACGCGACCGCGATCTCGCGGCTGCCGTCGGTGACCTCGAAGCGAACTTTCAGATCGTCGCCGCGAACGAGGCTTCCGCTCTTCACCAAGCCGCCGAGCCGAATGCGCGTACCCGGCCCGATATGCCTCTCCGCCACGTCGGTCGGCGAGTTGAAGAATACGATGGAATCGCGGAATGCGTTGAGCATGAGCGCGACGGCGCCGGCGAGCACCGCTAGCCCGCCGCCGATCAGGACGAGTCGCCGGCGTTTGCGGGTCATGGCTGTATTTTTCCCGGCATGCTGTTCCGTCAGCCCTCGAGCCCGAGGCCTTTGACCAGATCGTCGATGCGCTTGATGTCGTCGGGACGGTCGCCCAGCGCACGCTTGGCATCATCGGCGGCATTCCTGGCCTTGTCGCGGTCGCCGAGCACGACATAAGCGCGCACCAGGCGCAGCCAGCCTTCGACGTCCGCGCCGTCATTGTGCAGCCGGTCTGCGAGACGGGCGACCATGCCACGGATCACGTCGCCGCGCTGGTCATCGCTCACATTGGACATATTGGCCAAGTCGTTCAGGGTTGGCCCGGGCGCAGCAGCTGGCGCTCCGGTCGTGCGCGCCAGCGCCGCCTGCACGAATCCGGCCCACGGCGCACCAGCTGGCGCCTCCGCCAACAGCGCGCGCCAGATTGCCGCAGCTTCCTCGCTTTTACCCTCCTGCTCAGCCGCGAGACCGAGAAAATAGCGAGCCTTCGCTTCATGCGGATCGTGGGCCAAGGCACGCTCGAATGTAACCTTCGCGTCCACCGTCACCACGCCGTTGGCGGCGGCAGTCTCGGCCTCGCCGAGATCGGCTTCGCGGGTCGCCGTTTCGCCATTGAGCGTCAATGATTTCTTTCTCGCCACGACCGCATCGTCGAAGCGGCCGAGCCGCATATACACTGGAGCGACGACTTCCCACCCAGCGCCATCGTTGGGGGCGCGCGCAAGATGCGTTTCGACCTGGCTGACGAGATTTGTGATCGATTCACCGCCTTGCGGCGTGTTGACGCGCGTAAAAGCTGACTCTCCCGGAACGTTGGGCGAGCCGAGCGCAATATAAAGGCTCGGAGGGCCGAACGGCAGAATGACCAAGACCGCGATCGCCGCGGCGCGGCGCCGCCGCAGGTTGGGAAGTGCGATCGCGGCGGATGTGGTCGGAGACTGCGCGTTCGCCGCGGAAAGAAGACGGCGTGAAACCTCTAGCCGCGCTGCCTCCGCCTCCGCCTCACCGATGAGCCCGGCGGTGCGATCGCGGCCGATTTCCTGTAGCTGATCCTTATAGACGAGAAGGTCGCTGCCGCCGCCCGCCGCGCGTGGGACGCGCCCAAGCGGCCACACCACGGCGAAGATTGCGGCCGCGGTCATCAGCGCGAAAATGAACCACAAAATCATGGCG
>Ga0302324_100017177_pt1 | contig 14361 bp, 18 predicted proteins | sample Palsa_T0_1_FD_201949 | JGI IMG/M metagenome (GOLD analysis project Ga0302324, IMG submission 201949) | Peat permafrost microbial communities from Stordalen Mire near Abisko, Sweden - Palsa_T0_1 | ecosystem: Environmental > Terrestrial > Soil > Palsa > Peat permafrost | place: Sweden: Abisko... | reverse complement strand
GTAGTTCCCGGCGACATCCACTCGGGGTCTGTCGACAGGTGTGCCGGCCCACCCTCCTCTGCTGGTGAACGGTAGTTCCCGGCGACATCCACTCGGGATCTGTCGACAGGTGTGCCGGCCCACCCCTCCTCTGCTGGCGAACGGTAGTTCCCGGCGACATCCACTCGGGGTCTGTCGACAGGTGTGCCGGCATGAGTCTCTTCAGTTGTTCGCCGCTTTTAAATACGATGTCGGTGGCCCATTCGCTTTGGTAACAGGTCCAATAATACGGCGCCCGTAATTTGGCGTTGGACACTTGGCGAAAACCTCTTCGTGGATGGGGTTCAGCCGCTGCGCGAAGCCGCTGAGCAGATCCACCCAATCGGTTCGCAGTTGCTGGCTCATCAACTCCTGCGCGCGTTGAAAATCCGCGATCCGCGTAAAGCAGTTTTCTCCTGTTGGAACGCTAGCCCCGCTTGCCGCAGCTGCTGGGCCAGCCATTCCCGGCCGTTGATGCCGATCTGGATGTGGAATGGGAACCAGGTCTGAATCCGCGCGTACATTCATCCCAGCCCCTCGTCCCATCCATAGTGATAGAGCACATGGCAGGGCCGCTTTCGCCGTACGATTTTCGACTTCACATATTCGAACGTCGGACACGGCTCCAGCACGCTCAGCACACATACCGGCCCGGTACGGATTCCCCGCTCGGCAGCCACCCGCCGCGCATATTCGTCTTTGTCCAGGCCTGCCTCGCGCAAGTAGATGACCGGCAGTCCAGCTTCGCTCAAACATTACGGCGACTACCTGAAGAAGACCAGCGAGCGGGTGAAGAAGGCTTTCACCAAGGCCTTGGGTGAACCTCGCAGTACCAGTCGATCGAACCCGGACAGCACGCCCACGATACGATCGCCATATTTTTCGATAAACTGTTGCAGGGCGTTCTCCTGTAGTGTTCTCAGATTGACTATCGAAAATACTAGAACGCAGAGCGCCCTCTTTTTCAACCGGCACTGTTTGCCCCGCAGGGGATCTGTGCCACAGAGTGCGTGCGCCACGGGTTTGGCCAGTACATTCCATGGGTTGGGAGACAGTGGAAGAGGTCGGCGAAGGATTCGCGCGGTAGCGATGTCGTTTGATATAGAATCGCGCTATGGTCTCTGAACGGTGGGCGATTTCCAGCCTGATGACTGCGTCACTATTTTTGGGGGGCTTTCTGGGAGGGTTCGGTTTGCTGCGGGCTCAGCCAAATCCGAGTGGCGCGCCGCAAAAGCAGGATTTCGCCGGCGTGCAGATTCAGGTGTTCCCGGTGCAGGGCAACGTGTACATGCTGGTGGGCGAGGGCGGCAACATCAGCGTGCAGGTGGGCAGCGATGGCGTGCTGCTGGTGGATACCATGTTCGCGGCGCTGGCTCCACGAATCGCGGCGGAGATCAAAAAACTTGTGCCGGGTCCGATTCGCTACATCATCGACACGAATATGGATGCGGACCATACTGGCGGAAACTCGGCCTTGGCTAAAATGGGGGCGCCGGGCGCTTCCCCGCCCGACAGTGGAGGAGCCACCATCATTGCGCATGAGAATGTCGTCAACCGGATGAGCAAGGAGAATGGCGAAAGTCTCGCGTCAAATTCCGGCCTGCCAAACGATGAATACTTCACTCCGACCAAGGACTTCTATTTCAACGGCGAACCGATATTCGTGATTCATGAGGCCAACGCTCACACGGACGGTGACAGTATCGTGCTGTTCCGCCGGTCCGATGTGATCGCCGCCGGCGATATTTTCACACCGGATCGCTATCCCGTCATCGAGGTGGAGCGGGGCGGCAGCGTGCAAGGGTTGCTGGAAGGTCTGAACCACATTCTCCACTTGACGGTCCCGGCCAAGCTCCAGGAAGGCGGCACGCGCGTGATCCCCGGACATGGTCGGTTATGCGACGAAGCGGATGTGGTGGAGTATCGCAACATGGTGGCCATCGTGCGCGATCGCGTGCAGGCCATGATCCGAAAAGGGATGACGCTGGAACAAGTCAAGGCCGCGCAACCGACCTTCGACTACGACACTCAATATGGTTCCGGTGGCGCGTTCACGGAGGCAGTTTTTAAGAGCCTGTCGAACCCCAAGCCGGCAGGTACAAGGAACTGAGGACAAATTTTATGAAGCGAGGTTTCACCACGCGTCGAATCATTGGAGGTGTGTTCGTCACAGGTGTGTTCGTGCTGGTCAGTACGGGCTTGCTGCCGGCGCAAACTCCGCTTCTTCCAGGTCCGCCGCCGGCGCCCCGGCCGGGTAAAGCCGCGGCCCCGGTGGATTTCACGGGCTACTGGGTATCTCCAGTGATGGAAGACTGGCGCTGGCGCATGCTGACTCCAGCCAAAGGAGATTTCGCGAGCGTTCCGATTACCGCTGAGGCGTACAAAGCCGGCCTGGCTTGGGACCCTGCCAAGGATGAAGCCGCGGGTTTGCAATGCAAGTCTTACGGCGCGCCGGCGATCATGCGAGTGCCGGGACGCCTGCATATAACCTGGCAGGACGACAATACGCTCAAGATCGAAACGGACGCCGGAACGCAAACGCGGCTGTTCCACTTCAATGCCAAGGCTCCCGCGGGCGAACCCGCTACGTGGCAGGGCTACTCGGAAGCCAATTGGGAGCGGCCGGTGCGTGGGGAAGGCGATCCGCGCAACGATTTTCCGCCGATTTTTTCCAGCCGCACGGGCACTCATGGTAAGTCGCTCGAAGTGGTGACCACGCATTTACTTGCCGGATATCTACGCAAGAACGGCTTGCCCTACAGTGAGAACGCGACCGTCGAAGAGTTTTACGATTACCGCCAGGCGCCCAACAATGACGAATGGTTCACTGTAACCACAGTAGTTCACGATCCTAGGAACCTGAATGTGCCATTCATCACCAGCACCGATTTCAAGAAGCAGCGCGATGCCGCCGGATGGAATCCCACGCCGTGCTCGGCCCGCTAAGGAGAAAAATAATGAGCGCTACGACGACAACTGCGGTATTGGCTTTAGCCGTGCTCCTGGGCAGCCCGCTGTTGGCACAAATGGACTTCACCGGCGAATGGGCGCCAGCCTATCATGAGGACGGCCCGGAGCGTCTTCCGGGACCGGAGTTGGGCGACTACATGGGTGTTCCAATCAACGACAACGCCAGGCAGCAAGCCGACAGCTACGACGCCGACCGCATCTCGGTGGTGACGGAATACCAATGCCGCCCCCATTCGTCCGATTACGGCATGCGCGGGCTGGGCGATCTCCGCGTTACTCGCGAGATGAATTCAAGTACGGAGGAGCTGGTCGCGTTTCATACTTACATGCCGGCCTGGGGCAGCGAGCGCACGATCTGGATGGACCGCCGTCCCCATCCGGGGCCGTATGCGGGGCACACCTGGCAGGGATTTTCCACCGGCGTCTGGGACGGCAATATGCTGGTTGTGACAACCACGCATCTGAAGGCCAATTACCTGCGGCGCAATGGGATCGCCAGCAGCGACCGGCGCACCGTAACCGAATATTGGACACGCCACCGGAATTACTTGACGGTGGTGGAGTACGTGGACGATCCTGTGATGCTGACCGAGCCGCTGGTTCGCAGCCAAAGCTGGACGCTGGATCCCGGCCAGCAAACCCACCTCATGTATTGCGAGTATGTGCCGGAGGTTCCGCGCGAAGCGGGCGTAGTTCCGAATCATCTGCCGGGGACCAATCCTTTCCTGCATGAAGTTGCGGACTGGTACGGAATTCCCTACGAAGCTACCCGCGGCGGAGCGAAAACCATCTATCCCGAATACAAGCTGACGATGCCCAAGCCCGAGAAACCGGCTCCGGAACATTGCGAGCGTTTCTGCGTATGCTCCGTGCTGTTGGATTGCAATCTGCATGGCGGAGCGCTCGGGGGCGGCGCTCCGCCCGGCCCTGCCAAGTGAAGCGGATCGCGTTCGAAGCCGGCGCGGTTTAAATTAACAGCTTGGGTCTAAAGTCCGGAAAGACCGCTTGCTCACGCGCGCGGCTCAGTAAATTGCGCGCGTTACAGTAAATTGCGCGCGTTACAGTAGATTGCGCGCGTTACAGTAGATTGCGCGCGTTACAGTAGATTGCGCGCGTTACAGTAGATTGCGCGCGTTACAGAGCCGCGACCGTAAGGAAGCGGTGCGCCGCCAGTGGCGGCGCAAGGCGGTAAGGCGGTCGCGCACGTGCTTGATACCAGGCGCGACCACTCGGAAGCCGGTTTCGGCACAGGAGTTAACGCTCATCCCAAACGTGCCGCGCGAAATCGCCGATCCGGTCCATGTTTGGCCAGTCGGGATACTTCATCTTGAATTCGGCAGCGATCTGCTGGCCCCCAGCTTCCGCCGAAACACCTTCGCGCCGGAGTTCCAGGGCGCGAGCGCGTACGTCCGCGATAAACGCGCGCTCGGCCTCAACTAAGGAGCCAGGGCCAGCCGCGCTGTGATCCGGAAGAACGTGAGCTGCGTTGAGGGGCACGATTTGATCGAGCACCGCGAGCCAGCTTGCGGGAGATCCTCCATCGCGGAAAATGCCCGGAACCGCCTTGTTCTGGACGACGTCTCCGGAGATGAGCGTGCGATCCGGCTCGACGAAAATCAACTCGTCGCCCTTGGTATGTGCCTCACCGAGCCACATCAGGCGCGCGGTTACGCCTCCCAAATCGAGCTTTGCTTCCTTGTCGAAGACAATATCGGGATCCCGGAGCCGAACATTCGCCAGGAGCTCCTTGTTCTGGGCCGAGCGTCCGCTGAAAAAATCCAGCATTTCCTGGCCGTGCTGGCGCATCTCTTCTTGCTGCACGGCATTCCGGATCAGAATCGTGGCGGGAGGAAAACCCGGTTCACCGGCCGCATGCTCGGGATGGAAGTGAGTGGTGGTGAGGTAAAGTCTGGAGTTGTTGGAGAGCTGGCCGACAAGCTGCGCGACAAGGATTCCGTTGCGCGGTCCAAGCCCCGTATCGACGACTAGCGTGGCGCGCTCGCCGACCACGACACCAATGTTCGGGAAACCCATAATCGCCCAAACATGATCGGAAACCTTGGTCGCGTTTGCTCCCACCCCTGCCGGTCCCTGAGCTGAAGCGAGCGAGGCGGTGAGCAAGCCCTGCACGACGAACGTAAGAATCGTAGCGCGATGCGAAAACATGTTACCGATACTCCTTCCCGCCCACCATTGGGACAATCACTCCGGAAATGCTGCACAGAAAAAGCCCTGTCGCCACTTGCAACGCAAATAGCGCCCCACGATGAGCCACGCTGCCTATTATAGTGCCAGATTTCCACGGCAACTTGCGTTGACCGGCCATGCGCAGAGTTAAGCAAGGAAACACAATGGAGGTAAATGATCTGCCCCCGGCACCCGCCGAAAATCCTTGGCGTTAGTAACGATATCCGGTCACATGTGTCCTGGTATGGTCACTCTCCGAAGCGGAAATCGCGCTAAGAAGCAGTGAAACATGTCGCGTGCACACGAGTGTGCACGCTGCACGCAGGAGTGCGTGCGCCACGGGTTTGGCCAGTACATTGAAAGGGTTGGGAGATAGTGGAAGAGGTCGATTCACCTTTGGTTCTGCAGATGGCCCAGCTCGTGCACTGGATCATGCTCGGCCCGTACGGCGAAGAAGGATGACCATGCAGACAGGACATAGCGATGTGAGCGCGTTCCGAGAGATACTGGCAGGAAAAGAGATCGAACTGGCTCGCGTATTGCGCAGGCGGGACGGCATCGCAATCGAGAAGAGCGCGGACCAAATGGATGAGATTCAGTCTGCGACAGAACGGGATCTGGCGATTCGAAACGTAGACCGGGAGTCCAACCTGTTGCGTGACGTGAAAGACGCCTTGCGACGGATAGATGAAGGCGGCTTTGGGACATGCCTGGACTGCGAATCGGCGATCAGTCCGAAACGGCTCGCAGCCGTGCCATGGGCAGCTTGCTGCATCCAGTGCCAGGAAGCCTCCGAGCGGGATCACCAGGATGGAACCGAATCCTTCCCAGCGGCTCTCCTCAGCGCGGCGTGAAGATTTGCATAGGAAAGGTAAATTGTAATGGCTAATGTGGAGCAGAAGAAATGTGCGCATCCGGCCTGCCGGTGCACCGTAACTGAGAGCAATAAATACTGCAGCCAGCGCTGCGAAGACGCGAAAGGAGAGATGGAGATCTCGTGCGATTGCGGACATCCCGGTTGCTCGCTTTCGTAAAGTCCCAAAACAGTAGATTCCGGGAGTTACAGAGCCGCGACCGTAAGGGAGCGGTTTCGACACAACAGGAGAAGACACATGCATGACGCAAACCAAGCACATCGCAGAGCCGCCGAACAACACGACCTTGCGGCCCATGCCCACCGTACTGCCGCCGAACATAACGAAAAAGGGGATAACGAGGCCGGAAGCTGGCATGCGCAGCGAGCGCTAGAGTACTCCGATCAAGCATACAAGTTGGCAATGGAAGCGCACAGCAAGTCGGGGCGGATCGTGAGTTTCTGAGTATGTCCACAGATTATAACAACGGATCACACTACGAGAACCATCAACGAGCGGCAGAATTACACGACGGCGCGGCACACGCGCATCGCACGGCCGAGCAGCAGGGAAAACAGGATCATCTGACTGGACATGAGCATTCAAGGCAAGCTCTGGAGCACTCCTCAGAGGCTCATCGGCATACTCAAGCGGTTAAGACTCGATATGGCGTGGCTGCATTCGGACATGCCGACATCGCAGCCCTGGCCTATGAATTGTGGCAAGCCAGAGGCTGTCCGGAGGGTTCGTCCGAAGACGACTGGTTCCATGCCGCGGAACAATTGCGGTCCCGCGCCGAACATTGATCGTCACTCGCGGCTCTACCTGGTCTTTTAGCAGGCTGTGTCGAAACCGGCTCCCTTACGGTCGCGGCTCTGTAACGCGATGAATCTACTCCTGGCTTTCCCGATACTCTTCCAGCCAAGCCATCTGGATCGCTTCGAGCTTGCCTTCCGTGGACGCTTTCGGATCGTCCTTGAAGTCTTCCAGCTCTGTGATCCACTGATGCAGGTCGGTATAGCGGATATGCGTAGGGTCCAGCTCCGGGAACTTCTCTTGTAGCGCCAGCGCGATGTTTTCGGTGTGGTCCCAGGTGAGTCCCGGCATCAGGTTTGAGTCCCCTTAAGCATGTTTTCGGCGAGCTTTATGGTCGCCTGATTTACCTCCTCGATTTTAGCGGCGATCAATTGATGATCGTCCACGTGATACACCAGCAGGAGTTCGTTGACGCTCTTGTCGATGGCCGCGCGCTCGTCATCGGGCAGCTCGAAATAGGCGTCGTGCTTGCGCGCCTTGTCCACCGCCAGCAGAATGGCGTCGGCCTCTACGCGTTGTTCCCGCACTTGTCGGGCTGACAAATCCTGCTCGGCCTGCTCGAAGGACTCCTGGATCATCTTCTCCACCTGCTCGTCCGTCAAACCGTACGAAGGCTTTACTTCGACACTATGTTCCTTGCCCGTGCGCCGATCGCGCGCCGTCACACTCAGGATGCCGTTGGCGTCGATCAAAAAGCGAACTTCGATGCGCGCCATGCCGGCCAGCAGCGGATCGATGCCTTTCAGATCGAAGCGCGCCAGGCTGCGGTTATCCTTCACCAGCTCGCGCTCGCCCTGCACCACGTGAATCAGAACGTTGGTCTGCCCGTCGACTCCGGTAGTGAAGGTTTCCGTAGCGCTGGCGGGAATGGTGGAGTTGCGATGGATGAGCTTCGAAACTACACCGCCCATGGTTTCGATGCCGAGCGACAGTGGCGTCACGTCGAGCAGCAATTTGTTATCGACAGCTCCGGAAAGTATCGCCGCCTGCACCGCGGCGCCCAGCGCGACCACTTCGTCCGGATTCAGCTCGGTGTGAGGTTTCGAGCGGAACAGGTTTTCCACCGCTGAACGAACCAGCGGAGTGCGCGTCGATCCGCCCACCATCACCACTTCATCGATCTCATCCACGCTCACGCCCGCGTCTTTGATGCAGTTACGGCAAGGCCCCAGCGTGCGATCGACAATCGGCGCGATGAGCTTGTTAAACAGCTCAAGACCGATCTCTCGTTGGTATTTCTTGCCCCGGTACTCCAGCTCGATGGACGACACGGGCACGAACGACAACCGCTCTTTCGCCTGAATCACCGCGCGCCGCAGGCGCTGCACTCCTTCGCTGTCTCGCGACAAATCCTCGCCCCATTCGCTCGCGACATCTTCCAGCGCAATGCGCAGCAGCAGATTGTCGATATCGTCACCGCCTAGGTGCGTATCGCCGTTGGTGGCCAGCACTTCGAAAATCCCGTCGTGAAGTTTGAGAATCGAGATGTCGAACGTTCCGCCGCCCAGATCGTATACCGCCACTATGCCGCTCTCGCGCTTATCCAGCCCGTAGGCCAGCGCCGCCGCAGTGGGCTCATTCACCAGGCGCAAGACTTCCAGGCCCGCGATGCGTCCCGCGTCTTTCGTGGCCTGGCGCTGGGCATCGTTGAAGTAGGCGGGCACCGTGATCACGGCCTTATCCACCGGAACGCCGAAATACTCCTCGGCATTCAGCTTCAACTGGCGCAGGATCATGGCCGAAATTTCAGGCGGCGTGTAGGTTCGGTCGCCAAGCTGAAGTTGAATCACCGATTCGCTGCCCGAAGCCACTCGGAACGGAAAGAGCTTCAATTCCTCGCCGACGTCCCCCAGCCCGCGCCCCATCAGCCTCTTCACGGAATAGACCGAGCGCTCGGGCTTCGTGATCAACAACTCTCGCGCTGGGTTGCCCACCACGACTTCACCGCTCGGAGCGATGGAAACCACGCTTGGCACCAGTTGGGCACCGTCACCACCGGGAATGATCCGAGGCCCAGTGAGATCCATGAACGCCACCAGGCTGTTGGTGGTGCCGAGGTCGATGCCGACGATGTGGCCTGTCGAGGTGAAGTCGATGTCCATGCTAGCTGGGGATTAGGGGTTGGGGAACGGGTGCCAAGGTGCGCTCGACTTCGGATACGAGATTCTGGATGTATTTCCGGCGATTTAATGCGTTGCGGATTTCCGACAGCGTATCGCGGGATTGTGCGCCGTCGTATTGCTCAAACAGCGATTGAACCTGCTGGTCCGTTTCGGCCAGCATCCTGCTGAAATTCTTCTCGGCCTGTTCGAGTTGAGGCCGAGCGGAATCGTCGCCGCCCCGCATCTCCTCCAGGGCCATGTTCAACTCGAAGACCTCCTCCAGCAACTCCGGCGGAACGTCCTTGGAGCGCTGCTCGCCGATATCGAAGCCTTCGATGCCCAGCAAATATTGCGCGCGCCTGATGGGATCCTTGAGCGTCCGGTGGGCATCGTTCAGCGCCGAAGACATATCCAGCGCCCGCTGCCGCTCGGCTTCGGGCTTTTGCATGAAACGATCGGGATGCAACTGGCGGCTTAGATCGTAATATCGCTTCTGGAGGTCATCGAGCGAAAGGTTCAGGCTGCGCGTAAGCCCGAACAACTCGTAATAGTCAGTCACTCCGGACTCACGCCGAAAACGACGTTCCGCAGCCGCAGCTTTTCTTCGCGTTCGGATTGTCGAACTCGAAGCCGGAATGAATCAGCGAGTCCTTCCAATCGAGCGTCATGCCCTTCAGAAAAACCATGCTCTTCGGATCCACGAAAACCTTGACGTCTTCAAATTCGTAGACCGTGTCGGAGGGCCGTGGCTTGACGTCAAACTTAAAAAGATAGCTCAATCCCGAACATCCGCCGCCCAGCACGCCCAGGCGCAGCCCTCCCTGGACGCCATGCTTTGCGAACTGCTCGCGGATCTTCGAAACGGCCTTTGGTGTTACGTTGACCATCGCCTATTTGGATGCAAGGCCGACGCCGACGGCTTCACCCTGTGAAGCGGCCTTCTTCTTGTAATCCCCGATCGCCGCTTTGATCGCGTCCTCAGCCAGCACCGAACAGTGGATCTTCACCGGCGGCAGGCTCAGTTCGTTGACGATATCGGTGTTCTTGATCGCCAGCGCTTCGTCCACGGTCTTCCCGCGCAGCCATTCCGTCGCGAGCGACGAGCTCGCAATCGCACTGCCGCAGCCGAAGGTCTTGAATTTGGCGTCTTCGATGATGCCGGTCTCAGGATTCACTTTCACCTGCAGCTTCATCACATCGCCGCATTCCGGCGCGCCTACCATGCCGGTTCCCACGTTCGGATCGCTCTTGTCCATGGATCCCACGTTCCGGGGATTATTGTAGTGGTCGATTACTTTGTCGGAATAAGCCATGTTGGTGTCCTCTCTATTTTAACTTCCGCTCCCTCACGGTCGCGGCTCTTAGTGCGCGGCCCACTGGACCTTGGATAAATCGATTCCCTCTTTCGCCATCTCATAAAGCGGCGAAAGTTCACGAAGCTTCTTCACCACGTCGATCACCTTGGCGGCGACGTAATCCACTTCCTCTTCGGTATTGAAACGTCCCAGCCCGAAACGAATGGACGAATGCGCCAGATCGTCGCCAGCGCCCAGCGCCTTCAAAACGTAGCTAGGCTCAAGCGTCGCCGAAGTACAGGCCGATCCGCTCGACACTGCGATATCGTTGATACCCATCAGCAGCGATTCGCCTTCCACGTAAGCGAAGCTGATGTTCAAATTATTCGGCAGCCGGTGCTCCATGGTGCCGTTGATATAGGTTTCATCCAGCTCCGATTGCAGTTTGTGCATCAGCTTGTCGCGCAAAAACGCCATCCGTTTGGATTCTTCCGGCATCTCCGCCTGGCACAACGCGCAAGCTTCACCCAATCCAACGATACCCGGAACATTCAGCGTCCCCGATCGCATGCCGCGCTCGTGCCCGCCGCCATCCATCTGTGCCGTAATCTGCACGCGCGGGCTCTTGCGGCGGACATACAGCGCGCCCACACCCTTCGGCCCGTACATCTTATGCCCGCTCAACGACATCAGGTCGATATTGTCCTTGATCACGTTGACCGGGACCTTGCCGACCGCCTGCGTCGCATCGGTGTGCAACAGAGCGCCCTTCGATTTTGCAATCTTGCCCAATTCGGCGATCGGCTGGATCACGCCAATTTCATTATTGGCGTACATGATGCTGATCAAAATCGTCTTGTCCGTCATTGCGGCCTGCAACTGATCCAGATCTACCAGGCCATTGGTCTGCAGCGGCAGATACGTCACGCGCACGCCGTGCTTTTCCAGCCGCTTGCAGGTATCGAGCGTCGCCTTGTGCTCCGTGGCAGCCGTGATGATGTGATTGCCTTTTTCGGCGTACATCTCAGCCACGCCCTTGAGCGCCAGATTGTTCGATTCCGTGGCGCCGCTGGTGAACACGATCTCCTTGGCCGTCGCGCCGATCAAGCTCGCGATCTGCTTACGCGATTTCTCGACCGCTTCCTCCGCTTCCCATCCAAAGCTGTGATTGCGGCTGGCGGCGTTCCCAAACGCCTCCAAGAAATACGGCTTCATCGCCTCGAACACGCGAGGATCCATCGGCGTGGTCGCGTGATTGTCCATGTAGATTGGCAGTTTCATTTTCTCTTCCCTCATTGCATCGTCACCGGCGGGATCGCCAAGTCATACAAACGGTCGGCAGCCTTCACCACATCGTCTTCGGGCTTCGATTCGGTCTTCGGCGAATCCGCTGACATATCTGAGATGCTGATGCTGGCTAAAAGCCGCAAAATGCCTTCGTGAACCTTCTGCAGCGGATCTCGCACCGTGCACTTGTCGGTGTGGACGCAATAGCCGTGCTCGGTAAAGCACGCCGTCAAAAAAATCGGCCCATCGATGGTGCGGATCACTTCATACGCGGTGATCTCTTTCGGATCGCGAGCCAGCTTGTAGCCGCCGTTGGTCCCGTGCTCGGAGCGCAGGAACCCGTTCTTCACCAGCTTCTGCAGGATCTTCGAAAGCAGCGCCGCGGGAATGCCGTAGGTCTCGGCAATCTCCTTGGCGCTGGAACTCGCCGGTGCATTCACCGCCAAATGCTTCAAAGCAATGAGCCCGTAATCCGCCTTCTTGGTGAGCTTGAGCATCTGAAACCGAATCTCCGACCGGAACAGTCCTAAATCATTATCACTAATCCGATGACAAGCGTCAAGTGGAATTGTTTCAACCAGATAGATATCTGCGACTGGAAGTGTCGCATATGATTGGAGTTACAGAAATGAGCGTGCGCCATCACAAAGGATGCCAACTGGCCTACGAGATTCAGGGCAGCGGTCCCGCCGTGGTTTTCATTCACAGGAGTGAACCAGCTTGATTCTGCTTCCAGCGCCACTTGGTTAATTAATTAAGCTCAATACTGTTCACTTAGTATGGTCGTGCCAAAGGTACACGCGGCTTCAGCCGCGTTTGTGTTCAGTGTGGAGGAGACGCGACTAAAGGTCGCGGGTACCAGCGTCTCATAAAGCGAAGAGTATTGGGGTTAAGCTGCGAAAGGTTAAATACCGTTCCCCTTCTACGCAGTCGCGTTTTTGCATTTCATGTAGCGCTCTTCTGAAGAACGCGCGCAAAACGGAATGCGGCGCGAGGCAGTTCCTGGTTCACCTCGTGGTGCGCGCCGCACCCTTTGCGCTTTTGACCCAGCCGCGCTAATGGTGGCCGGCTGCGCGGATGACGATTTCGCCGTGGTGCGCTTCCACCGGTGGTTTGCGGGCCAGGGCTTTCTCATTGATGCGCGCGCGGCACTCGGCCCGCTTGGATGCGCTCGCGAGGTCGCGGTCCTTGAACTCGGGCAGCACTTCTTTGGAGAACAGTTCGATGGACGAGCACAGCAGATCGTGCGGGACCTTGCCCGCTTGCGAGATGCACAGCACTTGATCGATGCCGGCGTGCTCAAAATCGCGCAGGCGCTCGCGGAGCATGGCCGGCGTGCCGACGCAATCCTGCGTGCGGCCTTCGGGAGGCGCAAACTCCTTGGGGCGGTTCTTGTACTCATCCCAGATGTCGGTCCTGGAGGGGCGATGTTCGCCGAAAAAGCTGTAATGGCCCAGCCCATATAAAAAGAAGCCGTAGCTTTCAGCGCCGATCCGTTCTACGCGTTCCCGGTCGCGATCGCATAGGAACGGCGCAGCCACGGCGAAGTTGGGATTGACGGCGTAGCCGAGCGGCTGGCATTCGTTCTCCATGGTTTCGTAGTAGTCCTTCACCCAATGGTGCGCCTCTTCCGGCGTTACGAAGGAAAAGGTGAGCGCTCCCATGCCGAGCCTCGCCGCCTGCAGGATGGACGCCCGATTGGAGCAAGCCATCCATAGCGGCGGATGCGGCTTCTGCAGCGGCTTGGGCACCACGTTGCGCGGCGGCACCTTGATGAACTGGCCTTCGTGACCGGTGAAAGGATCCTCCACCAACATGCGGACGGCCACACGCATGCCTTCCAGTTGCATGTTCTTTTTCTGGTCTTGAGGGACGTAGAATCCGCCCAATTCGGTTTCGGTGGCGCCCGCGCCGGTGCCGAATTCAACCCGGCCATCGCTCAACAGATCGAGCGTGGCGATACGCTCGGCAATCCGCGCCGGGTGATTGATGTGGGGCGGCGTTTGCACAATGCCGTGGCCGATCCGAATGTTCTTGGTGCGCTGGCTTACCGCGGCGAGAAACACTTCGGGAGCGGAGGAGTGCGCGTATTCTTCCAGGAAATGATGTTCGGTGGCCCACACGTAGTCGTATCCGTGCTGATCCGACAGGACGGCTTGTTCCAGCGCGTTCTTGAGCAGCGTGTGCTCGGATTCCGGGACCCAGGGCCGGGGGAGCTGATGTTCGTAAAAACCGCCAAATTTCATGAGTAGGTGACCTCTGCCGCTTTCAAAGGTTCTATTGTAACGAAGCTTTCAGGCGGAGACTAGATGGAATCCCCGGCAGGAAAACGAGTCCCGCGGGCGCGGCCGCAAGCGGCAATTTCCCGGCGCGGATCGGCTCGAATAGCGCGGAGATCGAAAGATCGGGCGATAGCGAGGAAGCGCAATCCGGAAGATTCCAGAACCGCGCCGGCATGGGTGGAAACCCGCGCGCCGCCGCTCCGTGCGTCTTGGGAGAAAGCCGACCGGCCGGGCTGGTGGCATTGCGGCTTAGTGCCTTCGGCTCATTTCGCCTGGATCGCCCGCGATTCGTTCCCCCCTGGACCGATACCGCCCTTGGCCCGCATGGCTGTCAAACAGCCAAAAGCAATATCCCTTCCGTACCAGTTCCAGTACATCTTTTCCAGAGGCCCGGCGAAGTGGCCGCAACGGTCTTGGCACAGTCTTAATCAGGTATTAACCCAACCTTCGCAGCTGCGATGAGTTTCCCGGTAAAAACGAGCGGGTCGGTGAGCTAAAGCCTTCGCCGTCAATAGAACATTTCCCATAGTGCTTGTAGTGGAGACCTACC
>Ga0302324_100017176_pt1 | contig 14362 bp, 10 predicted proteins | sample Palsa_T0_1_FD_201949 | JGI IMG/M metagenome (GOLD analysis project Ga0302324, IMG submission 201949) | Peat permafrost microbial communities from Stordalen Mire near Abisko, Sweden - Palsa_T0_1 | ecosystem: Environmental > Terrestrial > Soil > Palsa > Peat permafrost | place: Sweden: Abisko... | reverse complement strand
CACGCGCACCGAAAGATCCAAATCCAGCAGTGCGTCGGAGAGCCTTAGCGTCAGGCTGCCGGAGCTGGGCGTCTCGATGGTGATGGTTTGGCCATCGACTCGCGCGGCATAGATGTCATTGGGCTGCACCGCCTCGGGCGCACGTTCCAGCCAGTAAAATCGTGTGTGGGTGGCGCCGCCGCTTTGTTTCCACACCACCCGCTTGGGCCAGGCCTGGCGCGCCAGCGGGGCCATGCGCGGAATCATCTCGGCTTCGCGGTTCTGCATGTTGTGCGGCAAGCCGGGATAAACCGTCAGGCGATGGACGTAGCCCGCCGGATCGGCCGCTTGAAATTCATCCATTTTCGCGCTGAACTCGCGCACGACCATGTTTCTGTTGTAGGCGGAATCGGCGCCCCCCATGTAGAGGAAAAATGGCAGGTTGCGCAACCCGTCCGGGGTGGCGTCGTTCGGATGTCCGGCGCACATGCCGGCAGCGGCGAAGCGGTCGGCCAGGCGCGGCGCCAGTTGATAAACGCCATCTCCGCCCGCCGAGTAACCAATGAGGTAAACGTGGTTCGGATCCACTCCGCGCTGCAACACCATGTCGGCGATCAACCGGTCAAAGAGTCCGTCCACCTCCTGGATGTGCCACATGTTCCAGGTATTGGCGGGCGAGCGCGGCGCGACATTGATGCTGCCCGGCGGAAATTCATACCGCCCGTAATAACCCTTCCAATTTAGGTCGTTTTCCTCCTCGGTAGCCTGGCCGCCGCCGTGCATCGTGATCCAAAGACTGTGTTGGCCATCCGGCGCGACGCCAAAGGTCTTTTCCATCCACTTCAAGCTTTTGTCGCCAATGACGATTTTTTTCGCGGCCAATTCTTCCGTCGCTGAATCAGCCCGGGCCTTGCCCACGTCGTCCCAGGCCAGGGCAATCATCCGCTCCGTCTCGCCACGGGGGAAAGTGATTTGAGGCGGCGCGCCGCGCTCCGCGGCCGGATGGGCCAGCCAGGCCTCGGCCTGCAGAACCGATGGCGGCACGGGAGCAAGCTGGCTCCAAACAAAATCCAGCGTGTTCGAGCGGAAGCACGAAGAACATGACACAACCGCTTCCCTGGCTTGGCCGTTGCGCACGAAACGAAAAATCGCGCTTGTGGCCCGGTCCGGCAAGGCGAAGTCCGGCATGTCATTCATGTCAGCGGTGCCGGCGCGCGTATGATCGCGAGAGAGAAGCCGGCCGCTGTCCGAACGCAGCTCGACTTCGGCGGGCAAGCGATCGCCATCGGCCGCTTCGCGCAGGCGCACATGGACCAGAGTCCCCGCAGTGTTTGTATTGACTGCCAGCGTGGCGTAGCGAGCGGAGACATTCACGCCGGGCACATCGCGCGAAGCTGGGTCCCACGCCAGCGGATAATACTGGCCGGTGCGCCGCCAGCTTGTGGCGTAAATCTGGTTGAGAGGATTGGTGCTGCGGACGGTCACAGCGGCGTCGCTGTTAAACCAGGCGCGGTTGAGGCCGGTCTGGTCATATTCATCCGCGCCGGTGAAAAACCAGTCCCCGTCCCAAATCTCGACCCAAGTGTGATTGCCCTCTTTCTGCGCCCATGCCGGAACACCGGCGATGCGCGCCGGCACGCCCACCGCGCGACAGGCATCGACCAGGATGATGGACAGGCCTGTGCAAGTGGCTTTGTGTTGCTCGATGGATTCCCTCGGGCTTTGGTTGGTTCGCTTGCGGCCCGTGTTGTAGTGAACATTCACTTGCTTGAAAAGTTCGCGGTTCAATGCTTGCGCGGCTTCGGTCGCTGTTTTGCAATTCCGCACAATGTTGGAAGCCATTGGGTAAAAATCCGCTCGCCACGGATCGCGCGGCTCGTCCAGCGAAGCGTAGGGCAGCACCTCGTTAAAAAACATTCGTTCCGGCAGAGAGGCGGCCCACGGAAACTGCTTGCGCGCCGCCAGCGCGAGGGAAAGATTCTCCATGAGAAAATCACGGCTCAAAGCGGAGCGATCGCCGGCGGGCATGTTGTCCACCAGAAAATACGCGGCGCGACGGCCCACATCCCCATACTTTTCCGCCGCGGCGGCAACAAAGGCTTCGGTTTCGACCGGCAGCGCGTCGTCCGATTTGAGGAGGCGATCCTGACGAATCCGCCAAATGCGGCGTCGCTGGCCATCGTTGAAGCCCACCGAGCAGGCATAGCCGTCGGAGGTCGGTTCCAGCACGGGCGCCTCAATGCCTGCCGGGAGAGGGAGATTGTTCGGCGGAAGTTCCGTCAAATTGGTGGCCCAGCGTTGGTGTGTTTTCCAGAAATCCCGTTGCGCGTAGTAAATTTCCAGTGCCACATCGCGCGCGGCTTTGCCGGGGATGGGTGCGACCGGAACGTTCACGCTGGCGGGCTGCCGGGTGAATTGCAGCAGCCCCCACATTTCCGGCCGATGCATGTCCACCACGCCCGGTGGCGACCAGATCCAATTATCCTCAGGCGTATGCGGCACTTTCTTGTAAACGCCGCCGGTCGTGGTGATTTGCCACTCCACGCGCGAGAAATCGATGCGCCATTGCTCGCCTTCGACGGGCGGGCCGGGGTGGCGCGCGTGTTCCGCCAGGACTTTCCATGGGAAAGCGATTTCAAGAGTCCATCCTCGGTCGGTGTCGCCGGGATCATTGAGCGTGCCGTTGACATGGACGGCGGTTTTCAAGCCGGGAATGTCCCAGGAATTGTTGGCCCGGCCCTGATCCATATAAGGCTTGTCCATCATCAAGTCCCAACTGGTGTTCAGCGCGTTCATTTCGAATTCGTAGTAGGGCTGCGTCTCCCCTTTGGGATCTATGAACACTTCGAAATCGGGATCCTGAAAAATGACGGAGTCGTGCTGCGTGAGAGTGGCCCACACGTGCGGTTCTTCGAGCTCGGCGGCGATGTAAAGGTAATCGTCGTCCCACAGCAGTTTCGCGCGCGTGCGGAAGCGCGGTTTTGGCTTGGCCCCGTCTTGAATGTCCACGAAATCCGTCGTCCAAGGCGCAGCGTTCCACGCGGCATCGTCTGGCAATCCATCGATCAAAATGGGCGTGTCGGTGTGGCGGCAGAGATAGCCCTGCGGAATGATGGGTTCCATTTTTTCGCGCCACGCGCCGGCCTCGCTGGCATCGCATCGGCCGATGGCGGTCCCCGCCAACAACAGCAGCGCCAGAAAACCGCCGCCTTTCTGCCGCAAATGAGAAAGGTGGGGTAGTTTCTTAGAAGTCATGTTCCACTTTCTTGCCGCTCAATTCAGGGTCCACAAGGTTACCGAATTCTGATCCTCGATAAACAGCTTGTTGCCCACCAGCACGGGTTGGGCGTAGGTGTCGGTGTCGGCTACTTTGATGTTAGCCACTTCGGTGTAGGCCTTGCCGCTGGGCTGGAAGACAAGAAGATGCGATTTGGGCGTCAGCGCTATCAGCTCCGAGCCAGCGTCAAGAATGGAACCGAAGCCGCCGCGCTTGGCGTCGGGCTCCTGCCAGGCGGTCTGGCCGGTTTTGGCGTTGAGGCAATAGAAGCCCGCCTTATCCGACAGGCCGAAGAGCAGGCCGTCCTTCAAAACCGGCGAGCAAAAGCGCGGCGAGACCTCCGAGTTAGTCCAAAGCGGCTTGGCCGTGAACGTGTCCCCTTCTTTCTCCAGTTGCACCGCAATGGCGCCGCGCCCGGCGCCGGTGTAGATCAGGGTTTGCCCGTCCACGATGGGCGTGGCGGCGTTGTAGCCGCCCATGCCCGAACCCTGGAACGGCGTTTCCCAAACCAACTTGCCGTCCGCCGCGTTGATGGCCACGACGCGCTTGTCGGTCTGCGCGACGATCAGTTTAGTGTCCCCGATCGACATCACGACCGGCGAAGCGTAAGCCGTGCCGTCGCCGCTCCATTTCCATTTTTCGTCGCCGGTGGCCAAATCATAAGCGACGACCACGCCGTTTTTGTCGCCGCCCAGTTGCGCGATGCAAAGGCCGTTAATGACCAGGGGCGACATGGCGGTGTAGAACTTGGGGCAGTCGCGAATGTCGTTCTTCTGCCACACCAATTTGCCGTCGGCGGCGTTCAGGCACGTCAAGACGTCGCGCACGCCCAAAGTGATGACTTTGCCCTCCGCCACCGTGGGTGAACTGCGCGGGCCAGGATGACGCGCCGCCGGGCCGTTGATGGCCAAGACCTCATACTTGTAATTCCAGTTTTCCTTCCCCGTGGATGCATCCAGGCACTGCACGACTTCGTTGTCGTCCAGCCGCGTGAAGACGTACAATTTGCCGCCGACCAGGGCCGGGCTGGCATCGGCCTGGCCGACGGTCACTTTCCATTGCTGGTGGAGTTCCTGGGGCCAGGTTTTGGGCGGCGTGAAATCGGGGACTTTGTCGTCCCGATTTGGCCCGCGCCACTGCGGCCAATCCTGTGCGGGCGCGCGAGTGCTCAGGGCGATCAAAATCAAGCCGGAAGCGAGAGAAACCATGCGTCGGGCATTCTTCATAGCGTATCCTTTGTTGGAATTACCAAGCGCCATCATACGATTTTCACGCTGCTTTTGGCAAGCAAAAGCGGTAGCGCCTTAATTTGAAATTGGTTTCCGTAGGCGTTTAAGATTTCGTTAAGACTTGCGTTTGTTCGCTGGTGGCTGGCGTGGGTTTAGCCGTTGACGGCGGTGTGTCCGAATGGTTCAATCGGCCCCGTTTCAACCGTTATATTTGTGCCGCCAGCCAATCAGATACCACCCGCAACGGGTCAACTTCCGCATGTTCTTGTATTCGGTCTCGGATGCGTTGGAGCCCTGGCTTTAGAAATTGTGAGGCTTTACGAATTGCGCCATTCGCCGCCGCAGGAGCTTAGGAAGGTTTCGTACCCATTGATCCGGCCACCAGAATAATGCAACCAGCACCATTTGGAAACGATTGCGATAAAAAGGGCGTAAATGAGTAAACTACTATACCCACATGCACCAAGGACGTGCATGAAGGCGCGGGTGCAAGCCCAAAAACACCTCAAAAAACTCCAAATTAAGGCACTGCCGAAAGAGCGAAAGGCGAGTGCAAATCAGTTCAAGCTGTTGGAATGCCGAGTTTGTCGAGTGCTTGCCGCACGGACAGAATAGGTATGCCTTGGAAAGTTTCCATCGACAGCAGATCGTTGTCGCCGGTTACGATTGCATGTGCATCAGCCCCTATCGCACAAGCGAGCACGTGGATGTCATCAGGGTCGCGTAGCGTGGAGGGAACAGGAATGGCGGGTCCTTCCACGATCAGCGTCGCCGCTCGGAAAAGTGAGATAATTTCCCGGGCGCTTCGGCCTCGTTGCTCCAATCGATGTTGGAATTTCGCTCGTTGGATGACTTCCTCGAATTCCGCCAAAACCGGAGCAGAGGCGCAAAGCGTTGCTGAACCGTCAAGCAGCGCGTCCACTAATCGCGACGGGTTTCCCGTCCACAGCGAGCCCGACACGAGCACATTTATGTCAACGACGAGCTTCACGCGCGCCCCGCGCGGCCCGGGCGGCCTTTATTTCGGCGCTAATCTCGTCCATGGATAATGGCTGGCCCGGCGCGGAACGGATCTCTTCGAGCACCTTCTTCAATTGTTGTCCTGTATTCCGGCGGCGCACTTCGTCGGCCAGCAATTCCGCCACCCGCCTGTTGTCCAGCAAACCCATTTGGCGCGCTTGCTCCATCAATCCTTCCGGCAAATCCAATTCAATGGTGACGCTCATAATGCACTATTCTTTCTCCCAGAAAACTTACACCATTCGCAGGTCTTCGCCAACCACAGATTCGGACGGCGAACTTCAATTTGTATATCGTCAGGTTCCTGAGTTATGATACCATGCAGGCGCTATCGATATGCTGGCCAAACGCGTTATTCCTTGTCTGGACGTGCATGACGGCCACGTCACGCGCGGGGTGCAATTCGGACGGGCTGAAGCCGGCGAACTGCGCAACGTCGGCGACCCCGTCCAATTGGCCATGCGCTACAACGAACAAGGCGCGGATGAAATGGTCTTTTTTGACATCACCGCCAGCGCGCATGGCCGCGCCACCATGATCGACGTCATCGAGCGGGCGGCCGACCAATGTTTCATGCCGCTGACCGTCGGCGGCGGCATCCGCTCGGTCGAGGACATGCATGCCATGTTGCGCGCGGGCGCGGACAAGACGAGCATCAACTCCTCGGCGCTGGCTAATCCCGCTCTCATTCGCCAGGGGGCGGAAAAATTCGGCAGCCAATGCATCGTCGTTTCGATCGACGCCAGGAGGGTCGCGCCGGATCGTTGGGAGGTCTTTTCGCACGGCGGTCGCAAGCCGGCTGGCCGGGAGGCCGTCGCCTGGGCCAGGGAAGCGGTGGCCTTGGGCGCGGGCGAGATCGTGTTGAACAGCATCGACGCCGACGGCACCAAATCCGGTTTTGATTTGGCCATCACGCGCCGGATCAGCGAAGCGGTGGGTGTGCCGGTGGTGGCCAGCGGCGGCGCGGGCAGCTTGGAACACATGGCCGCGGTCTTGCTCGAAGGCAAAGCCGATGCCGTGCTGGCGGCGAGCATTTTTCACTTCGGCGAATTCACGGTGGGAGAGGTCAAACAGTTTCTGGCCGCCCGCCACATCCCCGTGCGGCTGTGACAGCAGGGCCCAAATCCTCGCCTGACGATGGAACGGCTGCTGTCTGGGGAGCACACGCGCCTTAGACGAGAATTAGGGCCGGGAGGAACAGCTTGAAAGTTCAAAGTTCAAGGTTCAAAGTTCAAAGAGAGCCCCGTGCGGCTGCGCGGCCAGGGTGTAACAGCTTGGACTTTTTTCTTATCTTATGAGCAGGATGCCCAGTTCCCAGATAGACGACTCCGAGGCTGTGCGGCCGCATTCGTTGTTCTTGACTACGCGATGGTCCATGGTGTTGAACGCCAAAAACAAGGCCGCGCCGGGGTCCAAGGAGGCCTTGGAATCGTTGTGTCAAACCTATTGGTGCCCCATTTACGCTTTCGTGCGCGGCACGGGACGCTCGCCGCCCGAAGCGCAGGATTTGACGCAGGATTTTTTTGTGCGTCTCTTGACCAAGGATTTCCTGCGCGTGGTCACGCCGGACAAGGGGCGATTCCGCACCTTTTTGAGAATGGCCCTGACGCGGTTTCTGGCTAATGAGTGGGACCGCGCCCGGGCGCAAAAACGAGGCGGCGGCGCAACGCATCTTTCTTTCGACACCACCCTGGCCGAAGAGCGGTTGGGCCGCGAGCAGGGCAGGGCGCTTGCGCCGGATCGCATGTACGATCGGAGCTGGGCGCTGACCTTGCTCGATGAGGCCGCGGCCCGCCTGGAACACGAATACAGCGCCGAGGGCAAAACCGATTTGTGGCGACGGCTCCAGCCGCACTTGACCGCCGAGCGCGGATCCATTGCCTACGCGGAAATTGCCGCCGCGCTGGGCCTGACGGAAAGTGCCGCGCGGGTGGTGGTGCATCGTTTCCGCAAGCGGTTCCGCGACGTTTTCCGCCAAACCATCGCCGATACGGTTTCCACGCCCAAAGAGGTGGAGAACGAACTGCGGCTCGTCCTGGAGATTTTGAGCGATGGATAAAAGTGGCCAACAAAGTGTAACAAACGGCGGCATATTCTTATTAGGAGGAGTATGAGCGAGATCGTTACTCCAAAGTGTCCGCAGTGCGGGGCCGAAATGCCGGGTTGTTCGATGGGCCGCGTCTGCCCGCGTTGCGCGGCCGCGTTCCTCAAGGCCGCGCCGACGGAGATGTCTGGCGATGCCGCCGGCGCGCGCCGGGCCTTCACGCCTCCGACGGTGGCGGAATTGACGCCCTTGTTTCCGCAATTGGAAGTCCTCGAACTCATCGGGCAGGGCGGGATGGGCGCGGTCTATAAAGCGCGGCAAAAGGAACTCGACCGCATAGTGGCGTTGAAGATTCTGCCTCCGGGCGTTGGAGGCGCAGACTTCGCGGAACGGTTCGCGCGCGAGGCCAAGGCGCTGGCCCGATTGAATCACCCGGGCATCGTGACCATCTACGAATTCGGGCGTTCCAACGGCTTGTTCTTTTTCCTGATGGAATTTGTGGATGGCGCGACCTTGCGGCAAGTGCTGCACGGCGGACGCATTTCACCGCGCGAGGCGCTGGCCATCGTGCCGGCCATCTGCGACGCCCTGCAATACGCCCACGACCAGGGCATCGTCCACCGCGACATCAAGCCGGAGAATATTTTGCTGGACCGGCGCGGACGGACCAAAGTGGCGGATTTTGGCCTGGCCAAGCTGATGGAAAGCGGCAGCGCGGATTCCGGTTTGGATTCTTCCACGGCCGGCGTTTCCCCCGCCGCGACGCACGCCAGTAAAGTTCTGGGCACGCCTCAATACATGGCGCCCGAACAGGTCGAGCATCCCGCCACGGTGGATCATCGCGCGGATATTTACGCCTTGGGCGTCGTCTTTTACCAAATGTTGACGGGCGAAATGCCCGGCCAACGTGTCGAACCGCCGTCGCAGAAAGTGCAAATTGACGTGCGATTGGATGAAGTTGTTTTGCGCGCGTTGGAGAAGAACCCTGCTCTCCGCTACGCACAAGCCAGCGCGCTCAAGACCGACGTGGAGACGATTGCCATGACGGGAGGGAAGTCCTCGGCTTCGCCGCAGACGCCTCCATCCAGCGCTGGCGAAAAAAGCACCATCCAGGAGTTGGCCCATTTACTGGCGGTTCCCGTTGGCGCGCCAAGCCGGCGGGCGGCGCGCATCCAGGCGGTGGAGAGGGACATCGTCCTGCCTCTACGGCTGATAATCATCGCTATTATTGGCTACTACTTTTTCTTTTCGGGCTGGCTGGATAATTCCGGCTATCCCCGCGCCTGGGAGGATTGGATTGTGCGTGACGCCGCGTTTCTGAAGGCGCCCTTCGCCATCTGCTGCGTCCTCAATGTCATCTTCGGAGCCGTTCTGATTCGGGCCAGGCATCTTTCCCTGTTGCAGATTCAGTGTATGCTTTTTGCGGTGGGTGTTTTGGACGCTCTGATGATGGGTGCGTTGACCGCTCTCACCAATGGCTTCGACAGCAATCTCTATTGGGTGTTTGCCGTCCTGATTCTCCACAACGCGTTCGCCATTCCCGGCGCCTTTCCCCAACTCCTGCTGAATTTTCTCGCCATAGGAGCGTTTGTGGCGGGAGGGAGGTTGGACCATCTGCTCACCGACATCACGAGTGTCGAAGCCAATTCGCTGGGGATGTCCAACGAGCGCGTGGTCGTGCTGGCGGCGTGGGCCTTGTGCTGCTGCGGCATCCAGACGCTCCTGAACAAGCAAAAACGGGCCGATGCCGGACCGGGCCACGGTGGAGGGGCGAAACTCTTCGACGCGCAACCCGCCAAGCGCGCGGGAACGGGCAAAATCGCCGGCTTCGTTTTTAAAATCGCAACACCGGTCGGCGCCGCTACGGGCGTCATGGCGGCGCTGGCCATTTGGTTTGGCGGGCACGCCCTTTTTAATTGGCCCGGGCCATTCGGAGAAAGCCGGAGTCCCGGCCCGGTGCAAGAGGTTAAGGCGACGACGGCGCGCAAAGGGGATATCGGAGAACGCCTGAATTCCATTGGTACGGTCGAATCGTCCAATTCCGTGTTCTTTGCCATTGCCGAGAATTACTGCCAGCAGGTGATCCGGAAGTTCGACGCGCACCAGGTCCTGACGGTGGAGGCCGCCAACAGCCAGGGGGAAAAGTTCGGCCATGGTTTCCTGTCTGGAGTGAATAATGCAATTGACATAAGCACCGGCACTTTGAAATGCAGGGCCACTCTCATCCCTGATGGAGAAAAATTAATGGTGCCGGGCCTGTATTTGAACATCAGCTTGTTGCTGGACGTGAAACAAGGCGTCACGCTTGTGCCAACGGCTGATATTCAGCGTGACCCGCAATCCGCGTTCATCTGGGTGATTCGAGGGGATCACACCGTGACGCGGCGCGCCGTGCGCGTCGGAACGATGGACGGAAACTGGACTGAGATTCAGAGCGGGTTGTCGCCGGGGGAGGTTGTGGCCGACAGCGGATTTAACTTTTTGGGTGAAGGCAGGAAAGTCCGTTTCGAGTTCGCGCGGACGGAGCCGGCTCCAGAGGTCGCCAAGGGCACAATGGCGCCCCAAAGTGACTTGCGCCCGCGCGCCGGGAGAGACAGATTTTCCCGATGATGAATCTAACACAATCGCGCTGGCTTCCATTCATATTATTGACGTGCTCCAATGTTTTCATGACGTTCGCCTGGTACGGCCATTTGAAATTCAAGGACCGCCCCATCTGGCTGGTGATTGTGGTCAGTTGGGGCATCGCCTTCTTCGAGTATCTCCTGCAAGTGCCGGCCAACCGCTGGGGCAGCAACGTCTATTCCGCCGCCCAACTCAAGGTCGCGCAGGAGATCATCACGCTGACGGTCTTCAGCGTCTTCGCCGTTTTTTACCTCGGCACCACGATCAAATGGAATCACCTGGCCGCCTTCGCCTGCATGATCGCCGCCGCTTGTTTTATCTTTTTGCCCAAGAGCTAGCCCGCTTATTTCACACTTCGGCGGAAAGGTCATCAGAGTGCCGCGTGAGGGCACGCGGCCTACAGCAGGAGCGGCATTGAATTGTAGGCCGCGTGCCCCCACGCGGCGTTCGGGCGTGTGAAATATAAGGACTGGTTTAGCGTGCTGCGCAGGGCCAATCCGGTCAATGCCCACCTTGACATCCAGGAAGGCTTGCAGAAGACTGATATGCTATGGTTGAACCCAAGGCTAACGATGTCATGGAAAGGATTGTCTCCTTGTGCAAACGCCGGGGGCTGATCTTTCAGTCTTCCGAAATTTATGGGGGCATCAATGGCTTTTGGGATTACGGCCCGCTGGGCGCGGAACTTAAACGCAATGTCAAAGATTATTGGTGGCGGGTCATGGCCCGGCTGCGCGATGACGTGGTCGGCCTGGATGCAACCATCATTATGCACCCCAAAATCTGGGAGGCCAGCGGCCATACCAGCACTTTCGCCGATCCGATGGTAGATTGCCTCCTGACCAAAAAACGATATCGCGCCGACCAGATTGAGCCGCAAAGCGGCGTGGCCTATCACTATTCCGGCGCTGAGGACGCCGCCGCGGCGGAATTGGGAAAAGCCAAGACGTCCAGCGAGCCGTATTCGTACCTTGTGCCGGATGTCAAATATATCGAGCGCGCCCACCAGGCGGCCAAGACTTTCTACAAGCAACGCGGTTTGAACGCTCCGCGTCTGCTGGGTGAACAGAGCGAAAACGTGCAGAATAGCACGCGCTACAATCCGGAGAATGGGAGTCTGCTGACCGAGCCGCGCCTGTTCAATCTCATGTTCAAGACTTACGTGGGGCCGGTGGAGAGCGCCGAGAACGTGGCTTATCTTCGACCGGAAACGGCGCAGGCCATCTTCGCCCAGTTCAAAACAGTGGCCGAGGTGTCGCGGCAGAGGGTGCCGTTCGGGATTTGCCAGATTGGCAAGGCCTTTCGCAATGAAATCAATCCGCGCAATTTTACTTTCCGCTCGCGGGAGTTCGAGCAGATGGAACTGGAGTTTTTCATCCGGCCCGATGAGGCTGTCGAAGCCATAGCCGGCACCGTGGCCCGGCCGGAGGGGCCTGGCCATCCGGGCCAGCCGCAGGCCAATTGGGGCTGGCAGATGTGGCACAAATACTGGGTGGAGGAACGCCTGGCTTTCTACGAACAGATCGGCCTGCCCCGCGCCAGCCTGGTCGAGTACTGGCAAAAGCCGGAGGAATTGGCCCACTACGCCCGCGCGACGGTGGACATTCTTTACAAATTCCCCTTCAGCAAGCGCGACGCCAAAGGGGAATTGACGGGCGAGGAGCTTGAAGGCGTGGCTGCTCGCGGCGATTTTGACCTTTCGCAACACCAACGATTTTCCGGCAAGTCCATGACTGTTTTTGACGAGGAGTTGAAGGCGGCCTGGGCCAAGCTGGACGAGGCCAGGCGGACGGCGTTGATGGAACGTTACTTCCAGAGCCGCCGCGCCTATCTGGTCAAAGCGAACGAACCGGCGGAGCAGGCGGAACGGCAGGCGCGCGGGGAGGCCATCGCCCTGGCCAACGGGAGCTATGTGCCCCACGTCATCGAGCCTTCCGCGGGCGTGGACCGGCTGGCCTTGGCGTTGATCTGCAACGCCTACAACGAGGACGAGGCGCCGGACGAAAAGGGGAAATTGGAAAAGCGCGTGGTCATGCGGTTTAGCCCCAGAATCGCCCCGATTAAGGTCGCCGTGTTTCCGCTGCTCAAGAACCGGCCGGAATTGGTCGTTAAAGCGCTGGAAGTACGCAATTTGCTTCGGCCGCTTATGACCGTATATTATGACGACGGCGGCGCCATTGGCCGGCGATACCGGCGGCAGGACGAGGCCGGCACGCCTTACGGCGTGACGATTGATTTTGACACGTTGGGCGAGCAGGGCGAAAGTCTTAAGGATACTGTCACGTTGCGTGACCGAGATACGATGAAACAAACAAGGGTGAAAATTAGTGAATTGCCAGCTCTGCTGCAGGAGAGCATTCGATAATGTCAACCCCAGCAAACGCAACTGCGCAAGGCCTGTCGGCCGTAGAGGTGGAGGCCCCACTTAAACGCGCCCCAACGCTCTACGCCATCATTTTTTTCAAACTGATCAAGGGCGTGCTCTTTTTCGCTTTTGGCATCGCCTTGTATTTCCGGGCCACGCATGACTTGCCCGCGGAGTGGGACGACCTGCTCAAAAAACCCTTCGTCGAGCATGTTTTCGAGCGGCTCCGCATCCACCCGGAAAACAAGTTTTTCCTGCACATCGCCGAACAAATCGCCAATGTGACCGAAACCCAGGTCCATGTCTGGGCCGTGGGCACGATGCTCTTCTCCCTTTTTCCGCTGGTGGAGGGGATTGGGCTGCTCTACCGCGTCGGTTGGGCCGGATGGCTGACCATAGGCGAATCGGCTTTTTTTGTGCCGATAGAATTGTACGAGATGGCGAAGAAATTTTCGCCTTACATGCTCGCGGTGATGGTGGCCAACATTTTCATCGTCTGGTATCTTTACGCCAATCGCCAGACGCTCTTTCACCACCATCACACAAGCTGAGGCTCACCAGACCTCCACCGGGCCTTTGGGCACGGGGATGGCCGTGCGTTGGGTCGAGGCCGGTTCGCTTGGGAACACGCCCGCCAGGGGAGCCGGACGGTAGCGGGGCTTGAGCGCGCCATTGTCATCGAGGAACTGGCGGCGCCAGCGGCGGTAATCGTCAAGAATAGAATCAAATTCGAGCCGGTGGGACAATCGCACGATGCGTTTGTTGAACTCGTTGGCCGGGCCCCACCGCTTGGAGTGCCACGGGCCGATTTTGCGAAACATGCGGCAACCGTGCTCCTCGCCAAAGACTTCCACCATCAAATCCAAGTGCCGGCGCATGACCTGCACGCGCTGCTCGAAATCCGGCTCAGGGGGCGATTGGCCCGTGGCCAGAAAATGTCCGGTGTCCCGGAAAATCCAAGGATGATAAAGCGCTCCGCGGCCAATGCTCACGCCGGCGCAGCCCGTTTGGTCGAACATCATTTTGGCCGCCTGCGGAGTGGTGACGTCGCCGTTGCCGATGACGGGAATGCGGCGGACGGCCCGCACGACGGCGGCAATGCCGCTGAGGTTGACAGCGCCGGCGAAGCCTTGCGCGCGCGTGCGGCCATGCACGAAAATGGCGGCCGCGCCGGCGTCTTCCAGGACGCGCGCCAGGTCCGGCGCCGTCAGATTCTCATCATCCCAACCCAGGCGCATTTTGGCGGTGACGGGAATTTTGACGGCGGCAACCATGCCGCGCACAAGCGCGGCCGTCTTGTCCAATTCGGTCATCATGGCCGAGCCGCCGCCGACGCGGCAGACCTTGCGCACCGGGCAGCCCATATTGATATCGACCGACGCCACGCCCATGGATTCGAGAAGGGCGGCGGCATCGCGCATTTCCTCCGGGACGGAGCCGAAAAGCTGGACGGCCAGAGGGCGGTCAAGGGGACAGGTTTCAATCAATTTGAGGGCCTTGGGATTTTTTTCCAGGAGCGAGCGGGCGTTGACCAGGTCGGTGGTGGCGAGGTCCAGTCCGCCGATTTCGCGCACGACCAGGCGGAAGGGCAGGTTGGTGTAACCTGCCAGCGGCGACAGAAACAAATTAGACTTCAATTGGAGCGAGCCGATAAGCACAGACCTAGTAAACCATAAAACCAGGCAAAGGAAAGCGCGCAAACCGCCTGGCCGACCCTCACTGGCTGGGCGCGGGAAAGGCATTCACATAATTGGTCTGCTCCCAGGCCTCAAAATTTCCGTCGGAGGAGTGGGCCGTTTGGACGCTGCCGTCGCCCAAGATGT
>Ga0302324_100017174_pt1 | contig 14363 bp, 10 predicted proteins | sample Palsa_T0_1_FD_201949 | JGI IMG/M metagenome (GOLD analysis project Ga0302324, IMG submission 201949) | Peat permafrost microbial communities from Stordalen Mire near Abisko, Sweden - Palsa_T0_1 | ecosystem: Environmental > Terrestrial > Soil > Palsa > Peat permafrost | place: Sweden: Abisko... | reverse complement strand
ACGAGAATGGTGCCTGAGCTATACACGCTCACTGATCCATCGAGCGCGTTGCTGCGCGCCAGGACCTCGCCGCGGCGTACCGGCTCAAATGGCGGATGAATGCAAAGACCATAGACGATCCAACATGAGAGGGCGATGGCCGCGACACGCCAACGAAAGCGCCACAGGCCCGTGGCGAGGAACCGGAGCGCTGTCACCAATAGAAAGCCGAGCCGGCCCAGCGGTTCAACGAGCCCGCGTCGCACGAACTCAAAAAAGGCATCCAAGCGACCAGACATTGTTGCCACACTCCCGTTGCGGAGCCGGACCGGCTCGACCGCAACAGTTTCGCGCTGCTTTGTGGCGAGGCCGTGGGGCAATTGTGGCAATGTGCGTTATCGTACAGACTGAAAATGGCTCGGCGTGCAGATTCAACGAACATGTCTTGGCGACCGAGTCGTATGGATAACCCTCTCAAATTCGATCCTCTGCAATCCCCCAACGTGGCGCGGTTTCAATCAGCGTCTCTGTGGAGAGCTCGGTGGCAGCTGATCAATTCGTTTCTTCCCTACGCGGTGCTGTGGTTTGCGATGGATCGCGCGCTGCTCATTTCCTACTGGTTGATGCTCCCTATCGCAATTCTTGCCGCCGGTTTTCTTGTCCGGATCTTCATCATTTTTCACGACTGCGGCCACGGATCATTCTTTAAATCCAAACGAGCCAACAACGCGACCGGTGCGATTGCAGGCGTATTGCTTTTGACGCCCTATCGGCATTGGCGCTGGCAGCACGCCTTACACCATGGAACGGCCGGTGACCTGGATCGACGCGGCTCGGGAGACATCTGGACGCTTACGGTGCAGGAGTATCTTCGCAGCACGCGCTGGCGGCGCCTTGCTTATCGGCTCGCGCGCAACCCAATCGTGCTCTTCGTGATCGCACCGCTATATGTCTTTGTCGTACATCAGCGTTTCGCGGAGTCCACGGCGCCGGCGCGAGAGCGTCAGTCGGTTCACTGGACGAATTGGGCCTTGATTGGCATCACGCTCATGATGAGCGCGGTCATCGGTTTAAAAGCGTTCTTGCTGATTCAGCTCACGGTATCCGCAGTCGCCGGCGCCCTCGGCCTGTGGCTATTCTACGTTCAGCATCAATTCGAGGGCGCTTTTTGGGCGCGCTCCGAGGATTGGAATTACACAGCCGCAGCACTGCAAGGCAGTTCATTCTATAAGCTGCCGCGAATCCTACAGTGGTTTACCGGCAATATTGGGTTTCACCATATCCATCACTTGAGCCCCCGCATTCCGAACTACCACCTTCAGCAATGTCATGACGCGGATCCCTTCTTCAATACGATCAAGCCCGTCACATTGCTTGCGAGCCTCAAATTCCTCACCTTTCGCCTATGGGATGAACAGCGCAAGGTATTCGTGGGTTTTCACTAGCGCTGCAGATCCCTCTCCAAGACGTCGGCGATTCGAGCACTGATCCGAGTCGCCGCCTCGCGTAAGGCGACAATCTCCAGTTCAAGAATATAGCGGCGATCGGAATTCTGGCTGAGTAGATCCCGTTCAGATTCGAGCCGCGAGGCTTCTTCCGACAACAATCGTTGCCGGCCATATAGCCCCTCAAGATGGTCTTGGGCACCGATTGGCATGGTTTAACTGTACGCCGCATGAGGATTGGGGGAAACTGGAATCACCGAGAGGGGTCGGCCATAAACGCGGGAGCGCATCGGTGCCACTCGAAAAATCGGGGGATGCGCTGTCGCCGCGTCGCGCGAGTTCAGGTCCGCTGCGCCTCATCTTTCCGCCGGCCCTCAATTGGGTTCTCCTTGCGTACGCAGCGCTGGCGATCGCGATTGGCTGGGCATACGTCGCCTCGCGTATTCACACCGACTATGTGCAAACAATGGAAGCGGAACGTAATAGCCTGCGCGGCGTCTGTGCGACTTTGCGATCCGCCACGCTGGCCATGCTCAACGATGGCGTGGGCGAAGCCGTTGCGAGTGCAAATGAGCTGCAGCCGGTGGGTGGAATTGATCGAGCGAGCAGCGCCCAGCTTTCTTCCACCTTGCAAAAGCAGCTGGTCGGCGGCGCCTACGTCCGCTTCCTCTTTCTTGCCGACGATGGACGTTTCGCTCTGGCAAGCCGCAAGACAACCTCTGACAGCCGGACGCCCCCCGACTGGTTGACCACAAACCGTACCGGTTCGAGCAATTCGTGGGTGGGAAGACCCATGGTCGATCCGGAGCGGCCCGGCGCATTGGTGATTCCGATCGCGCAGCGAGTGGCGTCCGGTGAATCGAAGGCCTGGGCCGGCGGCCTATTTAGTTTCGACGGATTCGACGAGCTATATGATCAGTTTCGCGATCAGATCCTGACCATGGGGATCATCGCGGCTGACGGCACAATTCTCGTGCGCATTCCCAAGGTGGGAGGACGCGATGTTGCCGCCGGCGGAAGCATCGCCGCGAATGAAACCTTCCAACGCGCGATTGCCGCGGGCAACACCGGAATCAGCGAGGGCTACGGGACGGTGGCCAAGGAAGACGTGATCTACGCCTATGAACTGATGAACGGCTATCCGGTCTATATCATCGCCGGCCAGGGCCGCAATGCCACGCTCTCGTCTTGGCGCGAGCGGCGCCAGATGAGCATCGGGGCCACCGCGGCATTCACTGTCTTGATGTTGGTGATGACTGCGCTCTTGAGTCACTACGTAAACATGTTGCGCCGCCGAGAGCATCACTACCGAACCCTATTCAACAACGCACAGTTCAGCGTGTTTCTCCTGGAAGGCGCGCGCTTCGTCGATGCCAATAGCACTGCAGTCAGGATGTTTGGTCTGCCGAGTGCCCGCTCTGCGGCGGGACTGACTCCGTGGGAGTTGTCGCCCGAATTTCAACCCGACGGCCAGCTTTCGGAAGACCTCGCCCGCACGCAGATTGAGACCGCGCTGCGTGAGGGCGGAACAACGTTTGAATGGCTGCACAAACGCGCGGACACCGGCGAGACGTTTCCGGCCGAGGTTGACCTGTCGAGCCTCAGTACCGGGAGAACCGTGCTCGCGCTCGCCGTCGTACATGACGTGACCGTTCGCAAACGCGCCGAGCATGATCTGCACGTGCTGTCGGCCGAATTGATGCGTTTGCAGGATGAAGAGCGGCGAAAAATCGGACGTGACCTGCACGATTCGACCGGGCAGACGCTCGCGGCACTGGAACTGGGCCTCTCCCAGCTGCAGCAGTACACACAGGGTCCCGCCGATGGCCGGCGCGAATTGCTCGAACAGTGCGCCCGCCTGGCGACACAGTGTTCCGCGGAAATCAGAACCGCCTCGTATTTGCTGCATCCACCGCTGCTGGATGAATTGGGGCTGCTCAGCGCGCTGCGCTGGTTGGCTGATGGCTTTCACCAACGCAGCGGCATCGAAATGCGGCTTGATCTTCCGGCCTCGATGCATCGTCTGCCGCCAGACGATGAGCTGTGTTTGTTCCGGATTGCTCAAGAAGCCCTCACCAATGTTCATCGCCATGCCGCCAGCCCTTGGGCGGCGATTCGCCTCAAGCTACAATCCAATAGCGTGATGCTGGAAATCGAGGATGCCGGGCGGGGCATCGACGCGAAGTCACCCGCTTTGGGCGTCGGACTTGCCGGCATGCGCGAACGCATCCGCCAACTCGGCGGCATATTTTCCGTGGAATCCACGAGCACGGGAGGGACGCGCGTGCGCACGACAATAGCGATTCAGCTGCAGCGATGAAATCCGTGCGCATTTTGATCGCCGATGATCACGAGCTGTTTCGACGCGGGGTGGCCGCGGAACTTAGCCAAGTGCCCGGATGGAGCGTGGCCGCCGAGGCGACCAATGGGCGCGACGCGGTCGCACTGGCGGCATCGCTCAAGCCGGACGTCGTGGTACTCGACCTGACCATGCCAGAATTGAATGGCCTGGAAGCGGCGCGACAAATTCTCCTGGCCGATTCCTCCGCGCGCGTTCTAATTTTGACGGCGCACGAATCGGAGCAGCTGGTCCGCGAGGTCTTGAGTGCGGGTGCCAAGGGGTACGTACTCAAATCCGATGCTGGCCGAACACTGGTTACGGCGCTTCAAGCGCTGCTCGAAGGCACGTCTTTTTTCACGTCAAATGTGGCAAGCATGGTTCTCGATGGCTACCTGCGCAGCGAATCCCGTGACGCAGTACCGGCGCAGACTCTCTCGGCACGCGAGCGCGAAATTGTGCAGCTGCTGGCGGAAGGCAGCAGCAACAAGGACATCGCCAGAGCGCTGAACATCAGCGTCAAGACGGCCGAGACGCATCGAAGCAATGTAATGCGAAAAATGGGATTTGATTCCCTCGCGGAACTCGTACGCTATGCTATCCGGAATAACATAATCGAGCCGTAAACTTAAGATCGAGCAGCGCCGCGCTTACGCCGGGCCTGCCTGCTACAGAACTTCCCCCTTCCGAATACACAGTTCTCTGGATGTGCTGCAAAGCATTGAGCCCCTATGGTGGCGGGCTCAATTGGCACCGATGCCAACGCAGGGAGCAAACAATGATTGAACTCACGACCGAGCCCTGGTCACTGGCGCTGGCATTGTGTCTGGCCGTGCTGCTCTCGGGCACGACTTTGGCGCTCGCCGTGCAATCTTCTCTTGCGCGCTCGCGCAGCGGCATGTGCGTTTTGCTGCTTAGCTCTCTCGCATTGGGATTCGGCCTTTGGAGCATGACCTTCGTACAGGTCTGGTCCGTCGAGATACCCGGACAATCTGGCTGGGCTCTCTCATGGCCGGCACTAACGTTTGCCATTGCGGTGAGCGCCTGCGCCTGCGCGCTCCTGTTCATTGCATGCCGCGAGCCGGACACCGCAGGGATAACGGGCAGCGCATTCGCTCTGGCCGTCGGGATCGAAGCGACACACTGCGCGGCTTTCGATGAACTGCCGGGCGAACTCGTCCTGCGCGAGGGCTTGGTGTGGGTTTGCGGCGCCTTCTTGCTCGTCTTTGTCGCCTTTCTCGCGGCGCTTTGGGTTTGGCTCAAGCTTCGACGCGATCGATCTTGGAAAGCGCGCGGCGCCCGCGCCCTCACTGTGCTCGCCGGAGCCTTGGGCCTCCTCGGCACAAATGCCCATACGCTCGCTCAATCGCGAATACTGTTCAATGCCTGCTGCGAGGACCTGGCATCCACACGCGGTCTTCAGATGGTAACAGTCGCTTCACTCGGTGGCGCGGTGCTGGCGGTCGCCCAGGTCATTGCCATATCCCACGACGCGCTGAGGGAACGCACCTTGCGAAATGCGCGCGAGCTCGAGGAAGTGCATGCGCGCCTGCAGTATCTCGCCGCGCATGATTCCCTCACGGGTCTGCCGAATCGGCAGCGATTCAAGGACCGTCTCACCAAAGCGATCACCGACACCGAGCGCCACGGCCGCGCGATTGCCATTGCGGTATTTGATCTCGATCATTTCAGCGCGATCAATCATTCCCTGGGACACGGAGTCGGCGACTGGCTTCTGACGGAAGTCGCGCGCCGCGTCACGGGTGTCATTTCGAATTCGACCACACTGGCCCGTCTGGACGGAGACGAATTCGCGATCCTCATCGATAACGTCGCGGCTCGGTTGGAAGCCCAATCCGTTGCCGACGCAATACTAAGGGCGTTCAAGGAGCCGCTGCGGGTCAACGGCGTCGAGGTCAGCCTCCGATCGACGATTGGCCTAAGCGTATGGCCGGACGACGGACGTCGCTGCGATGAACTCTTGGACCATGCGGAAGTCGCCATGGCCGTCGCCAAGGAGCGTGGCGGGGGCCAATCCCTGTTCTTCCAACCGGCCATGACTCACTCGATGCAGGAGCGTCTGGCGCTAGAGAATGATCTCCGGCGCGCATTGGCAGCGGAGGAATTTGAGCTTTTCTACCAACCCGAGATTTCGGCAAAAACCGGCAAGATTGCGGCCGCGGAGGCGCTGCTGCGCTGGCGGCACCCGAACAAGGGGCTTCTTTCACCGAGTTCGTTCATTCCTCTCGCCGAAGAAACCGGGCTGATGATCCCGCTCGGCGAATGGGTGCTTCGCCAAGCATGCCGCCAAGCTAGGGCGTGGCAGCTCGAACTGGGCTGCACCTTTCCCGTAGCGGTCAACCTGTCCGCCACGCAATTTCGCCATCCAAACTTTCTACAGATGATTCATTTGGCGCTGACGGATGCCGGGCTTGACGCTCGAGCTCTGGAAATTGAACTCACCGAAAGCGCGCTCATGACCAACCCAGAGGAGTCAGCGGGTGTGCTGAAACAGCTGCGCAGGATGGGGATCAGCGTCGCAATCGATGACTTCGGCACGGGTTATTCGAGCTTGAGCTACCTGCGGCGCTTTCCAATCGACAAGTTAAAGATCGACCGGAGCTTCATCAGAGACGTGACGATCAGCCGCACAGACGAGTCGATCGTGCGCGCGATCGTCTCACTCGCTCGCAGTGTGGGTTTAAAGGTCGTCGCCGAAGGAATTGAATCGGCCGAGCAGCTCGAATTCGTGACCCGTTTGGAGTGCGATCAATGGCAGGGCTATCACTGCTGTACGCCGCAGCCGGCGGCACGCTTCGAAGCGATGCTCGAGGATCGAAACGGAACCCGCACCGGCATCGTTGCCGCCCTCGCGGCGTTGGTGTCGCGGGGTGTGGATTCATGACCAGCAGTCAATTGTGCGCGGCCGAAACGCGCAGCGTTCGGCGTGTCCTGATAGTCGATGACCATCCGGTAGTCAGGCACGGTCTGCGACATCTCTTGGAAAATGCCGACGATCTCGACGTCTGCGGTGAAGCCGAGACCGCCAGCGACGCGCGCACTGCCATAGATCGGTTGCATCCGGATGTCCTGATTTGCGACATCAGCTTGAGACAAGTCGATGGCATTGAACTGGTGCGCAATCTACGCGCGCATTATCCGCGGCTGCCGATATTGGTGCTGTCGGCACTTGACGAAACCATCTATTCTGCACGCATGCTCGCGCTCGGGGTCAGCGGCTACATCATGAAACAGGCGTCGCCAGACCAGGTTCTGGCTTCACTGCGGCGAGTGCTGGAGGGGAATATTTACGTATCCGAGGCCATGAGCACGAGCATGCTGTCCCGATTCGCCGGCGGCACGGCGCATCTTGACCCGATCGAACGGCTCACCAACCGCGAATTGCAGATTTTGCACATGATTGGCAAAGGGGCGAGCACTCGAGAGACCGCCCGGCTGCTCCACTTGAGCATCAAGACGATCGAGTCGCACCGTCAGCGTATCAAGCGAAAGCTCAGTCTCACCACGGCGTCCCAACTCCTGCGATACGCGGTATTGAGCCACGCCCAGCGTCAGGACAGTTCAGCCGCCGGCGACGATTAGCTGCTCTTGGCCTGGCGCTAGTGCATGCGGCAGCGCTCTAATGTATTGTTTCGTCAAAGGTCATGGGGGAACTATGCTTACAATATCGCGGCGGGAGTTTCTCATAATCGGAACATTGCTCGGCGCCGAGGTCTTGGGCGCCCCTGACACGCGACCCTTTTTCCGGCGCACCGGCTTGCCGATAGGACTGCAGCTTTATACCGTCGGGGATGACCTCAAGCGCGATTTTGAGGGCACGTTGGCCGCCGTTTCGAAGATCGGTTATCGAACCGTAGAGCTGGCCGGTCTGGCCGATCATGCCGTCGACGATTGGCGTCAGGCGCTGGCGCGCGTGCAGCTGAAATGTCCGTCAATCCATGTTCCGCCGCGCGGCAAGACGGGCCTGAACCTCGAGGATCTCGGAACGCTCGCGGAGGCTGCGCATGCTTTAGGGATAGGCACCATTGTCTGTCCGATGTTCAACATTCCGGAGCGCTTCTCGTTGACGCCGTTGCCAGGCGAAAATGGCGCCCAAATGGCGGCACGCCTCGGTGCCTCGATGACATTGGACGATTGGAAATCGATTGCCGATTACCTCAACCAGAAAGCCGCGGGCCTGAAGCCGCACGGGCTGCGCTTCGCCTATCACAATCACAACGTTGAGTTTGCGCCCGTCGGCGGCAGCACGGGACTGGCCCAATTGATACAGGGTACCGATCCTGCACTCGTCACATTCGAGATGGACGCAGGATGGGTGGTGGCAGCCGGCGCGGATCCGGTGGCCCTTTTGGCCGCCCACCCGGGCCGATTTTCGGCGATGCATGTCAAGGACGTCAAAGCCAGCACCCACCCGAATTTCAGCTTCCAGCAAGATCCATGCGAAGTGGGACAAGGCATCATCGATTGGAAAACGTTGCTGGGGAAAGCGTATCAGGCGAATGTGCGCCAGTTCTACGTAGAGCAAGAGCCGCCGTTCAGCAAACCACGGCTCGAGTCGGTTGGCATCAGCTTTAACTATCTCAACTCGCTGGTCGCGTAATTGATATGCCGAAGCGCCAAGCCGCGGCGGCGAAAATACGAATAGGCGTCGGGGGCTGGACCTACGAACCTTGGCGCGGCACGTTCTATCCGGAGAACCTGTCGCAAAAGCGCGAGCTTGAACACGCCAGCCGTCAGCTCACGTCCATCGAGATTAACGGTACCTACTACGGATCGCAGAAGCCAGCGACCTATGCCAAGTGGCACGATGAAACGCCGGACGAATTCGTTTTTTCGCTGAAGGCGCCGCGCTTCGCCATGAACCGCACGGTGCTGGCTGAAGCGGGCGCCACCATCACACGATTTTTCAACAGCGGTGTCACCGAGCTCAAGGCGAAGCTGGGTCCGATCAATTGGCAATTCCTGCCTACCAAGAAGTTCGACCCCGTCGACTTCGAAGCCTTTTTGACTCTTCTGCCGCGCGAGGTCGCGGGGCGTCCTCTGCGTCACGCCGTTGAAGTGCGACACGAGAGCTTTCGCACGCCTGGTTTCATTGCGCTCGCGCGCAAGTATGGCGTTGCCGTAGTCATCGCGGGCGATTCAAGCTACCCGCAAATCGCCGATTTTACGGCCCCCTTCGTGTACGCGCGCATCATGGGCACCAAGGCGACCGAAGCTAAAGGCTATTCCGAGGCGCAGCTTGTGCGCTGGGCGGCGCGCGCGCGTGCATGGGCTGCGGGCGGAGCACCGGATGACCTGGAGTACGTCGAACCGCGCAACGGCAACCATGAGCCGCGAGACGTCTTCCTCTACGTGATCAGCGGCCACAAGGTGCATAACCCGGCCGCAGCCGTGTCGCTGATAGCGCGTCTCGCCTAAATTCTGCCCGCGAGAAAAGCTGTTGCTTATTTGTGTATCGGAATGTCGACATAGCTATCGCTATGCCAGCGGATCTTCATCGGAATTTTGCCATCGGCGATGGATTCTTCGCTCACATCGCCGCCGGTGCCATAATTGATCTCGCGGTCCGGCCGTTTGCTGATGCTGAGCACCATGGCAATGCGGCTGCCGGCCTGAAGCTGCCGGCTGGTGATTCGCTCGCTTTTGAACGCAAGTTTCTGACGCTCGCCCGCCTTGAGAAGCTGACGATGCGCGCGATCCTGTGCATAGCTTGCGCGCACCTCGTAGGTCGGGCCGAACAGCCGGACATAGTCGCCGTTTGGCAGCAGTTCATACAGAGTAATGTTCAAGTCCATATCCATCTTATTGACGTCAAAATCGAGGCGGCCCGAAAACAAGCCGCTGATGGTGGACGGCTTGGCTAAAGGATCGCTCACGAATATCGTGCCGTGACGCGGGGCGAGGCTCTTGCTGATGAGATCCGTGGGCGGAGTCCAGGCTGCATCCTGTCGGTCCACAAAACTCATGTTCTGCAGCGCAAACGCATCGGTGGTCTTTTTGTGCAAGCTCAAGCGATGATTCGGACCGGATACCGCTGGGTCCAGGTAGTACCTGAGCGATGCGTCCGCCATTGCGTCCAGCGACGGCGCGTGTCGCCATTCGTTTGCGCCCATGACTTCATAGTTGACGCTATCGGATAACAACGCCGGCAATGGGGCATCTTTGAAAACGTGGTCGAACCACTGGTAACGCAGCTCGCGAAAATCAACCAGCGCGGTCGAATCGACTTGGTAACCTCGCAGAATCGCCGAGGTTCCGGCCTGCATCATGCTCTCATCATAGGGTCCGATGAGCAGAGTTTGATTGGCGTGCGGATTGTACCGATGGTGCTGCGTGAAGTAGTACAGGTCCCCCGGCTCGGTTGCCGCGTAGTAGCCCGTCATGGTGAGCACCGGGATGTCGAGATGGGCAAACTGCTCCTGGTATGGCAGTAAGTTTTGCCAGTACGCGTCATAGCTCGGATGATTTAGCCAGCGAATGAAAACCGGGTTGTGCATTCCGTAAAGCCGGCCCAGATCGCGGTAGGGCCTGCCGCTCCGATACCATTTCTCATTGAGAGCGCGCCACTCTGGCGCATCAGCGGCATCGGGCTCATTCACTCGATCGGCTTCGGTCATTTGCAGCGACCAGCCGTACGCAGAGTTTTGAAAGATGTTGCCTTCCATGGGGAAATTGATGCCAGGCGCCACCGATACCGATGTCGCAATGGCTTTGAGCGCCTTGGGCAATTGCTTCGCGGCCGCCCACGGCGCATAGCCGCTATAGGCATCGCCATACATGCCCACCCGGCCGTCGCTCCACGCCTGTTTTGCAATCCAATTGATCACTTCACGCGCATCGGCGCCTGCGTTCTCAAAGGGATCGATTCCCGCGGCGGATTTACGCTTCGCGGCCGTGATCGCGACTATGCCCGCGTAGCCGTGTGCGGCGCACTCCATTGCATAGTTCGGTGCGCCGCGCGCGGTAAACTCGAGCAGCGCCGGCACAGGCTTATTCACGCCCGCCGGCCGAATCACCGTGACCGACATGCTGGCACCGCCGGCAGTTGGTATAAGCACGTCGCTGTCCGTTGCGTAGCGTCGATGATCGTCCTCAGCATTCAACAAAACCACCAGCGCGCCGAAGGTTCGGTGGGCATCAAACGCTACGTATTTCCAGATCAGCGCGATGGCCGCGGATTCGTTGATACTGTCGTTGGCCCGGTACTGATCGAACGCCTGTTGGAGCGCGTCCCGATAGAACTGCGGGGACGTACCAAGCCAGCCGGTGGCGGCAAAGGCGTCGCGATCATCGAGGCGTCGCATGGTGTCGCGATAGGAACTCGTAAATGCATCGGCGAAGGTAACCTTGTTTTCAATCTCGAGCGCTTTGGCGTGTGCGTAGATGTCGAAAACCAGGGAGCTGTTTACCGGATGACCGAAATCCGATTTTCGCCGCCGGTCGCGCAGCGACTGGCGCGAGATGTCCGCTGCCGCATAGTCGCCAACGGCCATTTGCAGCGCGGACAGATTTGCCAGGTACCGTTCGGGGTCCTCGTCCTGATAGACCGGAATGAGCCGAGATGCCAGATCGCGGATGGGGGCGGCGGCATCGGACGCCGCAGCCGGGGCACGGAAATAGAAATCTTGCGCGCCCCATGATGGCGAAGCGGCAAAAAATAAAAATGCCAGCAGCGTTGGAAATGCGTCGGTCAACCGAACACGATGCGTCGCGAACTGCCTCATTGGGACTTTCCGCGCTCGACACGCGATGCCGCCCGCTCGACATCCCCTATGTGTTCGTTCGCCAATTCCCCGGGGGCCTTGATGAGATGCAAATTCGCGGAGAATAGGTAGTGGGCTTCCCCCGGGCCGCCAATGTGGATGATCCCGGTGGCTTTGAGCTCCTTGGTAAAGACATCGATGACCAGTTCGAGCACATCATCGTCCAGCAAGCCAAAGGTCCCATCGATGAGCACCCAAGGAGGCGTCTGAATCAGCATTCGCGCAAATACCAGGCATAGCTGTTCGTCCTGGCTCAGTTCGCGATCCCAACGGCGGGTCTCGTCGAGCAACGGCGCCAGGCGCTCGAGGCCCAAACGAAACAACGCCCGTGTAAACGCGTCGGGGCTGAAGTTTTCCGCCTTCAAGGGATACGCGAGCACTTCTCGCAGGCTGCCCCGCGGCAAATATGGGGTGCCGCGCGGCAGGTAGAAAATCTGCTCGCCCGGCGGGCGGAGAATGCGGCCGGAGCCCCATGGCCATAAGCCGGCCAAGGCGCGGAAAAGCTGCGTCTTGCCGGTTCCCGGCGCGCCGAGCACCAATACGCGTGCGCCCGCTTCGATGACGACCTTGGGTTCTTTGAGCATGTCCGCATGGGCGGACGATAAGCTGTGGAGGTTTTCAATCCTGAACTTGCCGGGTTCACCCTCCTCGTACACGATGCGGCTTTCAAAGCCGCGAGGCTCATCCGTCGTGATGACGGCGTGACGGAAATTTGCGACTCGCAGCAGGGTCGCGCGCCAATCGGCGATGACGCTGAAATTATCGATGAACCAACGCAATGATGATTGCGCTTGGGTGAACGCAGCTGCGGCCTGCATCATGCCGCCGAATGAGACTTTTCCTGTGAAATACAGCGGCGCCGCCACCAATATCGGCGCGACTTGGGTGATCCAGCCAAACCCGGCCGTGACCCACTCTAGATTGGTGTGGCCCCACACAATGCGGCGCGTCGCGCGCAGCGCGTCCCCCAGACGCCGCTCGATGCGGCGTCTTTCGTCTTGCTCCCCTGCCGCGAGCGAGATCGCATCGACGTGCTCATTGACACGCACCAACGAGAAGCGCAGGTCGGCTTCACGGGCGTAGCGATCGGCGTTGCGATTGATGAGGCCTCGGCCGACCCAGTAGCTCAGCAACGAACCGGCGCTGGCGTAGATGATCGCGGCCCACAGCATGAAGCCCGGAATCGTGTAATCCCGATCATCAAAATGAACGCTGAAGGTACTCGACAGGCGCCAGAGAATGCCGGCAAATGTACAGAATAAAATCGAGGCTTGAAACAGTCCTATTCCTAAGCTGCCCGACAGCTCGCAGAGCTTTCTCGCGTCTTCGTGAATGCGCTGATCTGGGTTGACGCCCATGCTGCCGGTGTTGGCCAGCCAAAATGCTCTGCGCGGCAGCATCCAGTCGCGCAGCAGACTGCGCACCAAGCCTTCGCGCAGCCTGACCTGCAGCATCTCCCCAAGCCACCTCTGCAGCACATTGAGCGCCAGTATGCAGCCCGCGATGACGAAAAAGACGCCGAGCTGAAAGAGAAACTCTCGCAAGTCACGACGCGACAACGCGTCGTAGAAGGGCTTATTCCAACTGTTGAGACGTATCTGGCCGTAGGCTGTGGCCACGATGACAACTACGATCACGAGCATCAAGACCACGATCTTTTTGCCCACGGGCGAACTCGAGATCGCGCGGATCATCAGGGATAGTTGCCGCAAGAAGCCTAATTGGACTGGTTTGGCTTCCGGTGCGGTGCGCGTACTTTTTGTTGCGGGATCTGTCACGTGCTCAGCGCCCCTTCCGATAGGACTTTACACGGTTGTGCGAGGTGTCGTCGCGTTCGCGGCATGTAATTCCTACACCCTCGCCTGTCGCATAACGGCGTCATTCAGAGCTTTGCCCAAGACAGATACACCGCGGCGAATTTCCGGCAGATCGACCGTGCCGTAGCCAAACACCAGCCCCGCCTGGGTTTGCGGCCCGAGAAAGTAACGGCTTAGGGTATGAATCTTGACCTGCTGCTGCAGCAGAGCGTGCTCCACCGCTTCAAGTTCGACGCCAGGGTAGGCCAACGCGGCAATGTGCATGCCGTACAACGACGGAATGGGAAGCAGCCACTCCTTGAGTTTGTCCTGCATCAACTGCAACAGCAATTGACGGCGCTGCTGGTAGATATCGCGCATTTTACGCACATGACGCGTCAAATGACCTTCTGCGATGAATCCTGCCACCGCGCTTTGAATCGGCGTCGGACAATGCCAATCCAAACAGTTCTTTGCCGCAGTGAGCGTACTCATCGCCCAACTGGGTGCAACGATGAACCCCAGCCGCAACGCCGACAGCATGCACTTCGAGAATGTACCGACGTAAAAAACTACATCCGCGGCTTGGGCGGTGCGCAGTGCCGGCAATGGGCTGCCTTGATAGCGAAATTCGCCGTCGTAATCGTCTTCAATGATGATCGCTCCGCGTTCGCGCGCAAATTCGATCAGGGCCTGCCGTCTGCGCAGGGACATCGTCACGCCAAGAGGGAATTGGTGCGAGGGAGTAACACAAATCACCCTGGTGTCCGACGGTAGCTGCTCGATAATCAGACCTTCCCCATCGATTCCCACCGGAACGAGTTTCGCGCCGGCGGCGGCGAACGCCACGCGCATCGGCGGATAGCCGGGATCCTCCAGGGCAACCGTGGTTTTATGCGGCGTAACCAGCGCCCTGGCGAGCAGATCGAATGCCTGCTGGGCTCCGGAGGTGACGAGTATGTCTTCCGTCTGGCAAGCCACGGCTCGCGTGAGCGCAATGTGCTTGATGATTGCCTTGCGA
>Ga0302324_100017167_pt1 | contig 14368 bp, 12 predicted proteins | sample Palsa_T0_1_FD_201949 | JGI IMG/M metagenome (GOLD analysis project Ga0302324, IMG submission 201949) | Peat permafrost microbial communities from Stordalen Mire near Abisko, Sweden - Palsa_T0_1 | ecosystem: Environmental > Terrestrial > Soil > Palsa > Peat permafrost | place: Sweden: Abisko... | reverse complement strand
GCCCGATCTTCGCCGGCGGCACGCTGGCGAAGCTCCTGAGCGAAGGCTACACCGGCTACTTTATCCGCACCAGCAACGACGAAAAGGACTCTTACCACCTGACGCTGGGAGAGACAGTGCTGGCCAACGAGCGTGACACGGCGCAAATGGTCAAGACCATTGGCTTCAAGAAGGCCTATGACCTGAGCTATCGCAATCATCGCCTCGACGACGTATCGAGAACCGAACTTCGTGGCCGGTTGATCTTCCTGTTCCGCTTGCTCAAAGTGGATACGGTTCTCAGTTACGATCCCTGGGGTCACTACGAGGAAAATCCGGACCATTACGTGACGGCGCAAGCGGTGGAGGCTGCTTGCTGGATGGCCGGCGGCCTCCTCGATTTTCCTGAACAGTTCGATGCCGGCCTGAAACCGCACTCGGTCTCAGAGAAGTACTACTTCGCCCGCGGACCGCAGTTGGTCAACCGCGTGGTGGATATTGGAGACTGGGTGCCACAGAAGATCGCAGCCATTGCAGCCTGCGAGACCATGATCGTGCATATGGTGAACGACCTTAGAGACAGCCTCGCGGAGCGGGGTCTGCGCGTTCCCGCCCTGAGCGGCAATCTCGATACGGCAACAAAGGAGTTCATCCAGGCTGCGTTTGTCACCCGCGATCACACCACCGGCGCAAAGTACGGGCTGCAATATGCCGAGGAGTTCCACTACATCGGCCCTGATACATCACTGGACGAATATATCTCGCGCAATGCACAACACATTTCGTAATGCAATCTGAGGCTGGATCAGGTCGCGACATCGGCTTAGGAATTCGCTAAACACCGAGAAGATATGAGCAGGAGGTTTCCTGCGTTTCAAATGCCAAGGCCTAGCACTCGGGAAACCTCTCCTTCCTCCTGAGCAACGCTTCGGTTTACCCGTTCCCTTTGTATTCGCCACTGAACGTAGCGCAGTGCAAAGTGCGCTGCAATGATGCCCAGTATCGCGACGATCAGGTGGCCTGCACTTACCTCAATCCACCATTCATAGTTCACGGTTGCGATCACCAGGGCAGGAAAAAAGACAATGTAACGCAGAAGGATGAAAGCCAGGTCTGTGTTGTGGGGCACCCGCGCTTCGGTAAATGGGATGGTCGCTGTCTGGAGCGAAAAAGCATCGGTAAGCAAAAGACAAATACCAGCCGCCACCAGGACCTGGGTAACGAGTTCCCTCGGAGCGCGCAGTTCGGGATAGGAGATGATTTGCAAGACGGCAACTGCACCGAGGGTCATGGTCATTGCCCAAAGCAATACCCAAAGTTTGGTAGCGGCCAGGTGATCCGATGAGGCCCTGCCGTGGATGAGCCGAAAGACCCAATTTCCTGCCGGATCGGCGGGAGAGAGGAGCGAGGTGCACAGACCAGCGACGATCCAGAAGGCAAGCGCCGGAACCGCCAGGCGTACCCCGCCCGACGAGATCGCGATCCTGATATGGCCGCCCTCTACTCGTAAGACGACGACCCACACACATGCCAGTGCGATGCCCACCCCCGCGTACATCGCAAGGTAAAGGCGGTGGCGTTGTGACCGAAACAATGTCTGGCTTATGAAGTGATAGACTGCGCGCCGCGGTGGAGTCCGTACCAGGGTCGCATGCAGGACGCGGATGGCAGGCTGTACGAGCCGGCTCCTTGTATTGGGTGCGATAAAGCCCTCCACGGCTTGACGCGTGCTGCGCGCGTACGCAAGCGGATACGTGATGATTGCGAGCACCATCAGCAGAAGTGTTGCCTTGTAGCCGGTATGGGCGAGCTGCGTGAATGCCGGCAAGGCGGATGGCCCTGCCACTATAGATTCGTAGACGCCCAGGAACCAGAACGGAGGAAACCAGCGCAACGCTGTGCCTCCGGATTGGATCAATGCTTCAAGAGACCGCGAAAAGACCGGGAACAGAAATAAGACAATCGAGAGCACCATCACGACAAGACTCTGGAGAAACGAAGAGATTGTGCGAAAGATTCGTGCGCCCAGGAGACTAATGAGCAATCCCTGCAAAGCCAGCACCAGGGACGCACCGCAAAGGCCGGCGGTTGTGACAGCAACGAAGTGAGCGGCGTAAGCCCGCGGCACATCGGCCGGCTCCGTAGCCAGGGGGAAGAAAAAGATTCCCAGTGAGCTTGTGCCCAACAGAAAAAGGCCCAAGAAGATGAGAATGGCCGCGACTCTTGCCAGAAGAAGTTTTCGCTGCGCAATAGGCAGGACCGAAAGAACGAAGACGTCCAATACATTTGGAACCAGAAGATCCCATTCAAATACGGTGATCGCACCCATGACCACCCAGGCATACATCACGAAGACATAATGGTCTGCCACCCGGCCCCAGAATGGTGGCCTGGGAGGCTTCGGCGCAAGGCCGTGATAGGCAGGAAACAGAAAGATGGTGGCCACCAGGGTCGGGAGTGCGATAGCCCACGCGACCGTCATGATCAGCGGCAATGTCTCTCCATCCACGGAAACAATCTCGTTGTTGAAGAATCGGTCCAGGAGATGTCGAACCAGAAGCTTGAACTGCTTTTGTCCTGCGAACGAGAGTAGGGAGTAGTCCGGTTGCCAGCTCAACAGACGCGATCTGCTATACATCGCCCACCCTCATGACTTCGACCAGCTGCCGGGCCAACACTCGAGTGTCTTCCTGCTGAACCAGCTGTGCGAAGACATCCTGCAAGTTGGCCAACTGCATGACTTTCGCAAGCTCAGCAGGTGCGGCGTCGGCCAATATCTTTCCCTTCGCAATCACGATCACCCGGTCGCAGACCTGCTCTACCACTTCGAGAACATGGGAGATGTATAGAATTGCCTTGCCTTGTGCAGCCAGTTCCTGCAGCAGGTCCTTGAAGAGCCGCGCGGAGACGACATCCAGTCCGGAGAGAGGCTCGTCGAATACCAATAATTTGGGGTTGTGCATCAATGCGGCAGCAATCAGGACACGCTGCTTCATACCCTTCGAGTAGAAAGAAATGGGCGAGTATCGCCAGGATTCCAGCCCCAGCAGTTTCAACATCTGGGTAGCTCTGCGCTCGATGTCGCGCTCGCCCAGGCCGCGCAGCCTGCCCACCAGCTGCAGGTATTCCAACCCGGAGAGGTAGGTGTAGACGTGTGCTTCCTCGGGAACATAGCCTAAGGTGCTGCGAAAACCGACCATATCCTCGCGGATATCCTTGCCCTCGAAGAGGACGCTTCCCTCGTTCGGCTGAAGCAGTCCGGTGATGATTTTTACCGTTGTGGACTTTCCCGATCCGTTGGGTCCGAGGTAGCCGACGATCTCGCCCGCCCGGATACGAAAGTTGATGTCCTCGATCGACGGGATACCGCGATATCGCTTGCAAAGGTTCGTTACCTCGAGCACCGGCGCCCCCCGATCCTCTCCCTATGTAGCAACCTACTTAGCAAATTGTCAAGTAGTTTGCTACATAGGTATAATTCGCTGCATGGCAGCTGATCCTAAACTCTCGCATACCGCTGCGCTGATTCTGCAAGCTATCCATGCCGGCCATATTTATGGCTTTAGCGTGATGGAGGTAACCGGCCTTCCCAGCGGAACCGTATACCCGGCGATGCGTCGACTGGAGCGGGACGGTTTGATCATCTCTCGCTGGGAGCGTCAGTCGATTGCGGATGCAGAGCAAAGGCCGTTGCGCAAGTACTACAAGCTCACCCGGAATGGCCGAACGATCCTCGACACAGCATCCAAGCGTTACCCGCTGCTCACCAGGCTGATCCCATCTCCCGAGGTCGAGAACGCATGAGGATGCGAGGACTGGCCCATTCACTCTTCGTCTGCACCGGCATTCTAAAGATGGCTGCAATCCTCGTGCCTCGGAAAGCCCGTGCAGAGTGGCTGGAAGAATGGCGCGCAGAACTCTGGCATGTTTGGCACATTTGCAATCAGAACAATGGGCCCGCTGCGTTGCACCAGAAAGAGGAAATAACCGCGTTTAGTCTCGGTGCGTTCAAAGACGCGCTCTGGCTGAGGAGAAACCATGCCTCTTCGGCGCCACGGCAGTGGTTCAGGCAGGGGATGCCTTCTCGCTGTATCCTGGCTTTTATCGTCCTTGCAGCCGCGAGCTTGCTGATTGCATATGACTGCCCCAGCGTTTGGAAGGTGGTTCAAGCGAACTCGTATCGGGATGCGAGCGACCTGGTGATGGTCTCACGCGGTGGCTTCGAGAGCGCATCCTACCCAACCGTAGAATTCTCAGACTATGAAGCGTGGACCCGGGACTCAGGACACTTGTTTGCCGGCCTTGCCTTCTATCGATTGGCGGCGAAGCGACTCACCATCGGGACAGGTTCTTCAGCAGAGCTGCCGATCGCCCGCGCGAGCGCAAATCTCTTCGAGCTGCTCGGAGTTCCTATCTCATTTGAAGTTCGGGGCATGGCTGACTATCCCACAAGACTCGTCCTCAGTCGAAGTGCATGGCTCAAGTATTTCCACGCGGATGCTCACGTCTTCGGCCACATGCTGCAGGTGGATGGGCAGCAGGCGATGATTGCGGGGGTCATCCAGGACGAGGATTGGCGGCTTCCAGGCCGGACGGATCTCTGGCTACTGGAGGATGCCCAGCGTCTGTCCACCTTGCAGCCTGACACTGAGGGATACGTACTCGCCCACGCTTCGCCGTCGGTATTCAGGGCTAGGCCAGACGGCCGGCGTCAAATGTATGTTGCTCGAAAAGAAGGCGGCTATGACTGGTTCGTGTGCGAGTCCCTCGCCGAACGCATTCGGGAGCCATGGTCGATCTTTTCATTTGCCCTGCTTCTTGCCTGCCTGGCCTTGCCTGCGACCACGTCTCTGCCGCTCGGAGAATACCCGGCCCATAGCAACCAGGTCCCTTGGACGACAAGAGTTCGCCGCTGGGCTTTCCTGTCCGCGAAGTTCATCCTGATCGTCCCCATCGTTTACTTTGGATCGCTCGACGTCGCGTACTCAAGTAGCTCCATGTCTGTCGGCACGTCCGAACTCCTAGAAGTGTTCAGCTCATTCTGGGCATTGCTCTTGGCGTTCCGCTGGGCTTTGCGCGATCAGCGACGGCGGTGTCCCGTCTGCCTGTGTACCCTGACCAATCCGGCGCGAGTCGGACAATTCTCACGAAACTTCCTCGCCTGGAATGGGACCGAGCTTGTCTGTTTGAGCGGTCACGGCTTGCTGCACGTGCCCGATATACCGACAAGCTGGTTCAGCAGCCAAAGATGGCTTTACTTGGATCCTTCCTGGAGCGCTTTGTTTCCGGTCGGTACCTGACCTCGCTCGTTAACTACGCCTTGCTGGTGAGCGCCTCGCGGATGCGGCGGCCGACGATCGCATCTTCGCCCGGCTGCAGCATCCAGACCCCGACCACGAGCGTGTTTGCGTTCGACGGAATGCCCTGGTTCGCTGGTTGTCCGCTGTTGGGGTTCAGTTCGATAGAGGGCTTGCCTTCGCGCAGAGCCGTCAAAACCTCTTCTGTTGTTACGCCTCTCACCGAAGGGTTGAAGCGTATGAGCACATGGGGGACATGGTTCGCGATCTTGGGAACGACCGTCTCGGTGGTGACGGAGGGTATTCCCTTGACCGCTGCGATGATCAGGTCGGCGCGTTTTTGATAGTCGCCCTGCATCGATTCCTCTGTGTGCGAGAGAACCCAGTCGACGGCTGCCACCATGCCTACGATTTGCTCCTTGGCCACCTTCATGCCTCGGCCCACGCCGTCCCCGGGATTATTGTTTTGCTGAGCCAGATCTGTAAGAAGTTTCTTGCCCAGCAGCAGCCCTGCATTCTGCGGTCCGCGCATGCCCTTTCCTCCGGAAAAGGAAACCAGGTCGAAGCCCATACCGGTGTACTTCCATAGATTGGAAATCGGAGGCATATCTGCCGCTGCGTCGAGATGGCAGGGGATATTGTGCTCGTGGGCAACGCGAACCCATTCCTCGCGGCCGATCTGCGCCGTGCCCGCCTCGCCGTCTTCCTCTTCCGCGGCGTTGAAAAAGTTGGTCATGATGGCGTTGCCGGCAGCACAGGCGCGCTTGTAGTCGTCAAGCGTGACCACCTCCGTCACCCGGGCGCCGCAGAGAAACATTGCGTGATCGTAACCGTAGCGGTGCGCTCTCTGCACGATCACCTGGTTCTTCAAGCCATCGATTGCTTGCGGCATGGCCAAGGGCGAGATGTTATTTGCATATTGCAGGCACGCGGCGGTGGCGAGTGTAATCGCTCCCGAGGCGCCTGAGGTCACCACCGCACCTTCACACTTGAGACGCTGAGCGATATATTCGCCCGATTTCGTTTGCAGGTCGTGCAGACGCACCGGATGCAACGCCGCCTTCTGCACGGCAGCCAGGACCACCGGCGGCATGCAGGCCGCGGTCAGTGTCGTGTAGGTTCCGGCCGCATTGATAATCTTGGGCACACCCAGCTTGTCGTAGTAGTCTTCCCCTTCCCCTTCTTCTTTCGTCGGGGAGGCGAAAGACCGGGCGACGCCAAAGCTGGCGGCGAGCCCACCAGTCCAGCGAAAGAAGCGTCGACGGGAAAAGCGCTTGTCTGCGAGTTCGGTCAATTTTGACATAGGAAGATGCTTTTGTTTGCCTCCCGTCGCTCTAGTCTACGGCTAACCTCAATTTTTCACGGCCTGGTCCGTAACGGATGACGGGTGCCCCATATCTGCCCGGTTTTGGCAGATGTGGGATTCCGCAAACTTCGGCCCCTGAGTGTACAGGGTGTAGATGGACCATAGTTATGAAGACCTGTTGCCAGTAGAGAGTGACCGGTGGACAGCTGTGGAATCCCACATCTGCCAAAACCGGGCAGATATGGGGCACCCGTCATTCGTTACGGATTGAGATCTCGCTACCGACCATCGCTTACCCAGGGGTCTGTGAGAAATTGAGGCTAACTGCTCGGGTAACGCAGCAACATGGGCCCCGAGCGGCTCATGAGGACATCTGCTTCAACCACGTTGTAGCGTTCGAGACGCAGCGTGTCCCTGAAGATGCCTGAAACGGGGACCTGGTAAATGCGCGTGAGTTCAAAGCTGTGATTGCGCAGGGATACAGTGTGGACCCCATCCGTCGCATTCATCATGCGCAGCCGATATCGCCGGCCCTGCTGCAGAAACAGAGCTTCCGCAGGGTGGGATCGTCCATCAATGGTCCATTGATAGATGCTGTCGCTCCTTTTCTCAAGCAACATCTCAATCATCTGGTTGGGCTCAACGGCCGAACGGCGGCTCGCATGCAACGTGTCAAAGGCGGCCAGGGGCGGCTCGCCCACTGCTAACGACAGCACGTCGGCTGCTGCGGGTTGGGAGTTCAGGGCAGAAGCGTGCTGGACCATCGCCGCGGTAGCGGCACTGACGGTCAGTTGAAGGAAGCGTCTGCGCTTCATCGTCTACCTCGAAAACGTTATCGATTCGTCTGAAACTTTGTAACGAAACGTTCTATAGTACAGTGGTCGAAGTGTAGCATCACAGCTCGCTCGGAGGGCACAACCAAGTGGAATTTCCGCCGCAAAAACCGCAGGGCTCGCAAGCAGATCGCGCACTCGGTATGGATGCGGAGATGGCCCGCGCAGATTTCCTCGACGGGCGTCCGTTCGCCGGCTCGGCTAATGCACCGGCCATGATGGCCAAGGAGGACTGGGACGGTTACGGCGGCGTGGGAGATTACGCCACAGCGAACGGAAACACCCATGCCGTAATGACCGCGGGCCACGGCATTCGCGATGCGCTGTACACCGGCCAGCTCAAAAATGCGCAAGCGACCGGAGAGACCTTCGATTGCGTGGTGGTCGGCGGAGGCATCAGCGGTTTGGCCGCTGCTCATCTTTTTTCGGAAAAAACCCGGCGGTCGAAACGCTGCCTGGTGCTGGAAGACCACTCCATCTTCGGCGGGGAAGCCCGCCGTAACGAATTCATGGTGGATGGGCACCGGCTGATCGCAGGCCAGGGCTCGGCCACGTACTTTCCTTCCCTTCCGTCTTCGCTCACGCAAAGGTTTTACGAATCGATCGGCTTTGACGGTAAACCGTTGGAATACCAGAAGTGGGGTGGAGGCCAGCCTGAGCTGGATGTAAACACTCTTCCCTATGCCCGGGGCAGCAAAAATTCCGGAATGTTTTTTGGAGCGCGGTTTGGCCATCCCGAGGGGGTTTGGCTCTTCGATCCATGGGGCAAAAAGCTCGTCGGCGCCCCCGTCCCCGAGGCGACCAGGCAACAGCTGCTCAGGGCTCGTGCAGGGAATCAAACATTCGTTCCGCCTAAGGTTGACGGCGACGAGATTTCGCGGGCTCTGGACCGCATCACTCTTGAAGAGCACCTGATGCAGCGCGACGGCCTGACCCGCGAATTTATTCGCACCTATATGCCGGTTGCGGCAGATTGGGCGGGTTCTTCAGCGGACGAGAACTCTGCGTACGCGTATTACGCTCCAGAGGTACTTTTCCCCTGGAAGAACGAAGTCGGCGAGCAGATATTCCCCGGGGGGAACACCGGTATCGCTCGCTTTATTGTGAAAGCCATGATCCCGGAGGCGATGCCCGGACCCAACACATTGGCCGGCATGTGCCTCGGGCCGGTGGACTTCACCAGGCTTGATCGTGAAGGTCAGCCGGTGCGGATACGGCTAGGTGCAACCGTGGCGGATGTGCGGCATGAGGGTGACGGCGTCCGGGTAAGCTACGCGGTGGAGGGTCGTCTGCATACCGTACACGCACGATCGGTGGTGATGTCCGCGGGCTGGACAACGGCGAGAACCATTTCCGATCTGCCGGAAAACTATCGCGCTGCCTACCAGCAGTTCTATCGCATGCCTTGCGCCGTCATCAACGTTGCTATTCGGAACTGGCGCTTCATGGCGAAGATGGGGATCACGGAATGCCAGTGTTTCGAGGGGCTTTACAGCTGGCTCGCGGTCCGCAAAGTCGCCGTATTTGGGGACGTTCCGCCTACAGTCACCCCCGACGATCCAACCGTACTCCGTTTAAAAATCACGTTTACCGAGCCGGGCGTTCCGTTGCCGCAGCAGTGCACGCGGGCAAGGATGCGCCTGCTGAGCACGCCGTACTCGGAATATGAGCGCATGATTCGCGAGCAAATGACGCTGATGTTTGCGCGTAGCGGTTTTGATGCGCGGCGGGATATCGCCGGCATCATCGTAAATCGTTGGGGCCACGCCTACCTCTGTGGCCAGCCGGGCTTCTTCTTTGGATCTGAGGGCAAGATCGCTCCTCGGGAGGTAATGCGGCGCGCTCCTTTCGGCAAAATCGCCTTCGCCAATTCCGATCTTTCCGGAATCATGGATCACCGCGCTTCCATCGCCGAGTCGGATCGCGCCGTGAACCAGCTGCTGGCGTAACTAGGGTGTGTGCGTACCGAGGAAAGAAACAGCACCGCTTATGAAACAAGCGTTAGAAACTAAAAGGGACGGAGCAGACCTTGTCTAGTCGGCGCATCGGCATAATCATGCATGGCATCACGGGAAGGATGGGCTACAACCAGCACCTGGTCCGTTCGATCGTGGCTATCAGGGATCAGGGTGGAGTGACGCTATCCAGTGGCGACCGGGCCATGCCCGACCCTATCCTCGTAGGCCGCAACCTGGAGAAGGTTTCCAGCCTGGCGGAGCGCCATGGCATCAAGCGGGTCGCGAAGGACCTCGATTCCGCGCTCGCCAACCCCGAGGACACGATCTTCTTCGACGCCGGCTCGACCCAGATGCGGGTTCCTCTGCTGACCCGCGCTATCGAGGCTGGAAAGCACGTTTACTGTGAGAAGCCGCTCTCTGAAACTCTGGAGGAATCGCTTTCCCTGGTACGCCTGGCCCGCAAACACGGGGTGAAGAGTGGAGTAGTGCAGGACAAGCTCTATCTGCCGGGTCTGCGTAAGCTCCGCATGCTGAAAGACGCAGGCTTCTTCGGACGCATCCTCTCCGTGCGCGGCGAGTTTGGCTACTGGGTATTCGAGGGGGACCTGCAGCCCACGCAGCGGCCCTCCTGGAATTATCGCAAAGCCGATGGGGGAGGCATCATCCTCGACATGCTGCCCCACTGGCGCTACGTGCTGGACAACCTGTTTGGCGCGGTAGAGTCCCTCAGTTGCATCGGCGCAACCCATATCACGCAACGCGTTGATGAGAGTGGGACAGTGTACAAGGCCGATGCCGAAGACTCCGCCTATGCGACTTTTCAACTTGAGGGCGGAGTGATCGCGCAGATCAATTCGTCCTGGGCGGTGCGGGTAAGGCGGGATGACCTGGCGACCTTTCAGGTTGACGGCACGCATGGATCAGCCGTGGCCGGTTTGACCCACTGCTATACCCAGCATCGCGTAAATACTCCGCGGCCGGTGTGGAATCCCGACGTCCCACAGACGATGAAGTTCACCGAGCAATGGGACGAGGTGCCCGACACTCAGGTCTACGAGAACGGCTTTAAGCTCCAGTGGGAGGACTTTATCCGTCACGTGGTGGAGAACAAGCCCTGGAGCTTTGACCTGCTGGAAGGAGCAAAAGGCGTGCAGTTGGCCGAGCTTGGCTTGAAAAGCTGGGCCGAGCGTCGCTGGGTGGATGTGCCAGCGTTATCTCCCGATGCCACAGGCGGGATTGTGTGAGCAGCGTGAGCATCCAAGATCTGTCCATCAATGATCTGTCCATCAATCTGGCCACCGTGCGCCAGCAGTACACGATGGGTCAGGCGGTGGATGCTTGCCTGGCCCAGGGCATTACGTCCATTGCGCCATGGCGCGACCAGGTGCAGCTGACGGGTCTTGCGGAAGCAGCCGAAATTGTTCGCTCCAACAAGCTTCGGGTTACGGGGCTTTGTCGCGGCGGCATGTTTCCCGCGGCAGACAAGGCAGGCCGGGCTGCCGCGATCGATGACAACAAGCGCGCGATCGATGAGGCGGTTGCTCTCCAAGCCGATTGCCTGGTGTTGGTAGTGGGAGGATTGCCAAAGGACTCGCACGACATCGGCACTGCACGCGAGATGGTGGCCGACGGTCTGGCAGCGATCCTGCCTCATGCGCGTGCCAGCCGCATGCCGTTGGCGATCGAACCTCTGCATCCCATGTATGCCGCCGACCGCTCCTGCATTAATACCCTGGAACAGGCGCTCGATCTCTGCGATCTGCTGGGCGACGGGGTGGGCGTTGCTATTGATGTCTACCACGTCTGGTGGGATCCGAAGCTGGATGTGCAGATCATGCGGGCAGGCGCCGGCGGACGCATCCTGGCTCACCACATCTGCGATTGGCTGGTGCCGACACACGACCTTTTGCTGGACCGCGGGATGATGGGCGACGGAGTGATCGACCTACGATCCATTCGCTCCCTCATTGAAAGCGCCGGTTACCACGGGCCGCAGGAGGTCGAGATATTCTCTGCGCAAAACTGGTGGAAGCGTCCGGGCGAAGAAGTCCTCGCCACCTGTGTTGAGCGCTTTCTCAGCACGTGTACCTAGCCTGAACAGTCGTTCTATGAAGAGGTCCTATGTCATTCGAATCGAAAAACCCAACTACTGGTGAGCTTCTGGGCACCTATCCGGAGCATAGTGCCCACGATGTAGAGCTGCGTTTGCAGAGCGCCTGGGACGGCTGGAAACGCTGGTCGCATACTCCGCTCTCTGAGCGCACAGCATTTCTCCTTCGCCTCGCGGATCTGCTGGAGAGCCGCGTGGAAGAGTATGCGCGGCTGATCACGCTCGAGATGGGCAAGCCGATCGGGGAGGCGCGTGGCGAGGTAAAGAAAGCTGCCTTCGGCGCGCGTCATTTTGCCCAGGAGGGCGCCGCGTATATCCAGCCCGAGCCTATTCCAGGAACGCCGGGCCGCGTCGTCTACGAATCGCTTGGTCCGATCCTCGCCATCATGCCCTGGAATCTTCCCTTTTGGCAGGTGTTGCGTTTCTTCATTCCGACTGCGCTGGTGGGAAACACCGTGGTGGTGAAGCATGCTGAGACCGTGCAGGGCTGCGCGCTGGCGCTCGAGACCCTGGTTAAAGATGCCGGTGGCCCTGAAGGGCTCTACGTCAACCTCTCTGTTCAGCGTGGCGAGGTGCCGGCCATTATTGCGGATCCCCGCATTCGCGCAGTGACGGTGACGGGGAGCGTTCCGGCCGGGAGGGCCGTGGCGCAGCAAGCTGGCCTGCACGGCAAGAAGGTGGTGCTGGAACTGGGCGGCTCCGATCCCTTCGTCGTGCTTGAGGATGCCGACATCGCAAAGGCAGTGCAACTGGGGGTGACTTCGCGCTATTCCAACAACGCGCAGAGTTGCATTGCGGCCAAGCGCTTTTTCATTGCCGAGCCGGTCGCGGATGCATTCATCAAAGCCTTTGTTGAGCAGGCGTCTGCGCTGAAAGTCGGCGACCCGCTCTTGCCAGACACCAAACTGGGTCCGCAGGCTCGCGAAGACCTGCGTGCAACCACGGAGCGCCAGGTCTCCGACGCAAAGGCTGCTGGTGCGCGCGTGCTCACCGGCGGGAAGTCTCTTGATGGACCAGGTTATTTCTATCCCCCGACGGTGCTGGTGGATCTGCCGCATGACGCGCCCGTTGCGCGGGAAGAGTTCTTCGGTCCGGTGGCGCTCTTCTTTACTTTCAAGACCGAAGAAGAGGCGATCCGGTTGGCCAATGATACGGAGTTTGGCTTAGGCGCGGCCGTGTGCAGCAAAGACGCCGCCCATGCCAATGCCATCGCTGCGCAGATCGAGGCCGGCGCGGTGTTCATCAATGACTTTGTCCGCTCGGATCCGCGAGCACCCTTTGGCGGTGTCAAGGGCTCCGGCGTTGGCCGGGAATTGGGAGCGCTCGGCGCGCGAGAGCTTACCAACGCCAAGCTCATTTGGGAAGTGGCCTGATCAGCAGGAGTCTCACGTCTTTACCTCGCTCGGATAGTTGAAGAAGAGCTGATTGCCGTCGGGATCATCGACCACCAGGAGCCGGTAGCCCCACCAACCCTCCTTGACCGGAACGCCCTTGGCCTCGAGTTCCGCGCGCAGCGCGTCCAACGCGGCGACTGCGGCCTCGCGCGTTGCCGGCTCGACGTTCAGGGAAATGAACATCAGCCCCTTGCCAATCTTCTCCGGCCATGTGTCGGCCAGGATAAGCGCGCAGCACTGCCGGTCGACCTGTGCGACGTGCGCTCTACCGTCCTCGTCGTAGCGCCAGGGGCTCGCGAAGCCAAGCCGGTTAACGTAAAAGAGGAGCGAGGCCTCAACATCCGATACGTGCAGGACGGGGCGTGCGAACCAGTCTGTCATAGGCTATAGACTACTTATACGCGTGGATCAGCTCCACGCTCACGCCGCCAATGGAGTCGGTATCCATGTAGTCGTACTGGCCCGAGTCCTTCTTGCCTACGTCTCCCCATGCTCCGGATTGCCACACGTGATAGCCGAGCTTCTCATACTCGGCCACTGCCTGATTCAAATCATCCACAGGTACGCCCAGGTGCTGAATGCCCTCGGTGTGCTTTTTGAGGAAGTCGGCATAGATGTTCGGGGGCGTCGCCGGAGCGGAGATCCATTCGTAACTGAACTGGTCATAATTCTGGTAGCCGACTTCAAACGCAAACCACAGTGGTTTGCCGCGGTAGCTAGAATCCTGCCGCGGAGTCGCATGCTCCATGCGAAATGCGGGAAAGCCCAGCTTCTGCCAGTAGGCCGAGACGGGCTCTAATTCGCGGACCACCGGCGCCAGGTGAGAAACCTTTCCCGGCGGCCCCGGGGCAGGCGCGCCGCCGGGCCAGTAAACCAGGCCGAGGACAAATTTGCCCTGCGGCTCGGTGTCGAAGTAGGTGTAAGTGACCCGCTTGCCATCCCGGTCTAGACTTAGCTGCTGCAGAACGCCGACACCGAGTGTATGCATGCGCTTGATTTCCTTTTCCATCTCCGCCTGGGACTTTACCTCGTGCACGATGGAGAAGACCCCATCGCCATGCTTGCCCAGGAAATCGTTCCAGGCATTCAGCTGCCCTTCTGCCGGTTGAATCATATCCACCGTCAGGTTTCCCAGGCGGCCCGTGATCTCCCAAGCCCACATTTTCACCGGCTTGCCGTGGTCCTTCCCGGTCAGCACGACATCCGGATATTCATGAATGTCAGACAAGCCGAGCGCGATCCAACCCTGTTTGGCCAGGTCGACATTCTGCACCAGCCAGGTCACGCTGTTTACTGACTTGTAGCAGGCGGGCATTTCCGCGTAGCCAGTGCCTGCCAGCGCGCAGAAAGCGACGAAACAGCTCAGGAGTTTCATTTCGATTTACCCTTCGCTTGAAAAAAAGATTGCCTCGCGGATTGCACCCGTCCATACTTGATGGCACATACTAATGAATCGTTCCTAATTAATCAACTGGCGGAGTAGGCATGACA
>Ga0302324_100017165_pt1 | contig 14369 bp, 17 predicted proteins | sample Palsa_T0_1_FD_201949 | JGI IMG/M metagenome (GOLD analysis project Ga0302324, IMG submission 201949) | Peat permafrost microbial communities from Stordalen Mire near Abisko, Sweden - Palsa_T0_1 | ecosystem: Environmental > Terrestrial > Soil > Palsa > Peat permafrost | place: Sweden: Abisko... | reverse complement strand
CGTCTACCCGTTCGGCGACGCCGCCTCCGAGGGCTCGACCGGAGCCACTCCGCTCGTGGCCCCGGTCGTCTCCATCTCGGGCTGAGTACACTCGCCAGCGAGCACCGGCTCGGCACCGACCCGACGAGCGGAGGAGGGGTGCGGATCGTGACTGGCGCGGCGTGAAGTTCGGCATCCAGACTCCCGTGCTGTCCCTCGTCCCGGGTGGCCACGCCCCGTGGGAGGTCGACGGCACCATCGATGACGTCCGCCAGATAGCCCAGGCGGCCGACCGCCTCGGCTTCGACTATCTGACCTGCAGCGAGCACATGGCCATCCCCGAGGAAGGCATGGACCTGCCCGGGCCCCGCTACTGGGACCCGCTGTCCACCTTCGGCTACCTGGCCGCCCACACCAGCCGCATCGCGCTGACCACCTCCGTCCTGGTGCTGGGCTACCACCACCCGCTCGAGATCGCCAAGCGGTTCGGCACGTTGGACCGGATCTGCGACGGGCGCCTGATCATGGGCGTCGGCGCCGGCTATCTCGAAAAGGAGTTCGAGCTGCTCGGCGCCCCCTTCGCCGACCGGGGGCCGAGGGCGGACGACGCCATCCGGGCCATCCGGGCCTCCTTCGGCCGTCGGACGCCGGCCTACGACGGCCCCTTCTACCGTTTCGAGGGGATCGTCGTGGACCCCTGCGCCCTCCAGGCGCCGGCCCCGATCTGGATCGGCGGTCGTAGCGTCCGATCGCTCCGCCGGGCGGTCGAGCTGGCCGACGGCTGGTGCCCGTTCGCCACGTCGCCGAGACGGGCGGCGGCCTGGTTGGCCCAGGCGCGGGCGACGGACGCCTGGGAAGCGAGGGATCGGCCGCTCGAGGTCGTGCTCGCCCACCGGGACCCGCTCGATCCGTCAGCACGTCCGGACGCGACCGCCGCCGTCGTGGCGGAGCTGCGGGAAGCGGGGGTGACCGCCGTCTCCCTGCGCTTCGTGCACCGCTCCCTGGCGCACTACGTCGAACAGCTCGAAGCGATGGCCGCCCTCATGGCGGGCCTGGGCCACTGACGATGCGGCGAGGGGGTGGGGACCATTGAACCCGGAGCAGCTCGTCGACCTCTACGAGATCCAGAAGCTGAAGGCCCGGTACTTCAGGCTGATGGACACCAAGCAGTGGGAGGCGTGGCGCGACCTGTTCACCGATGACATGGAGCTCTACCTGGAGAACTCGTCCGTCCCCGAGTCAGAGGTCCCGACCCTGGTGGGAGGCGATGCCTTCGTCGCCTACCTCGCCGCGTCGCACCCGGACAAGCTCACCGTGCACCACGGCCACATGCCCGAGATCGAGTTCGTCGATGCGGACACCGCCACGGGCATCTGGGCCATGTTCGACTGGGTGGACGACCCCGGGCGCCACGGAGCCTGGCAGGGCTACGGCCACTACCACGAGCGATACGTCCGCTGTCCCGACGGGCGCTGGCGCATCGCCTCGGTCCGCCTGACCCGGCTACGGGTCAACTCGGTGCCGCCGCGGCCCTCTGATGCCCGCACCGGCCTCGACCCCGGCCAGCTCCGGGCCTCGCAGCCCGAGCGCGGCGGGGACGACCGTGCGGGCGCCTGAGGCGCTCAGCCCCGGCCGGACGCCCCGACCGGTCCCTCTGCGTCACCGTCGGGAGTCTTGCGGTAGACGTTGGTGTCGCGACGCTCGAAGCCGAGGCGGACGTAGAGGCGGTTCGCCGCCTCTCGCGCTGGTCGCGAGGTGAGGTCGACGGTGCGCGCGCCCTGCCGCTCGGCGTGGTCGACGGCCGCCCGGATCAGCTCGCTGGCCACGCCCGCACCCCGGAGGCGCTCGTCGACCACGACATCCTCAATCCAGGCGCGCAGGCCGGTGGGCACCAAGAAGATGGCCAGGGTGAGCATGCCCACCACCCGTCCCCCGGGGCGGTCGCCGCCGTCGGCGTCGGGATCGTGGCCATCGTCGGACGCGGCGGTCGTGGCCAGCAGGAGCGTCGTGGCCGGATCCTCGATGATGCGGCGAAGTTGGTCCAGGGTCGGTGGGGGGGCCGAGGAGGAGAGCTGCGGGACGAGCGCGGCCACCGCATCGTGGAGTTCGTCGTCGACCAGCGCGGCCACCGAGACGGAGATCCGTTGACCCTCCGCCACGTGACCCTCGGCCTTCCGATCCCCCGCCTTCCGATCCCCGGCCATCAGGTCTTCTGGGGATCGCCCCGCCACATGGGTTGGCGCACGCTGTCGTAGAGGACATCGCGGTGCTCGCCCCCCAGAGCGGCGAAGACGGTGTCGGCCCAGCGCTCCGATCCGACCAGCGGGGACGGCAGGGTGTCCCGGGTGAACCAGCCCACGTCGCGGCACTCGAGCGGGTGGGCCTGCAGGGTGCCCCCCAGGGCGCGGCAGTAGAAGAGCAGTGAGTAGAGCGGCACGCGGGTGAAGCCGAGGCGCAGGCCGTCGAGGACGGCGATCAGGCGCACCGGTTCGACCTCTATGCCGGTCTCCTCCTCCACCTCTTTGACCACGACTTCGGCCGCCGAGTACCCGACATCGCACCAGCCGGTCGGGTAGAGCCAGATCCCCGAGTCCGCCCGCTGAATGAGGAGCAGCTCCCCCTGGTCGTTCGCCACGGCGGCGCCGACGGCCACCTTGGGCGTCACGTAGCCGGGAACCCCCTTGCCGACCGTGTCCATCCACTCCTGGACGAGCCCCTCGGCGGCGTCGCCCTCCGTGGTGTCCTCGTCGGCCTGGAACCGGATGTCGGCCGCCACCTTGAGGATCTCCTCGAAGCGCTCCTGCTCGTAGAGGCTCTCGGTGAAGCCCAGCCCGGTGCGGGCGATACCGGAGAGAGCCTCGCTCCAGCGGAGCAGCGTCTTGAGGGGAACAGTGCGATCCACAACCGGTGACGCTACCGCGCCACGCCCGGTGAGCCAGAATGGACCGTGCCCGTCAACGAGGACTGCCGTCACTATGTGATGCGAACGACGCCCCGGGGGGACCGCCTCGAGCGCTGCAAGGTCGACGCCAACGAGCCCCTCCCCTTCGCCTGTCCCGACGGTTGCGTGTTCTACGAACCCCGAAAGGTCTCTCAGGCCGGGTGGCAGGTCCGCCGGGGCGACGACGACGCGCCCCGGGCGCGCTGAGCGGTTCAGCTCTCCAGCAGGTCACCGAGCAGATCGACCGTGATGCCCTCCTGGCGGAGCCAGTCGAGCGCCGCCTCGACCTGCGACGCGTCACCGTCCAGCTCGCAGACGATCCACCCCCGGTGCTCCTCCACGTCGGCCCGGCGGATGTTCGGTTCCACGTCGAACCGGCGCACCAGGGTGGCCAGGACGGGGCGGCGCACCTCGGACTCGGGAAAGGTGAGCTTCACCCGAACCTGGCTCACGTCCGGCCCGCGTCGACGTCCGGCTCGGTCGCGCCCAGCATCCGATTCAGGCTGCCCGAGCGGAAGCCTTCCAGGTCCAACGCCACGAAGGTGAAACCGGCCGATCGCACCGCGGTCACCACCTCGTGCCGGCGGGCCAGCACCTCGGCCAGCACCCCGGCTTCCACCTCGAGCCGGGCCGCCGTCCCGTGGTGGCGCACCCGGAGCTGCCCGAAACCGAGCGCCCGCAGCGCCGCCTCGGCGGCGTCGACGGCGGCGAGGCGGCCCAGCGTGACGGGGGTGCCGTAGGGCAGGCGCGAGGCCAGGCAGGCCGCGGCCGGCTTGTCCCAGGTGCGCAGGCCCAGCTGCTTCGACCAGTGCCGGATGTCCTCCTTGGTGAAGCCGGCCTGCACCAGGGGGAAGGTGGCTCCGCCCGACGCCGCGGCCGCCTGGCCCGGCCGGTGGTCCCCCAGGTCGCTGACGTTGACCCCGAGGACCACCCGAGCCGACTCGGCCCGGGCCAACGGGCCGAGGGCCGACATCAAGGCCGTCTTGCAGCGTGCACAGCGGTCCGCGCCGTTGGCCACGTAGGCCGGATCCTGCATCTCGTCGGTGGGGACCCCCACCCAGCGCAGGCCCCACTCCCGGGCCAGGGCCCGGCAGTCGTCGGCCTCCGCGCCGGCGAGCGAGGGCGAGACCGCCGTGGCACACAGCACCCGGGCACGGCCCAGGGTGTCGTGCGCAACCTTGGCCAGCAACGCCGAGTCGGCGCCGCCGCTGAAGGCCACGACCACCCGCCCCAGATGGCGCAGCTCGTCGCGGAGGGCCTCGAGCGACGCCGTCACGCGGAGACTCCCGAGACCGCGGCCAGCACGGTGTCCAGGTCCCCGACCATGCCGGTGTAGAAGGGACCGAACTCGGCGTAGTGGGCCGACGCCTCGTCGAACCGCATCTCGTAGACGCAGTCCTTGAGGTCGTCGGGGTGCACCCCGAAGAGGGTGACCCCCCACTCGAAGTCGTCCAGACCGGTCGACCCGGTGATGACCTGCAGGATCCGTCCCGCAAAGGTGCGGCCGACCTTCCCGTGCCCCATCATCAGGTCCTTGCGGGCCTCGAAGTCGAGGCTGTACCAGTTGTGGTCGGCCGAGCGGCGCTTGGACATCGGATAGAAGCAGAAGGCGGCCTTGCCCTCGGGGGGGAGCCGGGGGAAGAGGCGAGCCTGGCGCATCTCCTCGGGCACCCCCGCGGCGTACTCGGACAGCTCGGTCAGCGAGACGTAGGACGCCACGGGGACCGCGCCGGCCCGCTGGACCTCGGTCTGGAGGAGACGCAGGCGCCACAGGTCGGGGCCCAGCACCATGAGGCCCAGGTCGGCCTTGTGGCCCAGCAGCGCGGCCGGCACCACCTGGTAGCCCTCGTCCCGGGCGGCGGTCAGCGCACCCTTGAGCGACGGCGCGTCGAAGGCGGGACCCGGGGGGACGCGGCAGAAGAGGTGGAGCACGGCCAGACCGACCGAGGGGACGAGCGGGGAGTCGGCAGCCACCGGCTCAGTGTAGGGAGTCATCGCCGTGCCACGCGAAAGAGCGCCCCGAGGGGCGCTCTTGTCGCATGCGTGTGGTGCCAGTGCGGTGCCATCTGACGGGAGACGGCCCCGCCTCGGGCGCGTCCGGGTGCGGGTGCGGGCTTAGTAGTCGTCCATCCCGCCGCCGGGCATGCCGGCTCCGGCGTTCTCCTCGGGCTTGTCCACGATGACCGCCTCGGTCGTGAGGAACAGGGCGGCGATGGAGGCCGCGTTCTGCAGCGCCGAGCGGGTCACCTTGGCGGCGTCGATGACGCCTTCCTTGAACAGGTCGCCGTACTCGCCGGTGGCGGCGTTGAGACCGTGCGCTCCCTTGAGGTGGCGAACCTTGTCGACGATGACGCCACCTTCGAGGCCGGCGTTCACCGCGATCTGCTTCAGCGGCTCCTCGACGGCCTTGGCCACGATGCGGGCTCCGGTCGCCTCGTCGCCCTCGAGCTTCTCGGCCCGGTCGAGGATGGCCTGCTGCGCCCGCAGCAGGGCGACGCCCCCGCCGGGAACCACACCCTCTTCGATGGCCGCCTTGGTCGTCGAGACCGCGTCCTCGATACGGTGCTTCTTCTCCTTGAGCTCGACCTCGGTCGCCGCGCCGACCTTGATCACGGCGACGCCACCGGACAGCTTGGCCAGCCGCTCCTGCAGCTTCTCCCGGTCGTAGTCGGAGTCGGTGTTCTCGATCTCGGCCTTGATCTGGTTGATCCGTCCCTTGATGTCGGACTCCGACCCCGCACCTTCGACGATGGTGGTCTCGTCCTTGGTGACGACGACCTTGCGGGCGCTGCCCAGCAGGTCGACCGTGACGTTCTCCAGCTTCAGCCCGACCTCTTCGGTGACCACCTGGCCGCCGGTGAGGATGGCGATGTCCTGGAGCATGGCCTTGCGGCGCTCACCGAAGCCCGGTGCCTTGACGGCGACCGAGCGGAAGGTGCCGCGGATCTTGTTGACCACCAGGGTGGCCAGGGCCTCGCCCTCCACGTCCTCGGCGATGATCAGCAGCGGCTTGCCGCCCTGCATCACCTTCTCGAGCACCGGCAGCAGGTCGCGCACGGCCGTGATCTTCGAGCCGACGAGCAGGATGAAGGCATCCTCGAGCACCGCCTCCATGCGCTCGGGGTCGGTCACGAAGTACGGCGCGATGTAGCCCTTGTCGAAGCGCATCCCCTCGACCAGGTCCATGTCCATGCCGAAGGTCTGCGACTCCTCGACGGTGATGACGCCGTCCCGGCCGACCTTGTCGATGGCCTCGGAGATCATCTCGCCGATCTCCGTGTCGGCGGCCGAAATGGAGGCGACCTGGGCGATCTGCTCCTTGGACTCGGTCTCCTTGGCGATGCTGTGGATGGAGGTGACCGCCGTCTCCACCGCGGCCTCAATCCCCCGCTTGAGCGACATCGGGTTGGCACCGGCCGCCACGTTGCGCAGGCCCTCGTGCACCATGGCCCAGGCCAGTACCGTGGCCGTGGTGGTGCCGTCACCGGCCACGTCGTCGGTCTTCTTGGCTACTTCCTTGACGAGCTCGGCGCCGATCTTCTCGAAGGGGTCCTCGAGATCGATCTCCTTGGCGATGGACACCCCGTCGTTGGTGATGGTGGGGGCGCCCCATTTCTTGTCGAGAACTACGTTGCGGCCTTTCGGGCCGAGGGTCACGCGCACGGCATCCGCCAGCTTGTTCATGCCGGTTTCGAGCCCGCGCCGGGCTTCCTCGTCGAAGGCGATCAACTTGGCCATCTGGTGTGTTCCTCCATCGTTCCGCTGGCCCATCGAGGACCATTAGCACTCTCATCTGTCGAGTGCTAATAGGAAACCACGCCCGGGCGCCGCGCGCAAGAGCAGCCGCGGACAGGCTGGTCAGGCCGTGGCGCGGCGGGCCCGGACCGGCCGGGCCCGGGCCGTGCGGCCGGCGTACCTACCTACCCCCCGGCGACGGCGGGGACGATGGAGAGCGTCTGCCCGGCCACAATTGGCGTTGCAAGACCCTCGAGGAAGCGCACGTCCTCATCGGCCAGGAACACGTTGACGGACCGCCGCAGGCCGCCGGAGTCGTCGAAGAGGCGGTCGGCCACGCCGGCGTGGGCCGCGTCGAGGGCCTTGAGCGCCTCCCCCACGCTGGCCGCCTCCACCTCGACCTGGCCGGCGCCCCCGGTCAGGTCGCGCAGTTGGGTGGGGATGCGGATCGTCAGGCTCATGGCAAGGTCTCCTCGCTGAGGTCGTCGTGCGCCTCGAAGGCCGCGTCGAAGGCCGTGAGGGTGGGTGCGATGGTGGCGGTCGGGCCGGTGTAGTCCGAGAGTGCCTCGACCGTCTTGAGCCCGTGGCCGGTGACCAGGGCCACGACGCGCTCATCGGGCCGGACGGCCCCCGAGGCGACCAGCTTGGCCAGGACGGCGATGGTCACCCCGCCCGCCGTCTCGGCGAAGATCCCCTCGGTGCGGGCCAGGAGCCCGATCGCCTCGACCACCTCGTCGTCGGTGACCGAGGCGCACGAGCCGCCGCTCTCCCGCATGGCCTGCAGGGCGTACCACCCGTCCGCCGGATTGCCGATGGCCAGCGACTTGGCGATCGTCTTGGGCTTGACCGGCCGGATGGCGTCGGTCCCCTGGGCAAAGGCGGTGGCCACCGGGGAGCACCCCTCGGCCTGGGCCCCCGATATCCGCACGTGGGGCACCTCGTCCAGCAGCCCCACGGTGCCCAGCTCCCAGAACCCCTTAGCCACCTTGGTCAGCTGGCTGCCCGATCCGATGGGCACCACCACGTGATCGGGGGCCTGCCAGCCCAGCTGCTCGGCGATCTCGAAGGCCAGCGTCTTGGAGCCCTCGGCGTAGTAGGTGCGCACGTTGACGTTGACGAAGGCCCAGCTCGGGCGCTCGCTGGTCAGCTCGGCGCACAGCCGGTTGACGTCGTCGTAGGTCCCCTCGACGGCGATGACGGTGCCCCCGTAGATCGTCGTCATGGTCACCTTGGCCCGTTCGAGGTCGTGGGGGATCAGCACCACCGACTCCATGCCGGCCCGAGCCGCATGGGCGGCGACCGAGTTGGCCAGGTTGCCCGTGGAGGCGCAGGCCGCCACCTTGAAGCCGAGCTGGCGCGCCTTGGTCAGCGCAACCGAGACCACGCGGTCCTTGAAGGAGCCCGTGGGGTTGGCGGTGTCGTCCTTGATCCACAGCTCGCCCAGCCCGAGCTCGGCCGCCAGCCGGTCGGCCCGCACCAGGGGGGTGAAGCCGGCACCCAGATCGACCGGCGCGTCGTCGCTGACCGGCAGCAGGTCGCGGTAGCGCCAGATGGTGCGCGGGCCGGCCTCGATCCGCTCCCGCGTCACGTTGGCCGCGACACGCTCGTAGTCGTAGGCCACCTCGAGCGGCCCGAAGCAGTAGTCGCAGACGTGGAGAGCCTCCGCGGGGAAGGAGCGCCCACACTCCCGACAACGCAACCCAGTGACAAAATCGACCATCGGTCCTCCTCATCGATCGGGCATTGGCACCTTTTGCCCGACGTGAGGAGGGCAGCGGTTGCCGCGACGTCAACGGGCCCGTCCCTCAGTCGCTCTGGATGATGGACGCAATGTTAGCCCCTCGCCCCACCCCTGCGCCATCGCGCGGTCCGGGTGGCCGCACGTCAGGTGCGATGATTTGACCGTGCCGGAAGAGGGAGAAGAGGGAACAGCCGACGGAGCGGGTCCACGCACCTTTCACCACGGGGAGTTCCCGACGGCCAAGGCGCTCGAGGCCAAGGGGCCGCGCACCGTCTCGGTGTGCATCCCGGCGCGCGACGAGGGGTCCACGGTCGGCTCGGTCGTCCGGGCGGTGGTGCAGCCGTTCCTGGCCTCGGCCGGCGGAAACGGTCTGGTCGACGAGGTCATCGTGCTCGATGACGGCTCGACCGACGACACGGCCGAGCAGGCCACCGACGCGGGCGCACGAGTGGTGCAGGGCGTCGCCGCCCAGGGGGGCAAGGGCCAGGCCATGGCGGCCGCGCTGGCGGCGTCCAGCGGCGACGTGGTCGTCTTCCTCGACGCCGACGTCGCCAACACCACCCCCGCCTTCGTCACCGGCATGCTCGGGCCGCTCCTCTTCTTCGACGACATCGCGCTGGTCAAGGGCTTCTACACCCGCCCGCTGCACGGGGATCCCACCGGCGGCGGGAGGGTCACCGAACTGGTGGCCCGCCCGGCGCTCGAGCTGCTCTTCCCCGAGCTCTCCGAGGTGCGCCAGCCCCTGGCCGGCGAGACCGCCGCGCACCGCTGGGTCTTCGAGAAGGTGGGGTTCACGGACGGCTACGGCGTCGAGCTCGGACTGTTGATCGATGTGGCCACGCTGATGGGGGCGGGCGCGGTGGCCCAGGTCGACCTCGGGGTGCGCATCCACCGCAACCGCCCGCTCCACGAGCTGCGGCCCCAGGCCACCGATGTCCTGCGTGCCGCACTGGCACGCGCCAACCGCTAGGCGCTGGCCGGGTGAACGAGGAAGGCGGGTGCATCGTCGTCTCCAATCGGGGCCCGCTCTCGTTCGGGTTTGACGCCGACGGCGCGCTGCACCGGGTCTCGGGCGGCGGCGGCCTGGTCTCGTCGATACGGCCGCTGCTGGCCGGTACCGGACTGACGTGGGTCTCGGTGACGATGGGGGCGGCCGACCGGGCGGCCGTCGCCCAGGGCCTCATGGTGGACGAGGGCATCACCCTCCTCCCCGTGGTGGTCGACGACGACACCTACCGTGAGGCCTACGACGTCGTCTCCAACACCACCCTGTGGTTCTGCCACCACCACCTCTTCGACCTGCCGCGCCGGCCCCGGTTCGACCGGCACTGGCGGCAGGCCTGGGAGGGCTACCGGACCTACAACCAGGCCGTCGCCGACGTGGTGGTCGACCGGGCCCCCGACGGCGCGACCGTGTTGGTGCAGGACTACCACTTCTCGTTGCTGGGCCGGATGCTGTCCCAGGCCCGTCCCGATCTGCGCACCGTGCACTTCTGCCACATCCCCTTCGCCGACCCCAACATGCTGCGCACCCTGCCCGATCACGCCGCCGGCGAGCTGCTGGCGGGCCTGGCCGGCTTCGGGGCCTGCGGGTTTCACGCCCGGCGGTGGGAGGCCGGATTCCGGGCCTGCTACGCCGACCCCTACCTGGCGGCCTTGGCCGGCACGGCGGGACCGCCGCGCACGTTCATCTCCTCTCTCTCCCCGGATCACGAGGGCCTCGTGTCCGAGGCGGCCGGCCCCGAGTGCGCCCGCTCCGTGGCGGACCTGCGAGCCGAGACGGGGGGACGTCGCATCGTCCTGCGGGTCGACCGCGTCGAGCCGTCGAAGAACATCGTGCGGGGGATGCTGGCCTTCGAGGAGCTCTTGGTGTCCCACCCCGAGTGGCGGGGCGAGGTGGTCCACGTCGCGCTGGCGTATCCCTCGCGGCAGGGCTTGGCCGAGTATCTCGCCTACGGGGCCGAGATCGTGCACACCGCCGAGCGGATCAACCAGACCTGGGGCTCTCCGGCGTGGACGCCCATCGCCCTGCACGTCGAGGACGACCGGACCCACTCGCTGGCGGCGCTGAGCATCTCCGATGTCCTGCTCGTCAACCCGGTGCGTGACGGGCTCAATCTGGTGGCCAAGGAGGGCCCGCTGCTCAACCGGGCGGACGGCGTGCTCGTCCTCTCCCGCGAGGCCGGAGCCTGGGACGAGCTGTCCGGTGCGGCCCTCGGGGTGAATCCCTTCGACGTGTCCGGCACCGCCGACGCCCTCCATCGGGCGTTGAGCATGGACGCCGAGGAGCGGAGGAGCCGGGCCTCCCGCCTGCGGGACGTGGTGCTGGCCCGGACCGCCGCCGACTGGTTGGCCGACCAACTCTCCGCCGCTCAGCCGCCGGGCCCCGCCGCCTGATCCAGTTCCCGGAGAAGCGCCACTGCGCCGAGGGGCCCGGCGACCACCAGGTCGGCGCGTGCTGCCACCTCGGTCGGGGCTTCGTCGTCGACCACGGCGATCCGGGCCACCGCCACCCCCTGCGACTTCAGGTCCGCCGCGGCATCGAAGGCCGGGAGGTCGCCCAGGTCGTCGCCGAAGACCGCCAGCGCCGCCATGCCGGAGGCCAACGATCGCACCACCGTCCCCTTGTCCACGTCGAGGGGCGGTCGGAGCTCGAGCGACAGACGGCCCAGACCCCCTCTGACACCATGTGCCTGCTCCTGGCGGCGGGCGAACGCCGCCGCCCAGGAGCCCGCCTCCGGGGCGTGCCGCCAGTGCAGGGTGACGGTGAGGCCCTTCGGCTCGACGTGGACGCCGGCGGGCGCCTCGGCCCGGGCGCGGGCGGCGATCTCCGCGATGACCGGCTCCCAGGGGCGGGCGTCGGGGCCCACCTGCCCCAGCCCGTACAGACCGATGAGCGTGACCCCGACCGGAGAGGCCAGCACGTGGTGGAGGAACTCGGTCGGCCGCCCCGAGACCACGGCCACCACGGCGAAGCGGTCGGCCAGACGGGCCAGGAGCCCGGGGACCTCGGGCAGCGGGCGGGCCGCCGACGGCTCGTCCACGATGGGGGCCAGGGTGCCGTCGAAGTCGAGGCAGAGGGCACTGTGACCGGGGTCTCGGGCCAGGGGGAGGAGGACCTCGGGAAGTGCACCCACGACGGGTGTCGGGTCAGCCTGCAGCCTTGGCGGCCAGGTCGGCCCCTACGACCACCACGACGTCGGTCCCGGTGGCTCCGGCGACCGGGACGGCCGCGGTCAACGGGAGGACCTCGGCCGGCGCGACGCCGAGCGTGGTGGCGATGGACGCCGCCGACTCCTGCTCGCCGGCGGCGTAGTACACCGACGAGGTGGCCACGGTGGTGGAGGCGTCCACCGGCGTCTTCATCGCCCAACCCTGCGCGCCGAGGATGACCGAGTAGTGCTCCGCCAGCCCGTTCGTCCCGGTCGCATTGGCCACCACGACACTGACCGCGCTGTGCGGCACCGTGGTGGTGGTCGTCGTGGGGGGCGGCGCCTTTTTGTGCGCCACCGTCGTGGGGGTGGTCGACGACGTCGCCGCCTCGCCACTCACCGTGGGCCGGGTGCCGACGGCCACCAGCGCAACGGCGGCGACGACGAAGATCACCAGGACGATGAGGGCCCGCACCGGTGCGATCCCCGGCGACGTACGGTGCCCGCCAGATCCGCCCTCCGAACCGCCACGGTCCTGCGGGGGTTCAAATGTCATTTCGGGTCCAGCCTGCCGTGCCCGGTGTCCCGATGCAAGCCTTTCGCTCGGGTCCGGCGGGCCTCACCCACCGACCTCGCTCCGGCAGGGTACGCCATCGGTGCGGGACACAGGTCGAGCGCGATCGAAGTAGTCTGCGCGACAGGGGACGGGGCACAGAGCTCCGCATCTTGTGGACGGAGAGAAGATGCTGTTCGTTCTCCAACAGGCAGCCCGCGTCAACCCGAGGGATGACAGCTGGGAGCACGCCGTACTGTGGATCGTCTTGGCCGTTGTGCTGGTGGCCATCTTCTTGCTCGCCTACTTCGCGTTCAGATTCGGATGGTTCAAGAGGGGCGCCAACCGGCCCTCCGACGGCGAAGTGGACTCGACCGTCACACCCGAATGAACCACCGCACCGGTCCGGGAGGGCCGGGCGACCTAGGATGGACCACGCGCCCGAGTAGCTCAGTTGGTAGAGCACTTCACTTGTAATGCCCATTTTGGCTCTTCGCGCAAAATGGCGTGATCAGCAATTTTCCACATAATCGCTGGTGAAATGCGATATTTCGCATTTACGACCGTGGCGGTTGATCACCGTCATACGCCACTCGTTGCGTTGTGAGGTTGGATATAGGTTGGAAAAAAGAGAGATTTTCGACGGCTCCCGGCCTGGCTTTCCGTCCCCGCACCGCTCACGATCCTCTCACTGCTCTACACACCCTTTCTAAGAGGAGGCAGTAGCCTTGAATCGTGGCCATCTCGACCGGCGATCTCCAAGCAGCGGCTGAACGAGCCCGCGCTGCAGCAGCGAAGGCGGGCGAACTTCGGCCAGCGGGCATGGGCAAGGTGACGGCCGACCTCCCCGAAACGATCCGGGCCGCTATCCGTGAAGACCTAGCATCCGGCGCCTACCAGCAGGCGGCACGAGAAGCCGTCGCTGGGGACCCCGACTTGGTCCAAGGCTGAACGCCCGCATTCCCTCACGTGGTCATTATCGACGACGCGCTCTTGCTGGCCCTGTTGGCTGAACAGGAGGGTGTCTCCGAAGCGCTCATGCTCTCAAGCGCAGCAGACGGCGATGTGTTCACCACTGGAGCGTGGTACTGGCGGTTGGCCCGGGTCCTGGCTCGGCCTGGTCGGGGCGCACTATCCCGTGCACTCACATCAAGCTCCGAGGACGAGCGGCGTCGGGTCGGTCACGCCTTGGACCAGCTGCCGGCCGGAATCGGCCTGTTGAGCATGCGACGGCTGGTCCCGGTCATGGCGGCATTGCCCGGCCAGCTCAACCTTCTTACCGCCGAGGCAGTTGCTGCCGCCGTGGTCCTTGGTGCACGGATCGCCGTTGCCACTCCATCACCGCTTCTGGCCGCCGCAGCCAACTCGGTCGACGTCATCGTCGACGTCGTCGCTCTCGACTGACAGTTCGCAGCCAGCCGTCGTCGTTACTGCTCTAGCGCGGCCAACCACTGTTCGTACCAATCGCGCCTCACCCGAATATCCCCGTTGTGCAAGCGAATGCTGCGGGGGAACCACGGCATGCCCCGGGCCGACCACTTGTAGGCCGTTGAACTGGATACACCAAGGTCACCGGCAATCTGCCGGATGCTGAGCCAGCGGGCGTCAGAAGCGATCCCGTGCCTGTCGCGAACGCTTGGCACCATCTCGCGCGTCTGGGCCACCATTACCTCCCTTCGGACTCGTCGTCGGCCCTGTCACACAGTGGCGACGCAGCAGTCACCAAGTGCCCCATCCCGCCGTGCATAGCGATTCGCTCCCCGTAACCGGTTGCGCCGCCTCGGAGAAGATCGCCCCATGCGCCCGAACGTGAGCCACCGCCGGCTACGCCCCGTACGGCACATATGGGCTACACGCCCGCGAGCGTGCTCGCAGATACATCGTCTTGTCGAGAGCCGTAGCCAGCCTTATGATGACGGCACCCGAATAGCCATTCAGTCAATCTCGCCACGGGCGATTCGAGAAGCGCCGCACCCGCTGTCCCAAAGCGTTCTAGGAGAGGACTGAACATGAGTGGTCATCCAAATATCGTTCTCGTGCATGGCGCATGGGCCGATGGGTCCTGCTGGAGCGCCGTAATAGAGGGTCTCCAGGCCGACGGCTACACGGTGACTGCGCCGCAGTTTCCCGAAAGTTCACTTGCAGATGACGTCGCTCGTCTCCGCCAGGTCCTCAACCGTCAGCATGGTCCGACTGTCGTGGTGGGCCACTCCTACGGCGGACAAATCATGACCTCTCTCGGCACGGATTTCCCGAACGCCGTCGGAC
>Ga0302324_100017163_pt1 | contig 14370 bp, 7 predicted proteins | sample Palsa_T0_1_FD_201949 | JGI IMG/M metagenome (GOLD analysis project Ga0302324, IMG submission 201949) | Peat permafrost microbial communities from Stordalen Mire near Abisko, Sweden - Palsa_T0_1 | ecosystem: Environmental > Terrestrial > Soil > Palsa > Peat permafrost | place: Sweden: Abisko... | reverse complement strand
AGCTCTAGCCATAACCAAGTGCCTGATTTTGGATGTCCGTATGCCGGGAATGAGTGGCCCCGAGCTGCAGCAGAAGCTGAAGACTCATGAGCCCCGGATCCCGATTATTTTCATCACCGCCCACGGGGATGAGGATGTGATCTCGCGGGTGATGGCAGAGGGTGCCATAGGCTGCCTGCTCAAGCCATTCAGCGAAGATTCCCTGTTGCAAGCGATCGGCTTGGCCCTTACCCGCTAGAATCTTTCTCTCATGCGCAGCGCGTCACCGGAATTGAATGATGAGGAAAGCGACAGACTCGCTTCTCTGCGCAGATGCCCTCTTGATATTGCGCTCATAACTCGATCACCCAAAGAGATCCCATGAATAAAATCGATCCGCCTGTTTGCATCGTGGATGACGATTTCTCCATCCGTGAGTCCATCGAAAGTTTGCTACGGGCAGCGGGAATTCAGGTCGAGAGTTACTGCTCGGCGAAGGAGTTCCTTGCGCGTGCCCGCGTGGAGCCGCCAGGCTGTCTGGTCCTGGATGTGGACCTGCCGGGGTTTAGCGGGCTCGAGTTGCAGCGGGAACTATCCCGGACGGATGTTCATATTCCGATCATTTTCCTCACTGGCCATGGTGATATCCCGATGTCGGTTCGCGCCATCAAGGCAGGCGCACTGGAGTTTCTGACCAAGCCTTTCGACCCCGAAGATCTGCTCGACGCGATCCAGGAGGGAATGCTGGCGCGAGAATACAGAGGTTTACAGGCGGGCGACTCCTCCGTGCACTCGGGTGAAATCGTGGGGGCCAGCAGCGCGTACCGGGCGCTGCGAAAGCGGATCGAGATGGTCGCACCGACCGATTCGACGGTGCTGATCCAGGGAGAGACCGGGACCGGAAAAGAACTTATCGCGCACGAGATACACAAAATAAGCCGGCGCAAAGATCAGCCGCTGGTCCGGGTAAACTGCGCATCCATTCCGAAGGAATTGTTTGAAAGCGAATTTTTCGGGCATGTGCGCGGTGCGTTCACCGGCGCGATCAAAGACCGCGTGGGGCGTTTTGAAGCGGCCCATGGTGGAACGCTTTTCCTGGATGAAGTCGGCGAAATCCCCATGGAGCTACAAAGCAAGCTCTTGCGTGCTTTGCAGGAAAAACAATACGAGCGTGTGGGCGATGAAAGAACCAAGCGAGCGGATGTGCGGATCATCGCCGCGACCAACCGTGCGCTGCAACAGGAGGTGAAAGCGGGACGGTTTCGGGAGGATCTTTACTATCGGCTGAATGTTTTCCCGTTGCAGGTGGCCCCGCTTCGGGAGCGCCGCGAAGACATTGCGCTCCTTGCCCAATACTTCGTGGGCATGTTGGCCAAGGAGCTCAAATGTCCGAAGCCGCGTTTGACGGAAGCCGGGGTGGCCAGACTGCAAAGTTACGAATGGCCGGGGAATATCCGCGAGCTACGAAACGTTATCGAACGGGCGATCATCGTTGCGCGAGGGAACGCTCTGGAGTTTGACCTTCCAATGGCGATTTCCGCGCCGGTGTCAACGGCTGCGCCCGCCTTCGAGATTAATGAGGGCGCTCAGCCAGAGTTTCTGACGGAACCCGAGATCCAGCGCCGCGAACGCGAAAATCTCTATATGGTCCTGGAGAAAACCGGTTGGAAGATTAAGGGCGCCGATGGTGCGGCGGAACTGCTGGGGGTGAAGCCGACCACGCTGATCTCTCGCATCAAGAAAATGGGGCTCAAACGCCGGGACGCGATGCCGTCAGGTTCGCCGCAAAGCTGAAACATGGAGAAGGTCTTCGCGGCTTTCCATACGACGATGCCCGGTGGCTTGGGGATGGGCCTTTCGATCAGCCGTTCCATCGTGGAAAACCACGGCGGACGGATCTGGGCCTCTGCCAATGACGGCCCCGGCGTCACCTTTCAGTTTATGCTCTCTGCGAATTGGCCGAAAGATCCGCCATGACCGAACAGATCCGAGGTCACACCTGAGCGTGGCCGCCGTCGACGAACAGCTCGATGGCATTAACGAAGCTGCTGTCGTCGCTGGCCAGAAACAGGGCCGCTTTGGCAATCTCGTCTGGCGTGCCCACCCGGCCCAGCGGGATGACGGCAGCCTGTGTGTCGATGAACCCCTTGACCTGCTCCGGAGTTAATCCCAATTCGTCATAGCCCGGGGTAGGCACTACGCCGGGGCTAATCACGTTGACGCGGATACCACGCCCCTTGAGATCAAGTGACCAGGAACGCGCGAGGTTCCGCACCGCGGCCTTGGTTGCGCTGTAGATGCTGAAAGCAGGATTCCCCTTCACCGAAACGATGGAGGCGTTCAGAATGATAGAAGCACCCTCCTTGAGGAGCGGTAACGCCTTCTGCACCGTAAAGACCACTCCTTTGACGTTGACGCCGAACAGCTTATCGAAATGCTCCTCCGTGATCTGGCCGAGCGGCAGCAGACTGCCGATCCCGGCGTTGGCAAAGACCACATCCAAACGCCCTTTCTGTTCCTCGATCGTGGCGAAGAGGCGGTCCAGGTCCTCCAGCTTGGAAACGTCGCTGCGCACCCCGGTGGCTTCTGGTCCGATCTCTCGAACGGCGGCGTCGAGTTCCTCCTGGCGGCGGCCGGTGACGAAAACATGCGCCCCTTCGGCGGCAAATCGCTTGGCCGTGGCGAGCCCGATCCCGCTGCTGCCGCCGGTCACGAGGGAGACCTTGCCAGCGAGTTTGTTGGAGGTGATGATTTTCATTTCAGTTTTCATGCATGCTGAGCAATTGGGCGAACCGAGCCTCGTAGAACTCGCACATCTCGGATTCACCGTCCGAACCGATCCATTCCGGATGCTGGACGCGAAGTGCATCGTGGATCAGCTTTTGCAACTCCGCATAAGAAGAGATCCTCTCGTGCATAGTCAAATTTTGATTGGTTCGGCTCGTCAAAAAATCTATCAGGCGGCTTGTTCGAATGGGGTGGGCCATTCCGAAACGACCGGACGCGTCAGCTTTGACACGCCACGCCGGGACCAAGCCGCGTAAAGGCGGAGACCTCGAGAGCGTATTTCCGCTCGGCGGATCCGTCCAAGTTCCTGGCGAGAATAGTCCCGCAGGGCGCGCCGTTCTATACGAGTCTGTTCCTGGATTCGGACGGAAAGCCAGTGTGCGATTGCCATTTTTATTTTCATAGTCGGAAGGAGAATTACGTTGTTCTTTAAGTTCGAAAAATCAGTTGTGACTACCTTTCCTGTTCTGTCAGAGGCACATTGCATGCCAACGGTCCATTGAGCCATAAACCATTGCACGCGAACAATTTACGAATCTGATCGAGTTTCTATACCGCCGATCGAAATTTCGCTCGTACGAACTCTCATACCGAAATGGGTCGAACTTGCTCTGTCTAGACGACCTGTCGCCGCAACGGGGAATCTGAAACCACAGATTTCACAGATGACACAGATAAGAGGAGGAAGAGTCAGAGTTCTTTGCCTTGATTTTTTGTTCAGGTAAAATTCTCCCGGCTGTGACCGCTAAACTCATCGGCGTCAGTCATCTGGGGAATCTTTGGTTTAACATTTCTTTCGGCTTTTGGGTCTAGACGAATCTTCGTTCGGTCGAATCTTCGTCCGGGCATCCGGCCAAGCCACCGTAGATCGTAAAAGTCTGCCGCTGAGATACTTACATGCGTCGGACTGTGTTGGCACGCAAGATGATCATGGAGGGATACGTGGCGGTCGCCCGGCAAAAGCAAACAGCGAATGTCGGAACCGTAAGGAATCAATTCGAAAACCTACTAAAAACTATGGAAGCAAATGTCCTCTCCCCGCAATTTGAGGCCCGACAGCGCTCACATTTTCCGCCGAATGCCTACGATCCAACACCGGTGGCAACCCCTAAGTATCAGAGATCAGAGTCACGAGTTGGCAAGGTACTCCGACCATTGGACCATTTATCACGGACTAAAGAGCATTTTTACACCACCCGGATCTTGACGCGAGGCTATCGCGCGTCTTCCCAGATTTCCCGCTACGTCTTTGAAGGTGAGCAATCGCAGGCGTCGCCCATCCGGATCGGGATCTTTGCCGGACTGCGCGGCGACGATGAAGTGGGACCGGGAGCGGTTTCAACGTTCCTCGCGGATCTGGTGGCGCTTCCTGACCTCGGGAACGGTCTTCGCATCTACGCTTATCCTATTGTGAGCGCCGCCAACTTTGAGACCGCGACTCTTCCGTCTCGACCAAGCCAGTACATTATTAATCAGATTGGGTGCAAGATACTATCTTCGGAAAATTACCAGATCGAGCGCGAGATTTTCGCGATTGCGTTTGATGGAATCATCACCATACGTGTCGAGGATGAGATTGAGAATATTAAGGTAGGTATCTCTGATGCCCGCTTACACGATGCTCTGGTGCTCCCGATTCTCTCCTCTCTGGAGGCGTTTCTTCCGAACATTGAAGATGGCGATTGCGACCCTGGCCGATCTTTAATGGGGGGCGTCCGGGTTAGCCAGAGACCCTTTGAATTGACACTGCGCGCACCTTCATCGGGTTGGCAGGGCTTGTATGCGTTAGCGCTACGAATTGCGCTTCACACGGCTGTTGATGGTTATCGATCCTACGTAACGCAAAATAGAAGCTCCGGGTTGCAAATCACCGGTGGGCGAAGGAGACATTAAAGGTGGCGTTTCCTATGTTAGTTCAGAACCTTTATGCAAGGTGCGCGTCGGCTTTGGCCGCCTTAATCGTGCTCGGTGGTGCCGGGACGCCGGCGCTAGCCGCCCCTGTCAAAAACGTCGTACTCGTCCACGGCGCTTGGGTCGACGGCTCAGGTTGGAAACCCGTCTATGATATCCTGACCAAGGATGGCTACACGGTGACTATGGTACAGGAACCGCTCACGTCGCTTCAGGACGACGTCGCCGTGACGAAGCGGATCCTTGCCCTTCAGAAAGGTCCGTGCATCCTTGTCGCTCACAGCTACGGCGGCTCGATCATCACAGAGGCCGGGCTCGACCCGGATGTCGTCGCCCTTGTGTACGTCGCTGCGCACGCTCCCGATGTCGGAGAGGACGAAGGCGCCCTTGGAAAGCGCATGCCCAGTGCGACACAAAAGCAAGAAGGGGCGGTAAAGAAGACCGCAGACGGCTTCACCTTCCTCGACCCTGCGAACTTCTACCGGGACTTCGCCGCCGATCTGCCGCGGGAGCAAGCCGAATTTGAATCGCGATCTCAGATCCTGACAGCAGCCAAGGTCTTCACTGCGCCGATGACCGTGGCCGCATGGAAGACCAAGCCGAGCTGGGCGATTGTTGCAGGGGCGGACAGGATCATCAATCCGGATCTCGAGAGGTGGTACTACGCGCGTGCCCACAGCCACGTGATCGTACTCGATGGGGCGAGCCATTCCGTCTACGAATCCCGCCCAAAGGAAGTGGCGGCGGTTATTGAAGAGGCTGCGCAGAAGTCCCAAAATTAGCTCACGCTACGGCTCGAAACTTCGCCAAACTCATTCACTTGAGCCTGCGTTTGAAATGAGAGTTGCCCTGAGTCGCTCGGGACGAAATAGTGTCTCCGCAACGGACGAAAATTCGTTCAGACGAAAACTCGTTCCACCCGTGCGCGCGGGCAGCGAGGGTGCAAGCGCCAGCCGGGGAGAGGTCGACGCGCTCATAACGGGTGGCACGCAAACTGATACAGAGAGAGGACGATGCGAATGCCTGAATCGGAAATGCCGCGCCCACGACGCGTGAGGACGTTGTTTCATCCGTTGGAGTTCCGGCTCGCGAAAGGCGGGCCAACCCGATCGCAGGCGGCTCGGCAGGGGTGGGGGCCGTGACGGAGATTTCGGCGGACTTGTTCGAAAAGCTGCGGGAAGACGAAGAGTTCATCGTCTCACGGGGGAGACGAGACGGCGATGAATTGCCCGTCCTCTTGGTAACGCCGACTTCAGAGCCATCGCCTCCAGCCAGTCTCCGCCTGCTCCAGCGCGTCTGCACCCTTCGTGACGATCTGGATTCCTCGTGGGCCGCTCGGCCGGTGGAAATGGTGGAAGTCGACGGCCGTAAAGCGCTCCTGATTGAAGATCCGGGCGGGGAGTTTCTCGATGGGTTGATTGGCAGGCCGCTGGCCGTCCCGGAGTTTCTGCGTTTGGCGATCGGTATCGCAACGGCGCTCAGTGGTTTGCACGGACGAGGTTTGGTTCATAAGGACGTAAAACCGGCCAACCTTCTAGTGAAGATCGGGACCGGTGAGTCCTGGTTGACAGGCTTCGGTTTGGCTTCACGCCTCCAGCGCCACCGCCAGTCTCCTGAGCCACCGGAGCTCATCGCCGGGACCCTGGCCTATATGGCGCCGGAGCAAACCGGGCGGATGAACCGGTCGATCGATTCGCGGAGCGACCTCTACTCCCTCGGAACGACCCTCTACGAGATGATCGTCGGTGCGCTGCCGTTCACGGCCAGCGATCCGATGGAATGGGTCCACTGCCACATCGCGAGGGAGCCGATCCCACCGGGCGAGCGAGTGAATGCGATCCCGGAGCCGATCTCCGCAATGATCATGAAGCTCCTCGCGAAGGCGCCGGAGGAACGGTACCAGACGGCCGCGGCAGTGGAGGCGGACCTCCGGCGTTGCCTCTCGGCTTGGGAATCTCGAGGCTGGATCGAACCGTTCTCGCTGGGGACACACGGTGTATCGGACCAATTGCTGATTCCGGAAAAGCTGTATGGCAGGGAAACGGAAATAGAACTGCTGCTGGCGGCGTTTGATCGAGTCGTGCAAAAGGGCACGACGGAACTTGTGCTAGTGGCAGGTTATTCCGGGGTTGGAAAGTCTTCCGCTGTCAACGAGCTGCACAAGGTTCTCGTTCCGCCGCGCGGTCTCTTCGCCTCAGGCAAATTCGACCAATATAAGCGCGATATTCCCTACGCCACCCTGGCCCAGGCATTCCAGAAACTGGTTCGGCAGATTCTGACCCGGAGTGATGCGGAAGTGCTTCGTTGGCGCAATGCCTTGCTGGAGGCACTGGGTCCGAATGGCCAGCTCATCGTCAATCTGGTTCCCGAAATCGAGCTGATCATCGGGGAGCAGTCTCCAGTGCCGGAACTGCCGCCGCAAGATGCGCAGAACCGCTTTCAGATGGTATTCCGACGAACCCTCAACGTGTTCGCGCAACCTGAGCATCCCCTCGCGCTGTTCCTCGACGATCTTCAGTGGCTCGATGCCGCGACCCTGGAGCTTCTTCAGCATTTGATCACCCATGACGAGGTCCGCCACCTCCTGCTCATCGGCGCATATCGGGACAATGAAGTCAGCCTCTCGCATCCGTTGATGAGAACGCTGGCGGAGATCAGAAAGGCCGGTGCGCCAGTGCATCAGATTGCCTTGGCAAATTTGGGTCTGGACGATGTCGTCCGACTTTTGGCGGATACGCTCCATTGCACGCGGGAGCATGCAGACTCCCTGGCGCAGCTTGTGCATGTGAAGACCGGCGGTAACCCGTTCTTCGCGATCCAATTTATCTCGGCGCTGGAAGAGGAAGGGTTGCTCGCATTTTCACCGACCGCAGTGGCTTGGATATGGGACGTCGATCACATTCGCGCGAAAGACTTTACTGAGAATGTGGTCGATCTGATGGTGGCCAAGCTAAGTCGCTTACCCATGGCCGCGCAGGACGCCTTGAAACAACTGGCCTGTCTCGGAAACAGCGCACTGATCTCCACTCTAGCGACGGTGTCTGGGGAAGCCGAAGAGCCGCTTCATACGGCGCTCTGGGATGCCGTCCGTCCTGGGCTCGTCTCTCGTTCCGGTGAGACCTATGCCTTTGTTCATGATCGAGTCCAGGAGGCCGCCTATGTCATGATTCCGGAAGAAAGGCGAGCGGCAGAACACCTCAAAATCGGTAGATTGCTCTCGTCCCGGACGGCGCAATCAGAAACCGAGGAGAAGATTTTCGAAATCGTGAATCAGTTCAATCGCGGACTGGCGATTCTCTGCACCCACGAAGAGCGGGAACGCGTTGCCGAACTCAACCTGATCGCAGGTAAACGGGCCAAAGCATCGACTGCCTATGCCTCGGCTCGCAGTTACTTTTCGACGGGCGGCGGCTTGTTAACGGAGGAAACTTGGGAGCGGCGTTACGACCTCACTCTCGAGATCAAACTCCAACAGGCCGCTTGCGAGCTGCTCAGCGGCAATTTTGCTGTCGCGGAGAAACTCATCGCCGAGGGGCTAATGCGGGCAAAAACAAAAGTCGATCAGGCGGCCGTCTATCGTCTGAAAGTTGAGCTGCATGTTACCAAGGCCGAAAATGAGCGCGCGGTCGTTACGGCGCTGGAATGCCTCAGCCTTTTTGGTATCCAGATGTCTCCGCATCCGGATCGTGCGGAGCTTGAGTTCATTTTTGAAGATGTCTGGCGCAAGCTCGACGGTCGGCCGGTCGAGTCGCTGGTTGATCTGCCCCTTGCCACCGATGCAGAAGTCGAAGCGGCAATGAGCGTCTTGACCGAACTTTACGTGGCTGCACTTTTCACGGACGAAAATCTCACCTGTCTGCATTTGTGCCACATGGTCTCTCTCACGCTTGAGCATGGGACGTCCGGCGCTTCGACCCATGCGTTTGGGCTTTTTGGCATCATGCTTGGGTACTTCTTCGGACGCTACGAGGACGGGTATCGCTTTGTTGCCGCGGCACGTGCCATGGTCGAGCGGCACGGCTGGGCTGCCTACGAGGCAAAAACACTCTACTCGCTCGAACTGGTGAGCCTCTGGACGCGTCCCATCACCGACGCGCTGAATGCAAGTCGCGCTTCCTTTCGAGCGGCAAATGAAAGCGGAGACTTTCCGTACGCCTGTTACGCCTGCATTCATACCGTCACGAACTTGCTCCAGCGCGGAGATGATCTGGAGGAGGTGTGGGAGGAATCTGAGCGCGGTCTCGCGTTTATTCGTACGGCAAATATCCGCGACGTTGGTGACGTGATCGTCGCCCAACAACGTTTCATCCTGAATATGCGCGGCCGCACCGCATCCTTCTCTACCTTCGACGGGGAGGGTTTTGACCAAGATAGCTTCGAGAAGCAGCTCACGCCGGAGCGCATCTCCACGATGGTCTGCTGGTATTGGATCACTAAGGCTCACGCGCGGTTCATTTTTGGCGACTTTGAGGAGGCGGTGAACGCTCTTGATCACGCTCGCCCGTTGCTCTGGTCTTCACTTGGTCACATTCAACTCCTCGACTATCGTTTATTGTCGGCGTTGACGCTGGCGGTACTGGAGACACCTCCGGCACCCGGTTCCCGGGTTAGCGAACGCGTTGAGCAACTGAAAGAGCATTGCGACCAGGTTGCGCGTTGGGCCAAAATCTCCCCGGCGACCTTCTCCGACAGGCATATTTTGATCACCGCCGAACTCGCCCGGATCGAAGGCCGGCCCTTCGACGCGGAGCGTCTGTACGAAGAAGCCATCCGCTTAGCCCGCCAGAACGGCTTCATCCAGAACGAAGCGATCGCTAATGAAGTCGCAGCTCGATTCCACATGGGCCGCCACGCCGAAGGGACCGCTCATCGCTACCTCCGCGCCGCGCGCTCGTGTTACGAGCGTTGGGGGGCGTTCGGTAAAGTGCAGCAAATGGACCTGCTCTATCCGAATCTGCGGAACGAGCAGGCGCCTGGCTTTCCTCATTCGGCCGGCGATTCAATGGGCAGATACCTCGACCTTGCGACAGTCGTCAAGATGTCGCAAGCGGTCTCCGAGGAGATTGTTCTGGATAGGCTCATCGAAAGGCTTTTGGTGATCGCGGTTCAGCATGCAGGAGCGGTCCGAGGGCTTCTGGTCCGTCCACAGGGTAACGAACTCCGGATCGAGGCGGAAGCCACCACCGGCCGGGAGGCGGTAACCGTCTCTCTTCGCCAGGAATTCGCAATGCCAGGAGAATTGCCGGAGTCGATTTACCGTTATGTTATTCGGAGCCAGGAAAGTGTCATTCTGGATGACGCAACGATCCCGAACGTTTTCTCTGCCGACAACTACGTCCAAGGGAAGCGCCCGCGTTCGGTTCTCTGTCTGCCTTTGGTCAAGCAAGCACGTTTGATCGGGGTGTTGTATCTCGAAAACAATCTGGCCTCCCATGTTTTCACGCCACCCCGGATTGCGGTGCTGCAGCTTCTCGCCTCGCAGGCCGCGATCTCGCTTGAAAATGCACGTCTCTATACCGAGGTCCAGCAAGCCGAAGAGAGAGCTAAACAAAGTGAGCGGGAGTTTCGGCTGGCCGTCGATATGATGCCGGCCCTTGCCTGGAACACTCTGGCGGACGGCTCGATCGAGACTCTTAACAAGCAGTGGCACGATTACACCGGCATCTCCGCGAAGGAAGCGTTTCGTGGAGGGTGGGCAGCCGCATTTCACCCGGACGATCTCGGAAAAGTCGTCGAGACTTGGCAGCGGAACCTCGCTTCCGGGGGATCGAGCGAGATTGAAGCACGGATGCGCCGTTTCGATGGGGAATACCGTTGGTTTCTCCTGAGAGCTAGCCCACTGCTCGATGAAAGGGGCAATATCATCAAATGGTATGGAACCAATAGCGATATTGATGATCTCAAGCGGGCGGAAGCCTTGCTCGCCGGTGAAAAGCGCCTCTTTGAGATGATCGCCACCGGCCATGCGCTCCCGGTGATTCTGGACGCTCTTTGCCGCATCGTAGAGGAATTGAATGGCGGTTCTCCCACTTCGGTCCTGTTGCTGGATCGAGAAGGTAAACGGCTGCGGAATGGCGCGGCACCCAACCTTCCGGAGAGCTATACCAAAGCCATCGACGGTATCCGGATTGGACCTTCTGCCGGCTCCTGTGGAACGGCCGCCTACCGCAGAGAGAAGGTACTGGTTTCCGACATCGCGACCGACCCGCTCTGGGCCGATTATCGTGCGTTAGCGTCGGAACACGATTTGCGCGCCTGTTGGTCCACGCCAATCTTGTCCGCCGAAGGCGCGGTGTTAGGGACGATCGCGATCTATTCGCGGCAAGCGAGACCGATCACGCCCCTCGAGAATAACATCATTGAGCATTTTACGCACCTCGCCAGCATCGCGGTGGAACGTAAGCGGGCCGAAGACGCACTCAAGAAGAGCGAGGCTTTTCTGGCGGAGGGACAACGGATCAGCCACACCGGTAGTTGGGCGTGGAACCTGGCGACCGATCAAGTGATTTGGTCCGAGGAACATTGCCGAATATTTGGCTATCGACCAGATGAGTTCGGAGGCACTTTCGCATCGATTCTGGAGAGAATGCTTCCAGAGGATCGTTTGCGTGCAGAAGGGCCGATTGCCGAAGCGGTTCGGATGGGGAAAGATTATAGCGTTGAATATCGGATTGTTTTACCGGACGGATCAGTCAAATATAACCAGAGTGTTGGTCGCGCCATTGCCAATGAGTCCGGCGAGGTCACAGAATATATTGGCACTACGGTGGACATCACCGAGCGCAAGCGGGCGGAAGAGGAGTTGCGGCGGAGCGAGGCGGGCTTGCGGAAAGCGCAAGCCGAGCTCGCCCACGTGACGCGGGTCACGACCATGGGTGAACTCGCCGCGTCAATTGCGCATGAAGTCAACCAACCCATTGCAGGAGTGGTGCTCAATGGCAACGCCTGTTTGCGCTGGCTGGCTCGGGTGAAAGAAGAGTCGGTGAATCTCGTGGAAGCTCGTGAGGCGGTCGAGCGCATCATCCGGGACGGCGCTCGGGCGGGCGAAGTCATCACTCGCATTCGGGCGCTTTTCAAGAAAGCGGAAACAGCAAAGGAGCCGCTCGAGCTGAACGAGGTCGTTCGTGAGGTGATCGTCCTTGCGCGGAGCGAGTTGGACAAAAGGCGGGTCGCCCTCCGGCTGGAACTCACGCCCGACCTGCCGCGCGTCCTCGGCGATCGTGTGCAATTGCAACAGGTGCTGCTGAACCTGATCCTGAACGGGATCGAGGCCATGAGGACAATCGAAGAACGGCCGCGAGAATTACTTATCGGGACACAGATCATCGCGGAGGCGGAAATGCTGGTGACGGTGCGCGACTCCGGTGTAGGCCTGGATCCCGAGGGTCTGGAGGAAGCCTTCACTCCATTCCATACGACTAAACCGGGCGGCCTTGGGATGGGGCTATCCATCAGCCGGTCCATTGTCGAAAATCATTCTGGACGGCTCTGGGCCACAGCGAACGATGGCCATGGAGCGACCTTTCAGTTTACGCTTTCATCGCATCCATCCCAGGGCTTGCCGAAAGTTTAGCTCCGTCCGAACTAAGCACGAACGCTCAATGACCAAACTCGACAACGACGAGCAATTTTACCGCGATACGGAAAGCATTGCCTTTCCGAACCTCGATGACCGGCAACTCGCCATGCTGGAACCTCTTGGTGCCCATCGGATCGTGGCGCGCGACGAACTGGTGTTCAAAGCGGGCCAGCGTGATCTCGGTCTAACGGCGGTCCTGCGCGGTGAACTGGAAGTCTTCGAGTCCCGCGACGGCCAAGAACAAATCCTCGCGACTTTTGGCCCGCGCGGTTTCCTCGGGGACGTAGCGATGCTCATGGGCACCGCGGCATTCGCCAGCGCGCGAGGCAAAGCGGATGAGAGCGAAATTCTGGAAGTGCCCGCAGATAGGCTTCGCCGCGCGCTTGCAGAGCTTCCAGGCGTCGGCGAGCCGATCGTCCGCGCGTTCATCATGCGTCGGCAGCGGCTAAAGCGCGACCGCGAGTTTGCCGGCCTGCGGATCCTCGCGCAGGATGGCTCGCGGGACGGCCGCCAGCTAGACGATTTTCTCGATAAAAATCACGTCCCGCATCGATTGATCGATTTTCAGAGCGAATACGGGCGCGCCTTATGCCAACGCTTGCACCTGGCAAGTCGCGACTTGCCCGCGCTGATCACGGCGGGTGGAATGCCGCTGCGCCGCCCCTCCCTCCGCGAAGTCGCGCACGTTGCCGGGCTGCTCCGGCCGCTGGCGCGTGAGGAGGAGAGCGAAATCACCTGCGATCTGGCCATTGTCGGCGCGGGTCCGGCTGGCCTCGCTGCCGCGGTTTACGCCGCCTCCGAGGGGCTGAAGACCGTGGTTTTGGAAAGCTATGCGCCGGGTGGACAAGCCGGATCCTCTTCGTTGATCGAGAACTTTTTCGGCTTTCCTACCGGAATCAGCGGCGGCGAACTGACTTACAGCGCGCAGCTTCAGGCCTATCGTTTCGGCGCGAAGTTTTCCACTCCCGCGCAGGTGCTCTCGCTGGCATTTACGGACGGCGAGCATCGCGCGAGCCTGCAAATCGAGGGCTGCAACGCCACCTTGCTGGCGAAGTGCGTCATTATTGCAACGGGCGCTGATTACCATCGGCTGGAGGCCGAGGGGCGCGAAGCCTTCGAAGGTTCAGGCGTTTACTACGCTGCCACGGCGCGCGAAGACCGACTCTGCCGTGGCTCGACCGTGATCGTTGCCGGCGGCGGCAACTCAGCTGGCCAGGCCGCGATGTTTCTTTCCGAAGGGGCGGAGAAAGTGCTGCTGGTAATCCGCGGCGAAAATCTCACCAAAAGCATGTCGACGTATCTCGCGCGGCGCGTTGAGGCAAAGGAGAACATCGAAATTCTCACGTATACCGAGATCCGGAAGATGACCGGTGGGAATGTTCTCGAAACCGTCGAGCTGGAGCACACGAAGACGCTCGAACGGCGCACCGTGCAAACGTCGGCCCTGTTTTCCATGGTCGGCGCAGAGCCGTGCACTGCTTGGTTGCCGCCCGAGATCGAGCGCGATGAAAAGGGCTTTATCAAAACTGGCCACGCGGTAGCCGACGCGTCGTCGTGGAAAGGCATGAGCCGTTCTCCAGGGCCGCTTGAGACAAGCCGACCAGGCATCTTTGCAGCCGGCGACGTGCGCTCCGGCTCCGTAAAACGGTGCGCCGCCGCAGTGGGGGAGGGCAGCATGGCGGTCGAGGGCGTGCACGAGGTCCTCAGAACGTACGCTTGACCGCGCTTCGGCAAAAGGCCTTCCGCACCGCTTCCTGCCGGCGATTTTCCTTACCTGATAGGCGAAACGGTCGAAGTAACCAGATATTGCTCCGCAATGCGCGAGAGACTCGCAAAAAGTAAAAATGCAACTGAACCTGATCCTCCCTGCCACCCTCCTGCTAACCGTCTGCGCCGCACAAGCGCAATCCCACCGGGTAGACGATCGGCCTGTTAAAACTCAACGAGTCGAAACAACCGCCAGGGTTGAACGGCATCAAGCGGCGACACGACGATACACGAGTACCGTTTACCTCCGATCGACGCTTCCACGATACACGAATCCCTTTTACGTCAGTTCAGTCAATTATATGGGGGGCGGTTTTCAGGCCACCGTTGCCACACCGATTATTCCA
>Ga0302324_100017161_pt1 | contig 14370 bp, 12 predicted proteins | sample Palsa_T0_1_FD_201949 | JGI IMG/M metagenome (GOLD analysis project Ga0302324, IMG submission 201949) | Peat permafrost microbial communities from Stordalen Mire near Abisko, Sweden - Palsa_T0_1 | ecosystem: Environmental > Terrestrial > Soil > Palsa > Peat permafrost | place: Sweden: Abisko... | reverse complement strand
CGAACGAAAAAAGAATACTGCTTTCCGCCGGGTCGCCGCCAGTCCTCATTCTGAACATTGGCCGGTATAAAAGGACTTCCGGACAATTATTATGCGAGAATGACTTCTTGTTCCCGGAATGCCGCGGATTCCCTCAGGAATACGCGTTCAATCCTCATGAAAGCCAGAATTTCCATGAATCTACTCCGCTTCAGGCACGCTGCCGCAATGGTCACGGCCCTCTTCCTCATCCCGGCTTCGTTCGCGCAGGTAACAGGAGGCGACAGAGTCGATCTGGACGCCTTGGCCCAGATCAAGACCGAGGCCTTCCAGCACTCGCAAGTGATGGAAAACCTCTTCTGGATGTCCGAGGTGTACGGTCCGCGCGTCACCAACAGCCGCAATCACAAGCTCGCCGCCGAGTGGGCTATGAAGCAGATGAAAGAGTGGGGACTTAAGAACGTCCACCTGGAAAAGTGGCCCTTCGGCTATGGGTGGCAGATCAAGCATTTCTACGCCGCGATGGAGACTCCGGTCTATACTGCGTTTACCGGGTTCCCGCTGGCATGGACGCCTGGGACGAACGGCCCGATCACAGTCGAGCCGGTGTGGGCGCCCATCCACTCGAAAGCAGATTTCGCCAAATACCATGGCAAGCTGAAGGGCAAGGCGCTGCTGATGTTTGACCCGGCTCCACTCACGCTGCACACGCGGGCGGACGCGCAGCCTTCCCCAACGGATGAGGAAATTCTGGCACGCGGAGGCGGACGCGGAGGGGGTGGCGGCGGGCGGGGAGCAGCAGCCGGCGCTGCAGAGAATCGTGACCCAAGCAGGAGGGGGCGCCCCGGTGAAGGCGAGTGGGATTACACGCCGACGTCGCTTGCCCTGGCCAATGAGAAGAACGGGGTCCTGCGCAACGAGATCAACGCCTTCCTGAAGGAAGAGGGCGTGGTCATTTCCATCACGCCGGGTTACAACGGAGACGGCGGTACGATCTTTGCCACATATGGTGGGTCGGAGAATCCCAAGGATCCAATTCCGCCTCCGATCGTCGCCATTGGGGCAGAGCAGTATAACCGCCTCGTCCGCCTGGTGCAGCACGGTATCACGCCGAAGCTGAACTTCGATATCGCTGTCGACTATCAGAAGGAAGACCAAAACGCATTCAATGTCATCGGCGAGATTCCGGGGACCACCAAACCGGACGAAGTCGTCATGCTCGGCGGTCACTTCGACAGCTGGCAGGGCGGCACCGGCGCCACGGATAACGGCACGGGATCTTCAGTGGCGATGGAGGCGGTGCGTATTTTGGCTACGCTGCACAAGGCCGCACTGATTAAACCAATGGCGCGTACGGTTCGCGTTGCCCTGTGGGGCGGCGAAGAGGAGGGCGTCTACGGCTCAACCGCCTACGTGCAGCAGCACTTCGCTCAACGCGCCACCATGGTGAAAACCCCCGAGTACGACAAGCTGGACGTGTACTTTAACGACGACGGCGGCTCCGGTCGCTTCCGCGGAGTCTCGGCGGGGGGTAGTTCGCAGATGGCGGCCATCTTCAAGTCCTGGATTGAGCCCATCAAGGACCAGCATATTGTTGCTGTTTCTGGCGGGGATCAGTTCAGACCCACCGCGAGCCCCGGTGGCACGGACTCGACCGCCTTTTCGTGGATCGGCCTGAATGGCATCGGTTTCCAGCAGGATGGGTTGGAGTACGGTACCCGTACCCACCACTCCAACGCGGATACCTATGACCGCGTGCAGAAGGACGATGTGATGCAGAGTTCCATGATCGAAGCGTGGTTTACCTACAACGCAGCCACCCGGGAAGAGATGCTCCCACGTATCCCAACCCCGGCCCCCGACCCCAATGCGAAGAGCCACGAGTAGAGCGCAACTTTAATTCAAAGCTTAAGGGTGAAGCCTCCAGAGAGAGCCTCACCATTTATCACTGCACCGGCTGTAGGGCAGAAAGCTGCTTGCCGGAACATCAGTAACGAGTAACGCTATGACTCTATCTGGAGTGACTCGGCGCGCGAGTGCGGAAGAGCCGCGCGGAGTCAGATCGCCGGGTCACTTCGGATAGAGACGTTTGAAGGTTGGAATGGCGGTACTGGAAGGAAGTGTGACCACCGAATATTCGCGGGCGGTTGGTTCGCCCTGGCTGGCGTCGGCTGTGGCGCGGGTTGTTCTGTCCGGTGGCAGCCGTTATATGGTTTCGTATTATATGATCCGTTCCTGCCGCGACAGGGCCGTTCAGCAGCTACTGGATCGAAAGTTTAGCAGGGAAGTTTCAGGCCATCGAAAAAGCTGCCCGTGTCCGGCTGGCTCTCTTGGATGCTGCAACCTCGCTTCGGGATCTGAATCTGCCGGGTCTCCACTTGGATGCCCTCAGGGAGATCGCAAAGGACAGCACAGCATTCGGATCAACGATCAGTTCCTGATCTGTTTCGATTGGCAGGATGGGGACTCATACAACGTCGAGATCGTGGATTATCACTAGGAGATATGAAATAGCCAGCAAGAAACAGAAGCGGCTGCCACCGATCCACCCCGGAGAGGTATTGCAGGATCTGCTGAAGGAATCCGGTTTGACGGTCAATGCTCTGGCGTTAGCCCTCCGCGTGCCCGCGAATCGGATCGGTGGCATCGTCAAGGGCGAGAGTGGTATCACGGTGGATACTGCGATGCGGTTGGCTCGGGATGTCGGCGCCTCCGCCCAGATGTGGGTCAACCTTCAAGCGAAGTACGAACTTGCTGCAGCTGAAGATGCCCTCAGTACGCAGGAACAGGTTCCACATCCGGGGCAGACTGCCTGAGATTCGTTCACTTCGTCGATTTCAGCTCCACATTCAAAGCAGCGCATAACTATACTCCGGCCTCAGTCTAAAGCGAATAGGTCGCCGCATTCAAAAGTCTCTCCAACGAACTGCAAGGATGCACTCGGAGCCATGCGATGGCAAAAGCCAACTTGCGTATTTCCTGTCGGTTGCATAAGCGGTAAGAACCGCCGCCGGTTCTGGTTCGGGCCGGGCGGTCGTTTACTCGGAACCTGGTCTATAGCGCCGTTCGAGGACGTGCCGGCCAGTTTCCCCAACGCGACTTAACCGGGCGCGAATCGGCGAGATGCCGCCGCCCGCTCTGTCCGAGTCGCCGCCGATCCATTCGAAGGGGGGTCCATCGTCTCGCCGGTGCGATTCCGGCACGCGGAAGATATCAAAGTGATGTGCTGGAATCGGCCCGACCAATCGTGTTGATGGTCTAGGTTTTGGCCGCTACGCGGCGCGCGACCTGTCAGCGTAAGCGTCGTGTGCTCGCAACCGGAACCCCAGCGGCTGCGGATGAACAAGTCAACCACAAGAATCAATGCTTTGCCGTGTGATTCGTCGGGTTAGGCATGATATTATACGCATTCAGTTTGCGACCGCTCACATCTAAATGAAGCTCACTTGGACCAAGACAGACGAGGCGCCGGCGCTCGCGTCATACGCGCTGCTGCCCATCCTGCAAGCGTACTTCAAAGGGACAGGGGTGGAGCTCGAAACGGCCGACATCTCGCTCGCCGGCCGTATTGCCGCCAACTTCCCGGACCGTCTTCATGACGACCAGAAGATTCACGACGAGTTGACCCGACTGGGTAAGCTCGCGCAGACACCGGACGCCAATATCATCAAGCTTCCCAACATCAGCGCCTCGGTTCCCCAACTTCGGGAAGCGATCGCGGAATTACAGGGAAAGGGCTACGACATACCCGACTATCCCGAGGCTCCCTCGACGGAAGAGGCGCGTGCGGTGCAGGCTAGGTTTGCGGTGGTCCTGGGCTCGGCAGTGAACCCCGTGTTGCGCGAAGGCAATTCGGACCGCCGCGCTTCGACGTCGGTGAAGGCGTTCGCGCAGAAGCATCCGCACAGGATGATGAAAAGCTGGCCCAAGTCCGGTTCGGTGACGCGTGTCGCCCACATGAGTGACAAGGACTTCTATGGCAGCGAGAAATCCGTCACGGCGGGCGCCGCAACCGAGGTGCGCATCGAATTCGTGAACCCCGCCGGCGCGGTGAAAGTGCTGAAGCAAAGAATCCCGCTGCTCGAGGGCGAAGTGATTGACTGCGCGGTGATGAATGTGGAAGCGCTGCGGAGATTCTATGCGGAGCAGATCGCTGCCGCTAAAGCGGACAATGCGCTGTTCTCGCTGCATCTGAAGTGCACGATGATGAAGGTCTCCGACCCAATCATGTTCGGGCACTGTGTGGCAGAGTATTTCGCCGATGCCCTGCAGAAACATGCCGGCGTCCTGGCAGAGATCGGCGCCAACGTCAACAACGGACTGGCCGACGTGCTCAGCAAACTCGACCAGCTTCCGGCCGGGAAAAAGGCTGAGATCGAAGCCGATATCGCAGCTTGTTACGAAGAGCGTCCCGGTTTGGCGATGGTGGATTCGCGTGGGGGCAGAACCAACTTACATGTTCCGAGTGACGTGATCGTCGACGCATCGATGCCAGTGGTGATCCGTGATGGCGGCAAGATGTGGAACAAAGAGGATGGGCTGCAAGACACTGTTGCCGTGATCCCGGACCGCTGCTACGCCACGATTTATCTGGCCGTGATCGAGGACTGCAAGCAGAACGGACAGTTCGATCCGGCGACCATGGGCAGCGTGTCCAACGTCGGGCTCATGGCTCAGAAAGCCGAAGAGTACGGTTCGCACGACAAGACGTTTGTCGCACCCGGCAATGGCACGATTCGCATCGTTGATGCCGGCGGCAATACACTGCTCGAACAGAGCGTAGAGGGTGGTGACATCTTCCGCGCCTGCCAGACGAAAGACGAGGCTGTCCGCGATTGGGTAAAACTGGCCGTGAGCCGCGCGCGGGCATCCGGCGCACCCGCGGTGTTCTGGCTCGACCCGGATCGTGGCCACGATGCGCAGATTATTCGGAAGGTGAACTCCTGCTTAGCCGAACATGATCTCTCGGGAACGGAAATCAGGATCATGAAGCCCGTCGACGCGATGAGGTTCTCGCTGGAGCGGATTCGCCGCGGCGAGGACACCGTCTCCGTCACCGGGAACGTGCTTCGCGACTATCTCACTGACCTGTTTCCGATTCTCGAGCTGGGGACAAGCGCCCGCATGCTCTCGATCGTGCCTCTACTCCAGGGCGGCGCAATGTTGGAAACCGGCGCCGGCGGTTCGGCGCCCAAGCATGTGCAGCAGTTTGTGAAAGAAGGTCATCTGCGCTGGGACTCGCTCGGGGAGTACTGTGCGCTGGCGCCATCGCTGGAACTGATGGCTACAAAAAGCGGCAACCCGCGCGCAAACCTCCTTGCGAAAACGCTGGACGAGGCGATCGGCCAGTACCTCGCAGACTCCCGCTACCCCTCGTCGAAGGTGAACGAGATCGACAACCGCGGTTCGACGTATTATCTCGCGTTGGCGTGGGCAAAGGCACTCGCCGCCCAGGAAGAGGACGGGGATTTAAAGCAACGCTTCAGTCCGGTAGCCGCCGCGCTGGCGGCGGCCGAGGGCAGGATCACGCAGGAGTTGTTGGCGGCGCAGGGCAAGCCAGTGGACATCGGGGGGTACTATTTCCCGGACGAAGATAAGTGTGTCACAGCGATGCGGCCCAGCGCCACACTGAACGCGATCATAGATCGAATGTAGTGGCTCTTCGCCGTACAAGGCGCGGCGCTCACGGTTGAATGCGAACGTGGTAAGTACTTACATGCCAGATCTACTTCTGGAGATCCGAATTTCACGGGGCGAACCTTGGCGGAGCATCGCTACCGGTGTATGGCGTGCTGGTGGCAGGCTTCTGCTGAGGCAACTAACGGAGCCCTTACCGCCTAAACTCATTACGGCTCTAAATCGCCATCAGGATGAGTTCGAACCGACAGTTGGAACCTGGAACTACACCGTCGGCGATGCCAACTATCAGGTGGTGTTCTCGCATTACAACTCGAATCTAATTAACTGAGAGAATCTCGCAGCGAGTTGAGGCCAGGCGACTGCGAGCAGCGCGGTTCCAGAAGAGCAGGCGCGCCGTTAAACGCGATCCGCGTTCGTTCCACTGAATAAACCACTTGCTGCAGATTAGGAATGATAAGCCAGCTTGTCGGGATCTATCATCCCGTAAGGTCCGAAAACTGAAAATCGATGGGCGCCTTGACAATTTCCGTGTTCCCACATGAAGCCTTATGAAGTTCTGCCTTGGCCGGACTCCCTCGGCCACGAAGCGGAAAGACTTTGGGAGTAACACATCGGGCCGTTCATTCCCTACTGTTCCAGGAAAGTTGGTCCTGCAACGAGTTGCCGAGGGGTCAGGCTTTGGGCTGATGAGGCGGTTCCCCAGGCCTTGGTGATTGCGTTTCCCGTGATAGTGCGCTACGAAGTTCTGAATGGCGATCCGCAACGATGCCTCTCCAAAGAAGATCAGCCGCTCCAAGCAGGACTCCTTGATGCTGCGTACAAATCGATGCTGCGTACAAATCGGTGCGCGTGGGCGTTCAAATTCGGAGATCGCGGGGGTGCTTCACCGACTCCACTCCAGCATCAGCGATCATCTTCAAAAACTCAGCGGTGAACAGCGGATGACGATCGTGAATCAGGTATCGCTTTCCAGTCAGGATTCCCTCCTCCGCGTCCGTGCGATTGCGCGCGATCTGGCTCATCCACAGTCCATTCGCGGTACTCGCGATCCCTACAAGCTGGACCTTCCGCGTGGAAAGTTCGATGAAAAACAGAACCATAAATCGTTGCAGCCCTCGCCTGGTCCACACCAGCAAACATAGACCGGCCCCCGCTCACAGTTGCGACGCCACCATTCAGCAGACTCGATACTCGCCTCGGTTGCCGAAATCTCCGCTGGCTGAGATGCAGGCTTACTCGTTGGGTTTCAGCCCATGTCAGGTGATCCTGTTCCGAGGCAAGCACGAACACGGTAGAAGCCGCTGCGGCCGGGTTCGGGCGTCAGGCGTAGCTCACTGACCACGTAGCCCCCAGGTTGAAACTCAATCCAGCGATCGAGCTTCGGCGGGAGGGATCTTGGGCAAGAAGGCCGCTAGCAGCCCGATGGCCGGGAGGAAGGCGCAGACGCGGTACACCAAGTCGATGCTGGTCCAATCGGCCAATTGGCCCAAAACGGCTGCGCCGACTCCGCCGAGGCCGAACGCCAGCCCGAAGAACACGCCAGAGATTGTGCCGACGCGGCCAGGCACCAGATCCTGCGCGTAAACCAGGATGGCGGAGAACGCCGACGCCAGGATCAGCCCCACCAGCACGCTGAGCACACCCGTCCAGAACAAATTCGCATAGGGCAGTATCAACGTGAACGGGAGGACACCTAAAATGGAGCCCCAGATAACGTATTTTCGGCCAATGTGGTCGCCAACCGGACCGCCCGCCAGAGTGCCGATCGCGGCGGCCGCCAGGAACGCGAACAAGTGCAACTGCGCATTCTCCACCGAGACATGGAATTTGCTGATGAGGAAGAAAGTGTAGTAGTTGGTCAGGCTTGCCAGGTAGAAATATTTCGAGAACAGGAGCGCGATGAGAATCGTCATGGCAAATCCCACTCGCCTGCCGGACGTAGCGGCGGACATTCCGCGTGCCAGTTGGGGGCGCGAGCCAGCCGTGCTGCACGCTTTGTACCATACACTGACCCACGCCAGCAGCGCCATGGCGAGTATGGCCACCAATGAGAACCACCCGATGCTGCGCTGTCCTCTGGGCAGCACGATAAATGCTGCCAGCAGCGGACCCATGGAGGAGCCGGTATTCCCACCTACCGAAAACAGCGACTGCGCCAGCCCGTGCCGGCCGCCGGAAGCCATGCGGGCGATGCGCGACGCTTCCGGATGGAACACCGCGGACCCGACACCCACCAGGGCGACTGCAAACAAGATCGCCGAGAACCCGGGCGCAATCGAGAGCAGGATCAAACCTGCGGCGCTCGATGCCATGCTGATCGGCATCGCGTAATGCTTGGGACTGCGATCGGTATACAGGCCAACCAGCGGTTGCAGGAACGATGCGGTGAGTTGGGCCGTGAGTGTGATGAGTCCGATCTGCCCGAAATCGAGGCGGTAGGTAGTTTTGAGAATGGGATAGACCGCCGGGATCAGCGATTGGAGGATGTCGTTGAGGAGGTGGGAGAGACTGACCGCGGCAAGGATGCCAAGCGCCGCGCGGCGCGCGTGTCCGGTGGCGGGAGATGCGGCGATAGCGCTCACTCAGGTTTAGTATCTCAGACGATCGTGATCATGGTGCTCAGCGGCGATGATTGACCTCCCGAATGCCATCGCGGCCGCCTGGGTCCTCAAGCTCGTGTTATCCCTTTACCTCGCCATCATGATTTCGAAGCCCGATGTCGAGGATTTGAACTATTTTGCGGACGCACTCATGTTCGGCGGCGTCTTGTGTCGCCGGTCGCGTATACGACGTCTCGCGGAAGTCACGCAACTCCTGATGGCCGAATTATCGGGAGTAGTCGCTGCGACCGCGCATTCGCTGAGAACGATGCTACCGAAAGACCGCTTGCTGACGCGCGCGGCTCTGATCACGTGGCGACCGTGACGTTGGATTTGTTCAGAATGGATTCGAAAGCAAGGTCCGGATCTTCTCTCCATAAGATCGACTGGATTGTAACCGCTCGCCGGAAATCAATTCAAGAACGTATTGACCGTGCGCTAACGTCCACAAACGCTTGATGGATTGGAGATTGACGATATGGGAGCGATGGACCCGCACGAATCGTTCCGGATCGAGCGAGGTTTCGATGGTGTTCATCGGGACGTGCAGCAGGTGAGTCGCTTGACCCGCATGCACCCGGACGTAGTTCTGCGCCGCCTCGATCCACTTCACTTCATCGATCGCAAGGAAAATTGTGCGGTCGCCGGATCGAATCGCAAGGCGCGAGAGGTACTGCCGCGGTTTGGCGATAGCATCGAGGACGGCCAGCATTTGGCGGGTGGATTCATCCGGCGATGCTGCACGGAGCCGGTTCCTGGCTCGTTCAAACGCAAGCCGGAAGCGCTCTTCCGTTACTGGTTTCAGCAGATAGTCGACAGCGTTGATTTCGAACGCGCGAATGGCGTATTGGTCGTGGGCAGTTACAAATATCACGACCGGCATCTTGTCCGCTCCGACCGCTTCGACGACGGCGAAACCATCCATACGCGGCATCTGGACGTCGAGCAATACGAGATCCGGCATCTCGTCGCGGATCTTTGCTACCGCTTCTCTCCCGTTTCGCGCTTCAATGACTTGCGAATCGCTGTTGAGCATCAATTTGATGCCCTCGCGGGCGAGCGGTTCGTCATCGACGATCAGGACTTTCATGCGCACTCATCGTCCTCCGGCCGCCCCGTACGGTAGGGAAGCGTCATTGTCACCTGAACTCCCCGGGGAAGCTGGTTTTCCGCCGAGAGCGTAGCCCCAGCGCCGTAAAGCCGCTTCAGGCGATTCCTTGTGTTCGTGAGTCCGATGCCCTTTTCCTCGAAGACGGGAGCGGGACATCCGGGTCCGTCGTCTGTGACCGTCAATGCGAGATCGCCGTTTATCCGGGATACGCTGACGTGGATGAGGACAGGCTGCTCGCTCTGTCCCAATCCGTGGCGTACGGCATTCTCCACGATCGGCTGAAGCGCCATATGCGGGACGAGCGCGTCCGAGACCTCCGGACCGGCTTCGATGCGGACGCGCAGCCGATCCTCAAAGCGAACCTGCTCGATGGAGAGATAGAGCCGCAGAAAATCGAGCTCGCGCCAAAGCGGGACTTCCTGCGCCTCCACATCGTCCAGCGTGTGCCGGAGTAAATCGCTAAGGCGGCTGAGCATGGTTTCGGCCTCCCGTCCCTTCCCCTGGCGCACCAACACCATGATCGCGCTGAGAGTGTTGAATAGAAAGTGCGGATGCAATTGCATCTTCAAGGCGCTCAGCTGCGACGAGGTCAACTGGTCGGCGAGCTGAGAAGAGTGAACCTTGAGTGTAATGGGTCACGATATTGGGCGGCTCCATTCTCTCGATATTCTCCGTCGCGTTTCTCACATTCCTCTCTGAGGGTGTAACTGACCGTAGCGCGTAGAGCCCTGAGGCCGGGATAGGATACCTTTCTGTATAGGCAGAACAGAGTATCCCGCAAGAAAAATCCATAAGGAAAGCCCCGGCGCAAAAAGCGCGCCGTGGCGTCTTCGCGTTTGACTCCGAGGACAAGCTCGGAAGCTGATCCCAGTATTCTGTTTTTTGAAACACAAACCCCGCCGAAGCCAGCTTCGGTTTCGGCGGGGTGGACTGAGGAACAGGTCTGGGCTGCAGATCCGTCGCCAGCCTCGGGCCCCGCTCCCCGCGGGGCAGGGTTTGCGCCGGCGCGACCCGGCGCAAAGTCGCGAACTTCAAAGCGGCAGCCGATATTGCCCGTCGGCTTGCACGATGGAGCCTTGCCGGCAAGCCTCCGCAATGGCCAGTTGCGCCGTGCGCTTGGAACACTCGGCCTCATCCATGACCTGCTGGCGGAGCTGGTTATAGCGAGCCTGCTGGCCGAGGTCGGTAAGAGCCTTTGTCACCTGCTCCTGTTCCACCTTTTTGCGCGCGGCCGCAGTCCGTGCGGGCGCCGGGCCGGCGGCGGAAAAACATAACGTGTGCGGGTCCAGTTGGAGCAATCGCGGCTCCGGCGGCGCGGCGTAGCGAAACTGGAAGCGTAACTCGACGGTGGCCTGCAGATGGGTCGAAGGCCGCGTCAGCAGCAGGTAGGAGTCGCCGACCGCATGCAGCGCCGAAGAGCCGCGGAAGGCGCTGCCGATCTCGTCGCGACCGATCGATTTGCGGACGTGATGCACGACGATCAGCGCCGCCTTGGAGGCATCGCGCAGCCGCAACAAGCTCTGACACAGCGCCGCCATCGAGCGCGTGTCGTTCTCATCCTGGTCGTGAGTGGAGTACAAAGGGTCGAGCACGATGACCTCGGCGGCGGCTTGACGCGCGGCATGGAGGAAGTGACTCAGTCCCTGCGGCGCGCTGAGCAGATGGCCGATGGCGCGCGTATCCACCAGCAGGTTCTGATCGGCGGCCACTCCCACGGATCGGCGCATCGACGCCAGACGCGAAACAAACTGCGGCGTGGGCAGTTCGAACTGACAGACCAGAACGCGGCGGGCGGCGGGTATGCGGAAACCGGCGCGGTCTTTGCCGGCGGCCAGCGCCAGGGCCAGATTGGCCACCAGCAGGCTCTTGCCCACCTTGGGCTCGCCGCCCACAAACAGGATGCCTTGCGGCGGCAACAGTCCCGGCTCGATCCAGCCGGGCGGCGGCGTGTCCGGTTGTTCGGTGAGTAACTGCGCCAGCGATAAAACTTCCGGTTTCGAAGGAGACTTAGCGGCGGTGTCTTTCACAGCATCGCCTCCGCCGCGGCATCGAGTAAGATGGCTTCGTTGACAGTCTGCGACTTACTCGCCGCGGCCAGCCGCAATGCCGTCATGGCCAGCTTGTTGACTTTGCGCGGAATGCCCTTAGTGGCCTGATACATCCCTTGACGAGCAGTGTCGTCAAACAGTGACTGAGACACTCCGGCGGCTTTGAGTTGCTGCGCCAGATAGGCGTCGAGTTCCTCGCGCGTGAGTCCTTCCAAGTGATACTGCACGCCGATGCGCTGCCGCAAGGCTTCATGCATCTGCAGCGAAAGCGTGCGCCGCAGCAGTGGTTGGCCGACTAACAACAAGGTGAGATAGCGCGAGGAATCCATGTCGAAGTTCAACAGCAGCGGAAGCTGCTCCAGGGCCGGATGCGGCAGTAAGTGGGCTTCATCGCAGATCAGAATGGGATGCTGCTTTTTGCTCTGGTTCAGGCGCACGACGGCGCCGGCAATCTGGCGCACCAGGTCGCCGCGGAAGTGCGCCGGCTCCAGGTCCAGTTCCAAGGCTATCTGGCGCAGCAGGTCCAACGCCGAACCCGAGGAGAAGTGCACGTAGAGGATCTTGTACAGGCTGCTATTGAGCGTGGCGGTAAACACGCGCGCGGCGGTGGACTTGCCCGCGCCCACTTCGCCGGTGACTAAGCCGACGCCGTGATGCTGAGCCAGGAACTCCAGCCGCGTTTTGACCTGGTTCCAAGTCTGGGAGGCGAACAGTTGTTTGGCGTCGGGGCTATCGGAAAAGGGCGTCTTTTTGAAGCCGAAAAAGGATTCCCACATGGTTACTTCTCCTCCGTTTCCCAGGGTGGCAGCAGCCCATTGAGGACCGCATCCACCAGCCGCGCCACGCCTTCCGGCTTGCCCTCCGAGTAAATCTCCAGTTGCGCGAGATCGAGCGGATCGAAGCGCACTTCGATGCGTTTGCCGGCCAGATGCGAGGGCGCTTCAAAGAAACGATTCTTCACCAGGAAGGTGGAGTCGCGGCGCACCAACCGGTCCACGCGATGAAAGAAGAGACGCCGTAAGTCGGTGGCCGGCGGAAGCTGGCGGACCTGTTCGATATCGCGCTGCCAGCGCAGCAGCGGCGTGGTCTGCAAAGAGCTGTGCTCGTGGCGGTGATAGACGGCGTCGAGCCAGTGCCACAAGCGCTCGTTGAGTTGCTCGATGGAGAGCAAAACCTTGGGATCGAGCGAGGCCAGAAACTGCTCGCGCACCGAACGAAAGAAGCGCTCGATTTTGCCGCGGCCTTCGGGCTGATAGGGAGGCGTATGCACGATGAGGATGCCGATGGAGGCGGCAATGCGGGCCAACTGCGGGGAGCGATAAATCTTGGCATTGTCCATGTACAGGCGGGTGGGGATGCCACGGGCCGCGATGGCTTGGCGCAGGCAGTCCAGAAAGGCATCCAACCCCTGGTTGGAATAGAACTGGGCGTGCGGGATGAGGCGGCTGGCGTCGTCGAGCGCGGCCTGGAGAAAGACCTGCTGCTTGCCTCCGCCGGGCCGTTCGACCCAGGGGCCGAAGAGCATGTCGGACTGCCAGATCTGATTGGCGAACTGCGCTTCGTATTTCTTGTGCGCGGTGGCTTTGTCGAGCAACAGTTGACGCTCGGTGAGTCCGCGGGCGCGCAGGAAACGATAGAGCGTGGAAGCCGACAGGCCTGCCTGATTCGGCTGGTTGGCCAACGCCAACTCACGCAGCAGAGCGGCGCCGGTACGATGCGGGTTCTCGCGTTTGAGCCGTTCAATGAGGGCGGCGGTTTCTGGCGCCACGGCGCGGGTCTCTCCGCGGTCCTGGCGGGGTTTGGGCGAGAGCGCGGCCAAGCCGTTGCGGCGATAGCGCAGGGTCCAATCCAGCAGCGTGTCCACCGAGACCTGGCGGCGGTTGGAATGGGGAATGTCGTAGAGGCGAGCGGCGAGTTCCTGCGCACGGCGTGTGAGTTCGCCGCGCGGCAGTGTCTCCAACACCAGCGGGGCGATGAGTCCGTAACGGAACAGTGCGACTTTTTCGGCTTTGTCATCCATGGAGTTTTCTCCTGTCTCAAAGCGTAAGGAGAAAGGCCGCGCGGTTCCATGCAAATGGTGTGTGGGGAAGCTCAGGCGGGCGCGGCGGCGGTGGAGAATGCGGCGCGGCGGCCGTCGGGAGCCAGACCGCGGGGCCAGCCCAACAGGTGGCAGCGCACGCCGGCGAACAGAAAGCGGTGAGCGGCGATCCAGCCGGTGGATTCGAGCATGCCCAAGGCGCGGTGGACGAAGTCGGGAGCGGGGACGGGCTTGGTCAACGCAGCCAGCGCGGCGCACAGCGCTTCGGTCTGCGCGCGGAAGCGGCGAATCCAGAACTGGCCGCGCTGGTAGGGCATTGGAGGCGGCGCGGTTTGGGTGGCGTTATTCAACGTTTGCGCCAGCTGCAGACGTGTGATGAGAAACAGCGCAATCACCGCGAGACTGGAGCGCAAATAGGGCAAGACGAACTCGGGCAGCAGGGAGACAGTGCGCCGACAGGCCTCGCATAGGTAGCGGCGCACGCGGATGACGCCGTCGAAAGCAGTGTCGATGACTGTGCGCGTGTAGAAGCCATGCGCGGTGAGTGGATGTTTGGCCTGACACTGAGGACAGTGGCCGGGGCGGTAAAAATCGGGGTCAGCCAGTTGCTCGATATATTGCTGCACCGAACCGGCGAATGGGTGTAGGATTTGCATAGGATCTGGCCTCTGAGAGCTGTCACTCTCAAGGTTCGTTCTGCAGGCGGGAGAGCTCTTTTGGACTGGTGAAGGCCGTGGGAGCCCTCTCGCTCAATTCGACATCCTACACAAGAAAAGGCCGGGGATAGGAAGGGATAGCGGCATCGAGCGGAGCGATCCCGGCGGGTCTGCCATGCTCGGTTCCGGCGGCGCCTCTCGATCGGTTCCGGCGTGGCGAGAACTAATCTGAGAAAAACCGCTCGCTACGCGGGGGGAAATTCCGATCCGTTACACGATCGGCGCAAGACCGGCCAAC
>Ga0302324_100017160_pt1 | contig 14371 bp, 12 predicted proteins | sample Palsa_T0_1_FD_201949 | JGI IMG/M metagenome (GOLD analysis project Ga0302324, IMG submission 201949) | Peat permafrost microbial communities from Stordalen Mire near Abisko, Sweden - Palsa_T0_1 | ecosystem: Environmental > Terrestrial > Soil > Palsa > Peat permafrost | place: Sweden: Abisko... | reverse complement strand
AGTTCGACGACGGAGACGCAGGGAATCTCCGGATCTGGAACGTGAGCGAGAATTTCGAACACGCGATCCTTGAGCGACGGGGCGGCGGCCGGCATGGGGCTCACCATTGCGAATCCGGGTAAGCGCGTTGCAGGAACTGCATCTCGCTCAACAGATGTCCCAGATGTTCGGAATGGCGCCCGACGCGACCGCCATTCACGCCGCGTCGCGCTTTCGGCGCCTCGAGAGTCGCGTCTTTCAAAACCCTTGCGATACGTGCATCCCATTCAGGCCGCAACTTGCGCACATCGCAGGCGATACCAGATTCAACCAGCGGTTCGATTGCCGCGTCCAACTCGAACAATTCGTCGGCGAAGCGCCACATCCAATCGAGGCCCTCGACAACGCGGGCGCGGCTCTCGGCAGTACCGTCGCCCAGTCGCACCATCCATTCGTCCGCCAGGCGCGAGTGGTAGGCCACTTCCTTCACCGCCTTGGCGGCGATGGCCGCGATGGTGGGATTTGTCGAGGCGCACAATTGCCGGAACAACAATTCCTGATAGTTCGAGAACAAAAATTGGCGCGCGATGGTCTGCGCGAAATCGCCGTTCGGCTGCTCGACCAGCAGGCAGTTCCTGAAATCCAGAACGTCGCGATGGAAGGCGAGCTTGTCTTCGTCGCGACCTTCGCCTTCCGCATCGCCCGCCAGCTTCAGGAAATGCGTCGCCTGCCCGATGAGATCGAGCCCGATATTGGCGAGCGACAGATCGAGTTCCAGCATCGGCGCATGGCCGCACCATTCCGACAGGCGCTGGCCGAGGATCAGACTGTCGTCGCCCAGTCGGCAGGCGTAATCGAAAAGAGCCGCGGCGCGCATCAGATGTTCTTCACATTTTCCGGAATCGAATAGAACGTGGGATGGCGATAGATCTTGTCGGCCGCAGGTTCGAACAATTCGCCTGAATCGCCGGGATCGCTCGCGACGATCGACGCCGACGGCACGACCCACAGGCTCACGCCTTCCATGCGCCGCGTATAGGTGTCGCGCGCCGCCTCGAGCGCCATCCTGGGATCGGCGGCGTGCACGCTGCCTGCGTGCCGGTGCGACAGGCCGTTTTTCGCGCGGATGAAAACTTCCCAAAGCGGCCAGTTCTTGCTCATCGCCTACTCCGCCGCCTCGCGCGTTTCGCGTTTCGCCGCATGGGCTGTCGCCGCTTCGCGAACCCAGGCGCCGTCTTCCCAGGCTTTCACGCGCGCCTGCATGCGCTCCTTCGCGACCGGACCTTCGCCGCGCACCACGGCGTAGAATTCTTCCCAGTCGACGGCGCCGTAATCGTAGGAATCGCGCGCTTCATTCCACTTCAGATCGGGATCGGGAATAGCGAGGCCGATGGCTTCGGCCTGCGGCACCGTCACATCGATGAATTTCTGGCGCAGTTCGTCATTTGTCTCGCGCTTGATGCGCCAGCGGATCGACTGCGCGGTGTTGGGCGAATTCTCGTCCGGCGGACCGAACATCATGATCGACGGCCACCACCAGCGATTCAGCGCATCCTGCGCCATGCGCTTCTGCGGCGCCGTGCCGGCCGCGAGCACCATCATGATCTCGTAACCCTGGCGTTGGTGAAAGCTCTCTTCCTTGCACACGCGCACCATCGCACGCGCGTAGGGACCATACGACGTACGCTGCAACGGGACCTGGTTCATGATCGCAGCACCATCCACCAGCCAACCGATCGCACCGATATCGGCCCAGGTCAGCGTCGGATAATTGAAGATGGTGGAATATTTCGCGCGACCGGAATGAAGTGCCTCGATCATTTCTTCGCGCGAGGTGCCGAGCGTTTCGGCCGCCGCATAAAGGTAGAGACCGTGGCCGCCTTCGTCCTGCACCTTCGCGAGCAGCACAGCTTTGCGGCGCAGCGACGGCGCACGCGTGATCCAGTTTCCCTCGGGCAGCATCCCGACTATTTCGGAGTGGGCGTGCTGCGAAATCTGGCGCACGAGGGTCTTGCGGTAAGCTGCCGGCATCCAGTCTTTCGGCTCGATGAAATCGTCCGCCGCCACGCGCGCTTCGAACGCGGCAAGGCGCGCGGGGTCTTCTGGGGCGGTGATCGGCGCCGCCTGCTTCTGGCTTTTGTCTCTAAGCTCGGTCGTATACATGGCATCGGCTCGGCATAGGATAATCTCACCACAACCATATAATAAATCGACCGGTCGGTCAATCAATTTCCGGGCTCGACAGGGAGCTGCGGGTGACCGGTCCAGTTGGGACCTTCGTCTTGCGGTTGTGAAAAGTGCGAGAGATAAAGGCCGAACCTAGCGCCTGCGCCAAGTCCACTTCTGACCGATTTTGTTGAAAAACTCGGCAACGTTGGAGGTCATAAGCGCGGCGATTGTTAGGTTTGGCCAAGCGACGGAGTCGCTCGGCGAGGCTCAGGTGGCCATTGCTGGCTGAGGCATGGGGATCAGCTTCGCCAATCGTCTGAGGTTTTGAACCGTTGCCGCCAGGAGGAACTCGTCATGGGCGCCGCACGGCCCTCGCAATCGTAGTCGGTCGAGACGCAGGATGTGTTTGAGGTGTGCGAACAGCATCTCGACTTTCTTCCGCTGGCGGCGTGAGACTACGTAGGCCTCCGTCTTGGCGATTTTGCGCGCCATATCTCGAGCGCCTTCATGGATGCTGCGCGGTACTTTCCCCGCCGGCGTGTTCGGACAGCAGCGCTGCTTCAGCGCACAGGCATCGCTGTCGTATTTGCTGGCGCGATACATCAGCGTCGTTCCATCGTTCACCAAGGTCCCCGTGCAGGTCAGCGTCTTGCCGCCGGGACAGGTGTAGACGTCTTCTTCCCGGTCATAGGTGAAGTCGCTGCGCGAGAAAGTGTCGTCGGCGCGCTTTGATTTGTCGAAGACCGGAATGTGCGGCTCGATCCCGCGCGCGTTCAACAGCCAGTCGAGCATCTCCGCCGATCCATAGGCCGTGTCGGCGGCGAGCCGTTGGGGACATAGGTCGAACCGCTCATCGACGCGATCGATCATTGTCTTGGCTGCAGTAACTTCCGCTTGGCGCATTGCGGTTGAGGCTTCAACGTCGACGATGATCGCATGATCGAGGTCGATCAGATAGTTTGTGGAGTAGGCGAAGAAGGCCAAGCCACCATTCGCGGCGGTCCAGCGTGCCGCCGGGTCCGCCGGCGAGATGAACTTTGGCGGCACTTCAGTCGGGGCGCCGAAAGCGGCGTCGTCGAGCACTGCTAGATACTCGTCGATCGCTCGGCCGGTCATCTCGGGCGGAAGTCCCTTCGATCCTTCGACGCCCTTTTGGCGGTTTGCGTCCGCCCTGATCAGGCTGGCATCGACGGCAAACCCTTCGCCCCCGACCAGCCCTTCATCCACGCAACGGCGCAGAACTGTCTCGAACAGGTGGCGCATCAGGTCACTGTCGCGGAAGCGCCCGTGGCGGTTCTTCGAGAACGTAGAATGGTCCGGAACGTCGGCGTCGAGACCCAGACGGCAGAACCACCGATAGGCCAGATTGAGATGTACTTCCTCGCACAGCCGGCGCTCCGAGCGGATGCCGTAGCAATAGCCAATCAGCAGCATCCGGATCAGCAATTCTGGATCGACCGAAGGCCGACCCATTGCGCTGTAAAACGGAGCCATGTGCGCGCGCACACCATCCAGATCGACGAAGCGGTCCAGGGCTCTCAGAAGATGGTCTACCGGCACATGCCGTTCGAGTGAGAACTCATAAAACAGCGCGCCTTGATCCACCTGCCGCTCGCCCATCATCGATCGCACTCCTGCTTCGATAACGGTAGTGAATCAGCGCAAAAACCGCGTCGCAACAGGGAGTTTTTCAACAGAATCGACCCAAAGCGGACACTGACCCGGCGTTGGTTCGCAGTAGCGGTTCGAGTCTTGTCCGGTGCGCGCAAATGGTCGACTGTACCGAGCGCGCCCAGATAGCAAGGCCGCTCAATTCATCGGTACCTCTTGTGCATTGAGCAATAACACTTCAGCCGTCTGGTGAGCGCTGAGGGGAGAAGAGGCGATCACGCAATAATTGCTTCACGTTCCTCGGAATTTGCGAACCTGCGCACGCGATGAAAATAGACGGCGCCTGCGAGGTTAAGCGCCAATACCACACCGCCGACCTTAGTCGTGAACAAGGCGGGATTCTTCACTGCGATGGCTGGGAAGATTGAAAGCGCCGCGAAGAGCACGGTCATAGCAAGGCCGGACGCAGCCGCAATTCTCACGCTCGTCGGTGCCTTTTCGCCCTTTCCGAACAGCGGAATGCAAAACATCGCGATGTAAGTGAGAGCCCAGCAGATCAGTCCGGCGTTGATCGAAGTCTGGAAGGCTTCCTGGCCGTCGACGCCCAGATTGGCCAGCACGGTGACCACGATCGCAATGACGCCAATGAAGAAGATCGAGCCCGTCGGCGTTCCGAAACGGGGATGGAGCCGACTGAGCCAGGCCGGCAGAAGGTGATCCCACCCGGCCACCATGGGCAGGCGCGTGGCGATGTTGAAATAAAGTGTGGCCACGCCCAGCGTCGTCGCAATGGCCGATGCCGTTACCAGCGGTACGATGAAGGATGCAATGCCCGCATCGTGCGCGGCCCGGCTGATCGCCTGGATGGCCGGGGTAGTCATGTCGATCGCATGCGGTGCGGTGAAAGTGATCACGCACGCCGTGCCAACGATATAGATCGCGGCGATGATGGGGCCGGCCACCCATATCGAACGGCGAATGGTGCGGACCGTATCCGGATCGCGACACTCGCCGGAGAAGATGGACGATCCGTCGAGGCCGCAGAAGGCCGCGAAACCCATCTTTCCCAGCAGATTGAGGTTCATCAGCGTCGTGGCCGGAAGCACCAATCCAATCGGCGCGCCGGCGACGGCTGCACCGATCCCCAACCATCGCGGCAGCGCGAAGAGCACCATGGTCAGGAAAATTCCGAAGAGCAAAATGCCGGCAACGTTTTGGAACCATTTGCCCAGTACCAAGCCGCGCCGCACGACGAGCACAAGAGTGCCTGTCAGAATCGCGCCGATGGCCATGGTGACGAGGCGGTTCTCCGTGATCCATTCATGGCCGGGCCCGGCAAAATAGGAGAGCTCGTTGGAAAGCGTCGACGAATATCCGACGAGCAGAAGGGTGACGGTCGCCCACAGGTTTAGCCCCACCAGAAACCCGGGCAATGCGCCGAGCCTCAATTTGACCCATTGATAGATGCCGCCTTCGAGCGGCATCTCGCTGCTCAGGTGCAGGACGACAATACCCGAAGGAATGTAAAACAGGAGAACGGCAGGCAGCCAGTAGAGCAAATGTCCGGGCCCGAGTCTTGCGGCATAACCGAGCCACGCCCAGCCCACGATATAAGCGATTTGCGCGAAGACCAGATCGCGGAGTTTGAGCTCCTTCTTGAGGCGCGCGCTTTTTAATTCGACTTGCCGCTCGGCGGCGAGAAACGCCTCTGCGGCAGTGTGGTTCGCTGAAATGTCCGTCATATCGCCCCCGTCGATGATGGAGCGGCGCGCATCATTGCAAGTCAAGCGCTTTCGGTGTCGTCACGAAGGGGGCCATCCATGCAAGGCGCGAGGAGTCGCTGGATTCCTCTTAAGGGCCGGGGGTTTAAGACCAAAACCCAGTTCTCACTTTCATCTCGTCCGGTGCGCCATGATTCTATCGCGCGCAAATATCCGCTTCAGGCGCATGGCGGGCATTGACCGATGTCTGCTTTCCTCCCCGCGCTCCACAACGGGATTGAAAGTTCTGCTGGCGAGACGGACTAGCCAATTCTTTGAGCCGTCGCTTCATTCACGGCGCGCCTTCACCCATCGGCCCATCCGGCAGGACGGTTCCGCCGATGGAGCGCGACAGACCCTGAAACTGGGCCACGACTTCGCCGCCAGTCTTGCAGACCGATACCGTGTAAACGCCGCTGCGCCCCGCGCGACTTTGCTCATGTGCTACGGCGACCAGTCGGTCTCCCTCCTGGGCGGGCGCGAGAAACACAATGGACGCTTGCTGCGCGACCGTCTCCACATTGCGCGAATTGCAGGCATAAGCGAACGCGGTGTCGGCGAGCGAGAAGATCATCCCGCCATGCGCGATCCCATGGCCGTTGAGCATGTCCTTGCGCACGATCATGGCGATGCGCGCATAACCTTCGCGCGCCTCCTCGATCTCGATGTTCCAGGCCGCACCCGTGCCTTCGCGCGCGCGAAGATGTTCGGCGATTTTGCGTGCCGTCTCATCGGCGCTCATCGGAACCTTTCAAAATTGACCGTCCGCCCGTTCTATTTTAAGCCTAAGATGAAGGAAAGCGGGGCCAGCCCGCGCCTGTTGGGAGGTAGCCATGCCTTACGAAACCATTTTATTCGACATCGCCAACGGTGCGGCCCGGCTGACGCTGAACCGACCCGATCGCCTCAACTCCTTCACCGCGCAGATGCACGGCGAAGTGGCGGATGCGCTTTCAAGAGCAGAGAGCGATGCCGCTGTGCGGGCACTCCTCATCACCGGCGCGGGGCGCGGCTTCTGTGCGGGACAGGATCTGTCGGATCCCGCGGTAGCGCCGGGCGCCGATGGACTCGATCTCGGCGAGTCGCTGGAGAACCGTTACAACCCACTCGTCAAACGCCTCGTGAATTTGCCCAAACCGGTCGTGTGCGCGGTAAACGGCGTGGCAGCCGGCGCCGGCGCGAACATCGCCCTTGCAGCGGATATCGTTCTCGCGGCGAAGAGTGCAAAGTTCATCCAATCGTTTTCCAACATCGGCCTGGTGCCGGATTCCGGCGGCACATGGATTTTGCCGCGATTGGCAGGCCACGCCCGCGCGCTCGGCCTCGCATTGACCGGCGAAGCATTGAGCGCAGAAAAGGCAGAAAGCTGGGGCTTGATCTGGCGCTGCATTGAAGACGACCAGTTAAAGGCGGAAGCCGACAAACTGGTGGAACGTCTTGCCAGCGGACCGACGAAAGGTCTCGCCGCGATAAAAATGGCGATGCGCAAGGGCTGGCGCGCCGATCTGGACGAACAGCTCGATCTCGAACGCGATCTGCAGCGGGAGCTCGGCCGTTCCGCCGATTACAAAGAAGGCGTGGCAGCCTTTGGCGAGAAGCGCGCCCCAAAATTCACCGGCCGCTAGGAGGTTCTCATGAAATTGCAAAGCTACGCCGCGGACAAATGGATCGCGCCGGAAGGCAGCCTCACCGCGATCGCGTCAGCGGTCAGCGGCGAAACCGTGGCCGAGATCGGAACCACAATACGCGACTTCGCGGGCGTGCTGTCCCACGCGCGCAGCGTCGGCGGCCCTGCTCTTCGGGCGATGACGTTCCACCAGCGCGCGAAGATGCTCAAAGCTCTCGCCGACGCGGTGATCGCGCGCAAGGACGAGCTTTACGAACTTTCCTACAACACCGGCGCCACCAAGTCCGATGGATGGATCGACATTGAAGGCGGTTCGGGTGCGCTATTCGCCTACGCCTCCAAAGGCCGACGCGAACTCCCCAACGACACGATCCTCATCGAAGGCGCGCCGGAGGGCCTGTCCAAGCGCGGTACATTCGTCGGCCAGCATGTGATGACGTCGCGCCATGGCGCAGCGGTTCACATCAACGCGTTCAATTTTCCCGTCTGGGGCATGCTGGAAAAACTCGGGCCCACCCTGCTTGCGGGCGTTCCGGCCGTCGTAAAGCCCGCCAGCGCCACCGCCTATGTGGCGGAAGCCGCGTTCCGCGTGATGATCGAAGCGAATGTGTTGCCGAAAGGCGCGCTGCAATTGCTCGTGGGACCTGTCGGCGATCTGTTCGATCACTTGGGTGGCCAGGACGTTGTCTCTTTCACCGGCTCCGCCGACACTGCGCAGAAACTGCAGCGTCATCCGGCAATCGCCCGCGAAGGCGTGCGCTTCATCGCCGAACGGGATTCGCTTAACGCCGCCGTTTTGGGGCCCGACGCTACGCACGGCACTCCGGAATTCGAACTCTTCGTGAAGGAAGTCGTGCGTGAAATGACCGTCAAGGCCGGCCAGAAATGCACCGCCATACGCCGTGCATTGGTGCCCGCTGCCGCCATCGGCGCTGCGGAAGTGGCGCTGAAGAAAGCGCTGAGTGAAATCGTCGTCGGCGATCCGCGCGCCGAGACGACACAAATGGGCGCACTGGTGAGCACCGCAAAACGCGATGACGTGCGCGCCAGGATTGCCGAACTTTCGGGCGAGGTACGCATTGTCCACGGCGATCCGAACAAGAGCCATGGCAAAGGTGCGTTCATGACGCCCGTGCTCTTGCGTTGCGATGAGCCCGGCAGAGCGATGCACGTGCATGAAACCGAACCGTTCGGTCCCGTCGCGACGCTGATGCCCTATGGCGATCTTGGCGACGCGATCGGCCTCGTCAATCGCGGCAAAGGTTCGCTCGTGATGTCGCTTTACACTTACGATCCCGGAGTGGCGCGCGAAGTTTTGACCGGTGCGGGCGCGTTCCACGGACGGTTGCTGATTCTCGACCGAGATTGCGCCAAAGAATCCACCGGCCACGGCTCGCCGCTGCCGCAACTCATTCACGGCGGTCCTGGACGCGCCGGCGGAGGCGAAGAAATGGGCGGCTTGCACGGCGTGCTGCATTACATGCAGCGGACGGCGCTTCAGGGTTCTCCCCGCATGCTGACAGGCGTGACCCATGAATGGATGCGAGGTGCCCCCGAGATGCGCGAAGGCCCGCATCCTTTCCGGCTCAAATTCGGCGAACTGGAATTGGGCAAGACGCTTGTCACAAAATCGCGCACGATCACCCTGGACGACATCGAGCAGTTCGCGCATTTCACGGGCGACAATTTTTACGCACACATAGATGAGAAAGCCGCCGCCGCCAATCCGTTCTTCGGTGGGCGTGTGGCGCATGGGTATTTGCTGCTCTCCTTCGCAGCCGGGTTGTTCGTCGATCCGGCGCCGGGGCCCGTGCTCGCCAATTATGGCCTCGACAATCTGCGCTTCACCAAGCCGGTGAAGCCGGGCGATACGATCACCGTGCAGCTGACGGCGAAATCGAAATCGCAGCGTAATGAGCAGTATGGCGAGGTGCGCTGGCAGGTCATTATCACCAACCAGAACAAGGAAACCGCAGCGACCTATGAATTGCTGACGATGAATGCGATGTGATGTTGCCGCAATTCGCATCGCTGGAAGAATTGCAAGCCGAGCAGTTGAAGCGGTTGCAATGGTCGATTGCCCATACCTACAACAACGCACCCTACTATCGCGCGAAATGCGAGGCGGCGGGTGTAACCCCAGGAGATGTCAAATCGCTGGCCGACCTTTCGCACTTTCCTTTTACATTAAAAAGCGATTTCCGCGACAACTATCCCTTCGGCATGTTCGCGGTGCCGCCCGAACAATGCGTGCGCATCCACGCCTCCTCCGGCACGACGGGAAAGCCGACAATTGTCGGCTACACGCGAGCCGATCTGGATCTATGGAGCACACTGGTTGCGCGATGCATCGAGGTTGCAGGCGGCGCACCCGGGGACATGATCCACAACGCCTATGGCTACGGGCTTTTCACGGGCGGACTTGGGTTGCATGGCGGCGCCGAAAGACTGGGCTGCGCGGTGGTGCCGGCGAGCGGCGGACAAACCGAACGGCAGGTGCAACTGATCCGCGATCTGAAGCCGCGCATCATCTGCTGCACGCCGTCGTATATGTTGGTGTTGGCCGAGGCTTTCGAACGTGCGGGCCTAAACCCGCGCGAGACATCGCTCGAAATTGGCATTCACGGCGCAGAGCCCTGGAGCGAGGAGATGCGACGCGAGATCGAAAGACGCTTCGACATCGCAGCACTCGACATTTACGGATTGTCAGAGGTGCTGGGCCCGGGCGTTGCGCAGGAGCGCGCGGGTGCGCGAAGAAGCCTGACGATCTGGGAAGATGCATTCTATCCCGAGATAGTCGATCCCGACACCGGCGCGCCGCGACATGACGGTGAACCAGGCGAGCTCGTGCTGACGTCGCTGTCGAAGGAGGCGCTGCCGATTATCCGCTACCGCACGGGCGATCTATCGCGGCTCTCGCCGCCCGTGGGCGAAATTCCGATGCGACGCATGGACCGCATCACCGGCCGAAGCGACGATATGCTGATCATCCGGGGCGTGAACATCTTTCCGCGCCAGATCGAAGAGCTCATCCTATCGGAGCCCGGCTTGTCGCCGCATTATCGCATCGACGTGAAGCATGAGAACGCCAGAGACGTTCTGATCGTCACCTGCGAGGCGGCAGCGAACCGCGGAACCGACATGCAGCTCGGATCCGGAGAGTCGCTGTCGCAACGCATGAAATCGCGCTACGGGCTTTCGGCCGTGATCAGCGTCGCGGAATCGGGTTCGCTGCCGCGCTCCGAAGGCAAGGCGAAACGCGTCTTCGACCACCGTGGAGACAAGTCATGAATTTGGTCGCGGACCGCGGCGGCGAAGGCTCTCGCCTGCTGGTAGCTTTGCACGGCCTGGGCGCCACGCGGCAGGTCTGGCAGAATTTTTTGGCCACCAACCGCTGGAAAGGAAGCTGGATCGCGCCCGACCTGCGCGGGCACGGGGCGTCGCCGCACGCGGAAGACTACAGCCTGGGCGTCCACGCCGTCGATGTGGCGCAGCTCGTGCGCACGGCCGGCGACTGGAGTGAGATTGTCGTCATAGGTCATTCGATGGGCGGCGCGGTCGGCCTGGCGCTGGCATCGGGATGGTTCGGCATCCGGCCGACGCGCGTCTTTGGGATCGGCATCAAAACGGCATGGAGTGATGACGAGCTCGCTGGGATGCGCAAAATCGCTGCCATGCCGGCGCGCAGATTTGAACACAAAGACGATGCTGTTGCGCGTTACCTGAAGATTTCCGGCCTCTCGGGTTTGGTCTCCCCCACGTCACCCGCGGCGCTCGCGGGGATCGCGCAAGGCAGGGAAGGTTGGCGGTTGGCCAACGATCCCGCAACCGCGTCCATCGGCGCGCCCCCGATGCGCGAACTGGTTGCAGCGGCGCGTTCGCCGATCTATCTGGCGCGCGGCGATACGGACACGATGGTGACCCTGTCCGAGCTCGCGGAATACGACCGGCAAGCGTGCAACCTCCCCGGCGGCCACAATGCGATGGTGGAAAATCCCGGCGCCGTGTGGGACTGGGTCGAAAGCAAATCCGCATGACACGTGACGAGGACATAGCGCGGAATTTCGATCTCAAAAACCTGTCCGCGGATTTCTATGAAGACCCGTTCATCACGTACCGTGCACTGCGGAACCATGCGCCGGTCAAGCGCCTGCCCGATGGCGGTGTCTTCCTGTCGCGCTTCGCCGACGTGTCGGCCGTCTATCGGGATGCGGCGACATTCAGTTCCGACAAGCGACAGGAATTTGCGCCAAAATTCGGTGCGCAATCGCGCCTCTATCGGCACCACACCACCAGTCTCGTCTTCAATGACGCGCCCTATCACACCCGTATCCGCCGTTCGATCCTGGGCGCGCTGATCCCGCGAGCCCTGGCGCGCCTGGAACCGAAACTGGAGCGGCTCGTGAACCGCTTGCTCGACGGCGCGGAAGAACACGGGCAGATGGACGCGGTTGCACAATTCGCGGGCGCCATCCCTGTCGAAGTGATCGGCGATCTGCTGGATGTGCCCGATGCAGACCGCGGACCCTTGCGTGACTGGTCGCTCGCCATCCTCGGCGCGCTGGAGCCCGTGTTGTCGCCGGACATGAAGGTTCGGGGTGAAGACGCCCTGGCGGGATTTCATGCTTATCTCTCGGGACTGATAGCTGCCCGCCGCGCCAAACCGGGCGATCCCGAGCATGATGTGCTGACGCGCTTGATCGGGAGCCAGGGGGAACCGCTCAGCGAGGGCGAACTGGCCGAAAACTGCGTCTTCCTGCTGAACGCGGGGCACGAGACCACCACAAACCTGATCGGCAATGCCATCGAGCTTTTGGCGCGGTTCCCGGACGCGCGCGCGAAGCTGACCGCGGAACCCGAACTGCTGCGCACGGCCATCGAGGAAGTATTGCGTTATGAAAGTTCCAACCAGTTGGGAAATCGGGTCACCACGCGCGCAACGAACATCGGGGGCGAGCACCTCGCGGCAGGCACGTTCGTGACTCTCGGCATCGGTGCTGCCAACCGCGATCCCGTCGCGTTCGAGAACGCCGAGGCGTTCGACATCACGCGCGATCCGAACCGCCATCTGGCGTTTGCCGCGGGCATTCATCAATGTGCCGGCATGAACCTGGCGCGGCTGGAGGCCCGCATCGCATTGACAGCTTTCTTGAGGCGCTGCCCTCGCTTTGCGCTTTCCGGAAAGCCGGTGCGCAACCATCGCGCGCGCTTTCGCGGTTTCAAGACTCTTCCCGTTCGATTGCACGCCCGCTCGTGAAAGACCCTGCTGATCGCCAAAGGCGACCAGGGCGTGCAATCGAGTAAATTTCAGGAGGTCCGCTTCGCGCCAAGAGCGACCGAGATCTTTCAGTGACGCAGTATGTCACAACGGGTCACAAGCAGCATATGTTGGAGATCTCGACAGTTCCGGAGTGCACGCACTAAATATGCGATTCTGTTTTCGATTCCGGGGCACTTTGCCCCAGGCGTGGCTCTGTCCCAGCCAGCAGCCGCTGCATGTTGGCGCGATGGCGCACAATCACGTAAATGCCGCCTGCAATTACCAGTAACCGATAGGGCAACGGTTGCTCCAGGCCGCAGATCAGGACGATCGCCGTCAGCGCGGCCAGCATCGAACTAAGGGAAACAATCCGAAAGATAAACAACACAACGCCAAAAACCGTCGCAGCACCCAAACCCACCGGCCAAGACATCGCCAGCAACACGCCCAGCCCCGTCGCAGCGGATTTGCCACCTGTAAAATTCAACCAGACCGAACGGCCATGCCCCAACAACACGGCAAGTCCGACCAGGCAAACAGCCCAAGGCACCCAGGTTTGCAGATCAAGCGCTTTCGGTGGCGTGACGGACGGCAACGTATAGAACCAAGGATAAAACCAGCGGGCAAAGACGATCGCCCCCGCACCTTTCAGCACATCTACCAGGAGCACCACCGAAGCAGGCCATTTCCCCAAGGTTCGCAATACGTTCGTTGCCCCAATGGATTTGGAGCCATACTCTCGGATATCAATGCCCTTGAGCAGTTTCCCTGCCAGATAGCCCGTGGGCATAGAACCGCAGAGATAAGCGATCGCCAATCCAGCCGCACTCGTTATCCAGAAAACCATGGAATTCATCTCGACGCTCTAATCTCAGCCCTTATATCTAGCGTGCCCGCTATCGGATCAGGCAATGTCGTCGGGTGGCGACGCGTTGCGATAAGCTTGCCGCCGATTGCGTTGCCTTCGTCCAGCTTGCGTCAATCAGGTTATGGTTGTGCGTTAGTGAATCCGCGCCCGCGCGAGCCGCACGGGAACGATCGGTACGTTTCCTAGATCCTCATACAGCGATGTCGAGCGGCCAGGTTTCCAGGGTTTTCACAAAGAGGCTGAGCCACGCATTGGTCTGGAAGGCGTCAATAACACGATGGTCGATGGTGAGAGTGACATAGGCCATCGGGCGGATTTCGATTTTGTCCGCACCGGGCGCTTCCCGCACCACAGTGCGCTTCTGCAATTTGCCAATGCCCAGGATCGCCGATTGCGGCTGGTTGATGATAATGGGCGACGCCAGCAACGAACCTGACACGCCGTGATTGGAGATGGAGAATGTGCCGCCGCGCACATCGTTCTGCGCGAGCTTCCCGGAGCGCGCCTTTTCGGTCAATGCCGTCAAGCGCTTTGCAATCTCCAGCAGCGACAACGCCTGCGCCCGATGGATGACGGGAACGATCAACCCCTTCTCCCCCAGCGCAGTGCCAATGCCGATATTGATGTCTTCGTAAATCTCGACACGGTCGTCATACCAGCGCCCATTGACGGCCGGCGCGGCCTTCATCGCGGCCACGCTGGCTGCAACGAAATAAGCGGTGAAAGTAAGGTTCGCGCCTTCGACGGCAAACCGCTCCTTGTGCGCGGTGCGGTGCGCTGCAATGGCCGTGAAATCGGCTTCGAACATGGCAGTAACATGCGGAGCGACGGTCAGCGAATGGGTCAGGTGCTCGGCGATGCGCCTGCGCATGGAGTCATGCGGCACGCGTGTGATGCCAGCAGACACGGTGGATGCGCCTTTCGCGCGACGATCCACTTCCACCAGGATGTCCTCGCGCGTGAGTTTGTCGCCGCCGACCGGAACATCGCGTGCCTGCAAACCGTGCTCTTCCAGCATGCGTCGTATGCCCGGCGGATGTCGCGAATCATCGCTGCCGGATTTGACGTGCGGTGTTTCGACTTTCGGTCGCGAAAGC
>Ga0302324_100017159_pt1 | contig 14372 bp, 11 predicted proteins | sample Palsa_T0_1_FD_201949 | JGI IMG/M metagenome (GOLD analysis project Ga0302324, IMG submission 201949) | Peat permafrost microbial communities from Stordalen Mire near Abisko, Sweden - Palsa_T0_1 | ecosystem: Environmental > Terrestrial > Soil > Palsa > Peat permafrost | place: Sweden: Abisko... | reverse complement strand
GATCCGCTCCCTGCTTGTCCAGGCCATAGGCCAGCGCTGCGGCCGTGGGCTCGTTGATGATGCGCTTGACCGTCAGCCCCGCGATGCGGCCGGCGTCCTTGGTCGCCTGGCGCTGCGAGTCGTTGAAATACGCGGGCACGGTAATGACCGCCTCGGTCACGGGTTCGCCGAGATAGTCCTCGGCGGTCTTCTTCATCTTCATGAGCACACGCGCGGAGATCTCCGGCGGAGCCATCTGCTTGCCGTGCACATCGACCCAGGCGTCGCCGTTGTCGGCCTTGACGATCTTATAGGGCACCATCTTGATGTCTTTCTGCACCACTTCGTCGTCGAACTTGCGGCCGATCAGGCGCTTGACCGCGAACAGGGTGTTGTGCGGATTGGTGACCGCCTGGCGCTTGGCCGACTGCCCGACCAGCACCTCGTCGTCCTTAGTGAACGCGACGATCGACGGCGTGGTGCGATCACCCTCGCTGTTCTCGATCACGCGCGGCTTACCGCCCTCCATGATCGCCACGCACGAGTTGGTCGTGCCCAGATCGATGCCGATTACCTTACTCATGGGAAAACTCCAAATAACTTCTGCGCTATGACCGTTCTAAGTTGGGCATAAGGGTTTTGGTTTCAAGTCGTTGCCGCCCTTCGCCCGCCCACCCGTTGTGCTCTGAACGCTAAACCTTTGGCTCTGCCGGCGCCGCGACGATGACCCGTGCCGGGCGTAACAATCGGCCATTGAGCTCATAGCCCGACTGCACCACCTGCAGCACCGAATTGGCCGCGGCATCGGCTGCCTCCTGCATCATCACGGCCTCGTGCACGCTCGGGTCGAAACGCTGTCCGCTGGCGTCGATCTGTTTGATCGAGAATTTCTCGAATGCCCGCTCGAGCAGCTTCAGCGTGGCCTGCTGGCCCGCGAGCACGCTCTGTGGATCCGATTGCGCGCCGCTGCGTACGCCCAGTTCCAGGCTGTCGCGCACCGGCAGCAGCTCGGTGGCGAAGCGCTCGAGCGCATAACGGTGCGCGCTTTCGATATCGCGCTGGCCGCGCTTGCGCACATTGTCAAACTCGGCCGCAGCCCGCAGATACTGCTCACGCTGCTGGCGCAGATTTTCCTCGGCCTGCGCCAGGGCTGCGCGCAGCGTAGCGACGTCGGCGCTGTCGCCGGCACCGTCGGCCCCCGCCTGGTCCTGCGATGCGGAACCCGCGGTGCTGTTTTCCATCGCTTGACTCATCGCTGATAACCCTGAACTATCAAATAGTTAAGAAATAAAGCTAAACACTTGCTTAGCAACCCCGATGCGCTGCTACGGCTTACATGGCGCTCAGCGGCGCAAATTCAAGGCCGAGGTCAAAATTTTAGCAGTCAAATCAACGATGGGAATGACCCGCTCGTAGGCCATACGGGTCGGACCGATCACGCCGATAACCCCTATAACGCCCTGATCCGAGCTGTAGGGCGCGGTCACGACGCTGTAGTCGTCAAGAATGCGGTAGCCGGACTCCTGGCCGATGAAGATCTGAATACCCTCGGCCTTCAGGCTCTGGTCGAGCAGATGCAGGATATCGCGCTTCTCGTTGAATGCTTCGAACAGCCGCTTGAGTTTTTCGACGCTGGCCAGCTCTCCCAATCCCATCAGATTGGTCTCCCCGGCGATCACGTACTCGATGTCCTCCGAGACGCTGCTCTGCTCGAACAGATGTTGCGCCATCGCGATCGCATCGAGCATGACCTGGTTCAGGTGCTCGTGTGTGTCTTTGAGCTGCTGTAACAGCTCGGTATGGATTTGCGGCAGCGTACGTCCGGCGCAGTGCTCATTGAGAAAATTCGCCGCCCGGCGCAGTTCCTCGGACGAGTAATGCCGTTCGAGCTGAATGATGCGGTTCTGCACCTCGCGGTCGTTGAGCACCAGCACCACCAGCACCCGGTTCTCCGACAGCCCGAGGAATTCGATCTGAGTCAGCGAGGCGGCCTGAGCCAACGGCAAGGTCACGACGCCGGCCAACTGGGTGATGTTCGACAGCAGCTGCGAGGCGGTTGCAACCAGAGATTTTGAGCTGTCGGCCGGCAGATCGAGCTGGCGGCGGATCTCCTCCAGACTCAGGGCGTCGGCCGGCATCTGCGCGCGCAGCAGCGAATCGACGAAGAAGCGATAGGCCTTGTCGGTGGGCACTCGGCCGGCAGAGGTGTGCGGCGAGGTCACGAACCCCAGGCTCTCCAGATCGGCCATGACGTTGCGCACCGTGGCCGAACTCAGCGACAGTCCCGAATCGCGCGACAGCGAGCGCGAGCCCACCGGCGCCCCATCGCGGATGTAGCTTTGCACCAGCACGCGCAGCAAGCGTTGAGCGCGTTCGTTCAGTTCGTCTTTATTATCTGCAGCCATGCTTAAACCGAGCTAACCAGTGCGCTGACCCCTCGTCAAGCACCGCCGGTGCGCAGATGCCATGGCACAATATGGCAAGTATGCGCGTGGCCGCACGGCTGCAGCCATGCTACAACAGCGCCCAGCATGACTACGGCGCACCGTCGCACAGCCCAAGGCCCATACGCCCTATGCATATGCCGATACGCACCTGCGTCCTAGTCGGCAAATTCCAGGATCCGCGGGTCGCCGAATGCGCCCAGGCGCTGGTGCCGGAGCTGCTGTCACGGCAGCTGGAAGTGCTGGCACCGCAGGATTCCGCGGCCGCGAGCGTGCCCGCCGGTGTGCGCGTGTTGCCGTTATCGGCGTTCATCGGCCGGGCCGATCTCATGATCGCCATCGGTGGGGATGGCACGCTGCTATACGCGGCGGGCCTGGTGGCCGAGCACGACATTCCACTGCTCGGCATCAATCGCGGGCGTCTGGGATTTCTGACCGACGTGCTGCCGCAGGACATGGTCAGCTGCATCAATGCGGTGCTGGCCGGCGAATGTGAGCCCGATCAGCGCCCGCTGCTGCGGGCGCGCCTGTGGTCCCCGGAGGGCAGCGAAGTGTCCCATTTCGCATTGAACGACGTGGTGTTCAACCGACTGGAAACCGGCCGGATGCTCGATTTTGAGACTCATATTGACGGTCGCTATGTCAATTCGCACGGTGGCGACGGTCTGGTCGTGGCCACCGCCACGGGCTCGACCGCCTATGCGCTGTCGTGCGGCGGTCCGATCGTCGAGCCACGGCTGGATGTGCTGGTGCTGGCGCCGATTTCCCCACATACCCTGTCGGACCGGCCCATCCTGGTGCCCGGGAATTCGCGCATCGATATTCAGCTCAATGGTCCGCACGACGTCAGCGCGCAGGTGACCTGCGATGCCAGTATGCTCGGGGAGCTTCGAGTCGGGGGACGCCTGGAAATCACGCCTGCGGGACGCGCCATCACGCTGCTGCATCCGCCCGGCTACGATTATTTTCGGCTGCTGCGCTCCAAGCTGCACTGGGGGCTCGGGGGCTGGGGCCACGAGCGCTAGCGCATGCTGCGTCATCTTCAAATCCGCGATTTCGCGATCATCGACAGCGTTGAAATCGAATTCAGCGGTGGCCTGACCGTGCTGACCGGCGAGACCGGTGCCGGCAAGTCCATCATCGTCGATGCGCTGGAACTGCTGGCCGGCGGCCGCGCCGGTGCCGACGTGATTCGCACCGGTGCCGAGCGCGCCGACATCACCGCGACCATCGATATCTCCAACACCGCCGGTGAGCTGCGCCACCTGCTCGATGAGCATTCGATCACCAATGATGGCGAGCTGCTGATACGGCGCGTAATCGGCAACGATGGCCGCAGCCGCGCGTGGCTGGGCGGACAGTCGGTGCCGCTGCAGGTGCTTGGCCGTGCGGCCGAGTTGCTGTTCGACATTCACGGCCAACACGAATTTCAGTCGCTGGTGCGCGCGAACACACAACGCACGCTGGTCGACAGCTACGGCCGGCTCGAAGCCCTGGTCGGCCAGGTGCGTAGCGCGCACAGCTTTTGGCTGACGCTGCTCAATCGCAGCCTCGAGATCGAGAGCGCCGCGGCTGAGCGCGGCTCGCGGCTGGATCTGCTGCGTCACCAACTGCAGGAGATCGACGCCCTGGGGCTGCGCCCTGGTGAGCTCGACGAGCTGCACGCCGAGCACTCGCGGCTCGCGAACCGTGGCCGGCTGCTCGAGGCCGTGCGCGCCGCGCTCGACTATCTGTACGAGTCCGAAGGTCCTACGGCGCAGGCGCTGCTGGCCAAATCCCTGACGGCCGTGCGCTCGGCCAGTGCGCTCGACGCGCAACTCGCGGCACTGGGGCCGCTGCTTGAAGAGGCCGAGTTGCGCGTCAAAGATGCCAGCCACAGCCTGCAGCAATATCTGGATGCGCTCGAGATGGATCCACAGCGCGCCGAGGCCATCGAGCGCCGGCTGGCAGCGGTCGAGGAGCTGGCACGCAAGCACCGCGTCGCCGGCGATGCGCTGCCCGAACGGCGCGCAACGCTGGGCGCCGAGCTGGCAAGCCTCGAGGGTGCGGCGGCCGATCGCGGCGCGCTGCGCACGCAGCTGGCCGCCGCGCTCGCGAGTTACCAGGATCTGGCGCGGCAGCTCTCGGCGCGCCGGGCGACCGCCGCGCGCCTTCTGGCCAAGGATATCTCCGCTCGCATGCAGGAACTGGGTATGGGCGGCGGCCGCTTTCTGATCGATGTCTCACCGCTGGAAACCGCCGAACCCGCCGCGCACGGCATCGACCGGGTTGAGTTTCGCGTCAGCACTAACGTCGGGCAGGCCCCGCGCGCGGTGGCAAAGGTCGCCTCCGGCGGCGAGCTCGCGCGCTTGTCGCTGGCGGTGCAGGTCTCGTGCGCGGCCGATGCGGCGCGCTGCATGGTGTTCGATGAAGTAGATGCCGGCATCGGCGGGGCGGTCGCGGAAATCATCGGACGTGAGCTGCGCGGGTTGGGCGCGGCCGGACAGGTGCTGTGCGTGACGCATCTGCCGCAGGTCGCCGCCCAGGGTCATCAGCACCTGAGCGTCACGAAACTCAGCGACGGCAGCAGCACGCGCATCCGCCTCACGGCACTGAGCGGCGAGCAGCGCGTGCAGGAGCTCGCGCGCATGCTCGGCGGCGTGGAGATCACTCAGCGCGCGCGCGCACACGCCCTGGAGATGTTGTCAGCCCAGGCTGCGCCGCCGGCCTCGCGCAGCCGCAAGGACCGCGGCTAGCTCGGCAAGCGATTGCGCGAGGGCTTGCGCGAGGGACAATCGGGGCGCTGGCAGCGGCCGTAGAGCACCAGCGAATGCTCTTCGATCTTGAAGCCCAGCCGCTGCGCAATCGAGTTCTGGCGGGTTTCGATCTCGGGGTCGACGAACTCCTCGACCACGCCACAGTCCATACAGACGATATGATCGTGGTGCATCCCGTGATTGATCTCGAATACCGCCATCCCGTCTTCAAAGTGATGACGGGACACCAGGCCCGCACCCTCAAATTGAGTGAGTACGCGGTACACGGTCGCGAGGCCGATGTCCTCGCTCGAGTCCAGCAGCTTCTTATAGATCTCCTCTGCCGACATATGTCGCGTGGGGCTATTCTCAAGGATCTCAAGGATCTTGAGCCTCGGCAATGTGACCTTGAGTCCCGCTTTGCGCAGGTCTTTACCTTCCACGATGCACCTCGATGCGGCCGCGCCTGGATCCGACCGCGCGCTAGACGATACGGTATGATTGTCGCATGAGAATGAGCCGTGACAGCCATGCAGCGCAAGCCCGCCGCACCACGGCGCGCGCCCTGGCATTGCTGGCCCTGGTGTGCGCCCTGAGCGCCTGCGTTTATCGCATGCCCATCCAGCAGGGCAATTACCTCGATCCTGTGGTCATCGCCCAGGTCAAGCCCGGCATGACGCACAGCCAGGTGCGCTATCTGCTCGGCACGCCCATGGTGCCGGGTGCCTTCGACAACGCGCGCTGGGACTACGATTACTATCTGAAGACCCGGCGGCTGCGTGGGCCTGGGCGCGGGCACGTTGCCATCTTTTTCAGCAACAATCTGGTCGCGCGGGTCGATAGCGACGTCAAGAGCGCGCCGTTTGCCCCGATCAGCTCGCGCGGAGCCACCGCGCCTGAACCGCGTTCAGGCGGCGGGCATTGATTTAGCGCCGCGTGCGGGCGGAGGCTTTGGCCGCGCGCGCGCGCCGGCTGCTGCGTGGATCGAGCTGCAGTGTGCGATACAGCTCGATGCGGTCACCGTCCGAAGGCACATGCTGTCGCGCATACTCCCGTCCGTAGATGCCCGTGGCCGCCGAGTCCCAGTCGGCCGCCTCACCGAGTACCAGCCGGGCCGCCTCGAGCGCCTCGGCAATAGTCGCCTCGGCGGGCAGCTCCAGCAGGCATTCGCGTATCCCCTGGCGCGTGTCGCAGACAATTCGGCACCATTTGCTCATGCCTGCGCGCAGCTCAAGCCGGCAGGCTTTGCGCGCGTGCGACGAACGCGCGCACCAGCTCGGACTGGGTTTGCTCAAACAGCGGCTCAAACAAGGCTGACTTGAAGGCGTTCAGGAACTGAAAGCGCAACCTGAATTCGACGCGGCAGCCGTTGCTCGCCACCGGCGAGAACTCCCACGATCCTTCGAACACCTTGAACGGCCCCTCGACCAGCTGCATGTGAACGCTGCGCTGCGGATCGAGCCGGTTGCGCGTCGTTAACTGCGTGCGCAATGGCCCGCGGCGCACCGCCAGACGCGCCACCACTTCCAGCTCGCTGCGCGCGAGCACCTCGGCCGAGGTGCATCCCGGAACGAATTCCGGGTAACGCTCGATGTCGTCGACCAGCCGGTACATGACGCCCGGTGAGCGCGCCACCAGCGAAGTGCGGATCATTTCTCGCATCGGGCAAGTGTGGCCGAGCACCGCCCTCGGCTCAAGCCGAACCGTGCCGGCTTCCGTACAATGGTGGCATGCCCAAGTCCGAAAACACCGAGCGCCTGATCGCCGAAAACCGGCGTGCGCGTTATGACTACTTCATCGAGGAGCGCTTCGAAGCCGGCCTGGTGCTCGAGGGCTGGGAGGTCAAGTCCATGCGCGCCGGCCGCGCGCAGCTGACCGAAGCCTACGTCTACGTGCGCAATGCCGAAGTATTCCTGATCGGGGCGCATCTGGCGCCGCTGCGAACCGCCTCGACCCACAAAATTGCCGACCCGGTGCGAACGCGAAAATTGCTGCTGCACCAAAGGGAAATCGACAAGTTGATCGGCGCCACCGAGCGTCGCGGCTACACCATCGTGCCGCTGGAACTGTATTGGGTACAGGGCCGCGCGAAACTGCAGATCGGGCTCGCCAAGGGCAAGAAACAGCATGACAAGCGCGCCACCGAGAAGGCGCGCGACTGGCAGCGCGATAAGGCACGCGTGCTACGCGGCGGCTAGGCAAACCCGGATTCGCGCTCGCGGGGCATTCGAGTTACCATGCCTGCGACTGCCTGAAGGGGGCGACCGGTTTCGACGTGGGTTACGAACCTTCAGGGGCGTGCCGAGGCGCAGTGGCCCTCGTTAATAACTGCTGCAAAACTTAGTTGCCAACGACGACAACTACGCTCTAGCTGCCTAAGGGCAGCTGACCTCTGACCAGTTCGTGCCTATGCGACTGAACCAGGGGACGCGCTCATAGGATCGCGCTGCCGTGTGCTACGGGTTGCAGCGTTAAGAGTTACTGTCAGCTGGTCTGACGTCTTCCCTGCCCTTCGGGTAGCGTTGGATGAGAAACAAAGAATGGGCTACGCGCGTAGATCCTGAAGTCTAGGACTTGCGGACGCGGGTTCAATTCCCGCCGCCTCCACCACCTGCGGGTCTCGGCATACCGGCCGAGACCCACCCGCACCGATGCCGATCAGAGTTCCTGATTCGCTATTGGCCGAGCCTGGCGTATTCCCCGCGCGCGCGCACCAGCACCGGATTGTCCGGGTCGGAGTCCTTCCAAAAAGCGAACAATTGCTCATATGCAGCGCGGCTTTCCTGCACATTGCCCTGCATGCTGCGCGCGCGCGCCAATCCCAGATAGGCGAACGGATACCGCGGCGAGGTTGCATCGACGCCGCGATTGGCCAGAACATCCCGGTATTCGGCTGCGGCCTGTTCGGGCTGCTTGAGCGCAAGATACGCCTGCCCGAGCATTGAAGGGACATCGAAGGTCGCCATCTTCGTAGGTATCGCCGGCTGTAAGCTGACGATCGCATCGCGCGGGCGCCGTTGGCCCAGGGCAATCGCGGCCTGCGTTCTTGGCCGGATAAGGTTGCTGACCAGCGTGCTGTCTGGATATTGCTGGCCGATTTCGCGATCGAGCGACGCGGCGCGTTCGAACTCACCGGCCTCAGCCAGTGCGTAAGGCGCCTCCTCGTTCTGCTCGAGACCGATTGCCCTCGCGGCGACCTGCTGTGCTTCCCGCCTCAGCCCGAACATCGCCAGCATCTGGATATAGTCGGTGTAGAAGTTGGAGAGCGTCGCGCGACCGTCCTCGCCGCCGCTGGTTTCCGCCAGTGCAATAGCCCGCTCGAACAGTGCTCGCGCCTGCTTGAGCCTGCCGCCCGTGGCCGCGGCCAACGCCTCGTAGTCCAGCATCCAGCTTTCACTCTGCTTTCCGCTCTCCTTAGCCACTTCATCGGCCATCATCCCGACATCACCGAGTGCGAACGCGACCTCATACAGCAGGCAATGCATGTCCCAGGCATCGAGTCCCTTGGCTGTGGCCTGCTCGCCTATCGCGATCGCATCCACGAAGCGATTCAGACGCTTGTAGGCACGCGCGAGACTGACGTACGCGCGACTATCGTCGGGATTCAGAGCTAGCCCCTGTTTGGCCGCATCCACCGCGTCGTTGTAGCGGGCTTGGCGCGTATACAGACCGGCCAGAGCAGCCCACGGCCGGGCGTCGCTCGGATACAGCTGCGTCAATGTTCGGTAACTGTCCACCGATGCCGAGAGGTTGCCGACCAATTTGAAATATTCCGCGCTGATCCAGAGCTGTTCTCTCTCGCTGGCCCGATCCTTGAGGGCGAATGCCTTCTGGTAATAGCCTCTGGCGAGCCCGATTTCGCGCAAGCCTGCGTACGCGCCGGCGAGCTGCGCATACGCGAGCGCAAACGAAGGGTCGAGTTCGACCGCACGCTTGAACAGCACGGCCGCGGAATGATTATCGCCCTTCAGTCGCGCTTGCTCGCCGACGGAGAACGCCTGCAATGCATCGAACGAGCCGGTAGTCGCTTGCTCGATCGGCACACCATACTTGCGAATCGACGCCAACGATTCGCCCAAGGTGGTTCGCATACCCATGGCCAGGCTGTCCAGGGCGTGCGGTACCTCCTCCTTGCGGCTCGCTTCGGCTTTGCTCTGCAGGATGCGCTCGCCCGAGCTGCAGTCACTGGCTTCCAGTGTCACGACGTAGCGACTGCCGAAGGCGGCGATCGCGCCGCTCAACACGGCTTTGCCCTGATTGCGCAGGCAAATCTCCCGCGCGAGCTCCGCGGACAACTTGGTATCCGCGGGCCGTTCCATCAGCCGTAGCGTGTTCTGCAGCTGCTTCTGTGAAATCAGGCTCAGAAACGGCGATTGCGACAGACCGATCTCGAGGACATTTCCAGGCACCGCGTTAAAGGCCGGATCATCGGTCAGATTGACCATGCCGCTGAGCAGAATCCTGCTGCGTTCCATGGCCGGCACCACACCCCTTGGCCGATGCGCTAGGGCGTACAGAAGTGCGCCGATGAGTAGCGCCAGCGCTGCAGCCAACAGCGCGCTGCGAATCGCCCACTTCGAGCGCACTGGCACGAGCACAGCTGCCGGCGCCGCGAGCGCCGCTGCCGCGCCGGGGCCTGCGACATTCGTGCTTCGATTCACCCTGCGCACGGGGGCCGTGAACCGGTAGCCGCGCCCGGGCGCGGTCACAATGCAGCGCTCGTCGCCGCCATCGTTTAAAACCTTGCGCAGCGTGAACACGTTCTGGCTCAGATTGCTTTCCTCGACCACGCGGCCCGGCCAGATTGCCGCCAACAGTTCATCCTTGGTGAGCAGCCGATCCGGGTTCTCGACCATATAGAGCAGCGTGTCGAACACCTTGGGCTGCACAGGCATCGGCAGGCTTCCACGCAGCAGCAAGCGCCTGAGCGGGTCCACGGTGAATGGGCCGAACTCATAGACACCGGCAGTCTCGGAGGCCAATCCCACGATCTTGAGATTCCTTGAGAGACCTTGAACGCGCCGGATACATCGTCCGGCGCGCGGGCAATGGATTGAGATCGCTGAAACTGTAGCGGTGTGCTGCAGTCGCGGCAAGGAAGCAACCAGAAATCGCAAGCACGCGGCGGCGGCTGAGACGCCGGCACTTGCAAGCAGCCCGTCGAAATATGTCACCAGCGCGCGGGTTGCGACGAGGACCCCACCAATCATGTAGTTACGACCCGACTACGAGCACCGGCTGGCGATCGTCAATCCTCTGCCTGAGGCAATCTGACCTTCATGAGCCAGAACTCATTGATGCTCACTGTGAACGGCTTCGCAGGGCTGCGCGACAGCCACCGGATACAGCGCCATCAGCTTGCGCGTTACCCCGTTGGTCCAGCCAAAACCGTCCTGCAGCGCGTATTCACCGCCGCCGCCACTGCGGCCGGTTGTGACCACGTCGTATTTCTCGACCAATTTGCCGCTCTGGCGATAGACGGTATCGACGTTGATGATCCAACGGCAGGCGATAGTCTGCGCCAGCGAGGTCTGCCCGTACTGCCTAAGTCCCGCGATCGCGATCCACTGGATCGGCGCCCAGCCATTGGGTGCATCCCATTGCTGGCCGGTGTTCACAGGAGTCGTGACGATGCCGCCGGCCTTGAGCAAGTCGCGGATCACGGTTTTGGCCACCGCGGCCGCCTGCGACTGCGAGGCCAGTGCGAGGAACAGTGGATAGAGCGTCGCGGCCGACACCCGCGCAATCGGGGTTCGCTGCGTCCAGCGATAATCGAAATAGCAGCCGCCCGGTGCATTCCACAGATAGCGGTCGATGGCCGCATGGCGCGCGGCCGCACGGCGCGCAAACTCACTGGCGCAGACCGTGTCTGCGCGCTGCTGGCAGCCCATGCGAATCGCACTTTCAAGTCCGAACAGCAGGCTGTTGAGATCGATGGGAACGATCTCGGTGGTGTCGATGGAGGCGCGGCTATGGCCATCCGCGAACCAGCGCGAACTGAAGTCCCAGCCGCTTTCCGCGGCAGCGCGAATATCGCGGAACACCTGCTGTACCGGGCGCCCGCTGGCCTGCGCAAGCTCGGTGTCTTCGCGATAGGACTCATCGCGCGCCGTATCGCGATCGTCCCAGTAGCGATTGAGGATCGAGCCATCGGGCATGGCGACCACACGCCGGTAAGCGCCGCCGCGCCTGAGCCTGTCGGCCCCAGCCATCCAAAAGGCGTACTCGCGCCTGAGTTGCGGCAGGTACCGCGCGAAGGCGCTGCCGGCATCCTCTTTCGACAGTAAGCCGACCATCTCGAAGAAGAACGGCGGTTGCGAGCGGCTCAGGTAGTAGCTGCGGGCGCCGTTGGGAACATGGCCGTAGGTATCGATGAGGTAGGCGAAGTCGCGCACCATGTCGCTGACCAGATCATGGCGTCCGCTCTGCTCCAGACCCAGCATCGTGAAGTACGAATCCCAATAGTAGATCTCGCGAAAACGGCCGCCCGGGACCACGTAGGGCTGCGGCAGCGGCAGCAGCGATGCGTAGCGCGGCGCGCTGCTGCCGCTGCTGCGGGTCAATGGGTCCCAGAGCCGATCAATGTGCTCCAGCATGGAGACTTGCCCCGGTGGCGAAGGCGCAGAGGCGGCCGGCACCGGCAGCGAGAAGTGCGCGTCGGTAAAGGACTTGAGCGCCTGCGGCGAATCGGGATGGGCCGCGTGGAATTGCGCCAGGATATCAGCCGGTGCGGCATCCGCAGTCGCGTCGGCAAATTCCTTACCATCGGGGTAGATAGCGGCCATTTGAACCGCGACAAACAAATCCTTGAACAGCACCTGCGGCGGATCCGGATACACGGCCTCAGCGCCGGATCGCGCCTGCGTCGGCGCGATCGGCAGAACTGTCAGCAGTAGCGCCGGTAGCCAGCCGCCCAGCCGAACCCCGAGCAGCGCTTTGGGTTGGCCGCGCAGGCAGGCGTTGCACTCACCCGGCCTGTTGCACGCGGCTCTGGCAGCAGAGTGCCGTGTCATGTACACCGCGCAAGCATGCAACCCGCGCACTGCCCGGCGCAAGCGGGTGTGCGACCCCGGAGCCGATCACACACCCGACTGCGCACTAGAACTTGTATTTGAGGCCCAGATTGACTTCGCGCCCGAAAATCGGGCGCCCCAGGGCAAAGCCACCGGCAGCACCGCTGGTGCCGCTGGCCGCACGCGCGTCCTGCTCGGTGATGCCGAGTTCGTTGGTGAGGTTGGTGCCCTGCAGCCGCAATTCGAAATGCGGCCCCAGGTCAGCCACAATGCCGCCGTCGAGCGTGTTATAGGAGGGCAACACCTGCGCGTTACCTGGATCGGAATAGCGCAGGCCGATGTAGCTGTAGGTAGCGAAGAAGCGCACGTCGCCCCAGGGAATCGGAACATCGTATTCAGGCGTCAAGAGCATCTGAAACCGCGGTTGGCGCTGCAGAATGTTGCCGTCGGCACCAGCGCCGCCAGCGGCGACGATATCGGTATAGGTGGAATCCTGCCAATTGCCCGTGATACCCAGAGTCAAGTGTTGGACAGGTTGCCAGCGGCCGACGAAGTCGATGCCGGTACTGTCGACGCCATAGCTGAACACCAGATTCTCGAGTGTGCCATCGGGCAGCGTCACGAACTGCTGAAAGGGAACGCCGGAGAAGGTGCGATGGAACACATCGAGATCGGCATAGATCGTGTCGGTCTGCACCTTGTAACCGACCTCGTAGTTCTGGATGCTCTCGGTCTGCGGCGTACCATTGCGCAGGTCGTCGAAGCTCGGAAAGTGTACGCCCTGATCCGCGCGCGCGTAGACGCTCATCTGCTGGCTGAGCTCATAGGTCCCGCCCACGGTCCACGAACCCTTGATCTTTTCGTACTCATCGCATTGAGCCCCTTTGCCCTGCTGCAGGGTGGTTTCGCAGTTGGCGACGTTCCAGGTGCCGTTGGGCACGCTGACACCCTGGTTCCAAAGGCTCAGTGGATTGGCGCTCAGATTGGTCGCCGTCGTGTTCTCGATAGTACCGTTGACCTTTTGCTCCTCGATTCGGTAGCCGGCATCCACCAGCCACGGTCCGATGCGCCATTGGTCTGAGACGAACAAAGCTGCATTGATGCCCTGAAATCGATCCACCAGACAGAACGTGCAGGCGCTGGCCAAGCCGTTATTGGTGACGATGGCGCCGTTGTTCAGCGTCAGATTGATCAATTGCGCATTCGGTGTCGCGGTCATGAGTTCGTTGTTCCCCAGATACCAGGTGTCATTCGAGGTGTAGACCGCCACGTAACTGCCCACGGTCAGTTTATTTCCGGGCACCAGATCGAAGGTGAAGCGCAGATCGTCGGTGAAGGACTGGATCTTCTTGTCCACGACCCAGAATCCGTTTTCCATGACATAGGTGTTTGGATTGACCACTGTACCGTTGCCGGCGAAGGTGGCGGTGCCGCCGGTGGCAGGTCCTGCGGCGGCAACCAGCGGCGCGTTGCCATTGGCCGACGTGACGGCGCTGGCGATGAAGCTGGCCATGGTCACCGGCGGGTTGCCGCCGTTGAAAATGGCATTGGTCGGGATGTCGCCGGAAGAGTATTGCAGCTTGTTGCTGAGCTTTACGGCGTCGAAGATCTGCAGATCCAGATCGCTGCCGAAGGTACGCAGGTTGGTGCCGCGGCCGTCGGCCAGATTCGCCGTCAGCGGCGCGCAGCCCGGGCACTCCTGCACCGACAGGCCCTGCAGCGCGCTGCCCGCGTAGTATCCGGTCAGCGCATTGAAGCCAGGAAAGGAGCCATAGGTTGTCCCGGTGCCGGTGCCGCGCGCGGTCAGCGGTATATCGGTGATGAACAGGTCCTTGTCATTGAGCGCGCGCGCGTAGAACATGATCTTACCGTTGTCGAGCGTGTGCGACAGGGTGGCGGTCAGCTGACCGCCGTCGATCGCGGGGAACTGCGAGCGCCGGATCCCCTCGGATTCCTCGTAGTAGCCGCCGATGCTGAAGTACCAGTCCTGCACCAGCGGCCCACCGTAGAAGGCATCGAGCCGGTACATGCCCTCCGAGCCCACGGTTATGCCGAGATCTCCGTGCGCAGTGTCGGTGCCCTGGCGCAGGATGAAGTTGGCGGTCGCGCCGAGCTGACCATCAGAGAACACCACCGCAGGCCCGCCGATCACGAACTCGCTGCGCTCGACCGTGTCGTCGAGCCGGAACAGCGATGAATCA
>Ga0302324_100017155_pt1 | contig 14374 bp, 25 predicted proteins | sample Palsa_T0_1_FD_201949 | JGI IMG/M metagenome (GOLD analysis project Ga0302324, IMG submission 201949) | Peat permafrost microbial communities from Stordalen Mire near Abisko, Sweden - Palsa_T0_1 | ecosystem: Environmental > Terrestrial > Soil > Palsa > Peat permafrost | place: Sweden: Abisko... | reverse complement strand
TTGGGGACAACCGCGTCGGTGAGGAAGAACAGGGGAAAGAAGATGACAAAGCAGGCGTTGACCGCCGCCGGGCTGCCCAATTTGAGCGCCACCGCGTAGGGAAACCCGGTAAAGACAAGCCCCCACAGTGCACACAGGGCGACGAAGACACAGAGTCCCGGCAGCCCGGTCTGGAACCGAACGCCCACCGCGAACCCCATGGTCAACACGGGGACGCACAGGGCGACCAGTACGACCACATCGGCCACCATCAGTCCCAGCAGGAGGGCCGATCGCCGGATCGGCGTCAGACACAGACGGTCGAAGTACCCCCCTTGGATGTCGGTAACCAGTGTCGGCGCTCTCGACATCCCCGTGACGGCAAAGGCAATAGCCATGGGAATGAGGAATGCCTTGTAGTTGAATCCGGCTGAGCGTTGCGTCAGATTCTCAAGGGCACCCAAGTTCACCGCATAGAAGAAGGCGGGCACGAAGACGGCGGGGATCACCGACGCCGGCTCACGCGGAATCTGACGCAAGGCCCGCCCGGCCACCGCACCCACATCGTGCAAGAACCCGGGCTGGCCGGCCGAGACGTCGCTGGTCCGCGTCATCGGCTCGCTCCCATTTCCATGTGTGAGCCCGTCAGCTCCCTGAATACATCGTCGAGGGTAGGGGTCCGCACAGTGAGACTCCGCACATTGAGCATGGTGTCGTGCAATGCCAGGGTGACGGGGACGAGTCCGGCCGCCCCATCGGCCGTGCTCACGGTGATACGTCCCCGCTCGGCCGACACCGAGTCGACGCCCGGCAGAATCTCCAGGCTGCGGACAACCGATGCATCGCTGCCTTCCACCTCGGCCACAATGAGGTCTTGACCGACCGAGCGCTTCAACGCTTGGGGGGAACCTTCGGCCACCAATCGGCCTCGAGCCAGTATCCCGACGCGATCGGCGAGGACGTCGGCCTCGTCGAGGTACTGGGTGGTGAGAAAAATCGTCATCTTGAGGTCGGAGTTGAGGCGACGGATTTCACTCCACACTGCGGACCGGCTCGCCGGGTCGAGGCCGGTGGTCGGTTCGTCCAGGAAGAGGACATCAGGGCTGTGGACCAATGCCGCCGCCAGGTCGAGCCGCCGCTTCATGCCGCCCGAGTACGTGCCGATCCTGCGGTCGATCCCTTCCCCGATGTCCACCAGGTCGAGCACACGCGCCAGGCGGTCCCGGATCTGGTGTCGGTCCATGCCATAGAGCCGACCTTGCAGGGCCAGCAACTCACGACCGGTTTGGCCGTCGTCCAACGCGGCCTCCTGGAGGGCTACGCCGATGTGGGCCCTGACCGCCTTCGGATGGCGAACCACGTCGTAGCCGGCGACCTTGGCGGTGCCTCCGTGTGGCCGCAGCAGCGTGCACAGCATGCGGACCACGCTCGACTTGCCGGCGCCGTTGGGTCCGAGGAATCCGTAGATCTCGCCCTTTTGGACGCACAGATCGATGCCATCCACCGCCACCACGGCGCCGAAGTGCCGTTGCAATCCGCAAACCTCAATAGCCGGCTCGCCCTCACCCGTGTCGGTGCCCGTGAGTTCGTCCAGCTCGCTGAAATACTTAAACGCATCGTACATACTTATGAGTATGAACTATACTGATCAGTAGCGCAACCCTATGACCTTCGAGCCTCTCACCGCCGACCGGCGCCGCCAGCAGACCCGCGACTACCTGCTCCAAGCGGCGGCCCAGGTCTTTGCCGCCCGGGGATTCCATGCCGCCACCTTGGACGAGGTGGCGGCAGCGGCTGGCTTCACCAAGGGAGCCGTCTACTCGAACTTCAAGAACAAAGAGGACCTCTTCCTGGCCCTCCTCGAGACGATCTACTCCCAAGAGATGTCCGAACTCAGGGAGATGCTCGGGAGTTCGGACGTTCCCTCCGAGGAGCGCCTGGGTGATTTCGTGGGGATGATCCGCAATGAGATGGAGCGGATCCCTGAAAACTGGGGCACCCTCTACCTGGAATTCTGCCTCTATGCACTCCGCAATCCGGCGGCCCGCGCCCGCTTGAACGAGCTCGAGCAGGCTGATGCCCTCGCGGTCGCCGATCTGATTGAAGGCGAAAGGCAGGGATTGGGCATTGACCCATTGGTGCGCCCTGAGAACACCGCCCGCATCATCAATGCCCTTTTCCGGGGCATCGGGCTGATGCGGACACTCGATCCTGACGCGGACAACGAGGAGCTTCTCAAAGACGCCATGTCGTTCGTGGCGCGAGGATTGGGCGTGGAGCCCTGACCCAGGGGGCCAAGGAGGGAATGAGACCTATGCCCACCACCATGACTCGCAGCGAACGTGAAGAGTTCCTCGCCGGGGTGCACGTCGGAATTCTCAGCGTCAACCAGCCACCCCACGGTCCGCTGACCGTCCCGGTCTGGTACTCCTCTGTGCCGGGCGGCCCTGTTTCGGTGATGTCCCCCGCGCAGAGCCAGAAAGCGCTCTGCATCAACGAGTCCGGGCGCTTCAGCCTTTGCGTCCAGTCCGAGGCGCCGCCATACAAGCACGTCAGCGTGGAGGGCCCCCCGGCCGCCACCGTGGCCCAGTCCGAAGGCGAGGTCACCTACCGCATGATGCCCGAGGTGTGGCGCACCGCCGGCATTCTCAAGGCGATGACATAGGTCCCGAGACGATCAGTCGGTGAAGCGCATCCCGTGGAGGGCTCTCTGCTCGTCGGGTTGGCCGAGCGGTCCGCTGTGGGCACGCAGTCTCTTGCCTACGCTCAGTAGCTCATGGCGGACGAACTGGGGCCGTGGGAGCCACTCGAGCTCGGTGAAGTTGTACGGCTCTTCATGGGATGGCCGGCCCGTTGGTGGATCAGCGGTGGAGTGGCGTTGGAGCTTCACACGGGACGCTCGTGGCGGTCTCACGATGACAGTGACGTGAGCATTCTGCGGGATGACGCCATTGCGCTGCTTGAGCTGTTGACCGTTTGGGACGTCCATGTCGCGGCAGCCGGTGTCCTCACTCCATGGGACGGGTTGCCACTCAGCGTCGAAGGCGATCAGAACAACGTGTGGTGCCGGAAGGCGCCGGACCAGCCATGGCGCCTCGACGTCACCATCAGCGATGGCGATCAGGAGTGTTGGATCTACCGACGCAATCCAGCTCTCCGGGTGCCCTGGGCACAAGCCGTGATGATGAGCAAGGAGGGGATCCCCTACCTCGCTCCGGAACTACAACTCATCTTCAAGAGCAAGAACCACCGGTCGAAGGATGATCGAGACGCCGCCGAGGTGATCCCGGCACTCAACGCGGAGCGGCAATCCCGACTTCGAGAACTGCTTCCCCCTGACCACCCGTGGCAGGCACTGATTGCCCCGTGAACGATCGCCATTGGCGCCATTCTCGGCCCGGTGGTCGGCCTGGCCGCCGGCAGCGCTCGGGACTCGATGGACTCGTATCCTTACCATCGCTCGTCAAGTGGTGGTGCTACCCGGAGGTATGCGATGGGACACAGGGCAACTATGGAACTCGTGCTCGACTGCGCAGAGCCAGCGAATCTCGCGGCGTTCTGGCGCCAGGCGCTCGACTATCGCGACTACTACACGGATGCGAACTTGGCTGTACTCGTTCCCAAGGCTGGGATCTCGTCACCACTTCTCCTGCAGGGCGTACCCGAACCCAAACGCGGCAAGAACCGCATGCACCTCGACATTGTGGTTGACGACGTCGAAGCCGAGGTCAACCGGCTGCAGGCACTGGGCGCCCATCGCATTGACGAGGGTGTTCAGAATTTCGGGGGAACCCGGTGGGTCAGGATGTCGGACCCTGAGCAGAACGAGTTCTGCGTCTCCACCGGCATCGAATGGTGATGGCCTGCTGCAGTGCTCAGCGAAGAGAACTCCCAAAACGAATCACGTTTCCGTCGGGATCAGTGACCATTCCCTCTCGCTTGCCATAGTCCTCATCTCGGGGGCCGATCACTTCGATGCCCGCCTCTCTCCATTCCTCAGCCACCCGATCGGCATCGTGACAGTGAAAGTACAGGGCACCATTTCCCGGGCATTCGTCTCCTTCAGCCAAGGCCAGGTGGATGGTGAGATCGCGATCCCGATGAGCGAAGGCATAGGTGTCATTGTGGAACGACACCTCAAATCCTGCCTGCTCGAACCAGACGATGGTGCGGGCTATATCGGCGACTTTGAAGATTGGCTCGAACCCGGTGACCAACCACTTGCCTGTCATGAGCTGCACCTGGCCGTCTCGCTGCCCGTTAAGCCCGGCGAGACAATTGTGGCAAATCGGCAGGTCGGGATGCGTCCGCAGTCTGACCCACCAATCGACCGACGTAGAGCAACACGTGCAGATTTCAGCCATGGGCCACAATGGTAAATGTCCGCCTCAAGGTGGGTACTTCAGCCAGGAGTTCGGAGTCATTCTGGTTTTCAGCTGGTGTAGTCGACCGGGTCTGCGCCCTCAATGGCGAAGGCCAGGCCGCGCAGTCCGGTGTGCTCGGTCAGCGGCCAGATGCTGTGCACCGTGTCGGGTGGGATGCGGAGCAGGTCACCCTGGCCGACCCCGCGTTCCTCGTCGGCGATCTTCATGAACCCTTGGTCCTCGGTGAAGCATCTATTCACCGCTGAGGGTGGTCCTGGAATGGCGCATTCGGATACGTCATGACAGGCCAGCAAGCTTGTAGAGGACGAGAGAGCCTGCGACAGCGACATTGAGTGAGGCACCCACTCCCAGCATTGGGATCTCAATGACTTGATCAAGGAATGGCCAGACTTCCGGGGGCAGCCCAGAGTGTTCGTGACCAAGAAGAATGATGCTTCGGCTCCTGGCTTGTCGGACCTCGGCCAAGGAGATCGAATCCTCGTCCAGCTCGACGCCGATGATCTGAGAACCCAGGCGCTGCTGCCGCTCAATCCAATTGAGTTTGGAGTCAACCCAATGCAGACAGGGTCGAGACGTCAGAGTGTCGCCAATCTTGAGGGCTCGGTGGTAGTGATCCGTTTCCGGTACGGCCATGCAGGCTCCGACGGCATCACAACTTCGAAGCAGAGTCCCGAGGTTCGCCTCAAATGCAACCCATAGCGGCGCAACAATCAAGTGATTCGTACAAGGGATTGGGGCTCGTCGTCGCTCGGTGTGATGTTCCGAACGGCGGTTCTTCCGGCTCACAGAGTCCGAATGCGGTCCTTGCGGGAATCGAACTGACGTTTCATGAGCATTGGACTTCTCGGCGTCCATGGGCCTTCGTTGTCGGAGCAATCAAGGTAGCGGCGGCCTCGCCCAACTTGCAATGGCGTACTCGACCCCTCCGGGAGAGACCCCTGGCCGGCTGATTGGGGACAGTCACGCGTGAGAGGGATCGAATCGATCCTGGGTCATCACGGAAAGGATTCGGAAAGCAGGGGTCGTCCATATCAAGAAGCTCCCGCAGATTGTGCTCCCAATGAAGCCGGTTACACGGCACGGAACCAAAGCAGAACGGTGCAGCGATCGCGGTGAAGTCGCCATTGCTGACCGTTAAAAGCTGGTTCCGGTTGGTCGTCGCAGGGTAGGCGATCCTCAGACCGATCCCATGTTCGGCAGCTCCTTCGGAGTATTCGATCCGCGTGGCGTCGTCGAGCCCATCCCAATCATCGGGATAGAGGATGACATGCGTAACAGCCATGGGAAGAGCATCGCTGATCCGAGTCGGCCATGCAGCAAATGCCTCGCATCCGGTCTGGGGCACCTCCTGATTGCCTCCAGGGACTCGATGGACAATCTCGGAATTGTACCGTACAATGTACGGCATGCCAGAGAAGACCGAGCGCATAGAAGCCCGCATCGCGCCTGAGCGGGCTGAGCGAATCCGCTTCGCGAGTTCTCTCACGCATACGTCCGTTTCTGCGTTCGTGGTCGATGCCGCGAGTGAGAAGGCTGAACGGGTAATCGCTGAAACGAGCTATACCATCGTTCCAGACGGGTACTTCGATGCCCTCCTCCGTGCCCTTGATAAGCCGGCGAAGCCAATCGAGGCACTCCAGCGTGCAGCTGCAAAGGTGGCTACAGAGCCAGCCTTCCGCCAAAAGAGCTGAGCCACCATGTGGGCCTCCAAGCGAATCAGCGGCGCCCACCGTGTCGAGGCATTCCGCTGTGGCAATGACGCCCTAGATAAGTGGCTGAGCGAGTCAGCCATTGATGCCGACCGAGCTGATACCGCACGCACGTGGGTGTGGAGTGATGACGGCAATGTTCTCGCGTATTTCGCGTTGTGTCCCCATGAGGTCCGACGAGATTCGCTTCCGAAACGCTGGGACAGGGGTCGCCCAGCTGCCATCCCGGCCATCCTTCTCGCCAAGTTGGCCCTCAGTCGAGAACTTCAGGGGCACGGCTACGGAGCTCAGCTCCTTGTGGATGCCCTCAGTCGAGCCATCCGTGCAATCGAGGAAGTGGGGGGTCGGCTCATTGTGGTCGACGCAATTGATGACGCAGCGCAGAGATTCTATGAGCACTTCGGATTTGAGACCGTTCCGGGCCTAGCACCTCGCCTGATCATGCGTTCTACAGTCGCACGGGAAAGTCTCATGCCACCATCGAGCTGAGACTCTGCTCGAGAGACTTCGACATCATGCGGTACGGCCGTGCCCCAACCCGGCGGTCGGGGGCATATGGATCACATGTATAACCGGCGGATCGGGTCACTTTCTTTCCAAGGCTTGGCGAACGGGGGCATATTCGAGCATTGGATCGAGAAAGGTTTGCTCCCACTGATCCAAGTGGCCTGAGATTGCCAATCGGAAATAGATGGTTCTACGGACATGATTGCTGGTATTTCCGCCCTTGTTGTGACCCGTCAGGTAGTGGGAGAGCAAGAGGTCACCGCGGCTGCCAAACACCTCGACGCCGGGACCGAGTTCCAATGGTGGGTCGAGCAGCGTCGGATGGCCAAAGCTCTGCTGAAGCACCCGAGTGCCACGTTCGGTGAAGAGGCGCTGGTGCTCGAAATGCGAGCCCGGCCACATCCACAGATTGCCGGCTGCCGGAACACTCTGGTCGCTGAGCAGGATTCCCGCCAGTAGGGTGAATGATCTGGGAGGCTCCTGATTGGGCTCGTGCCCGTCTATATGGGGACCGCCCGGGACATGGCTCCACGATGGGACGGTGGTGGCCACTTGGATGTGATCAAAGGCGTGGTCGAGCTCGTGGGGAGCCACAAGCTCGTTGGCCAAGTCGAGCGCTCCTGATGTGCGCAGAGCTGCCTCGCACTTGGGTAACTCGGCTTGAGGTCGGAACCAGAGGTTGGCTCCAGCGCCGCCGTCCCCTTGATCAGGTTCGACGTTGGCCAGGAGCTCGTCGATCTCTTCGTCTGCTGCCTTTAGGAGATCGTCCCGCACGACGTTCGGGACGACGAGGTATCCCGTTTCATCGAAACGCCGCAGATCGTCGTCATCAAGTCGGCCCACTCCACAATGATTTCACGACTCGATCTGTCAGCGTCAGGGTGCTAGGGGTCACCCTCCGGATGTCGAATGGGCAATGCAGTAACCGTCATGCCGGCGGGATGCCAGAATCGAAGCGTGCTCGAGAACCATTTCGGCGAAGAGATTGCGAAAGGGTATGACCAGTCCTCGGGCACGATGTTTGAGCCCGACGTCCTTGGCCCGACCGTCGATCTGCTGGCCGAGCTTGCCGGAGATGGTGCAGCGCTCGAACTCGCCATTGGCACCGGCCGGGTCGCCCTTCCGCTCGCGGCCCGAGGGGTGCCGGTCTCAGGAATCGAGCTTTCGCCATCTATGGCCAACCAGCTCCGAGCCAAAGACGAAGGTCACCGTGTCGGCGTCACGATTGGCGACATGGCGACAACGCGGGTCGATGGCCTGTTCCGGCTGGTATACCTCGTCTTCAATACGATCGGGAATCTGACCACCCAGGACCAACAAGTGGCTTGTTTCGCAAATGCTGCCGATCATCTGGAGTCCGGGGGAACATTCTTGATCGAGGTCGGGGTGCCGGATCTACGCCTCCTTCCTCCAGGCGAAGACGCACGGGTATTCGCCCATCGTCCTGGCTATGTGGGCTATGACCGCTATACGGATCTGGTCGCCCAGCAGGCAACGTCGCATCACTTCGTTGCCGATCAGACCGGTGTACACGAGTTCAAGACGCCCTTTCGGTACGTATGGCCGTCCGAACTCGACTTGATGGCCAGATTGTCGGGCATGTCGCTTCGCCACCGCTGGGCCAGTTGGGACCGATCACCGTTTACCGGAGACAGTAGGGCGCACATCTCAGTCTGGGAAAAGAGCGTCACTTAGCCGGCGTAGTGGGGCACCGGCGTACGCTCTGGAGAATTACCGATGAGTGGACCCTCTCCTCTCCCCTGAGTCAGCCGTGTCACTTTGGTGACCACGCCGTCTGCCACCACAGGCGAGGATGTGCCCTCAACATCTTCAAGGCACTTCGAGGCAAGGAGTCTGAAGTCGTCCTTTGTCAATGCGACTGTCACGGTCAGTGCCCAGCGGCTAGGCGCGGGCGAATCCCGACTTCTGAAGATGAGCGCTCCTGCACTTGCCAGGAGCATCGAGATGAAGCTGGCGCCGATCGGGCCTGATGGCTCCAGTCCGGCGGACGGGGCCTACCACCCGAGTGTCGGGTTGCGGATGGCCTGTCACCATCGCTACGGCAACCCGAAATTCCGGATGCGCTTCCACGGCCCAGCGGTCTGGGTCACCTTGTGGGCGCTGCAGTAATGCTCCGCCGGCAACGTCTCGGAAGGATACGTGACGCTGATGTCGCGGATGATCAACTACCGACCGCGAAGACCCTCCATATGCCCGGCACGCCCTTTAGGCTGTGCTCGCCTCGATCCTGGAACTCGATTCCGGAACCCGCTACCAGGTCGACCACGGTGCGCGATACCAGCACCTCGCCGGGTTGGGCGAGGGCCTCAACCCGCGCCGCGATGTGCACGGCAATACCTCCGATGTCACCGTTCATCTCTTCGATTTCTCCAGTGTGGAGCCCGGCACGAAGTTGAAGCCCGAGTCCCACGAGTCCGTCCCGGAGCGAGCAGGCACAGCGAATAGCTCGGGCCGGACCATCAAATGTGGCGAGAACCCCATCGCCTGTGGTCTTCACGATTCGGCCCCGAAAACGTTCAATCTGTCGGGTTGCTCTTTCGTGGTGAGCGATAAGAAGATCGCGCCAACGGCGATCGCCAAGATCCGCAGCAAGCTGCGTGGAATTAACGATGTCAGTGAAGAGCACAGTTGCCAGAAAACGATCGACTGTGCCTACTGATCGCTCGCCCGTGACGAATTCCTCTATCTCGTCGAGAATCCGTTCAGCATCACCTGCCCAATACAGCGTGTCGCCCCGACCGAGGTTGACATACCGAGCACCTTCGATATGTTCGGCGATGTAGAACCCAAGCCGTCCCGTCCGCTGGGAGTTTCCAATTGTGGGCTGTTCAAACGGTTCGAGCGATTTGATCCAAGGTGACTCATGCTCGAGCACCAATGTCGGTGCCTGAATCGCAGTCAAAATGGGCCGGACATCGAGGTCGACGTTGATCATTTCAACGGTGGAGATCGCAGAACCGGGGCTCATCGACATCCGCTCGATGCGAGCAAGTCGTTCCCGGAACGCTTGATCATTCTGAAAGCTGGGAGCCCACACGTTGACCGCATCACCGCTGCCCCATGCGGCAGCGAAGGCGCGGGTACCATCGATGACAGTCGCGCGGTCGGAGAGTCCTCGGTATCCATCATCTGCGTCAGTAATGCGAGCGTAACCATCGAGCAATACCACTCCTGTGACGCGTCCCGGATAGGTTGCCGCAAACAAGAGGGCTATGAGGCCTCCATCATTCCAGCCGACGAGGACCGTGCGTTCTGACTCCACTGCGTCCAGGACTGCTCTGACGTCCTCGACAAACATCTCCAAGGTGGGCAGGTCATTCAGGGGCACCGGATCGGACAGGCCACTGCCACGCTGGTCCAAAATGATCAGACGGGAGAAGGACGCCATCCGACTTCGAAACCGGGCGACGTCGATGTCATCCCACAAAGCTTCGACGTGGTTGAGGATCCACGGGATGAACACCACGTCGGGGCCTTGGCCAACCGTCTGAAACGCGACGTTCAGGCCATCGGCAGTCTGCGCGTATCGGGTGGCTCGGCCCTCAATCACATCTGGATTCTGGCACCAGCTGGTTCCGCCCGGTCAGATCAGCTCTCATCTGGGACGCTCGGCGCTCTGTGCGACTCAGTACCTGCTGCGACGAGCCAGAGATGCACCAGTTCACCTTGGATCGAGGAGCTGCTCCCCGATCCGAATGTCACTGGGCCGATTAGGGGCACCTTCCACAGGCTCACTCCTCCGAGTCAACCCCGGAGGCGCCTACATTGACTGGTCGGTGAGATCAAAGACCCTGAGAAGATCGTGAAGCCGGTTGGCCCGAGTCGCTCGGAGTCGGCCCACCCGTGGTTTCAGCTCGCGTCCGACTACGAGCAGGCCCGCAGCAGGGACGATTCGTTGGACCGGCTGGTGGAATGGCCTGCACAACGCGAGTGTCTTGGGGACATCGCTGGTCGGTCTGTGCTAGACCTCGGCTGTGGCAGCGGCGGCAAGCTTGCCGATCTGGTGCGGGCTGGCGCTGGCGCCTCTGTCGGCATCGACATCAGTGGCAGCTTCATCACCAACCCACCGAGCGGCCTGGAACTCGTGCAGGGCGACTTGTCCGAGCTGGACTCTGTCGCTGCGCTAAAGGGTCGACGGTTCGACCGGATCATGTTCCTGCAGTCCTTTGGTTATGCGTCTGATCCGGTTCGTACGCTGCGGGCGGCTCGCACGATGCTGACTGAAGACGGTTTCATTCTGTTGACCAGGACTCAACCGGTCAGGTACGCCCTCGAGCGCGCCGAACAGAGCGGGACCTCGCTTGGCGAGGAGTACTTCAGCAGGGGCGTGTACTCGTACCGAAGCAACTGGAACGATCAGATCATGCTCTCCAAGCTCCCCTACACGATGTCGGACTTGTTAAACGCCTTCAGCGCTGCAGGCCTGTGGATCGAAACCACGGTTGAGCCACAGCTGTCCGAGGATGCCAAACGCCGCTACCCGCACAAGCAGGCGTGGATGGACAAATACCTCGGAATCCTCATCTTCGTCCTTCGCCCGATTCCCGAACATTGGAGCCTCAAGACCTGATGATCACTACTGCCCCGGCGCCACTTGGGAGGCTCTCAAGTCCGGCGGTCGGGGGCACCCCCAAGCCGCCGACAGGTGACGAGGTTTCGTGGAGAATCTAAGGATGCGGTCCGGGTGATCTGGGGACGTCTACACCTGCACGCCACAAAGTGGCGTTGTGGTCCTCCTGTTGCTTGGTAGGTGCAGCGACAGATCGTTTTAGAGCAGCTGCCCAGATACGCGAGGCCGTGACGGTACTCGTCAACCCGACCACCGCGAGGACGACGCCGGCGATCCATAGTGAGGACCGCTGCGGATACTCGGCGTACACGAATAGGAAGATCCCACCCACGAATTCACTAAGCACGCCCGTCAACAGCAATGCGGCACCCAGCCGTTTGCGAGCCCTAAAATCGGGACCCACGGCCTCCCAATTGCGTTTCACCGTTTGCCACATCAGCCGATAAATCCGATACTGATCTCCGTACACAAAGCCATTTAAGCGGACAGGTCACATCAGGATTGGCCAGGTCAGTTCAGGGGTCGCTTATCCGGCGTAAGGAGGCACCCCCCTATCGCTTTGTGGCATACACGAAACAACCTCGCATGGTCAGGGTCATAGGCAGCTCAAGCTGGTTGGCGGCGACTGATGCTCCTTCTTCGCTCATTCCCATGGTCCGCAGGAATGCCGCCGCACAGGCGGAATCGCTGAGGGTGTGCATCGGAGCGTCCCACCTCACCGACTCGACCTGCCCAACGGTCAAAGTCAACAGAGCGATGGAACTTGACCGTCCATCCGTTCACTTCGCCGGGCTGATCCGTGCCTTCAAGTTGGCCAGTACTTCTTCGGCGGGCACAGCTTCTTCCCAAGCCTTGGCGTCGCGTTCGAATTGCTGGCGCATCAACTTCTCACGAGCCTCGAGTTCGGCGTCGGTCCTGGGTGTTTCGGGTGCCTGAGACATCAAGACAATCGTAGTGGCAAGTCCGGGGTGATACCGGCACAAGTTGCGGCCGCTCGTGCAGTAGCAGCCTCTTAGAAGACTGCACCCCGCACCCGGCGTACAGGGATACCCACCAGAACTAGGCCGTGCGATTGTTAGCTATATGTTGGTTCACATTTGCGACCAGGGACTGGATGATCGCTGAGGAATTCGGCGCTTCACTCACCGACGTGAAGCGATAGTTGGCACCATTTCTTGGGTGCAATACGGCGAACGAACGGTTGTACGCGCCCTGGCCTTCGACCACTTGATCGACCGATTCAAGTTCCGAATAACCCCAAGAGCGAGTTCTCAGCAAGGATTTCACTTGCAGTCGGGCTGGCCCCACAATGAGAACATGCGAGAGACTGGCCCGTACTGCGAGGGCTAGTCCACCAAACGCCAGCACAAGGAGTGCTGTTTTTCCTGCTGCGCCGTGGGTTGCTGACGAGACGGTGCCGAACAGGGCAGCTACCAGAACTCCGTTCGAGGTCATCACGGTGCGTGAACGTCGATTGACGAACCTGATTGTGTCACCCCGCCTTACTTCGACCGCAGCTTGCCAAATACCCATACCGGGGATCTCCTCTTCCAGGAAGCGTAGTCACAGGCAGAGATTTGGGTGTCCCAATAGTGCCGCTTGGCTGCACCCAGGTCCGGCATGTGGGGGCAGTGGCTCGCCTCGCTAGTCTCCTGAGTGACGGCATACTGTCTAGTGCGAAATGTCAGTCGAGGACGTTCCGGCACTTAGTCATCGCCTGCGGGCCATGACTAACGAAGCGCTGCTGGCTTCGGCGAAGGCGGGAACCCCGCCGGCAGGGTTGGGAGCCACCAGCACGTTCTCGCTCGGTTTCGACGAGTTGTTCCTCAAGCGATTGCCGCTGACCGATATTGAGGCCGTGGCCGCCACCAACATCGAGGACACGCCTGGCTCCCGACTCGGAGAGCCGCCGCGCCACATGGGGATGCACTAAGGATCACAGGTGTATTAAGCGAACTGGGCTAGTAAGCCAAGAGGTGTAGATCTGCAGCTGTGGTGCGAAATCGCAATATGTGTCCACAAGATTGAATCCTTCGTGTACACTTAAGGCATGGAAGTCGGGATAAGAGAACTGCGCGGAAGTTTGAGTAACTACTTGGCGCTTGTCCGAGAGGGCGACGAGGTCGTGGTCACCGACCGGGGCACCGCCTTCGCCCGGATTGTCCCCATCAAAGGTGGCAGGACCCTGGATCGGGTCATTGCTGAGGGGCTCGTCACTCCGGCTCCCCAATCGAGTCGGACTCGGCCCGCTCGACGGGTCAAGAGTCGCGGCGGCGTTAGCGACTTGGTTCGTAAACAGCGCCGTTGATTGTGTACTTCGACACTTCGGCCATCGTTCCCATCGTCATCGAAGAGCCATCAAGCATTGTGGTTTCTCGGCTGTGGGACGAGGCGGAACGCGTCGTTTCATCGCGTCTCGTCTATGCCGAAGGTAGAGCAGCCTTGGCAATGGCACGCCGAATGGATCGAATCGACGAGCGCGGACTGCGAGAGGCGGTCGACTACTTCGAGAGCCTGCACGATCAGCTTGACGTGATTGAGATCACTGAGGGGCTCATTCGAGAAGCTGGAGGGTTGGCCGAACAACTGAACCTTCGTGGCTTTGACGCAGTCCATCTGGCTTCCGCACGGCTTGTTGACGACCCAGAGATGGTCTTGGCGGCAGGCGATCAGAGCCTTCTCGCTGCTGCCCGAGTTGTGGGACTCGCCACAGCCGATCTGACCCGGCCAGCCTGACCGGTTCCCGGGCGCACCAGTACCCTGACCCGGCGAAGTGGGGCATCCACCGAGCTCGCCAAGGTCCCAGACTCGCCCAGACGCGCAGAAGGGGCCCGAAGGCCCCTTCGCACGACTGCTCCATCATGACTAATTCCCAGAATACCAGCCGCATGGATCGGATTCGCGACCGTTCATTGACAGCGCCCTGGGTCTGGATGACTGCTCTGTCATGACTAAACGGATGCACCGGGTTCGATTCCCGGCCGGGGCGCCACACCCGAGGGTCGGGCTGCTGGTGGCCAGTCACCATCGATTCTGCAGCCCGACTCAGCGGCCTCATGGCGCCTCAAGCCGGCGATATGGGCGACCCTGGGATGCCGCCGCACTTGAACATATGGGGGCAGTCACGGGTTCTAGGGGATCGACAGAAGATTGGGTAGCGATCAGCTGGCTGGAAGTGTTCTGAACGGCAGCCGTCCACGGAT
>Ga0302324_100017154_pt1 | contig 14374 bp, 8 predicted proteins | sample Palsa_T0_1_FD_201949 | JGI IMG/M metagenome (GOLD analysis project Ga0302324, IMG submission 201949) | Peat permafrost microbial communities from Stordalen Mire near Abisko, Sweden - Palsa_T0_1 | ecosystem: Environmental > Terrestrial > Soil > Palsa > Peat permafrost | place: Sweden: Abisko... | reverse complement strand
GCAACTCCAGGGTCGCATGATGAAAATGCGCGATACGCTGGCCGACGTCTCCAGCGACCAGCAAAGCCAGGGACTGGCCGAGAACCTGGTGATCGACCGCGACAGCGCTGCCCGCCTTGGAATCAGCGCGGCCACCGTCGACAGTGTTCTCTACGATGCTTTCGGGCAGCGCGAGGTTTCCACCATGTACACCGCGCTCAACCAGTACTTTGTCGTGATGGAGGTCGATCCGAAGTATCAGCTCAGTCCCGATTCGCTGAACGGCATCTTTCTCAAGGCCAGCAACGTGGTGGGAGCCCCCGCATCCGTGCCGAACCTGGGCACGACCACGGCCGCGACCACAACCACAGCTGCAGCTGCAGCCGCAGCCCCCACCAACGCAACCCCCACTACTACGCCGCTTACTCTCACTCCGGTCACGGTTCCCTCCACGACTGCAACGACGACCACAACGAGCAACACGACGATCGGTACAGCGACGTCACCCCCGCTCCCAACCAACACCACTGTTGCGCCACTGACAACGCCTGTACCGTCCGCCCTCTTTGCGACGCCCTCCGGCGCCATCGTTTCCGCAGTCGGCACAGGTGGAGGCGCCGCAACAACCACACCCGCCGCACTCACACCTTCCACCAACGGCGCTATGGTTCCGCTCTCCGCCATCGCCCACTACGAGACGCAGCGTACGCTGCTGCAGGTGAACCACCAGGGCCAGTACCCAGCCGTCACGCTCACTTTCAACCTGGCGCCGAACGTGGCCCTCGGCGACGCAGTGACTGCGCTTGAAAATGCCGAGCGCGATCTGAACATGCCCTCCGGGATTCATGCAACATTCCAGGGAACTGCGCAGGCCTTCCAGGATTCGCTCAAGAATGAGCCTTACCTGATTTTGGCCGCCCTGGTCGCGGTTTACATCGTCCTCGGCATCCTCTACGAGAGCCTGATTCACCCGCTCACCATCCTCTCCACGCTGCCGCCGGCCGGCGTGGGCGCGATTCTTGCGCTGCTGATCACAGGGACCGACTTGAGCATCATCGCGCTCATCGGCATCATCCTGCTCATCGGGATCGTGAAGAAGAACGCGATCATGATGATCGACTTTGCGCTGCAGGCCGAGCGCGACGAAGGCCTGAACCCGGTGGACGCCATCTATCAGGCCTGCCTGCTGCGCTTCCGGCCCATCATGATGACCACCATGGCTGCGATGTTTGGCGGCCTTCCGCTGGCCATCGGCATGGGAGTGGGTTCGGAGTTGCGCAAGCCTCTGGGCATCACCATCGTCGGCGGCCTGCTGGTTTCGCAGGCACTCACGCTGTTTACCACGCCGGTGGTATATCTCTTCTTCGACCGCCTGCAGTGGCGCGTGATGAAGCTGCACAAGATCGGTTCGGAGTTGGAAGAGGCGCCAGGAGATTGAAAGAGCTTCCAGCTTTTAGCCTTCAGCTTTCAGCTTTCAGTTTTCAGTTTTCGCGTTCATCATTGCGGCCCATGGGTGGGACGCCATCTGCTGCCATAAACGAAGGAACGGTTTCTCCGGAGTAGGGCAATTCTGGCTATAATTCCGCATGGCACACAGAGCACTGTTCCCCCTCCTGCTGCTTTCCGCTTCTTTCGCCTTAGCACAAACGCCCGATCAAAAGCCTGCGCCGCCGCCTGCGACTCTGCGCAGCGTTCTGCTGGCCGAGTTGCACTCAACGCACGACAAGGCCGAATGGTTTGTGCCGGTCAACACGGCAGTCGCGGGCCTTACGGCTGAGCAGGCAAAGTGGATTCCCGCCAACGCCGGCGGCAAGCTCGATCCCAACGCAAACCATTCGGTGGGAATGCTGACCTATCACCTGTACTTCTGGAACAACAATACACTCGCCACGTTGACCGGCAAGAAGCCTGCGCCGGCGCCCAGCAACAACGACGAGACCTTCAACGATTACGACGCAGCCTCGTGGCAAAAGACCGTGCACGACCTAGACGCGGTGATGAAGGGGCTCGAAGACCTGGTAGCGACCGCAGATGACGCGACCCTCGCGAAGATTGCCCCGACCATCGCTAACATCTGCACACACAACGCATACCACACCGGGCAAATCCTCTACGTGCGCAAACTGCAGGGTTCGTGGAATCCTGACAACGGCGTGAAATAGCGGGACTCGTTCTCCTTCCCGACGTCGGAGTTTCGACCGCGGATCCCGCGGCGAAGTTCCGTCGCCCGGCCCTGTTTGGGCGGTGGGCCGGTTTGGTGGTATTGTCAAATTCATCCCGATCCACCGCTTGACGGGCATTCACGGCAACCAGCAGTTTGCCGGCGGTCGTTCCATCTTTATAGACATTTTTGTCCAGGATTCCTTTGCAAACCTGTCAAGGCGAAGCGGAAGTGTCGACTCATTTCAACACCCAGACGACTGAAAGGCAGTGGCGCCAATGACCCAGCCCATAGTTTCAAATGATGCCAATTTCGTGTTGACCCTGGAAGAAATTACGAATCTGACCGAGGCGGAAGGCAAGCCCGCCGACACTCTTCTGAACGTGGTTGCTCTTATCGCTTCCCGTTTTCGCACAGATGTTTGCTCGGCCTACTTGCTTGAGCCGGACCGTTCGCACCTGGTGCTGGCTGCCACATTGGGCCTGCATCCCAAGTGCATTGGTTCGTTGCGCATGCCCATCCAGGAAGGCCTTACCGGCCTGGTTGCGGAACAGGTGCTCCCGGTAGCCGTGAAGGACGTGAGAAGGCATTCCCGCTACAAGTACTTCAAGGAGTCTGGCGAAGAAGAGTATCACTCGTTTCTCGGCGTACCTCTGATCGACCGCGGCGTTCTGCAGGGCGTGCTGGTGGTGCAGACCAAGGAGCCCAGAGTCTTCACCGAGGCGGAGGTTACGCTGCTGAGCGATGCGGCGGGCCAGGTGGCCCCCGTGGTGAGCGAGGCACGAACTCTCGATCGGTTTATTGCCCCGGCACAGGAGAAGCTGTGGGCGCTTGCACGCAACGTCTGGTGGAGCTGGGACCACGACTGCATCAGCCTCTTCCGCGATCTCAACCCGGTGCGCTGGCGCGAGCTCAACCAGAATCCCATTTCCCTGCTCTGCGAGATTCCCCTTGCCGACCTTGAAAAGCGCGCCACGGAGCTGGTGCTTCACAGCCGCATCAACTATTGCTATCGCCGGCAGCAGGAGTATCTGAATGCAGACCGCACCTGGGCCGCCGGCAACGCCGGCGTGCTGAGAACGCGGCCGGTTGGCTACTTCTCCGCCGAGTTCGGGCTTCACGAGTCGCTGCCCATCTACTCCGGAGGCCTGGGCGTGCTCGCGGGAGACCACATCAAGAGCGCTTCGGATCTGGACGTCCCGCTGATCGCCATCGGGCTCTTCTACGGCCAGGGGTATTTTCTGCAGCATTTGGATGGAAGCGGCTGGCAACGCGAGGAGTACGTGCAGACCGACGTGAGCGCCCTGCCCATGCAGCCGGCGATAGGCGTGAACGGAGAGCCGGTTGTGGTGGAGATTGCCACGCGCGGCAGCACCATCCGCGCCAAGGTTTGGCGCGTCAAGGTGGGCAGGATCGATCTGCTTCTGCTCGACTCCAACGTGCCCGGCAACGCGCCCGAGGACCTCGACACCACATCGCGCCTTTACGGCGGCGACTCGCGAACCCGTATCCGGCAGGAGTTGGTGCTAGGCGTGGGCGGATACCGCGCGCTGAAGGCAATGGGCGTCTGTCCCGGGGTGCTCCACCTGAATGAAGGACACAGCGGGTTTGCCCTCTTTGAGGCGATCCGCAGCCGCATGGAAGAGGAGGGCGTGGATTTCTACGCCGCCGCCAGCCATGTGGCGCGCGAGGTTGTCTTCACAACCCACACTCCTGTCCCCGCAGGTCACGATCGATTCCATCCCGACCTGATCGAGGAACACCTGGGCCCGCTGCGCGATCAGCTTGGCCTCTCTCACTACGACCTGATGAGCTATGGCCGCGAGAATCCCGGTGACAACGGCGAGCAGTTCTGCATGACCGTACTTGGTCTCAAATTGTCGCGGCGTGTGAACGCGGTTTCGTCGCTGCACGGAGAGGTTTCGCGCGCCATGTGGAAGCCGCTTTATCCCGGCCGCTCGGAGGACGCCGTTCCCATCGGCCACATCACGAATGGTGTGCACGTTCCCTCGTGGCTGGCGCCGCAGATGGCTCGACTCTATGACCGGCACCTCGGCGTGGGCTGGCAGCAGCGCAGCGGCCGCGCCACCACATGGGAGGCAATCGAAACAGTGGACGACGGCGAGCTGTGGGAGACGCATCTGAGCCTGAAGGCGCAGCTTCTCGACTTTGCCCGGCGCCGCGCGCGCGAGCAGGCAGAGCGCCGTTTTGAGGCGCCGGAGTATATTCAGTCGCTCGGCAAAGTCTTTTCGCCGGACGCGCTCACCATTGGTTTCGCGCGGCGGTTCGCCACCTACAAGCGCGCCAACCTGTTGCTGGCGGATATTGAGCGGCTGGCCTCGATGGTCAACGACCCCAAGCGCCCCGTGCAGTTCCTTTTTGCCGGCAAGGCTCATCCCCACGACGAGCCCGGTAAGAGGGTCCTCCAGCAGATTGCCCAGATGATGCGAGACTCGAGCTTCGCCGGCAAGTTTATCTTCATTGAGAACTACGACATCAATGTCGGCCGCTACCTGGTGCAGGGTGTGGACGTATGGCTCAACAATCCACGGCGCCCGCTCGAGGCGTCGGGCACCAGCGGCCAGAAGGTGGTGCTCAACGGTGGTCTCAACTTTTCAGTGCTCGACGGCTGGTGGGCCGAAGCGTACGACGGGCTCAACGGTTTCGCCATCGGGAACGGCCGAACCCACTGCAACATGGACGTTCACGACCAGCGCGACGGCGAAGACCTTTACAGAGTGCTCACCGAGGAGCTGATTCCGCTTTTCTACCAGCGTGATCAGGATGGGCTACCGCGCGGCTGGATCCGGCGCATGAAGCGGACCATTCGCACTCTAGGATGGCGGTTCAACGCCGACCGCATGGTGATGGACTATGTGCAGAAGGGCTACATTCCGGCTGCCGGAGGCACCAGCAGCGAGATGCCGCCGGCTTCCTAGGCGATCAGGCGAGTGTTTCACGCGCTGAGACGCGCCGGCTTAAACTGCCGCGCAATCGCCCTTATTTTTTCCTTACGGTCAACACAGAAGTGTGGAAGCGAAAAGAGCCTGTCCTGGACTCATTCGCTGGACCTATCTAGCAGAATCCTCTGCATTAATGTGATCAAACTGTCTTGAGCAGCCTGCATCGCGGCGATGTCCCATTTTGGCGGTCTCCCACGAATGTAGCATTGGTTGCTCGGGAAAGTTGTAGCTAGTAAATCACTTTTGTGATGGACCTTACACCTATCCTGCCGAAAACTGAAACAGTGTGGTCTCTGCCGGTTGAGGCCTGCGATGGTCTGCCCTTATGAGTAATAGGCGGGATATTCCTCGAATTCCTTCGACGGCAATTGCGCTTCTGTCGTTGCTTCTCGGCGCCATGTTCGCATTCCGAATTATGCACACGACCTCCCCTGGGAGCGAGTGGACCGCACGCCTTGCCCAGATGCGCATTTCCGGATTTGAGATCGTGGTGATCGGCATCCTGGTGGTTGTGCTGATTCTGCTTAAGACGGTCGCTGACTTCCGCCACCAGACCGAGCAAAACCTGCTGCTGGCTTTCCTCGAGAACCTGCCTCACAACGTCTTCTTCAAGGATCGCGAGAGCCGTTTCATTCGCGTCAACCGCGCGATGGCCACCTACTTCGGGTTGACCGATCCGTCTGAGGCCGTGGGCAAATCCGATGCCGACATCTTCAGCGCCGAGCATGCGCGGCAGGCCCTTGCCGTCGAGCAGGAGATCATGCGCACCGGTGAGCCGGCGATCGGGCGCGAGGAGAAGGAAACCTGGCCGGATGGCCATGAAACCTGGGTGCTGACGACGAAGGTTCCGTTGCGCAACCGTCACGATCAGATCATCGGGACCATGGGAATCTCTCGCGACATGACCGAGCGCAAGCAGGCTGAAGCGCGCATCCGCTACATGGCGCTTCACGACGCTCTCACGGGATTGCCCAACCGCAATCTGCTTCAGGATCGGCTTGCGCAGGCAATCGCCCTGGCCGCGCGGAACCAGAAGCGCGTTGCAGTCATGATGCTGGACCTGGATCGCTTCAAGTTTGTGAATGATTCTCTGGGCCACTACGTTGGCGACCGTCTTCTCGAGGCTGTTTCAATGCGCTTGAAGTCTTGCCTGCGCGAGAGCGATATTATTGCGCGGCTGGGGGGCGATGAGTTTGTCGTGGCGCTCCCATTGGCGTCAACGGACCAGGACAGCGAGCAGGTGGCGCTCAAAATCCTGGCTGCGGTTGTTGAGCCCTTTGAGGTTGAAGGCCACGAGTTGCATATCAACAGCAGCATCGGCATCTGCCACTACCCGACCGATGGCGAGAACCCCGGAACTCTGCTGCAGGCAGCGGACTCGGCAATGTATGCGGCCAAAGCCAAAGGCCGCGGCACATATTGCTTTTGTACACCTGGACTCAATGCGGAAGCCAAGCGGCGGCAGAAGCTTGAAGTGGATCTGCGCAAGGCGGTTGCCCGCCAGGAGTTTGTGCTGCACTACCAGCCCCTGGTGTCTGCCGATACTGGCCGGATCACAGGGATGGAGGCTCTGCTGCGCTGGAATCACCCCGACGATGGCTTGGTCTTCCCCAACCAGTTCATTCCCATGCTCGAGGAACTGGGATTGATGACGGAGGTTGGCCAGTGGGTGCTCATGACCGCTTGCCGCCGGAATGTTGAGTGGCAACGGGAGGGGCTTGAACCTATTCGTGTCGCTGTAAATGTTTCCGCGCAGCAGGTCCACCGGGGAGACATCGTGAATTCCGTTCGCGAGGCTCTTGATAAGACAGGACTCGATCCGTGCTGGCTTGAACTCGAGATCACTGAAAGCCTGACTCTGGATGACACAGAAAACACCATCCGGATCATGCATGACCTGAAGCGGCTGGGCGTCAGCCTTTCGCTCGACGACTTTGGAACCGGGTGGTCGTCGCTGGCTTATCTGCGCCGGTTCCCTCTCGACCGCCTCAAGATCGACCGGTCATTCATGCGCGACGTGCTTTCGCAGCCCGCCGCGGAAGCTGTGGTGCGGGGCATCCTGAGCCTGGCGCGCAACCTGGGCATCTCCTGTGTGGGTGAAGGAGTAGAGACACATCAGCAGCTCGAGTACCTGCAGAGACAGTTGTGCGCAGAGATCCAGGGATATCTATATAGCCCTGCGCTGGCGTCAGAGGATTGCACACAGCTGATGCGCAATGGAAAGGCTTTCTTCCTAAACATGACGCCGGCAATCGAGAAACGAATCCATGTGGTTGGGCCATCCACGCACGCCTCAGATGGGCTCGGGAACCCCATCGTTCTCAAAGAGGCAGTCCAGTAGGTTCGACGTTGGAGCCCCGAAATTCTACGCAGGAGACTAAGCGGCATTGAATGGCCAATCTGCCGCCGCTGCGAGCAGGCTCTAAACCGCCATTTGTTCTTCCTGGACTTTCATACGCTGGAGCAGCTGCACTGGATAGTAAGCGTTGCGCGTGTATTGCTTCACCATCCGGTTGGTATTGAAGTACGAGCCGTTGAAGGCGATGGTGTTGCGCATGAGCCGCGCCCAATGCATCTTGTCCGCAAGATAAAGAGGGACGACCGCAGTTTCGAGCTTTCGATAGAGCGACGATGCCTCTTCGGCGTCATTGGCGCCGTCTTCAATCGCCCAGCCTGTGAATCCCTCGATGCATCCCTCAATCCACCACCCATCCAGAATCGAGAGGCTTGGAACGCCGTTCAGAGCGGCTTTCATGCCGCTCGTTCCGCTCGCCTCGTAGGGCCGGCGGGGTGTATTGAGCCAGACGTCGACGCCGGCGGTCATCATGGCTCCGAGAGCCCAGTCGTAGTTCTCCAGATAGACGATCTGCAGCAGATTGCCTGAGAACCGGGCAGCATCCTCAACCACCTGGTGGATGAGCGCCTTGCCGGGCTCGTCTTGGGGATGTGCCTTGCCGGCGTAGATGATCTGCAGTCCTCCGGCCTTGCCGGCAATCTCCACCAGACGCTCCGGATCGGTGAACAGCAGAGTGGCCCGCTTGTAGGTGGCCACGCGACGAGCAAAACCAATCGTGAGCACATCGTCTTTGAGCGTGCGCCCTGTGCGGGTGGCCACTTCGCTCAGCAGAGACCTTTTGGCTTCCGCATGCGTGGCGAGCATCTCGCTCTCCGGCAGATCAATTACGTTGCGGAGATAGAGATTGTCTCGCCGCCACGCCGGGACGTGCGCGTCCAGCAGCTTTTGCACTGGCTCTGAGACCCATGTGGGCGCATGAACGCCGTTGGTAATGGAATCGATGGGGAACTCTGGGAACATCTCGCGGGACACTTTGGCATGCTTCATGGCAACGGCGTTCGCGTAGCGCGAAAAACGCAGCGCAAGCAGCGTCATGTTCAACATGCCATCGCGATAGCAGCCTAGCTTCTCCAGACGCGCGGTGCGATCGCCGCCGAGAATGCGGATGGTCTGCTCGGTCGAGAAACGGTCGTGCCCGGCCGGCACAGGCGTGTGCGTGGTAAACACGCAGCGCTGCCGCACCAGCGCAAGGTCTGCTTCGGTAGGCGCCCCGATCGGTCCGCCGCCCATCTGGTGCTCAAGCAAGGCCAGAGTCAGGAGCGCTGCGTGCCCTTCGTTCATGTGGTAGACGTTTACCCGATGGCCGAGAGCGTTCACCATGCGCACGCCGCCCATGCCGAGCACGATCTCCTGTTGCAGGCGATAGTCGGTGTCGCCGCCATACAGGTGATCCGTAAGTCCCCGATCCCAACCGGTGTTTCCGTCGAGGTCGGTGTCGAGCAGGTAGATGGGCACTACGTGTCCGTAGCGGCCGACGAGGTCGTAGCGCCAACAACGCACCTGGACAACCCGGTCCTCTACACTCACCGTGATGCGGGCGGGTTCTTCCACGCAGAAGTCGGCGGGGTTCCACGGTTGCACTTCTTCGGTTTGAACGCCCTGGCTATCGAGGTGCTGCTGGAAATAGCCCTTGCGATGAACCAGCGTGAATGCCACCAGGGGAACTCCCTGATCGGCAGCGGAACGCAGAGTATCGCCAGCCAGGACGCCGAGGCCACCCGAATAGGTGGGCATGGCAGGGTTGATTGCGATCTCCATGGAGAAGTAGGCGACGACGCCTGCGGTAGGAAAGGATTCGTAAGAAAAAGGTCGGGATGAAGTCGGTTGCATCAATGGGGTCTCCGGGTCGCATCGAGACGCCGAGGCGACAAGATATGTCTAAGCTTCCTTTAGCCGGGCTTTTTTGTCCTCCCGGACATTATCGGCATGAACTTCTCCGATTTTACCAAGGCAAGTCTGTGCAATTGGGGTGACGGGGTAACCAAAACGGGGACGGGAATGAATAGCGAAGTGTGTATTGCGCTGCAGTACCCCGCGAAGCATTCATTCCGCTCAAAGAAGAGGCGGCTGCGTTTCTTTTGGCGAATATGGCGCGGGAACCGATCGAACTTCAGGCCGTTGCGATGATTCCGAAGCCGCGTACACTTTTGCCTGCTCACGCTAGCTCAGCCTCCGCGCTCCATCCGATGCGTGACAGATGTGAATCTGCGGAACGATGCCGAACTGCCCCGCATAGAGCGCGCCGAGGGCCTGGGCGAAGGCTGGAGCGTGGGACTGCTCTACCAGGTTGACGGTGCAGCCGCCAAATCCCCCACCCGTGAGCCGCGCCCCGATGAGGCCGGGCAGATCCTGGGCCAGCTCAACCATTGCGTCGGCCTCCACGCAGCTTCCTTCAAAGTCCTGGCTGTAGCTGGTGTGCGCCTCGGCCATCAGCCGCCCAACCTCATCCATGTCTCCTTGTTCCAGCGCCGCTGCGAAAGCAACAGTGCGCAGGTTTTCAGTTATGACATGACGCGCGCGCTTGAGCGACTCGGGGCTCATCTCGTTTCCCCACCGCTCCAGATCTTCTACCGTCGCGTCGCGCAGAAACTTGACGCCTGGCCTGTGACTCGCGATGACGGCACACGCTGCTTCCACTTCGGCACGTCGGGTTGTGTAGTCGCCTCCCACAACTGAGTGCTTGACCATGGTATTTGCAATCACGAGCGCAACGTGAGACGGGATCGGCGCGAGTTTGAAGTTGAGATCCCGGCAGTCGAGCAGCATTGCGTGGTCTTTACGGCCGTTGGCAGAGATGAACTGATCCATGATGCCGCAGCTTGAACCGACAAACTCATTCTCCGCACGCTGACAAAGGCGCGCGAGCTGCGGGCCTGGGTAGGCAGCCTTCGCAACTGACAACACTGCCAAAGCTGTTGCCACCTCGACGGCTGCGGAGCTCGACAGTCCTGAACCCAGCGGCACATCTCCCCAGAGACTCAGGCTGAACGCGGGAATCGTGTGCCCTTCCCCCAGCAGAATCGAGACCACCCCAAGCGGATAGTCCGTCCAGTGCTTGCTTGCCTGCAGCGTCGGAAGGGAGGAAACGTCGAAGTGGCGCTCTTCGCTGTAGTTCTCTGAATAGAGAGCGATTTTGCCGTCGGATCGGGACGAAATGGCGGCCAGCGTGGCAAAGTCGATGGCCGCGGGCATAACGAAGCCTTCGGCGTAGTCGGTGTGTTCGCCAATCAGGTTCACGCGGCCGGGGGCGACGAAGACGGAGGGTTCGGCGCCAAAACGCTGTTTGTGCTGGGAACGGAAAGCTTCGGGATTCAACATGGCTTGTCGTCCAATTGATCAGATTTTCAACGGCTCGATGGAAACGGACATTCCCCAGGAAAAGCAGTCTCTGGAAGCGAGCAAGCGGCTCCAGGGCCCCTCCACTGCGAGTGAATCAACGGGTGCGGTTGCCGGCTCGAGGGCAACGCACATCTGCTTGGATCCGGCGCGCTCAGGCCAGCCGCCATAGCAGAGCCACAAACCCAGGTACGGCGTAGCGGCGGAGTCGAAGCTGATTTTGATTCGGAGTCCAGCGGATGATCGTTCGAGAACTGCCCAGTTTTCGTCGACGCCAAGCGGCCCGGCAAACAGCTTATCGCCTGTGCCGGAATCGATGGATTGGGCCAAGCTGAGATCTGCCTCGCCGCCCGCAGCGAGCCGGGCGATGGGCCAGAAGACGGTGTCGCCGCTTTTCCCGAGCCGGTTGCCGCCGGAACCTTCAAGCCGGAGGGATTTGATTGATTCCGGAAGACCGATGCGGTCGCCGGACTCGACAGCGAAAAGCGGATGCGCAGCCCAGGACCAGGGCGTCGGCTCCATGGCCAGATTTGTAACCGAATAATCCAGGCAGAGCATCCACCCCTCGGGGGTCCGGTTAAGTGTCGCCGCCCGCTCCAGGCGCAGCGGGAGAGAAAAGCATTCTCCGCGATAGGAAATGGAATCTGCGCTTTTCGACATCGGTTGCCACTCGACCCGCCACAGGTCACCATGATCAGGGATCTGCGCGGAAGAGCCGTCGGCTAGCGGCACTCTGCAGGCCGCGACCGAGGGCAGACACTCATCCCATCCGCTGGCGTCGGCCTCGTCGAAGGCCATGGTTCGAGTGCGCGGAGCATAGGGCAGGAGCGGCGCTTGAAGCAGTTCCGTGTCGCCAAACCGGATCGAGGCGATCTTGCCTCCGAGATGAGGCATCACGGTCACGGCACAATCGCCGGCGTTTAAGACAACGTTTTCATTTTCGGGCCCGGCAAACTTCTCTTGTGCCATCACCTTATGCCCCTGCTGTTTCGTTACTTGCGGCCGCCAGGCGTTGCCAAATCTCGTCCAGCCATCGCTCGTGTTCCGGTTTCATCAGCACAGAACGAAGACAGCGGACCCGGTCGCCCTTTCCTTCGCTGCGGCCCGGAGACGTTTCAGGCAACGCCGATGGATTGAACCAACTCAGCGGCAATTGTACAAGCGCAAGGTGTAAATCCCTGGTGCTGCAAGCTAAAAACGTGCTCTGAGCGAGTTCGGATGCCAAATCGGGATCGTCTGCTCGCATCTTCCAGACGACAATATCCAGCTCCGGCCGGCCTTCCGCCAGGACCTCGAAGCGCGGATCCGCTTGCAAACGCCTGTCGAGCTCCAGAGCCGCGCGCCGGCCTTTGGCGAGACCCTGGGCGAATTCGCCACCGCCCTCAAGCGGCAAGAGCCGTTGCGTGGCCCAAAGAGCCACTGCAGCCGCACCGGCGCGGGAGCACTCGAGGCTGATCTCACCGAGGTGTAACTGGCTTGAAGTGAAGTAGGTATACGGGGAATCGTGCTTGTAGAACCGCCCAACCGCCGGATCGTGGAAGAGCACGCACCCGCAGCCATAGGGTTGCAATCCGTGCTTGTGAGGATCGATCACGATGGAGTCAGCCCGTCCCATCGCCTGGTAAGCCTGCATTGCCGGCTCGTCAAGGTCATCCGCTATCAGCCCGAAATACCCGCCGTAGGCCGCGTCCACGTGCACGCGGAATCCATAGCGCTCTCTCAAGCCGAGAATGTCTACGAGCGGGTCGACAGCGCCAATCGCCGTCGTTCCCAGGGTGACGACAACCGTGCCGACATTGCCTTGGCGAAGCTCAGCCTCCAGCGCTTCCAGGCTCATGCGCCCACGATTGTCGGTCGTAACCTGTTTGAAATCAAACTTCAGCACTGCGGAGATGCGGGTGTGAGTGTAGTGGGCCTGCTCAGAGCCGAGAACCCTTTTCCCTGGCGACACCTGCCCGCCAACCCAGAGGGCTTCAAGGTTGGCCATGGTTCCGCTCGAAGTCAGATGACCGAGGAATTCGCCACTCTTCCGGCCAAACATGGCTGCGATGCCGCCTACCGCTTCAATTTCCATCTCTGAGCTGGCCCGCCCACCGTCCCGCGCGTGATTGTTCGGGTTTATTTTCATGGCCAGCGCATAGGCCGCCCGGGCCACCGGATGGGGTGGTTTGAGCATCTGCCCGGCGTACAGGGGATGGAAGTAGGGGTAGTTGTCGCCGAGGCGGTGAGCCACGTCCTCGAGAATCCCAGCCATGGCGTCTTCGGAGCATCCGGCGGCCCTTTCATAGCCTGGCAGGGAGGCAAACTCCGCTTCGAGAACCTCGGTGGCACGGCCAAGCAGGCTGGGAACTGGATCAGGATTCATGGCGACCTATCAAACTATCACAGCGGCCCGCTCGAGGCTCACTTCATTGGAAAGTTAATCAAATCAGCGGCTTCTGAACGGAAAATGCGCCGAGCCGGCCGGCGGCAAGCAATTTCTGTACCGAATTTCCAGAGAGCGTGCTACACTCGTTCTAGCGTTAGAACCGAACCGGGCGTTGAGCAGCACTCGCCCAACCAAGCTAGATTCTGCCAGTGGTCGCTCCGATTCATCCAGCGCAATTCAAAGATCAGGAAATACGAGCAAAATGGAACAAGGTACTGTGAAGTGGTTTAATGACGCGAAGGGCTTCGGCTTTATCTCGCGCCAGAACGGCGAAGACGTATTCGTGCACTACTCGGCGATCAACTCAAGCGGTTTCAAGAGCCTGCAAGAAGGTCAAGCCGTGCAGTTCAACGTGGTGAAGGGGCCCAAGGGCTGGCAGGCTGCCGACGTGCAGCCGCTCTAAACCTTGGCCGGATTCAGGCAGAATCCAGCAACAATGGACAGGGATGGGAGAGATCTCATCCCTTTCCTGTCTCTTGACTCGACTTCGGTCGAGGAAAGATCCTGACCCAGCTTCTGCCTTGAACTTTGACCTGCCGTCCAGTGGACCTCGGCGGGCGCGAAGTTCTGCGCATTGAGTGGCAAGCGCCGCTGAGGCCCAGCCTCCCGCCGGTTCCTTGCGCTCCTGAAACCTGCGCAACCAAAGATTGGCCAGCCGTGGACTCTGCCTGCGACCGCGGGAAGCCTGCGCCCCAAATCGAGAGTCTGGACCGTTCGCGCTCGCAGTTATCCGCTAAACTGACCGGGGACGCCCGGCAGCGGAGGAGTTGCGGGGGCCCTGGAGGTTGTTCTCTTGAAACGAAGTTCGGCTTCAAGCTTCCTCGGGGCTCTGGTTGTCGCCCTGCTCGTCTTTTTCCTCCATCTCCCTCAAACGCAAGACAGCATCCTGTTTGACGATGCGGCAGACTACATGCGCGCCGCGCAGGCGCCGGTTGTCGCTACCTGGCTCAATACCAATAGCATCACTCCGCTCGAACTGCTTCACCGGCGCGGTTCCGACCCGGAATTCAGCCAGCATCCTTGGTTTTCGCTCTACATCGACGGCGATAATGCCGCGCTGCGCCACTTCCACACTCCAATAACGGCCTACATCCTGCACATCGTGCGCGGCTTCTTTTCGACCGACCGATGTGCTCGCGTGCTCTGGTCCG
>Ga0302324_100017153_pt1 | contig 14375 bp, 29 predicted proteins | sample Palsa_T0_1_FD_201949 | JGI IMG/M metagenome (GOLD analysis project Ga0302324, IMG submission 201949) | Peat permafrost microbial communities from Stordalen Mire near Abisko, Sweden - Palsa_T0_1 | ecosystem: Environmental > Terrestrial > Soil > Palsa > Peat permafrost | place: Sweden: Abisko... | reverse complement strand
GCCCGAGGAGGCGAGGAAGAAGCGTGGGACGCTCGCGATGTGCGTCGCTTCGAGCACGTTCAGCGTCGCCGTCGTGCCTTGCTGGTGATCGAGGAAGTGGTCGAGGAGCCCTGCGCGCGCTTCGGGGTTGGCCGACAGATGGAACACGATGTCGTGCCCCGAGAAAACATACGCAAGCTCGTGCGGAGTGAGCCGCGTCACGTCCGAGCGCAGGAATCGAAGCTCGGGATGCTGCGTCGGAAGAAAGGCGCGATTGCCGCTCGATAGGTTGTCGATGGCCGTCACCTGGTCGCCGCGCGCGAGCAGCGCGTCGACGAGGTGCGAGCCGATGAAGCCGGCGCCTCCGACGACGACCGACCTCACGCGGATGCCTTCGGCGTGAGTGGCTTGGCCGCAAGTGGTTTCTTCTGGCCGGGGAATGCGGGGGCGTCGGAATCAGGGGCGACCGCGGGCGGCACCCATGCCGCTGCGTCCGGGTTTGCGGCGATGCGCGCCGGCCCGAGCTTCCGCGAGAGGTGCCACTCGCGATGCCGTTCGATCTCCTGCTGCGGCGGGTTCTCCGCGTCCACCGGCGAGTTCGCGTTGAGCGTCTGCTCCGCGTCGATCTGGGAGTCCTCGACGGCGGTCCACGGGAGCGCATGCACCGACCCGCCCTTGTCGGCCCTCGGGTTGCTCACGAGCACCGTGTCGCCTTGCAACGTGGTCACGTAGCCGGCGCTTGCCGAGAGGTTGCCATCCTTGAGGGAACCGCCGCCCTGGACGAGCGACTTGAATCCACCGGGAGCGAGCTGCACGAACGAGAAAACGAGCATGTGTGGTCCTTTCAGATGATCTTGCCGCGGCAGAGTTCGAGGACGACGACGGAGAGCGCATCCAGCGCGCACTGCTGCGCCTCGATGGCGTTCAAGGTGTCCGGATCGGTCGATGCATCGAGGGCATGCGCCCACTTCGCCCGCGCACGCTCCATGGTCGCGCGCAGATGATCCACAAGCACGCTCAGCGGAAGCGCCATCCGGTCCGCGGCGCTCGGGCCGGGGCGGGTGGGGCCGGCCGGGGCAAGCTTCGTCGGATGCTCGCTCACGCGGCCCTCCCGCAGAGCGCTTCGCGGATCGACTTCACGTCCTCGGGCAGCAGTCGCAATGTCGGCCACGACGAGAGCGGTACGATCGCGCCGGACGCGATGTAGCGCGCGCGCAACTCACGGTCCGCGCGCTTTGACGCCTCGATGCAGCGGGCGCAGATCGGGAGGTTGCACATCGGCTCGCCGGGTCCGCGCGACCAGCTGCGATAGATGAGCGGCGGCGCATTCGGGTTGCGGCAGTTCGCGCAGTAGGTCGTGCTCACCGCCCGGCCTTCTTTTTCGGCTTCGCTGAAGCATGGCCGGCCTTCGAGTAGGCGATGGCGACAGCCTCCTTCACGGGCTTGCCGGACTTCACCTCCTCGCGGATGTTGTTAGAGATCGCTTTCTTGGAATCACCCTTGGCGAGCGGCATCAGACTTCTCCCTTCGGCAACCAGAACGGATCGAAACTCCACGACGAGGGCACGCGATGATTCCGTGCCATCTCGACGGCGTTGGGCGTCCACGCGGTGCAGATGACCGGGCCGTCCCCGAGCTCCTCGGCGAGTAGCAGCGAGATCCCCCACCGCCGGAATGAGCTCGCGACGTAAACGTAATGGCAAACGGTCTCCTCGCCGGCGCGCTCAGCGCAGAGCCAGCCGCAGACCAGATCGCGATCGCCCACCGGCGACGCGACAAGCACTTCGACGCCCGGCCGCGCAAGCAAGCGGTCGACGCGTCGCGAATGTAGCTGCCAATACTCGACGTCGAGGATGTGCTGGCGGCGATGGCGCGTGAGATCCTTCTGGTGGTTCGTCCAGGACGAGCGGACGAAGTTCAGCGCACGCGAGGGAGTGACCTTGTCGAGCTGCCAGAGCGTGACCGCGCCGGCGCATCGCGGGGACGATGCAGGGGGCAGCGGCACAAGCGACACGGCCGCGCTCACGCGCCCGCCGCGGGCTGGATCGGGTTGGTGAGGCCGAGCGCGTCGATCGCCGCGGAGATCCGCTCAGCCGACTTCGGCTTGACGCGGCAGCCCGCGAGGTAGGCGCGGACCGTGCGCACGTCGCAATCGGACCGCGCGGAGATCATTAGCTCCTGGCGTCGGCGCTCCTCGGCTTCGGTCGGCACGCAAGAGACCTTGCGGCATCTTGCGCATCACGCGCAAGACAGAATGTGCCAAGTTGTGCCCTATTGTGTCACTTCGGCGCGCTGGGCGCGGCGGTTCCACCGCTCGCGGTTCTTCCCGAGGAGGCCCCTCCCTGACTCGTAGGCGCGTCTTCGTTCGCGATGCGCGTCTTGGACGCGCGGGGCTCGATCTCGCGACCACGGTCAAGGGCGGGGCAGCGCGGGGCATTCTCGAAGAGGGGCAGCGACGGCGCCGCGTCGAGCCCGACGAGTCGGCGGAATGCCCGGAGGGGGCTACGACGCCCGTTTGCCTCGCCTGCTTTGCTGCCCAATGGGCGAAGACCTCGCCGACAGACCCCGCGTCGGAAGACGCGACCGGCGAAGCCGGGGTCTCGGCGGTCGCCCCGGCCGACGTTCGTTGGTCGTTGGTCGTTGGTCGTTGGTCGTTGGTCGTTGGTCGGAGATCGTTGGTCGGAGGTCGGAGGTCGGAGGTCGGAGGTCGGAGGTCGGAGGTCAGGCGGCGACTCTTGGGGTATCCCCTTGTGGTCGCGGAGAGTCTCCGAAACTCTCGGAGACTCTCCGCGAGTCTCCGCGAAACGGCTCCCAAGTGCGCGATCACTGGTCCCGTCGCCTTCGTCGGGGCCAGGGACGCGCCGCGCGCTTTGGCCCGTGAACGTCGAGACGAATGGTCTTGGCAACTTTCGGCGGATCGCGAAGCGCCCTCAGTTGGGCGCGCGTCTGATCGGTTCCGTCGACAGCGTCTCGCACAATTGCCGCAAGCACGAGCCACGCAAAGCGATCCACGGGACGATCGCCGCGTTCCCAGCGCGAGATCGTCTCCGGCGGCACGCCGAGTTCGTCGGCAACGGCGCGGCCGTTCATGCCTAGGGCTATGCGCATCGCTCGAAACGTCTCGCCCGTCACCTCGCCCGAATCCGCAAGAGTCTTTGCTGCGAGATGTCCGAACGCTTCAAGCGCATCCTGCCCGACGAGGGCCTCATTGCATTCCGAGCAGATCTGCGCCGGAAGCTCGGCAGCGAAGACGCGGCCAGCAATCTTTTCATGATGCATGACGGTTCCGCCCCGCATCATTCCCTTTCCGCACACGACGCACCTAGACATGGTCTTCCTTCACGGCCTCAGAACACTGTTACGACGATCAATCCGGACCCGATGACCACGACGCACACGAGATCATCTCCGTCGAGATCCGCGGCGGTTCCACCGCTCGCGGTTCTTCCCGAGGCAGTCGGGGCAGAGCGCGCGCTTCGGCGCTGCCCAGCCCCCGCACCACGGGCACCTCCCGGTCGCTCGCGCCTTGGCGTATGCGCGGGCTTGGCGCGTAACGTGAATCACGGCTCCTCCTCCGTCGGCGGAAGCTCCGCCCGCAGCGTGTCGACCCTCGCCTGCGCCCGGTCGAGGAACGCTCGCCGCTCCTCGACGCTCCGGGAGTACCAGTCGGGCGGAGTTGCCCCCTCGCCCGTACCAATCAGCGCGCTCAGTGTCTTGGCCGCCTCGACGACCACGCGCCGCGCGCCATTCGGGCTCTCCTGGTACACGCCCCGCTCGCCGCCCCCGTCGATCAGCGCGGGCTGCCGAGTCTCGACGAGCGCCTCGTCGATCACCGTCTCGAGGGTCTCGGCGAGCTTGACCTTCACGCGGTGAGGGTCGGTAACCTCCGCACCGTGTCGGCGCCATGCCTCACTCGTCGCATCCCAGGCAACCGAAAGGGTCGTCCCCCACTTCGCGGCGAGCTCGCGCGCCGACTTGCCGACGACGAACGTTCCCGCTGCCATCAGGGCCATCGCTTCACGCACGCGGCCCTCGCGTGGCGAAGAAATTGCCCGGTCGCGCGCGCGGGAATGACGGGTCGAGGAGACTGCCGGTGGGATCGCCAATGCAGTTTTCTTCTTCTTCACGGCCTGAACCCCAGGAAGCGAATCCTCGGCCGCCCCCCCCGTTCGCGTCGCGCGAGTCTCCGCGCGGCCGATCGTCCCTTTCGACCCCCGCGAGCAAGCCAAAGAGGACGATTCGACCGACGCTCAGCACGGGGGACGAAGCCGGCGAGGGGGATTCGGAGTGCTTCGGGGCGTGGGACTTCGACGACGGATCTTCGTTCATCCGGATCGGTCGATACCCGCTGATAAAATTCGTCATCGCTCATGAATTTTCGACCCCCTCCGCGCAACCCCTTGAAACGTTGTGGTCTTGAGTCCGGGTCTCGATTCGAACGTCGACGGAATAGAGCGCCGGCGGCCCCCTCCGCTGCGCGTATCGCCATGAGATCCGTGGATCCCTATCGCTCTTCAGCCCCAGCGCATCGGCGATCCCGTCCCGAATCGACTTCAGCGCCGGGGGGAGCCCGTCGTCGTCGAGGCCGCTCGACGGTGCGATGCGAGTGAGCGTCACGAGCCAGGGGGGATGCTTCGCGAGCGGCCAGGCATTCAGGCGAGCGAGCGCATGGTGATACGCCGCCGTGCGCTGCGTCTTTCGGTTCCGAGCTCGAACCATCGTGGCGCCCTTGCTGAAGCCCTGGCCGCAATTGAGCGGGTTGGTGGTGTTGAGCGCGAGAGTGAACGAGATCACGGGTCACCGGCCCTTCGCGCCGCCAATCTCGGCACGCTCGGCGGCAGCACCGCGGGCAGGCCATCCCGCGCGCGCTGACCCATCTCGGCCCCTTGTCGCTCTCGGGCGCGCCTCGCAGTGTCCTCGCGGTCTCTGGCGGCCGTGAGCGCGGCTCCGCACGGCTGGCAGCGGGTGGCGTAGACGATGGCGCCGACGTCGTGCAGCTCGGGGGGCATCTGCACCGCCTCACGCGGGCGCCGACGGCAATACGCGCAGAGGGGGGCCATGGGCACTGGCTCCGTGGTGCCGTCGCGCATTACGCCCCCCCCTTCGCCACCAGCGCCCCGAACATCGCCGATGCCCCCTCGGGGCTGTCCAGCGCCCGCCTGGAGGCCGCTGCGCGCGTTCCGGAGGCGCGGTCCTGTTTCTCTTCGCGCTCATAATCGGGGTCGTTCTGGGCCCCCCCGCGGGCGCTCGCCGTTTCGTTGAGCCACCGCACGAAACAGTTGGGGCTGGGCGTGACGAACTTCGCCTGTTCGCTGCCCCGAGCGGACTTCACCACGTTCGCGCAGTAGTGCTCGACGTTCAATTTGAGCCACTCCTCGCGCACCGGGCTCCCGCGGGGGATCGGCTCGCCGTCGTCGTCCCACGCCCAGTCGTCGAGGATGCGCGCTACGGCCTCCGCGTTGTCGCGTCGCCGCGTCCCCATGCTCCAGCGGGGGAGCCCCATCGCGCGCGCCACGGCCCCCTCGTAGACGCTGACCATGTAGTCCGCGTTCGGGGGAAGCGCGCCGTGGACGAGAACGCCGGTGTCCGCGGGGAATCCCACCGGCAAGGATGGCGGGCTTGATGAGGGTCCCGTGCCGCCGTCTGGTGACGCCCTCCTGCTCCCCGAAGTAGTGCCGGCGTCCGCGGGGACTCCCGCCGGCTGGAGTAGACCATCACCGTCCTCCAGGACGCGCGTTTGCGCGACCCCCGAAGTCTGCTGCACCTCTGGAGCGCGCGCACCCGGAGATGTACCAGGATTCGAGAAAGATGCTGAAGAGATAAGAGATCCGAGATCCGAGATCCCAGAATCAGAAGAGAGAGAGACTCCCCCTACCCCCTCATCAAGCAAAACCGATGCAAACGGCTCTGTTTTGCTTCCGCTTTGCTCGTCTTTTGCTTGGGTTTTGCTTCCGGTTTGCTTGGGTTTTGCTTCCGGTTTGCTTGGGTTTTGCTTCCGGTTTGCTTCGCGTTTGCTTGCGCCCGAGCGGCCCGCGGCAGCGCGCTTCTCTGATAGGTCGGACCTCGCCGAGGGCGTTGCCCGGCGCAGTGAGAGGCCATAGAGTCGCCCCACGTCGACCAAAATCCCCTCGACGTCGACCTCTTCAAGGTCGGCGAGGACAGCGAGTACCTTTGCCCTGCCTTTGATGAGACCGCTCATCGGCTCAGACCTCGGTCTCGGCGCATCGGCGAATGTCCGCCATCGCCGCTTCGTTTGACGCAAAAAAGTCGGGGGCCCGCCCGGTCGACGCGAGGTAGATGGCGCGACCTGCGCGCTCCGGACCAAGCTCCTTCTCCAGTGCGTAACCGGCATCGCCGGCCAGGTGGATCGACAGACCGGCCCGGCGGTGCGTCGTTTCGCAGGAGTGCCACGTGCCCATTTCGAGCGAGACAGCTCCGCTCTCGATGGCCTTCAGGATGCGCAGGTCGAGCTTTTCGACGACGGGCACATTAGGGTTGCGCGACCGGAACGCCTCGGCGCGAGCCTTTCGGGACTGCGCTCTCCGCGCCTCCCATTCCGCGCGCCGCTCAGTCTCGGGTTTCGCCGACGATTCGGATCGATAGGCGTCCGTGAGGTCGGCGTCCGTGAGGTTGGCGCGCGCGAGGTCGGCGTCCGTGAGGTTGGCGCGCGCGAGGTCGGCGTCCGTGAGGTTGGCGCCCGCGAGGAGGTCGGTGTCCGTGAGGTCGGCGCCGACCGCCACCGCGGCCTCGACGGCAGCGCGCAGCGAGATCGCCTCGCCGCGCCAGAGCACGGCGCCGGTGTACCGACTACGGATCTCGATCGTGCTCATGTGGTCTCCTGCGCCGCGCGCTCGAGGAGTCGCGCGTCGAACAGCGCGACGAATGCGGCGACGTCGCGCTGCCTATCCGCGGGTGCGTCGCCGATGCCGGACCAGCCGTGCGCGGCGTGCATCGGGCAGTCGGTCCAGGTGTGATGGCCCCACGCGGCCTCTGCGCGCGCGCGCGCCTCCGGGTCGTCGCAGATACCCGCCAGCGGATCCTGGCGGTACGCCTCGTAGGTCCGCCCGTCCGGCAGCACGGCCCCGCGGAGGCTGGCCCCGTGGAGGTCGGCCCAGTGGAGGTCGGCCGAGCTGAGGTCGGCCGAGCTGAGGTTGGCCCCGCGGAGATCGGCCGAGCTGAGGTTGGCCCCGCGGAGATCGGCCGAGTTGAGGCTGGCCCCGCGGAGGTCGGCCGAGTTGAGGTCGGCCGAGCTGAGGTTGGCCCCGCGGAGATCGGCCGAGTTGAGGCTGGCCCCGCGGAGGCTGGCCCCGTGGAGGTTGGCCGACCTCAGCTCGGCCGAGCGGAGGTCGGCCCAGCGGAGGTCGGCCGAGCTGAGGTCGGCGCCGACCGCCACCGCGGCCTCGACGGCGGCGCGCAGCGAGGGCGCCTCGCACGCATAGAGGACATTCCCGGTGCTCCATGACTTGATCACGATCTTCATCTCTCCCCGCTTTCCTTGGCTTTCATTTCCGGTTCGCAGTCCGTGCAGAGCTCCCGTGGTCCGCAGCAGGCGCAAAGGCCGACGTCGCATGACGCGCACCGCGATCGGATCGGATGCGCCGCTTTCGCCCCCGACGATCGAGACGAGCCCAAGCCTTGAGGCACATCAGTTTCAGGCATTCTTCGCACTGCTTCGCTTCTCCGTTCGGACGATTCTCGCCGCACCGAATGCAGAGGCCGCGCTTCTCGAGCTGGATGCGGCGAGCCCGCATCGAGGCCATCGAGCGACGCCAGTGGGGCTCGCAGAGGGAGCCGCGCCACGCGGGGATGCCGCAATCCACGCAGAGCCCCGCCGCGCGTCGAGCGCGGACCTTCGCCCGCGCGCGCTCGATGTAGCCGAGCGTTCGTTCGCCGGGGAGCGGCATCAGCGACTCTCCTTCGGCCATTCGCAGTCGGCGCACCGCGCGATGCCCTGCGCGGGCTTGGGATCATTTCGGAGATCGTAGTGGTGGATGTGACGCCCGCAGCCGACGCAAGGCGCGACGTGCTCGGGAAGGACGTTCTCCTCGACGCAGAGGACGTCGCTTGCCTCCCCGTCGCAGCGGACGCGGACCCAGCCGGGCATCGTGACGCCGGCCATGACCGCGGGGCGCTCGATCTCGACACCGACGCGCGAGGGCTCGTCGAGAAGGCGGATGCGGATGACGTTCACGGCTCCTCCAGGTCGTCGACGTCGTCGGGATCATCGTCATCGGGCACCCAGCCCATGCCGCCGCATGCGGACGGCGTCTTTACGATCGCGGGCATGAGTGCCCCTTCGCCGCGATGTCATCGTGCTTTGGGAATTCCTCCCATTCGCGCGCAATGATCTCGAATTTGCGGCCGCACAACATGCACTCGTAGCCGGTCTTGTCGCCGGGATTGGTCCTGCGCTCGCCGCGACGAATGAGGTTTTGCTTGTCGACCACGTCAGCCTCCGATCCTGTCAAAAATAGATGTCTGCCCCGCGCTCGACGAGCCCATTTCGCGTGCCGTCATATTTGAGCTCGAAGCGAAAGCCCTTGATACTGCCGTGGTAGTGGAGCGCCGCGAGGTATTCGCGCATCTGTTCCGTCAGCGGCTTCATCGTCCACTCCCGCGCTTCATCGCCCGCACGAGGTCCCCGCCGCGCACCTCGGCGGGCGGCGTGTAGAGCGGCGAGCCCTTGCGCACCGGCGGCGGCGCGGCGCGCGGCCATAGCCGGATCTGGAGACCGAGAAGGAGGAAGAGCCAGATCACGTCAGCGGGCGTCATCGGGACCTTCGGGCGCAGGTGCGGCACTGCCCGCGCGAGGGGCGCGGATGCTTCCCCTCGGTACACATCCAATCGTGACTTGGGGGCGGGCCGAATCCGCAAAGGGCGGCCTGCCGCGTGAAGATCTGGCTCGCGAGGACGCGATGCGACGTTCCGCCGTCGCAGACGTTCGCCCATACCTCGTCGGGGTTCACCGCTCGCTGCTCCATCGACGACCGCCCGGAGGAGAGAGAGGGAGCAGGCCGGACGCCTTCGCGGCGCGCGGGTCCGCGATGAACGGCGCGAGATCCGCCTCCGAGACCTTGTCCATCGGATGCATTCCGATCCCCCCGCTACGGCGCTGCATGCTCGCCCCCACCGTCGCCTTGCTGCTCCCTGTCGATCTGCTCATCTCCCGCCTCCCTTGACCGAAAGCTGCTCAACACCCGAGCACTGGTTCGACCAAACACTACGCCGTGAGCCCTCCACCGCGCCTCTGCGCGTTGCCTCGCCTGAAATTCAGCAGCGCCTACATCCGCCGCTTCGATGGAGAAGCGGAGCCGATGCCCTGACGCCGCGCGGACCTCGATTCGGTACCCTCTGGCCATGCCCCATCCTCCCGTTCACCTCGCCTACGCGACTCGCTCCGCCTTGCGTGCGGCAGTTACGATTTCGCAGATGGCATCGCTCCGTCGAGGAGGCCGTCGACCACCGGCGATTCGCGATGCGCTTTCCGAGGTGGACGATCTTCATCGGCTCCGTCCTTCCCTGTTCGTTGACGCTCTCCAGACATGCAGCGGCGGCGGCCAGTCGGGCCGGTCGCGCGCCCATCGGTACGCCTCTCCCGCCTCCTCGCGACTCCAGTTGCGGAGCGCGACGAGTGACACGTCGATGCCTGCCTCCAGCATCGCCTCGCGGAGCGCATGGCGAGCCCAATGGCCGCCGCCGGGCTGAACGGCCGGCGTGTGCGACAAATCGTGCGCTTGTTTTGCCGAGTTTCTGAGCGCGTTCATCTGCTCCTCCGAAACTGTCCACCGGTTCTCCGCCGTCCGCTCTGACCGCGTGACGCTTAGTTCGATGCGCGCTCGCCGACGAACTCTTCCCGAGTCATCCAGTCCGTCTCGGGGATCCCGAGGTGCTTCGAGAGCTGGCGGCGCCAGATCGGATCGGGCCGCCGCTCGCCGCTCGCCCAATACGAGATCGTGGGCTGCGAGACGCCGATCTGACGACTCAGTTCGGTCTGCGACCGCTCTTTCAGGGCGCGCACGAGCGCGCGCCGACCTTTCGTATTCGCCGGGTTGCTGCCCAGTCCGTGAGCCATGTCATTACACATAACACGAAGCATGAAACGACCGAAGCAAAAACGCCAGAATCGATGCCTTTCGTTATCGGACCCTCGTTTACGCTCGGCGTCATGAACCCACAAACGACAAAAGCCGCGCAGGAACGCGGCTTCGTCGGGCTCCGACCGGGTGGTCGAACCGTGTTCAAACCTTGGCGGGAAGAACACGGTGAAACTACCTCGCGTCAACGGTCGGAGCAACACCCGAGCGCGAGAAAGATAGGTAACCGTGCAATATCGCATCATTAGGTCACGCTGAGCGCCTGACCCAGGCGTGAACCAAGGCCCCGGACGACCGAAGCAAAAACGCCAGAGCGGTCGCGAGAAGCTACGGCCGCTTTTTGTTTGCGCACGGTCATAACATGCGTTATGTAATGGGCATGGCAACGAACGCGATGTCACCCGTTATCTGCTCCTGCGGCCTCGCCCACTCCCCTGCTGAGTGGAAAAAGCTCCCCCTCGTCGGAATCCAGCGCTTCGACGGCGGAGGGGCGCTCGAACTGAGGAACTGCCCGTGCGGCAGCACCCGCGCGATCGACGTGAACGCGAACACCTGCGCGTGCGTGTCGGTCACCCGCGACGGCGACACGATCGATCTGGTCGTCTATGGCGTCGCGCACACGCCGGACGAGGTCAGCGACGTCGAGCTCCTCTCGGTCCACCTCGACGCCGCGGGCGAGCCGGAGTGGACGGGCGCGTCGCTCAGCGACGCGGAGTACGATCGCGCGTGCAGAGCGCTGCTCGAGGCGAGCGAGGAGCAGGAGCAGCGGCGGGCGATGCTCGAGGCGATGGGCGAGTGGGCAGCGACGCGCGCAGTCGAGGAGGCCCCGGAGGCCGACATCTTCGACCGGATCGATCGGGCGTACGAGATGGTCAAGGAAGCGCGGTGCGCGTCGTGAGCGGCGACATCATTGCGGCCTTTTCGATCCTCGGCTCGCCGGGTATGGCGGAGGAAACGGTACGCCTCGTCCGCGAGGCCGCCTACCACCGTGCGCGCAAGGCTCGCCTGATTGCGGAGGAGGCGTTCGCGCGCCACCGGCATGACCCGAGCCCGACGCTGAAGAGCGAGCTGACCGCTCGACTCGTGGATGAGGTGGATGCGGCGGAAGCGCTGCTCGTGAGGGAGGACGACCAATGACCATCGAAGAGGCTCTGATCACCCTGAAGGACCGCGCCGTCACCGTCGGCGCGCGCGCGGCGAAGGTCGTCGAGATCATGGATGCGTGGCGAGTGTCAGAGCCGAAGCGCTACTTCGCGTGGTGCGGCGGCTCGGGCGAATGGCCACCGCACGTGAAGCTTGCGCATGCGATGTTGCGCGACGCGGAAGCGGGGCTCATTCTCGCTGCGCGTGCCTACCACGATGCCGGCATCGCCGCGGTGCTGGCCGGCGCGGACACGGAGCGGCCGGTGGAAGCGGATGTGGCGCCGTGAAGCTCCCCCTGGCCACTGAGCGATTCACACGCGCGCTCGACGAGCGCGGCCTCTTCCTTCGCTTCCTCCCCGGCGAGCCGATCACCGTCGAGGCGTGCGCAGCGCGGATCCTACGCGTCGCGATTCTCGGGCGATTCTGCAAGGCGGAGAGGAGGCTCGCGTGAGCGCGCATCACGAGATGGCGTGCCGCTGCGAGGGATGCCGCATCCGCAAGGGCGAAGCAGGACAGTCGCGCGAGGACCGAGCCCGCGAGCTGCTCGATGCCGTTGTGCGGTGCGCGGATGAGGGCATCCATCTCGGGCCGACGAGCCCGATCGTGGTGATGGCGAAGGCGTGGTGTGAGCAACCGAACGAAGGAGATGCGCTATGACGAACCATGGCGAGTCGTATGCCACCGGAATCGGCAAGGCAGCGTTGCACCGATGGCTTGGCAAGCTCGGGTCCGGCGACGCGGCGGTCAGCGCTTGGCGAGTGAACGGACGCGGCAAAAACCAAGGCATACACATTCACACAACATCCAACGGAGACGTACGCACATGACGGTCGCTACGACGAGCAAGCCTGAAGCCACGAATGCCGAGCCAAGTCCGACGAAGGGGCAATCCACCGCGCTCGCCCGCTCGCTGGAACACGAGGATTACCGGTTGGCTCTGGAGCCAAAGACATTTGGCGAAACGGTACTCGCCTGCGAGATGGTCTCGGCCGCTGGGCTCAACGGATGCGAGTCGCCGCCACAAGTACTCGTGAAGGTCATGGCCGGTCGCGCATTGGGTATGAGCTTTATGTCTAGCGTCCGACTCATTCACAACATCAAGGGCACCCTATCGCTCGCCGCCAAGGCAAAAGTAGGACTTTGCCTCCAGTCGCCGCTCTGTGAGTATTTCCGGTGCACGCATACGGATGAAAAAAAGGCGATCTACGTCTGCAAGCGCGTCGGAAAAAGCGAACAGACCAAGACGTATACGATCGAGGAAGCGGAGAAGTCTGGACTTGTTGGACGTGGCGACGATGCGAAGGCGCAGGCCATGAACAACTACAACCGCTTCCCCGCGGCGATGTTGCGGGCACGCTGTTCTTCGGACCTGGCTGACATGGAGTTCCCGGACGTGACCGGCGGCATGGCGGCGCGCGAAGACCTGCTCGACGGCGAGCGCGACCCCGACGAGATGGTCGGGGAGGTCGTCCCGAACGTCGCGAAGCGCGACTGGGGGGCGGAGGCGAAGGCTATGATCGCGCGCATCGACGAGATCACCGCCGAGGTCCCTCCCCCTGCGCGCAAGGCCCTGCGGGATGAGGTGATCGCCTTCGGCGGAGAGGCGCCCGAACCGCACAAGGGTCTCGTCGGCCGCGCCTGGAACGACACGCCGCGGTACGTCGCCCCCAAGGCGGCACCCGCGCCCGCAGCGGCCAACGGCGCGGCGCCCCCCCACGATCCCCCCGCAGGAGCCTGATCATGGACACGACCGCCTCAGCCCTGGAGAGGGCGCTCGAATGCCCGGCGTCGGAGGTGATGCCGCGCGTGCTCTCGTCGAGCGCCTACTCCGATCGCGGGAACAACCTCCATGCGTTCACGCGGCGCGTCGTGCGCGGGGTGCCGATCGAGGATGCACTCGTGCACGTCGCTGAGAAGTGGCAGCCCACCGCGAAGGCGATCGATTTCCGCAAGCTCACCGCGGGGCTCGCGGACATTCGCAGCGAGCGCGCGTTCGCGATCGATACCGAGGCGCAGACGGTGCGCTTCCTCGGCGAGGACATCGGGCGTCGCTACCCCGAGCGGACGCGCGCGGAGTTCGCCGGGACCGAGGACATCGGCGCGGTCGCCTCGTATACCAAGCGTCCCGTCACGATCGACGTCAAGACGGGATGGGAGCCAGTCTCTCCCCCCGACGAGAACGCGCAGATCCAGTTTTTCGCGGCGCGCGCATACCTGGATACGGGGGCGACCGAGGTGGAAGGGCGCATCGCGTACATTCGCGAGAGCGGCGCGGTGCACTTCGACACCCACGTGTTCAAGAGGATCGAGATCGAAGACTTCCTCGACGATCTGGCGGAGCTTGTGCCGCGCATCGAGGCGGCACGCGCGCAGCTTGCGGAGACCGGAATGGTGACGGTCGCGCCTGGGAAGTGGTGCCGCTACTGCCCCGCGCTCACCTCGTGCCCGTCGAAGGTCGGGCTTGCGCGAACGCTGGCCGGGGAGCTGGGCGACGTCTCTCGGATGCTGACGGCGCTCACGCCAGCGCAGCGAGGGGCCGCGTGGGCGAAGGCGAAAGAGATCAAGTCGCTCGTCGACGTCGTGCTCGACGGACTGAAGGAGTGCGCGACGCAAGAATCGTTCGAGACGCGCGGGGGGACGAAGCTCGTGAAGCTGATCTCCTTCCCGCAGACGCGCTTCGCACCCGATAAGGCGATCGCGCTCCTCCACGAGCTCGGGGCGACCCGCGAGCAGATCGACGAATGCACCTCGACGTATCAGGTGGAGCAGGTGCGCGAGGTGAACGCCCCGAAGGCGCTTGGCGAGGGCAAGAAGCGCAAGCCGAGGGCCGCGTGACCCCGAAGCCTCTCGAGCAACAGGTCGCGGAGTTGTCCACGGAGGTGGCGCGCTTGGGGCGCATCCTTGCGGCGATCGGCGCAGCGTTCGGTGTGGGTCCGGGGGCGGAGATCGCTCCGGCGAGTGACGCCGATCTCGATAGCCCCTACGGCGACGAGAGGATCCGGTGTGACCCGCGCGATTGGAAGGGCACCTCTCGGAAGAACGACGTGATGAGCCGGTGCGAGCCGGAATTCCTAGACCTCTATGTCGGCGTGATGCTGCACTTTGCCGAGAAGAACGCCGCCGACGCGAAAAAGTCTGGATACGATCGCAGAGCCGCAG
>Ga0302324_100017152_pt1 | contig 14376 bp, 12 predicted proteins | sample Palsa_T0_1_FD_201949 | JGI IMG/M metagenome (GOLD analysis project Ga0302324, IMG submission 201949) | Peat permafrost microbial communities from Stordalen Mire near Abisko, Sweden - Palsa_T0_1 | ecosystem: Environmental > Terrestrial > Soil > Palsa > Peat permafrost | place: Sweden: Abisko... | reverse complement strand
TCTGCCCAAGAGCGCCGCGCAAAGCGACTGGGATCTCGCCGGGCTGCGCGAGGCGGTGCAGAAGGACTTCAACGCCGAGGTCGACCCGGCCGCCTGGATTGCGCTCGAGCCGGATCTCGAGGAGGCGACCTTGCGCAAGCGCGTCATCGACGCTGCGCATGCCGCGTATGAAGAGAAGGTTGCCCGCAACGGCGCGGAAATGATGCGCCACATCGAAAAGGAAATCATGCTTTCCATGCTCGACCGGCACTGGCGCGAGCATCTGGCGGGCATGGACTACCTGCGCCAGGGTATTCACCTGCGCGGCTACGCGCAGAAGGACTACCGCTTCGAATACAAGCGCGAGGCCTTCGAGCTCTTTGCGGCGATGCTCGAGCGCGTCAAATTTGAGACCGTGTCCGTGCTTGCGAAGCTTGAGGTGCGCACACAGGAGCAAGTCGATCGGGAGGAGGAGGAGCGCCGCCGGCGCCTGATGCACGCCCTGCAGGCGCAGCACGCCGAGGCGCAGTCGCTGCTCGCATCGGGCGGCGATGCGCCGCAGGCCGAGCCTGCATTGCCCGGCGCGCCGGGGCTGGGACTCGCTTTGCCGGGCGCGGCACCCCGCGGCGCCATGCCGCCCCTGCCGGCGCCGGAACCGGTGAGCACTTTCGTGCGCGGCGAGCGCAAGGTCGGTCGCAACGAGCCCTGTCCCTGCGGCTCGGGGAAGAAGTTCAAGCACTGCCACGGCGTGCTCTCGAGTGTCCAGTGATGAGCCGCCACCGGCGCCCCGGCGAACCATCCACGTAGTTGCCGCAGCCCTGTACGACTCCGCAGGCCGGGTTCTGATCGCCGAGCGACCGCCCGGCAAGCACCTCGCCGGCAGGTGGGAATTTCCGGGCGGCAAGATCAACGCGGGCGAAACCGAAGCCGACACCCTGCGCCGCGAGCTCGCCGAGGAGTTGGGCATCGCAGTGGATAAAGGCCACCCACTCATGCACCTTGCGCACGACTATGACGACCGGCGGGTTGAGATTTCGCTGTGGCTGGTCGAAGGCTACCGGGGCTGTCCGCGCGGACTTGATGGGCAGGCGCTGAAGTGGGTGTCCCCCGCGCGGCTGCATGAGGAGGACATGCTGGAGGCGGATGTTCCATTCATCGCCGCTTTGCAGCGCCTGTACAATGACAGCCACTCTTAATTGACCGCGACGGGAATGCCATGGCAGCGCCGACCGATCTTCCGGAAGTTCAGCTCGACCCCACGAGTCTCTACCGTGAGGAAATCTTCACCGACCGCCGCGCCGGCACCATCCGCCGCCTGACGCCGGTGACCGCGGAGGGCGAGAACGACAGCACGCGCTTCGTGCTGTACTCGGGGCAAACGCAGCTGCTGACGCCGGCGGGAGTTCTGCCACTGGTGTTCGAGATCGAGGCCACGTCCCTGCAGGATGCGATCCGGCAGTTCCCCGATGCCGTGAAGGTCGCACTCGAGCAGGCAATCGATGAGGCGCGCGAGATGCGCCGCGAGGCGGCGACCCGCATCGTCGTGCCCGATGTGGGGCCAGGCCCGCCGGTCGGCGGCGGCAAGATCAAATTCTAGGCGCTTGGGGCTAGAGGCAACAGCTGAGCACGAACGGCACGTCGCGTTCGGCTTGGGTTGCGCGCGCGCCAAGCCCGTTCCAGGCGAGAAAGCGCACGCTGCAGCGGTAGTGACTGCCGCTGATCTCCGGATACAGGCCGGCGGCGCTCGGCAGTGAAATGCGCAGCAGCTGATAGGGCGTATCGCGCTCGAAGGTGACGTGAAAGGAGCCTGCGACCGCGACTTCATCCCTGGAGCGGCCGTTCGCCCGCGTCAGCCACAAGAGCTCCGCGATCGCATCGCACAGCGGCCGCAGGAGCGTGAGCCACTGGTTGAAGGTGCGCATGCGCGCCTCGGAAGATTGGCTCAGCCAGTAATAATAGTCCGGCAGATCAAACTCGCAGGTGCCGCCGGGAATGGCGCTTCTGTGCTTGATGGCGCTTAGGAACTCGGAGTCTCTGATCGGCTGCAGAAAGGCGGAGCCCGCCGTCATGAGCTCTGCGCGCAGGCGCAGCAGGTTTGACATGACCGCGCGCAGGCGGCCTGAGTCGACGCCGGGCTTCGACTGGAAGTCGTTCAAGGAAGTCAGCTGCCGCTCGAGCTCCTTCAAGACCTCGGAGCGCACATCCCCGCGGGTCGCGATCGCCATGATGTCGATGAGGCAGGAGACCGCGGCGCGGCTGCCCCACTGGCTCGCCATCTCGTTGTGATAGAGCGCCTGGCTGTAGAGGAAATCCAGCCGCAGAAAGGTCCGCATGCGTTCATGCAGCGGCTGCTCGAAAACCAGTATCTCACTGGCTGCCGCGGGGACGGGGGCTTGGGCGGCATCATCGCTCATGGGGCTATATTGCTTGACCGCGATGCGGTCCGTAAATGTCGAATCGCCCCGCGCCGGTAATTTACGCCCGCGCGGCGCTCGCCAGCTGCAGATAGCGCGCGTGCAGCGCCGCCACCTGGTCGCGCAGCGCGGCGGCCTCGCGATCGTTCGTGATCACGTCGTGTGCGGCTTTGAGGCGTGCCGCACGCGACGCCTGGGCGTTCAGGATCGCCTGCGCCTCATCGATGGTCGAGCCGTCGCGGGCCTGCAGACGGCGGATCTGCAGCTCCGGGTCGCAATCGATGACCAGCACGCGGTCGAGCTGCGAGCCTAAATTCTTCTCAACCAGGAGCGGGATCACGAGGATCTGGTAAGGGCCGCCGCTCGCGGCCGACTGACGCTCCAACGCAGCTCCGATGGCCGGATGGGTCAGCGCTTCAAGGTCCGCACGGGCCTTCGGATCCGAGAATACGATGGTGCGCAGCGCCGGGCGGTCGAGTCTGCCATCGGGCGTCAGGATGGTGGGGCCGAAGCGCTCGACGAGACGCTCGAGCGGCGGCTGCCCGGGCTCCACCACGTCACGGGCGAGCTCGTCCGAATCGATGATCGGCACTCCCACGGCCTTGAAGAGCTTCGTCACCGTCGACTTGCCGCTGGCGATGCCACCGGTCAGGCCCACGCGAAACATTTTTGCGCTCATGGGTGCGGGGAAAAAAGACTCATATAGCGTCCGACGATTTCGTGGCCGAGCATGAGCATGAGCCAACCGGCGGCGGCGAGGAAGGGCCCGAAGGCGACCGGGGTCGCGCGGCCGCGCCCCTGGATCGACAGCATGATGATGCCGACGACCGCGCCGACCGCCGCCGACACGAGCACGATCGGCAGGAGCATTTGCCAGCCGAGCCACGCGCCGAGCGCCGCCAGGAGCTTGAAGTCGCCGTGACCCATGCCCTCCTTACCGGTCGCGAAGCGAAACAGCTGATACACGCACCACAGGCTGACGTAGCCGCCCACCGCTCCGATGACGCTTGAACGCAGATCAACCGGAATCGACTGCCCGCTGACCCCGGGCCCCCAGAGACTCACGATGAGGCCCAGCCACATGAGCGGCAACGTCAGGCTGTCGGGCAGGAGCTGGTGGTCGATGTCAATGAACGTGAGCGCAATCAGAAACCAGGTGAGGAGGATCGCCGCGAGCGCCGCAGCGCCGAAGCCAAAATTCCAGGCGACGGCCGCCGATAGCAGTCCCGTCAAAGCTTCAACCAGCGGGTAGCGCAGGCTGATCGATGCGCGGCAGGCGCGACAGCGTCCGCCCAGGAGGAGGAAGCTTATGACCGGCACGTTCTGCCAGGCGCTGATCGGCGCCCGGCAGGCGGGGCAGGCGGAACGCGGCACGACCAGGTTGAAGGCGGGAGCGGCGACGCGCGGCGGCGCATCCGCACCCGCTTTCAGGTTCTCGCAGTCCTCGCGCCACTGCCGCTCGAGCATGATGGGCAGGCGGTAGATGACGACGTTCAGAAAGCTGCCGATGAGCAGCCCCACCACCCCACAGGCACCGATGAAGAGCGCGGGTGAGGCGGCGTAGAAGTCGATCAGGCGCAATGCTTTATCTTAGACAACCGCGCCCAGCTTGAAGATCGGCAGGTACATCGCGATTACGAGGCCTCCGACCAGCACGCCGAGGATCACCATGATGAGCGGCTCGAGCAGACTCGACATCGAATCCACGGCATTGTCGACTTCGGCTTCATAGAAGGTTGCGACCTTGCCCGACATCGTATCGAGTGAGCCTGATTCCTCGCCGACCGCGATCATCTGCACGACCATGTTCGGAAAGAGCCCGGTCGATTCCATCGCGCGCTGCAGACGCTGGCCGGTTGCGACCTCATCGCGCATGCGCATGACCGCGTTCTCGTAGACGATGTTGCCGGTCGCACCGGCGACCGATTCCAGGGCCTCGACCAGCGGCACGCCGGCGGCAAACATGGTGGAGAGCGTGCGCGCAAAGCGCGCGATCGCCGCCTTGTTGAGAATCGGACCGATGATGGGCACTTTCAGCGCCATCCGGTCGAGAAACTCGCGCATGCGCTTGGAGCGCTTCTTGAAATAGAAGAAGGTGTAGAAGATGCCGCCGACCACGAGGGCGATGTAGATGCCGTCGGACTGCACGAAGCGCGACAGATTGATGACCATCTGCGTGAAGGCCGGAAGATCCGCGCCGAATCCCTTAAAGAGCGTTTCAAACTGCGGAATGACGAAGATCAGAAGAATGATCGTGACCACGATCGCAACCGCCAGCACCGCCGCGGGATAGAAGAGCGCCTTCTGCACTTTCTTCTTCAGCGCTTCGGTTTTCTCCTTGTAGCTTGCGATCTTGTCGAGGAGTCCCTCGAGCGCGCCCGCCTGTTCGCCCGCCTCGACGAGGTTCACGTACAGGTCATCGAAATAAAGCGGATGCTTCGAGAGCGCCTCATGCAGCGAGGTGCCCGCCTCGACATCCGACTTGATGTCGAGCAGCAGCCGCTGCATCGAGGGCTTCTCGTGGCCGGAGCCGATGATCTCGAATCCCTGCACGAGCGGGATGCCGGCCGCCAGCATGGTCGCAAGCTGCCGGCTGAACACCGCGATGTCCATCGGCTTGACCTTGCCGCCGGCTTTCATGGCGCCGGACTGCTTGCGGATCCGCGACGGGGCGATGCCCTGACGGCGCAGGTCGGCGCGCAGCGCCGCCTCATCCGGGGCGATGCTGCGGCCCTTTAGGCGCTTGCCCTTTTTGTCACGACCTTCCCAGCTGAAGGGAAAGTCACGCTTGATTGCTTTGACGGTTGCAGTTGCTGACTGTGCCATGAGCTTCTCGTCCTACGTCACTCAACGGTGACGCTGTTGACTTCTTGGATACTGGTGAGGCCCTGCTTGACCTTCTCCAGGCCCGAGCGGCGCAGGTCCCAGACGCCTTCCTTCGCAGCCTGCTCGCCGATATCCACGGCGCTGCCACCAGCCAAAATGATGCGGGCAATTGACTCCGTGACCGGCAGCACCTGATAGATTCCCACGCGGCCCTTGTAGCCGTCGGTGCAGTTCGAGCAGCCTTTGGGGATGAAGATCTTGAGGCCCGCGGCCACATCGGCTTCCTGAAAACCCTCCTTCAGCAAGGCTTCCTTTGGAATGTCGAGCGGCTGCTTGCACTGCGCGCACAGGCGCCGCGCGAGGCGCTGGGCGATGATGAGACTGACCGAGGTTGCGATCGCGTACGGTTTCACGCCCATGTCAATGAGACGCGTGAGAGTCTGCGGCGCATCGTTGGTGTGCAAAGTCGAGAGCACGAGATGCCCCGTCTGCGCAGCCTTGATGGCGATCTCCGCCGTCTCGAGGTCGCGCACCTCGCCGACCATGATGACGTCCGGATCCTGGCGCAGAAAGGCGCGCATGGCGGCGGCGAAGGTGAGTCCCACCTTGGGATTCACGTTGACCTGATTGACGCCGGGCAGATTGATTTCGGAAGGATCCTCGGCGGTGGAGATATTGGTGTCTTCACGGTTGAGGATGTGCAGGCCCGTGTACAGTGACACCGTCTTGCCGCTGCCGGTGGGGCCGGTCACGAGGATCATGCCCTGCGGCTTCTCCAGAAACTTGGTGTAGAGATCTCTCTGAAACGGCTCGTAGCCCAATGAATCGATGCCGAGCGCCGCCTGCGCCGGGTCCAGAATACGCAGCACGATCTTCTCGCCGAACAATGTCGGGCAGGTGCTGACGCGAAAGTCGATGGCGCGATTCTTGGACAAGCGCATCTTGATGCGCCCGTCCTGGGGAATGCGCCGCTCGGCGATGTCCAGGCGCGACATGACCTTCAGACGCGCGGACAGCTTGCCCGCGAGTTGCACCGGCGGCTGAGCGATCTCCTTCAGCACGCCATCCATGCGGAAGCGCACGCGGTAGAGCTTCTCGTACGGCTCGAAATGGATGTCTGATGCGCCGCGGCGGATCGCATCCAGCATGAGCTTGTTGATGAAGCGCACGATCGGGGCATCTTCGACGTCGTCGCGGCTGATCTTGTCGTCAAGCTCGTCCTCGCCGCCGCTGATTTCCAGGTTCTCAAGGTCAATGCCATCTTCTTCGGAGAAAGTCGTAATCTGGGCATCGGCCTGCGCGATCGCCTTGTCGACCGCCTTTTGCAGCTTGTCGTCCTCGACGACGACGGCTTCCACGCCGAGCCCGGTCTGGAACTTGATCTCGTCGATCGCATGCATGTTGGTCGGATCGGCGACCGCGAGAAACATGCGTTTGCCGCGCTTGAAGAGCGGCAGCACCCGGTGCTTGGAGAGGAGCTTGTCGCTCACGAGCCGGAAGACTTCCGGATCGGTGTTGATCGCGTCCAGGTCGAACAGCGGCACTCCAAACTCGGCGGAGGCGGCGATGGCGATGTCGCGTGCGTTGGCGGCACCGCTTGAGACGAGTTGCGTGACCACGCTCGTCTTGCGCTCGCGCGCCAAGTTCAACGCCTCGAGCATGGCGCGCTCCTCCACCACCCCGTCCTGAACGAGGCGCTGTGGCAGGCCGCCAAGGCCAGAGCGTGTGCCCCCGAGCGCTAAAGAAGCATTATCATTCATGAACTTATGGCAAACGACCTCAATCGAGAGGGCCCCAGTCTACCGGAGTAGATGACTGAGGCAATTGTCAAATCTGCAACATATTCGCACAAGCAGTTGCCACTGCTACGTGACTCGTTTCCCAAAAGAAGAAGCCCCTCGGGCACAGAGCACCGCATGAGCGTTTTTGCGACGCGGGCGCGAGCGAACTTGGCCGTAAGCGCCGGACGACCGCTGCCGTGCCAGGATGCCGGTCGCGGTGCCTCGATCGTGCGAGGGCCGCGGCCGCCGCCTCAGCTCAGGAGTGGCAGCTGGCGGGCAGCCATTGCGACGGAATGTTGGTGGTGCCCGCCGTGCTCAGCGTCACGCCGGTCGGGGCGCCGCGCGTGCCGCACACCCAGGCGATATCGCCATTCGTGTCGGTGCCGACATTGAGGTAGAGCACCTGCGTCGCCGGAAGTCGGCTGCTCGCCTGCGAACCGCCGTAATTGATCTGCACATTGCCGTTGGCATCGACAGTGATGGCGCTGACATATTTGCCGACCGAAGCGCCGGGCATGAGGATCGTATTTGGCGTCCCTGTCGTACTCACACCCGTCGGAAAACTGCTGTAGGTGTTGTAGTACTCCTCGATCGCGGTCTGCCAGGCGCCTGCGAGGGTGATGCCTTCGGTCACCTGCGCGCGAATCGTGTAGGTCTGGTAGGCGGGGATGGCGATCGAGGCGAGGATTCCGATGATCGCAATCACGATCATGAGCTCGATGAGGGTAAAACCTTTTTGGATCGCCTTCATAAAATGAAGTCCGTGTGAGCCGAAGGTGTGCCGGGTTGACCGTGCACGGTTAAATGGTTGCCCTAAAAAAGAAGCCCCTCAGGTGAGGGGCTTCTGTACCTACATGGCCAAGGTGGCCTTAAGTTACGGGTGACAAGATGACGGCAGATACTGCGCAGGAATGTTGGTCGTTCCCGCCGTATTCAGCGTCACGCCCGTCGGCGCAACCTGCGTGCCGCAAACCCAAGCAACATCGCCGTTCGTGTTCGTGCCGACGTTGAGATAAAGGAGCTGGGTCGCCGGAAGCTTGCTGCTCGCCTGCGAACCGCCGTAAGCAACTTTGATGTTGCCGTTGGCATCGACCGTGACCGCGCTGACGTACTTACCGACTGAAGCACCGGGCATCGGGATGGTCGTGGAGGAACCGGCTACCGAAACACCGGCGGGGAAGGTGCCGTTGTTCTGGTAGAACTCGGCGACGGCGGTCTCGTAGTTGTCAGCCAACGAGAGGCCTTCTGTCACCTGTGAACGGATGATGTAGTTCTGATAGGCCGGGATAGCGATCGCGGCCAGAATGCCGATGATCGCGATCACGATCATCAACTCGATGAGGGTAAAACCCTTTTGTAACGACTTCATGGAGACTCCTGGTCAATTAAAGGTATCGAAACACTACGGTCGCTGAGACCTACCGTTGGATGGGTTTAATGCAATGGCCATGCCAGCCATCGACCATGGATGTAAGGCCATGATTCAATGGATTATTAGGGTTGCGGCCTGCATGTAATCTGACTTATTCACGTCACTAGCTGACACCGGAAGAATGGGCTTAAGGTCATAAACTGACGCGGATTGTCAGGACGCCTGCGCCGCAGCGTTGCGATCGCGAATTAAGGGCTGTCTTCTTATAGGGTCGCGCCGGTATGCATGACCGATGTGCGGCGGTTTTGCTGTCGCGCGCGCTGAGCGAGCGCATGAACGCGGTGCCGCAAGCAGCGGCGCTGGTCCGACCGCTAGAGCGCGCCCATGAAGCCCATGATGTCCCGCACAGCTTCAAGTGCCGCGTTCGGGTAAGTTGATCGACCATGCCGCCGCGCCTCATCCTTCTTCTCATGCAGTTCTTGCGGCAACTGCGCGTTGTCATTTGCGCAGTGCTTTTGTCGGGACCTTATATCGCGCTCGGCGCCTGGCTCTGGCGTACCGAGCATCTGTCCGCCGTCGCCGCGTTTGCAGCCGCGGTCCTCATCACCTGGATCCTGATCGCAAGCGTCGCACGCGATTGGCGGCGTTTCGTGCTCTGGCAGTTTCCGCTGTTTCTGTTCACGCTGGCGTTCGCCGCCTACACGCTTACCTACAACAATCTGCCGGGTCACATCATCGCCGCGGTCCTGGGCACCAGCTCGCTCGATGATGTGCTGGGATTTTTTTCGATCTGGATGGGGCAGCGTCTGGCCTTGGGATTCGGGCTGCTCGCTGCTCTTTATATATGGGCGGGGATGGGGGTGCGCAGCGTGCGTATATTCGCAGGCGCCAGCGCTCCTCTTCGCTGGGCAATACTCGCGGGTACCGGCGCGCTCGTGCTCGTCGCCGGGTTGCATGCGGACTCCATGATTGATGGTCTTGCGGCTGATCCGGTGATCGGCGGCGTGCTCTTTGTGACCGGTCCGCTGCGCGATGTGGCGGTTGCGCTGCGCGGACAGGAGGTTGTAAAGCTGCCCTATGGCGCAACGCGCCGCGGCGGCGAAGAAGTCCACGTGCTCGTCATCGGCGAGAGTGCGCGCCGCGATTCCTGGTCCGCCTACGGCTACAGCCGTCCGACAACGCCCTATCTCGACTCCATCAAAGGAGAGCTCACGCTCCTGACCCATGCGGTGGCGGATGCCAACCTGACCGTTTTCGCAGTGCCGATGCTGCTCACCGGCATGGCGCCCGAGCATTACGATCTGTCGCAGGTGCACGGCAACCTCGTCGATCTTGCGACCGAGGCGGGCTATTCCACCAGCTGGCTCATGAATCAGGACGTCGGGGTCTCAACGATGGTCGGCGTCGCCGCTGAGCACACCGTGTATCCTGCGTCGCTCGCGCGTTTCTTTGGCGGCCATACGCCGCTCGACGGCACTCTTCTGCCGGCATTCGCGCGCGAGCTTGCGCGCGGCGGCTCGCCGCGCTTCATCGGTCTGCATGTCATCGGCTCGCACTGGGAGTATTACCTGCGCTACCCGCCGGCATTCCAGCGCTACGGCAGCGCGCGCGGCCTGAGTGTGATCTCAATGTTCATGGCGAATGACCAGCGCGTCGTCGATGCCTATGACAACAGCGTTCTGTACACGGACTGGTTTTTGCAGCAGGTCATTGAAGAGGTGCGCGCGCTGCACGTGCCGGCGACGGTCACCTACATTGCCGACCACGGCGAGGATCTCTCCAAGCTCGACGGCGTTGCCGGACACGGCGTCAGCTACTACACCCCGCATGAGTTCAACATTCCCGCCTTCGTCTGGACGAACGGCGCCTATCGCACGGCCCATCCGGATAAGACCGCGGCTCTGCGCGCGAACGCCGGCAAGGAAGTACGCACCCATGACATGTTCTATTCGCTGGCCGACATCATGGGAATTCATTGGCCTGCCGCAAGCCCGAGCGATTCGATCGCATCCGCCGAGTTCGCGCCCGACACGCGCAGCAAAGTGATCGCGGGCGGTGAGCTGGTCGCGCAGCAGTCCGTGCCGCACTGAGGTGGCCTATTCGATGCCGAGTTTCTTGATGCGGTAGCGCAGGGCGCGAAAGCTCATCCCCAGGAGCTTGGCCGCGGCGGTCTTGTTGTAGCGGGTCTTCTCCAGAGCCTTCACGATCGCTTCGCGCTCGATGTCCTCGAGCTGCGCGCCGAGTGCGCTCGACACGGGAGCGGCAAGCGCAAGTTCAGGGCTGGGCCGGCCTTCCGCGCGCAGGTGCAGATGTTCGCTCGCAATGATGCTGCCCGTGCGCAGCGTGAGTGCGCGCTCGAGGATGTTTTCAAGTTCGCGCACGTTGCCCGGGAAGCTGTAGGCCGTCAACGCCTCGGTCGCCTCTTCATCCAGTGTCGGCGCCTCGATGTTCAGTTTGCGGCACAGACGTCTCAAGATGACGGCGGCGAGATCCGCGATGTCCTCGCTCCTCTCGCGCAGCGGCGGCACGCGCAGCTCGATCACATTGATGCGATAGAACAGATCCTCGCGAAAGCGCCCCTCGGCGACGAGGTCGGTGAGATTCTTGTGGGTGGCGGAGAGAATGCGCACGTCAATCGGCTCTTCGCGCGAGTCCCCCACCGGACGCACGGTCTTCTCCTGCACGACGCGCAGCAGCTTCACCTGCATATGCAGCGGCAGATCCGCGATCTCATCGAGGAACAGTGTTCCGCCCTCGGCGCTTTGCACGAGCCCCTTCTTGTCGGCGACCGCGCCGGTGAAGCTGCCGCGCTTATGGCCGAAGAGCTCGCTTTCCATGAGCTCGGTGGGAATGGCGCCGCAGTTGACCGCGATGAAGCCGCCTTCGCGCCGCGCGCCCGCCTCGTGAATGAGCTGCGCCACGAGCTCCTTGCCCGTTCCGGACTCGCCGTAGATATGCACGGGGGCCTGGCTTCTGGCGACCCGCGCAATCATCTCGCGCAGCTGCTGCATCGCCGCCGACTGGCCGATGAGTCTCGGCCCCTGCATCGTGAGCGTCGTTGCGCCGTCAAAGCCCGGACGCAGCTTGAGTGCGCTGCCGACGAGCTTGCGCAGCACGCCCAAGTCAAGCGGTTTGGAGACGAAATCGAAGGCGCCCAATTTCAGCGCCCGCACGGCCGATTCAACATTGCCATGCGCCGTGATGACCGCGACCGGCAAGGAGGCGCGATTCTCCTGGATCCAGGCGACCAGATCCAAGCCGTTGCCATCCGGCAGGCGCATGTCCGTGAGACACAGGTCAAAACTCTCCGTCTGCAACAGGCTCCGCGCCGTTGCCAGGTCCGGCGCCGACTGGGTGGCAACGTGCATGCGGCTCAAGGTGAGGGCGACGAGTTCCAGGAGGTCCGGCTCATCATCAACGATCAGCACGACGGGCTTGGTCACGGTCGGCTCCAGCGCTGCGGATCGGCGAACACTAAGCGGAAGATACTGCCGCCGCCAGGTCGTGCCTCATACAGAAGAGTTGCGCCATTGGTCTGCGCCAGCTCGCGCGCGAGGAACAGACCAAGCCCCGAGCCGCCGTGGCCACTGGTGAAGAACGGCTCGAAGATTCGCTCCGTGTTCTCTGCTACGACACCCGGGCCGCGATCGGCGACCTCAAGGTAGGGGCGCGAGCTGGGGCTCAGGCGCCCGTGACGAATCTCAATCGGCGCGCGGCGCGCGTCGGCCGAGGCGTGCCGGATCGCGTTGTCGCACAGGTTCCAGACCACCTGGCGCAGCTGAGTGGGATCCACGCGCACCTCCACCGGCGCGTCGGATCCGACGATCAGAAGCTGCGTCGTCGGCAGCTGCATGGTCGCGCAGAACTCGACGCGGAATTCCTCGATCCAGGCGGCGAGTGCCAGTCGCTCGAGGCGCGTGCCCTCGCGCCGCGACAGCTGCAGGACGTTGTTGATGATGACGCTCACGCGCGCTGCATTTGAGGTGATGATTTCCGTCAGACGCTTATCCTCGCTTTGCAGGCTGGTAGATTCTCCGAGCAGTTGCGCGGCATGACTCATGGCGCCGACCGGATTGCGAATTTCATGCGCGATGCTCGCGCTCAGGCGGCCGAGCGCCGCCAACTTCGACTGCTGCACTTTCTCGGCGATGAGACCGATGTCTTCGAGGAACACCAGGATCGGCGCCGGATCCGAGGCGCCGAGCGGCGCGAAATGCGGATGGATGATGCGCGCGCCGTCCGCGGCGATGAATGTCGGCGGCGGCTCGGGCAACCCCTGGCCCGGCTGGCGCCAGGTCTCAAGGAGATACAGGAGGCGCGGCGAGGCCTCGCCCAGTAGCGCTCCGGGATAGGCGCTTCTGTCGCCCAGCATCTGCGCGGCGGACTCATTGATGAGCCGCACGCGATCCTGGGTGTCGACCACGAGGATGCTCTCGCGCAGGTGTTGCACGATGTACTGCGAGAGCTGCGCAAGATTCGCAAGATCAATCTCCTGGCGGCGCACGAGCGCTTCGCTCTCGCGCAGGCGATGGGCGATGGGCCAGGCCGACAAGGCGATGGCGAACAGCACGACGCCGATCGCGCCTGCGGTGGTGAAGTCGCTCGCCGGCGCAGTGCCTGCGGCGTACACGAGGATCTGCTGAAAGAGAATCCCGAGCGCGCCCATGGCGGCGCTCAAAAAGGCGTCGCGATGCTCCGCGAGCACCGCCATGCCAAAGACGGGCAGGATGAGGAGCACGCCGAGCCCGCTTGCAACTCCGCCGCTCGCGTACAGAATGAGCGATATGCCGGCCGCGTCGACCCCGGTGTTGATGAGGGCGACGCCGCGCAGGCTCGGCCACGAGAGCCGCCGTGCGGCAACCAGGAGCACGCCTGCGAAGAAGTACGCGACACAGGCCGACAGAAACAGCGCCGGGTGCGTCGAGAGGAGCGTGCCCTGGCCGCCCAGCCACTGAATTGCCAGCAACACCGGCGGCAACAGCAGCCGATACAGATTGACGAGGCCGATCACGCGCCAGGCAAGATCGCGCGGAGCAGGCTGAGCTGACGCGAATTGGGCCGGCATGGCGGCGTTAACTGACTTTGAGCCTGTGGAACCGGGCGGTGCGCGACTTTAGCATCTTCACGCGCTGGCCACTGCGTGGGCTTTTCGCGAGAATAGCCGCTGCGCGAATCAGGCGGTGATGGCGATGAATCTTCATGAGTATCAGGCGAAGGATCTTTTCCGACAGTACGGCATTCCCGTCCCTGCGGGGGCCGTGGCGGCGAGCGCGCAGGAGGCAATAGCCGCTGCGCAGACGCTCGGCGGACCCTTGTGGGTCGTGAAGGCGCAGGTGCATGCGGGCGGCCGCGGCAAATCCGGCGGTGTCAAGCTCGTGCGCAATCTCGCCGCGGTGCGCAGCGCCGCCGCCAACATGATCGGGCAGCGCCTGGTGACAGCGCAGACGGGAGCTGAAGGACTGCCGGTCGAGCGGGTGTACGTCGAGTTGGGCTCCGACTTCGTGCGCGAAATTTACGTCTCGCTCACCCTCAACCGCGAGCAGGGCCGCATCGCCGTCATCGTCTCCTCCGCGGGCGGCATGGATATCGAGGAGGTGGCCGCGCACACGCCGGAGAAGATTGTCACGGTCAACGTGCATCCGGCGGCGGGCTTGCAGCCTTACCAGTGCAGAAAGCTTGCCTTTGCCCTGAAGTTGAAGGGTGAGGCGATGAAGGAGTTTCAGTCGATCCTGATGGCGCTCTATCGTCTCTACACCGAGAAGGACGCAAGCCTCCTTGAGATCAATCCGCTCATCGTTACGCGTGACGGTAGGCTGGTCGCGCTCGATGCCAAGATCAACATCGACGCCAACGCCATTTTTCGTCAGCCCGGGCTTGCCGCGCTGCGCGATCCGGAGCAGGAGGATCCGATCGAGCGGCGCGCGAGCGTGCACGAGCTCAACTATGTATCGCTCGACGGCGATATTGCCTGCATGGTGAACGGTGCGGGCCTTGCCATGGCGAC
>Ga0302324_100017150_pt1 | contig 14377 bp, 11 predicted proteins | sample Palsa_T0_1_FD_201949 | JGI IMG/M metagenome (GOLD analysis project Ga0302324, IMG submission 201949) | Peat permafrost microbial communities from Stordalen Mire near Abisko, Sweden - Palsa_T0_1 | ecosystem: Environmental > Terrestrial > Soil > Palsa > Peat permafrost | place: Sweden: Abisko... | reverse complement strand
CCATCAAGCCGCATTCGAGGGCGCCCGTTGCATCGCGCCGAAACCACGCGTTGTCGATATTGGCGTTCCAGTGAATCAGTGCGATGAAATCGGAATTGCTCTGCAGGAAGCGCTTTACGGTTTTCTCGTGTTTCAAAAACAAGACCGCCTCGCGATCCAGCTTTGCAATGAACGACTTGGTCGCGATGTGGGCGGGCAGGAGCTGCGGACATTTGGCAGCGAAATCCGCGTACCGTGCTACGAACAGATGCAACCGTGACGCATCGAAGGAGATCGGATCGCGTCCCGCGGCGGCCTCGGGATCGAAGGCAAATTGCGTGTCGATGTCGCGTGACAGCAGGCCGGATTTGTGTGCGGCGGCAATCCGCGCCAGGGATTTCAAGATCACACGGTAGTAGGCCAACGGTTCGGCGAGCTCGTGATCGAGGCATTTCTGGCGGTGCGGCTCGATCCCGCCGACGCCAAAGGCGATGCACTGCGAGATGATCACGCCGGTACGGGATTCGTGATGGTAATCCGCGAAATAGGCGACGGGAACGGTGATCGGAAATCCCGGCGAGCGGGAAAGTGCGGCGAAGCGAACCTCAGTTTCCATCTCGTGCTTACCACGGTCGTCGCGGATTTTGTCGCTGAAATCTCGCGAGAACTTCACGAACAGATCGGCATGCAGGTGGGGGTCGGGTTGCTCGTACTCGAGCGATAGAAAGAGTTTCTGACCGGTGCTACCGCCGGAACATGCCTCGAGACGTGTGATCCGCGTAACGCGATTGCCCACCGAAAGCGACCCGAAGACTTGGAAAGCCTCGGTCAGGAAAGTCTCGCCGGATGCTCGCAAAGCATCGCTGTGCGCCGGAATGAGCACGCCCGTCGCGTCGCCGCGCACGAAATCCACCGGGCAGAGCGCCTAGCGGTTACTTGCGGCTGACGCTCTCGGCACTCTGTGCAAGATCTTTCGGTCCGGGCGTGCCCATGTATTTGGCGAGATTGCGATGCAGGCTCGTGACCGCGCCCTCGGACTTCGGATTCGGCAAGGGCCCGCGGAAACCGCCGTTCTTCATACCCTGTTGCACGGCCGCCATGTTGGCAAAGTCCTGCACCAGTACGCTGCCCCAAGTCGGGGAATCCACCGGTAGATATTCCCATTCCGCCGCCGGCTCCCTTCCGCGAGGATAAAGCTCGTACACCGCGGCTTCGAAAATGCACTTGTCGGGGTTGTAGCCGAACGGCCGCGCGCTATAGCAGAGCATATTGTTGACGGCGTGTCCGATCTGAAAATTCGGAAAAATCTGCCACGCAGTCCCGCTCTTACCCACCTGTTCGGGAGCGACGGTGGGCCATACCACGCCGCGCGCGGCATCGTCACGACGCGCGGAGTCGAGCCAATGCTTCAGCACTTTGTCCGCAGGGGTTCCCTCGGGCAGCTCGTCGATCAGTCGAACCGCGGCGTCCACCAAGGTTTTGGTGGTGTTCGTATTGACCTGTTCCCAGGTATAGACCTGCATCTCGGCCGTCGATTTGCGAGGGTCGGGGCCATCGCCCAAACGCAGCTTGGCTTTGTTCTCATCGAGCCCCTTGGGGGCGTCATAACCGATGTGGCTGTGCTTACCCTGCGGTCTGCCCCAGCCCACGAATTTGCCGAAGCGCATGAACTCCGGATGCGTCCCCGGCACATGGTAGGTCTCGTCGAACGCCTCCATGGCGACTTTCCAATTGCAGTCGAACACGATCCAGCGGCGCCATCGGCAGCGCATGTTCTGCAGCTCGAACGGCTCGAGGAGCGACGCCGCAGGCTCGAGATAATCTCGCAAGGGCTCGCTCTTCGGGTCGAGATTGATCCAGATCCATCCGCCCCACGTGTCGACCTTGACGCCTCCGAGCCGCGTGCGCTGATCGGTGAGCGCGCCCTGCCAGTTCTCCTTGTCCATGATGTAGGTGCACTGGCCTTCGAGGTTGTAAGACCATGCATGGAAACCGCATACGAACTTCAACTGCTTGCCGTGCGCGTGGTGCGCGCCCGCAGGCGTATCGACCAGGCGGCGCCCGCGATGCGAGCAGACGTTGTAAAAGGCCTTGATGGTGTCGGGCGCCGAACGCACGATCAAAATCGAGTCATCCAAAATCTGGTAGGTGATGTAATTACCGACCTCAGGGATCTCCTCGACACGCCCGACTTGCAGCCAGACCTTGCGCCAAAGTTTGTCGCGCTCGGCTCGGGCGTATTCCTCTGAAATGTATGGCTCGACGCTGTGAGTCTGCACCGGCGGCAGGTCCTCGGTCGCTGCGGAGACAGGCTGCCTTTCGAGCTCGACGGTCTTGTTCATGCGATATCTCCGACTTCAGCGCTTGATCGCGGCACGAAACGTCTCATCCTTGAGGAACAAGGACGTGTTGTCCGCGCTGAGATGGGTCCATTTGAGGTTGAGGCCGCCGTCCACGAGAACGGTCTGGCCCGTGATATAGGACGAAAGGTCCGAAATGAAAAAGAGAATCGCGCCCGCTTGCTCGTCGGCGTGCGCGCGCCGTCCCATCGCGATTGCACTGCGGTCGCGCTCCAGATCGTCGTCGATGTACGCACCTGATCCGGGCGTGATCGTGGTGCCCGGAGCTATCGCGTTGACGCGAATGTTGTCGAGCGCGAGCTCGACGCCCAAGGTGCGAGTCGCGGCTACGATTGCCGCTTTCGCGGTGCCGTACGCAACATGGAAAGGCGCGGAGTTCATGCCGCTGATCGAGGAGACGGAGACGATCGAGCCGGGGAGGCGCCTGTCCCTCAATTCTGCGGTGACGGCCTGAGTCATGAAGAACATCGTCTCGAGGTTCTGATTGAACAGCGCCCGCCAGTCGGCGCGGGTCACTCGGGTGCCGCGCATCCACGTGGTTCCCGCCGCGCCGCCGGCGACATTGACGAGACCGTACAGCGTACCCTTTGCATGCCGCGCCGCCTCCATGGTTGTCGCCACGCCCTCATCGGTCGAGATGTCGGCAACCACGGGCACGATCGACAATCCTTGCTCGATCAGCGGCGCGACGTTCTGGTCGATTTTCTCGCGGGAGCGGCTCGTGGCGATCACGGTTGCCCCGGCTTCGGCGAGCATGCGGGTGGCATGGGTTCCGATGCCGCCGCCCGCGGCGCCGGTCACGACGACGATGCGACCCTCGAGATTTATGAGTTGTTTTTCCATAGCGCAGCCTTAAGTCTGGAACCCGCCCCCCGACCTTTATATGACAGGGGCCGACGGGAAGTAAAGGGCTAGTACACAACAGTGTAGTTCATTTGCGGCGCGGCGCGGCGCGCGCCTGCGCAGGCTTTTGCGCGCCCGTTTTGAGGCCTGCGGATCGAATCAAGGAGTAGGGCGGTCGGCCCCGCGGCGGATCGCCAAGACGCTGCCTTCTGCGTCGCCCGATACGTAGAGCGTCCCATCCGGGCCCACCGCGAGGCCGGCAAAGGGTCCCATCGGACCGGACATGGTGCCGACCGGACCCAGCACCTTTGGGGTCACTCCCGGCGGCGCACCCACCGGTAGATCGGCGACGATGATGTGGCGGGATCGACCTGCCAGGTCGCATTCGATTAGTTGCTTGGCGCCGACGTCGACGATATAGAGCGACTCGCCGCGGACCGCGATGCCTTGCGGTTTCGAAAGTCCGTCGAGCACGGTTTGAGCCTTACCGCCCGACAGCTTGACCACGCGGCCGCCGGCGGCCTCTGAAACGAAGCAGGTATCGTCCGCGCCGACCGCGACGCCGCAGGGCTGTTTGAGCCCAGTGGCGAGCACGCGCGCGTTGCCAGATTCGACCGAATGCACGCGGCCCGCACCTTGCTCCGCAAAGATCACGGCCCCGCGCGGTGCGAGGGCGACGCCGTACAGCTGATCGAATCCCCGGGCGAGCACTTCGCTTTCCCGGCGCTCCGGCCAGAAGCGCGCGACGTCGCCGTTCGCGGTCGTAACGATGAATTCGCCGGGGCCCGCCGCGGCTGCGCCGCGGGAATAGCCGGGGTAGCCGGAGTCGAACAGAAAGCCCACGCGCTCACGCGCAGCCCCGGGCCGCAAGGTGTAGGAAAAGGGGCCGTCGGCCACGAACAGGATGCCGGCCGTACCGATCGCAAGGCCGAGCGGAAAATTGAATCCCGCGGTTATGAGCTCTTGCGTTTTGCCGCCGTCGAGAATCTCGGTGATGCTGCCGTTGATATTCGACACGAACAGCCGGTTGCCGACGAAGGTGCTGTTGTCCAGTCCCGGGGTGAGATCGGCGAGCACCGTGCGCTCGCCGGTGCGAGGATCGATGCGCAACACCTGGCCGCTCTGCACCTGGGTCGAGATGATGAATCCTTGGCGATCGAATTTAACGGAATCGGGCACGCCCAGATCCGCGGCCACCTTTTCGGGCGCGCCGCCCTCGAGACTCACGCGCCAGATTTCATTGGTTCCCATCACGGGGGTGTACAGCTTGCCATCCGGCCCCACCGAGAAGGCGTTGGGCATGGGCACATTGTCCAGGATCATCCGCGGGGCGCCGCCATTGAGATCGAGCTCCATGATGCGTCCGCCGATGCGGCATTCGCCGGCAATCAGCCGCCCCTCGTGGAACGTAATAGGATTGGCCACCGGCATGTCGCCCTGGAGCACGCGGGTGGTGCCATTCGGGGCACGCACGCTGACCCGCCCCTCCGTGATCTCGGTCGCATAAAGATTACCTTCAGAGTCAAATGCGAGATCATCGGGCCCCACGATATCGCCGCCCATCGGGCTGATCGCCTCGATCGCGCCGGTCTCGACATCGATGGCGCTGATCTGGCTGCCGCTCACCTGGGCGATGTAAATGCGCCCATCGGGACCCGTGCGGATGCCGTTTGCGCCGTACAGTCGGCTAGGCTCGGTGAGCCGTTGTTGGGTCCACCCACCGGCGAGCCCGGGGGATCTCGCGGCTGTATAGCGTCCACTGGGCTGCGGCATCGTGCGGTCTCCTTAGCGAATAATCAGCATAGCCTCGCCTAGTACGAGGAGCAAACCGTGCGCCAGGCCGAACTCACCGTGCGCCGAGCTTACCGGGGCGAGCTAGCATAGAATTTGACGGATGCCCGATACCAATCAACCGCTCCGCAGTCTGCCTCAGGTGCAGCGCCTGCTGGAGATGCCGGCCGCGGCTCTGCTGTGCTCGGAGTTCGGTCGAGCAGCCGTGACGCAGGCGCTTCGCGATGCGCTCCAGGACGCGCGCGAGCAAATCGTTGCCGGGTCACTCGGCGTCGCACCCGATGCCGCGGCGCTCATCGCCAGCTGCGTTGCGAGTCTCGCCGCGCGCCGCCGGCGCGGGCTGCGCCGAATCATCAATGCAACCGGAATCGCTCTGCACACCAACCTCGGCCGTGCGCCGCTCGCGTCCGAAGCCATTGCGGCGATCGCCGAGGTGGCCTCTGGCTACTGCAATTTGGAGATCGATCTTGCCAGCGGACGACGCGGATCTCGCACGCAAGCCATCGAGACGCTGCTGTGCGAGTTGACGGGTGCCGAGGCGGCGCTCGCCGTGAACAACGGCGCCGCAGCGATTTTGCTGGCGCTGAGTGCGCTCAGCAACGGCGGCGAGGTGATCATCTCGAGAGGCGAGCTAGTCGAGATCGGCGGCGGTTTCCGTGTACCGGACGTGATCGGGCAAGGTGGTGCGCGCCTGATCGAGGTGGGCACCACCAACAAGACACGACTCGAGGACTACCGCGCAGCCATCGGCCCGGACACACGAGTGCTGCTCAAGGTTCATCAGAGCAATTTCCGCGCGATCGGATTCACCTCGGAGACGCGCATCGCGGAGTTGGCGGAGCTTGCCCGCGCGCACGAGCTGCCGCTGGTCGCGGATCTCGGCAGCGGCTTGCTGCAGGAGGGGCACGGTAGGTCGGAGCCGACGTTACGCGCAGCACTCTCGGACGGCGCTGATCTTGTGACATGCAGCGGCGACAAGCTGCTTGGTGGACCGCAAGCCGGCCTGATTCTCGGCCGCAAGGCCCGCGTGGATCCATTGCGCAATCACCCGCTGCTGCGGGCCATACGCCTCGACAAGCTCTCGCTCGCAGCGCTCGAGGCAACGCTGCTGCTGCACCGGGACAGCCCCGAGCGTGTGCCTCTGCAGCGAATGTTGGGACAGTCCGAGGCCGAATTGAAACAGCGCGCCGAACGCTTGCAGGCCCTGGTCGAGGGAGCCACACTCGAGCGGACGGAGGCATTCGCAGGCGGCGGTGCGCTGCCCGAGGAGCGAATCCCGAGCTGGGCACTCGTGTGGCACACCCGCATCGGGGCCGATGAAGCGGCGGGACTGTTGCGCTCGGGTGATCCGGCCGTGATCGCGCGCATCAACGAGGGGCGCCTGCTGCTCGACATGTTGGCCGTGTCCGATGAGGATCTCGCGGAGCTTGGCGCGGCACTCTCCGCGGTGCCCCCGTGAGGCATGTCGTGCTCGGCGTGCTCGGGCATGTCGATCACGGCAAAACTGCGCTGGTTCGCGCCTTGACCGGCAAAGACACCGACGCAACTCCTGAGGAAAAGCAACGCGGAATATCCATAACGCTCGGCTTCGCCCATCTGCAAGTCGGCGGTGATGCGGACATCGATCTGATCGACATGCCGGGCCACGAGCGGTTTGTGCGCACGATGATTTCGGGCGCGACGGGGATCGATGCCGTGTTGCTGGTCGTGGCGGCCAACGCAGGGATCAAGCCGCAGACGATCGAGCACGTCGATATCGCGAGCCTGTTGGGCGTACGCCGGGCGGTGGTCGCGATCACCAAAGTTGATCTAGTCGCGCCGGACGAGGCGCATCGGCTCGCCGAGGAGGCGCTCGCGCTGCTCGCGCGCTCGGGGCTCGAGACGGCCCCGCCTATCATGACTTCGGCGCTGCATGAGAGCGGCCTTGATGATCTGCGTCAGGCGCTCGCGGCGCTCGCCAGGGATCAGCATCCGCGTGCCGTCGACGGTGTCGCGTTCCTGCCCATCGATCGAGCGTTCGCCGTTGCCGGACACGGCCCCGTCGTGACCGGCACGCTTCGCGGGGCTACCGTCTCGGTCGGCGACACGCTCGAGCTGTTGCCGTCGCGCACCCCGGTACGAGTGCGAGCGATCCAGGTCCATGGTGCGGGCGTAACCACCGCGACGCCGGGCCAACGCGTCGCGCTCAACCTGCGAGACAGCGAAATCGCCGAGCTGATTCGGGGCATGGCGCTCGCAGGTCCCGAGGCGCTCGAGAGCTCGGAGTGGCTCACGCTGTCCGTGCGTGCCGTGGCAGGCGCGCCGCCGCTGAAGAATGGTGCGAGACTTAGGGCGATTGCCGGCACGCAGGAGGTGGACGTACGGTTGCGCCTGCTGGATCGGGACGTGCTCGCGGCGGGCGAGAGCGGTTTTGCCCAGATCCGCTGCACCGAGCCCGTCGCGGTTCCCGCGAGCGAGCATGTGATACTGCGTTTGCCGTCTCCGCCCCGGACGATTGGCGGCGGCAAGGTGCTTGAGCCCGGCGCGCGGCGCGAGCGGCGCCACTGCATCCTAGTCTTACGGAGGCTTGCAGAGCTGCGCGATTTGCCGGCGCCCGCGATGATCGCCGCGGAAGTGGCCCGTAAAGCGCCGGCGGCCACTACGCTGCGCCGTCTCTCGCAGCTCTCGGCACTCGCAACATCGCGTGTCGCGGAGCTGATCAAGACGCACCCGTTCGTGGTGACCCGTTCGGGTCTCGTGCTGCGCAAGGCGGACCTGGATGACTTGCTCTCCCGGATACCCGCGCTGCTCGCGCAGCACTCGGCGGGACTCGCTCATGAGAAATTACTGCATGCGTTTCCTGCAAGCGGTGCTGCGGTGCTGGATGAGGTGCTCGGCGCGCTGCTGACGCGGGGCGCTATCAGCAAGCGCGGCAGCCAGTTCGTTGTTCCCCAGCCCACGCAGGATCGAGCCCGCATCCGCAACGAGGCGGAGCTCGCCGCTCGAATCGCCGAGACCCTGCGGCGAGGAGGCCTTACACCGCCCAGCCCCGGCGGCATCGTGTCGGATCTTCAGTCATCGCGCGCCGTTGAACGCTTGTTGCGCGAGGGCGTCATCGTGCGCGCGCTCGACCGAGCCAAGGGAAAGGAGATCTTGTTCCATCGGGAGGCGATCGAGGAGGCCCGGCGGCTGCTGGCGCCCTTGCTCGAGCGGGAGCCGGGACTCCTGGTGACCGAAATCGGCGCGGCGCTCGGCATCTCGCGTAAATACAGTATGCCGCTTCTGGATCATCTCGACACGATCCGCTTCACCCGGCGCGTCAAGGACCGCCGCATGCGTGCATAGACTTTTCGACGCCGAGTGTTGCAATCTTCGGTGCTGCCGCGCGCCGCCCGGCGTCGACGCTCATGAACAGACCTAGGACACCGGATATGAGACCCCTGAAGAATCCATGCGAAATCGCGGTTATCGGCGGTGGTCTCGCGGGCCTTTCCGCCGCCCGCCACGCCGCGCGTCTCGGACGTCTCGTGACGCTGTTCGAGGGCAGTGCGCTGTGGGGAGGTCTCGTCGCGACCGTCGGTGAAGTGGACGGCGTTCCTGTTCCGGGGAAATTCTCCGGCCAGGATCTGGCCGTGCATCTCCTCGAGGATGCGCGCAAGGCCGGGGTTCAGATCGTGCAATCGGGCGCAGCGAAGGTGGCGCTCGAGACGCGCCTCACGCTGACCGATGAGGGGAATGCCGTCTACCATCCCGAGGCCATTATCGTTGCGTCCGGCGCGTCGCTGCGAAAACTCGGTGTGCCCCGCGAAGCAGAGTTTCTCGGTCGAGGACTATCCCGGTGCGCAACCTGCGACGGCGGATTTTTCCGCGGCCAGGACGTGGTCGTCGTCGGCGGCGGCGATGGGGCAGTCCAGGAGGCGCTGGTGCTCGCCAAAACCAGCAGGCAGGTCCTCATGGTAATCCGCAGTCCCCTCAAGGCGAAGCGTGATTATGTCGACCGGATTGCCGCGCGGGAGAACGTACGCTTCCTCTGGGATAGCGAGGTCGGTGCGATTCTCGGCGATCAAGCAGTTGCCGGCGTGCGCCTGCGCAACGTGAAGGACGGCACCAGCTCGGACATCGAATGCACCGGCTTGTTTCCGTTCATCGGCGTGACGCCGAACAGCGGATTCCTACCCGCCGCGTTGCTGACGGCTACGGGACATATCGAGACGACGCCCGATTTTGCGAGCTCGGACTCGCGCGTGTTCGCGGTGGGAGCGGTGCGCGCCGGCTACGGCGGAAACCTCGTGCAAGCGATGGCCGAGGGCGTCGGCGCGGCCGAGTGCTTGGGACGAGTCAAGTTACACTGATCGCGCCGGGAGCTTGCGTTAATATCGGGGAGACACCGGGGGTTTCAGGTGCAAGGAGTCTTGTGATGGTAAAAAAATCCAATGGCGATGGACTTTATGAGGTGATCTGGCCGCGCGGAGAGCGCAAGCAGGCTTTGCGCCCGCTGGCCAAGCGGCTCGACACCCTCGAGGGAAAGACAGTCGCGCAGCTGTGGGATTACTTGTTCGCGGGCGATGAGGTTTTCGCCACGCTCGAGGAAACGCTGCGAGCGCAGTACCCAGGCATAAAATTCGTCAGCTGGCGCGAATTCGGCTCAACCCATGCCGTGAACGAGAAGGAATTGCTCGCCTCGCTCCCGCAGCGCTTCAAGGAGCTTGGTGTGGATGCCGCCATCTCGTCGATGGCCTGCTGAGGGAGTTGTACGCCCGCCGTGTTGCGGGCGAGTGAAGCGTGCGAGCGGGGCGGATTTCCGACCTCATCGCTCGTCTGCGAGGGTTTCTTGGGCCAAGCCGCAGCCACCTCGGTCGGCCTCGGTATGCCCAACATGCCGGTCGCCCTGATACCGGGGCACCCCGGTTCGCAAAGCCTGCAAGAGCTGCGGGCGAACGTCCGCAACGTCACGGCCGCGCACGTAATCGAGAATCTATTGCAGCAGCCGACCGAGCACCAGCTCGAGCCTGAGCCGAGCGCGCGCGACATCGTGTTCCGCGGCACGTTCGAGGAAGTGAACGCTCACTTCTATGAGCGGGAATGGAGCGATGGCCTGCCCATCGTTCCGCCGACCCTCGAGAAAATCGAGGAATTTCTGAAATTCACCGATAGAGCGCCGGAGGAGTCTCTCGGCATTCTGCTGCCGGAGAATCGCGCGGCGACGATCAGGGCCGTGGCCGCCAATGGGGTCATGGCCGGTTGCCGTCCGGAATACATGCCGATTCTGGTGGCGCTGATCGAGGCCATGGCGGATCCTACGTATGGCGTCGAGCACAGCGGCAACACGCCCGGATCGGATACGCTGATCGTTCTCAATGGGCCGATCATCAAGGATCTGAAGTTCAACTATACCCAAGGGGTGCTGCGCGAAGGGTTCATCGCAAACACCTCGGTGGGCCGCTTCTGGCGACTCGCGCTGCGCAACATGGCGGGCTTCCTGCCGCACAAGAACGACAAGGCGACTTTCGGGAACACGTTCCGCGTGGTGCTCGCCGAGAACGAGGACGCGCTCGCCAAAATCGGCTGGCCGCCCAATAGCGTCGACATGGGTTTCTCGGCGGGAGACAACACCGTCACCATCTCCCGGATGACGGGTGGCGGCGTCATGCCCTCCGTCACCGGCAGCACGCCGGAGCAGATGCTACCCTATCTCGCCGACGGCGTCGCGAAGCAGACCGGGTGGGAGATGGTGTTCACGGTGGGCGGTCTTTCATTCGGCACCTTGCGGCCGGTGCTCGTTCTCAGCCCCATTTTGGCGGAGACCATCGCGCGCGCCGGTTGGAGCAAGCGCGACGTCAAACGGTATCTATACGAGCATGCGCGCACACCTGCGTGGCGCGTTGAGGCTTTCACCGAGAAGTGGCTGGACTTTCGAATCGGCTCGCTCGAGCGTCAGGTCAATCTGGGTCGGCTGCCGAAAGCGTTTCATGAATCGAATGATCCGAACCGCCTGGTACCGATCGTGCTCGATCCGGAGGACTTCGTCGTGCTCGTCTCGGGAGATCCCTTGCGCACCAACGCGTACGCCTTCGCCCAAAACGGCTACCTCGGCTTCCCGGTCGCAAAAAGAATCCGGCTTCCCAAGGGCTGGGCGCAAAGGGTTGATAGACCCGGCAGGTAGGATATGGCGGAAGCGGATGGGAATCGAACCCACCGCCCGCTGTTCGCGGGCCACTGGTTTTGAGGACCAAGGAAACCACCAGGCTTCTGTCGCTTCCACAACTCGCCTAACTTACCGTGATGGCGCTACGATTGCGATGAAATCAGAACAGGAGCGCGCAGGTGACCGAGAGTCCTGCCGGCCTGGAAGTGCCGACGGGTGCGGCGGATGCGGATTCGCTCATCCGGACTTTTGGCCGCCGGCCGAATACGCACCCCCGTGGCCCATGAAAGACGCTTCTCCGCGAGTATTCGCGCAGCTCAAGGAATTGCTGGTCGAGCGCGGATGGTCGAGCGGGGACGTGTGCAAAGTTCTTGGCGAGAATTTTCTGCGCGTTGCTCGCGCGGTGTGGAAGTAGCGAGCGTACCAGCGGGAGGACTACACATGGCGGCTCGACTCAACCATACCATCGTCTACTCGTCGGACCGGGTGAAGTCCGCCCGCTTTCTTACGCAGATGCTGGGGCTGTCGGCGCCAGTCCGATTCGGGCCTTTCGAAGTGGTCGAACTCGACAACGGAGTGTCTCTCGATTTCGCAGCCGCCGATGGACCAATCCAGCCGCAGCACTACGCTTTCCTGATTTCCGAGGCTGATTTCGACGCCGTCTTCGGCCGCATTCGTGAGCAGCGTCTCCAGTACTGGGCCGACCCGAGGCGTAGCCGCCCCGGCGAGATCAATCGTAACGACGGCGGACGCGGAGTCTATTTTCCCGACCCCGACGGCCACTATCTGGAAGTGATCACGCGCCCTTACGGGAGCGGTATCAGCTGACAAGCTAGCGTAGGGGCCGTGGCTGCAGGTTAAGTTAAATAAGTCATGGTGACGGCATGCGCTCGAGCCAACGGTCCAGGCTCGCCCCGAAATCGTGCCTCTGCCACAGGTACAAGAAACCCGTGAAAACGTGCAGGAAGCCTCGAGCGACGTCGTCCTTGTCAAACACCGGGTCGAGGGGGCTGGACGCGCCGGCTGCCTCGGGCACCCGCGACAGCACGAGGGCGGGTGCCGCGATCAAGGTGGCGAGTCCCATCGTCGCCACGTAGAAGTCCAGGTGCAGCTCGAGCTCCGCCACGTCGAGACGCGGCCCGCCATGAGCGTGCAATTCCGCCGTGAAGAGCGCGAGCAACTCGTCGAGATGGTTGTCCCAGATGTCGAGGCCTGCGCCGCACAGCGAGCCCCAGAGCGCGTAGGCGACATTCATCTGGCGCACCCGCCCCCAATCGAGCAGTCCGCAGCCGAGTGCGCCCGAGGAGTCGCGCCAGAACCAGGCATTGTCGATATTGGCGTTGTAGTGACAGAGCGCGATGTAGTTGCGATCCGAATGCAGGAAGCGCTTTACCGCCGCCTCGTGCCGCAGGAAACGGATCGCATCATGGTCCAGACGCGCAATGAAGGCGGGCGCTGTTATCTGTGCGGGAAGGAGCCGGGGACAGTCGCGGGCGAATTGGCCGATCTGCAGAACCCGCTCGCGCAGCTGCTGCTCGTCCCAGGGAATCGGATCCTCGGCAGCAGACTTCTCGGCATCGAACGGAAAGTACGCGTCGGCTTTTGGGGACAGGAGCCCGGACTTGTGGGCCGCGGCGAGCCGCGCGAGGGTCGACACGATCGCCCGATAGTAGGCGAGCGGTTCGGACAATTCGTGGTCGCGGCATTTCAGATGGAGCCGCTCGATGTTGCCGTGGCCGAAGGCGATGCGCTGCGTGATGAGAATGCCGGTGCCGGATTGTTGGTGGAAATCCGCAAAATAGGCGGTAGGGACCGGAATCGGAAAGGCGGGCAGACGCGACAGTGCCGCGAGCCGGACTTCGGGACTCAACTCATGGCGCCGACGGTCGCGGAACGCGTCAGTGAAGTCCCGGGAGAATTTGACGAAAAGGTCGGTGTGCAGCCCCGGCTCCGGGTGACTGTATTCGACGCTGAGCAGAACCTTCTCGCCCGAATTGCCGCCGCGGAACGGCTCGAACCGCGTGATCCGTTCGATGCGGTTATGCGGGGCAATCGACCCGAATGCCCGCAATGCGTCGGTCAAGAACTCCTCGCCGGCGACGCGCAAAGCCTTGCCGTGCGCAGGGATGGCAAGGCCCGTGGCATCGCCGCGAACGAACTCCGGAGGCTCGGGATCCAACATCGTCTCCCTGCTAGGCAAGGTCAATTTGCTTCTCGTACTATAGAGGAAGGGCCGGCGAATCGAGCACGGGGGATCGAGCTCATGTTCAAGCTGATCATTATGGCGAGGCGCAAGCCGGGAACGAGCATGGCCGAGTTCCGCGATTACTACGAAGAACGCCACTCGATGCTCGTCCGGAAGATCACGCCGATGATGCGCCGGTACCGGCGAAACTATCTGACGCCGCTCGACAGCGCCTTGGCTGCCGGTGACGCTTCCTCCTACGATTGCGTCACCGAGGCCTGGTTTGACTCGGAGGCGGATTTCCAACGCAGTATTCAAAGCCTCGTGGCCGATACCGAGAAGACCACCGCGTTGTCCAACGACGAAGAGAACCTGTTCGACCGGTCGACGATCAGAATCTTCACGGCGGTCGAAATCGAATCAGTGTCTTAAATCCGACAACCGCGGGCTTGGGGCTGGCCTGTCAAGGATGCGAACTCAATGAATGCAAATGCATCGATCGCCGTGCCGCGCGGCTGGTATCACGGCTGGAACATCGTCGCCGTATGCATCCTCGCCCAAGCAATGGGAAACGGCCTCACCTACAACGCGCTCTCGCAGTTCTTGCCGCGTTGGTCGCACGACCTGCACACGCCCATCAGCCAGCTCATGCTGACCGTCGCGATCATGGGCACGGTCGCCGCGCTCGTCTCGCCATTCGTCGGCGCCCTCGCCGATAAATTTCCGGCGCGCAGACTCCTCGTCAGCGGGCTTCTCGGCATAGCGCTATTCTACATTGGCGTGGGATCGGTTACCGCCTCCTGGCAATTACTCGTCCTCTACGGGGTGCTCGCCGCGCCCGCCCTGACGTTTTGCACGGCCGTCGTGACCAACACACTCATCACGCGCTGGTTCGTCCGCCGCCGTGGTTTGGCCTTCGGACTGAGTGCGTTCGGGATCGGCTTGGCCGGTGTCCTGTTGCCGCAAATCATCAATCCGCTTCTGCCGCGAGTGGGCTGGCGCGTGATCTGGTGGGGCGGCGGCGTGTTCGTTGCCGCCGTCGTGGTACCGATCATGCTCATCGTGGTGCGCAACCGGCCGTCCGAAATCGAGGGG
>Ga0302324_100017149_pt1 | contig 14377 bp, 12 predicted proteins | sample Palsa_T0_1_FD_201949 | JGI IMG/M metagenome (GOLD analysis project Ga0302324, IMG submission 201949) | Peat permafrost microbial communities from Stordalen Mire near Abisko, Sweden - Palsa_T0_1 | ecosystem: Environmental > Terrestrial > Soil > Palsa > Peat permafrost | place: Sweden: Abisko... | reverse complement strand
GCATCGGTGTTCGCGAGCCGCGTGAACCCGGCGAGCAGCGCATCCGCTTCCACTGCGGTCTCGCGCGTCGTGGCGAGCGCCGTCAAAGTGAGCTTGGGGGATTCGAGCAGTTGCAGCCAAACGTTGAGCGGAACGGCGCGCTCGGCCGGAACCTCGGCCACGAATTCTCGCGCGAGCGTTGGATTGTCCGCGGCGAGCGCTGCCCGCGCGCGCGTTTCTAGCAACGCGGGAGTCAACAGGCCCTTCAGGCGCAGCCAGGCCTCAACGGGGGCGCATTCGGGCGGCGCACGCTGGGGCAGACTCCAGCGAGCGAGCGCATCGGCGGCCAGATGGTCGGAATCGCCCGTGGCGAGGCGCCCGGCGAGCCGATCGCACACAAGAGCGGGATCAGTGACGTCGGCCGCACGCGGCAGAAACCAATCCCAGCGACGGCGCTGCGCGAGGCTCACGAGCCATTGATGCTTGAGGCTGCGTCCCACCGGCTCGCCTTCGTGCGCTCGAAGAAAGGTGTCGATGGCGGCATCGAGCTCCTCACTGGGCGTGAAGGCGAGGTCGCGCCGCAGGCGAGCGGCCGCTAGATAGTCATAGATCGGGTACGCCTCGAGGGCGGGCGAGTCGGGAGGCTCCGGCAGGTTCATGCGCACACGCTGCATGGCCGCCATGAACTCCGAGGACGCACTCGGTTCGGGAGTCGCGGCGGGGAGCGGGCACGCGCCCAGAAATGCGCTCGCCAGCGCGACGACGAGCATGCACCGGCGCATGCTAGGCGCGGTGATCCGAGGCACCCTCGGTCTTTTGAGGACCGATCTCGGAGAACTTCATCTCCTCGCGACTGCCCATGCGCGACCAGTCGCAACGCAAGCAGTAGCCGTCGGCGGCGTAGACCTCGTACCACCCCGCGGTACCGGCGGGGTCCGCGGCTTGGCGGCGAGCCGCACCCGGACCCCCGTGACGGTTCAAGAAGTCCTGGATCCGATCCTGGCTATCGGGCGTATCGTCCAGGGGCGCCCCGGGGGGCGCGCCGGGGGGCGCGTTGCCGGATTTGTCTTGTTGCACGAATGCCTCTCGATATAATGACTCGGGTACTGGCGAGTTCGCGTCGGCCGTTTCCTGCAATCAGCCAAGGCGCAGTCTCCGAGCTTTCGCCAACGGAACCATCATACGCTGCTGCCACGATGCCCATCTACGAATGCGATCCCTGGCGAGAGCAATACTTCGCCGACGTTTACTGCCCTCCCGACGTGCACATTCCTACCGACGATGTAGACGGGTACAAGTTCAATCCGCGGCATCGGGCGATTTATAACCGGCTTCTGGTTGCGCGATCACAAGGACTGGAATGCGGTTTGCACGATGCTCCGCCGCCGTGCTATCCGGTTTTCTGCAAACCGGTCACCAACCTCAAGGGAATGGGAGCGGGCACGAGCGTTCTCGAGAGAGAGCGCGATTTTCTCGAGAATTGCCGGCCGGGCGATTGCTGGATGAAGCTCTTGACGGGCGATCACATCAGCAGCGACTGGGCGGTCGTGGGCGGCGAGACGGCGTGGTGCAGGCACACGCGCGGCATCCCGGCGATCGGCGGCACGTTCGATTACTGGATCATCGAAGCGCGCGTGCGCCGCCGTCTCGAGCGCTACTGCCGCGCCTGGATCCGCACGAATCTGTCCGACTACACGGGCATGGTCAATATCGAGACCATTGGCGGACGCATCATCGAGGCGCATCTACGCTTCGCCGATCAGTGGCCGGATCTGTACGGCCACCAATGGCTGGAGGCGGTGGTGCGGCTCTATCAGCATGGGCTGTGGGAATTTGCCGATCGCCGGCGCACCTGCGGCTACAGCGTCGTGCTGTTCGGCCCCCACGGGCGCCCTTATTCCTTTCCCGACCCCGAAAAGCTCGCCTCGTATCGTGCGACGCCCGCCGTCAGCAGCGTGCAGATCACCTTCTTTCCCGACCGGCCACAGCACGCACACGTGATGCCGCCGGGTGGATTTCGCCTGGCCGTGATCAACAGCGGATGTCTCGAGGCGGCGCTGCGCTTGCGCGCGAGGATGGCCGCGGACTTCGGTCTGCTCTACGAGCAGCGCGCCGCGGTCGTCTCGCTCGGCGCCGAGCGAGGCACCGGCACACTCACGGGGCCGGGAGTTTCGCGGACAACCGATCCGCGAGCGAGCTCAGATCGTTGCTGAACGCGCGGGCAATGGCGGCATAGTCGCCCCCCGCCGCGGGCGACTCGAAGGTTTCCCCCCCGACCTCGTCGCTGTTGCGGCGCGCATCGACCACGCGCCAATGAGCTTCCAGCGTCGCTTGCGCTCCCTCGCGCACACTCATCCGCACGACATCGACCCGGATTCTCACCGGTATGAGGCTCGCCTGGTCGAAACTGCGATCCGCGACGAGCACGTCGGCGCGCCTGCGCTCGATGTCACGCGCGAGGGTCTGCGCGACGAGCTCGGAGAGGGGCGCGGCCCAGCGCTCGTGCTCGAGCACCAGCAGCTGATCCGCCGTGGTGGCGATCACCATCTGGCGCCGGTCGATCACCGGCGGCAGCGAGATCGTGAGCAGCACATGCGTCGTGAAAGCGGCCGTCGGAGCAGTGGGATTCTCCGGTAAGGTGGTTAGGGCATAGAAATGATCCCGTGGCCCTGCGCAGCCGGCGAGGATGGCCGCAGCGCCCAGGCAAGCAGCGCGCAGGCGCCGTGCGCAGCGAGAAGGGGCTGTCATTTGGGATCCGCCGGTTTGCCGCGGATCAACGCCTCGGGGTGGCGCTCGAGGTAGTCCGCGAGCGCGCTCACCGAGCGCGCGGCATGCGACAGCTCGAGCAAGGTCGAGCCGAGGTCGTTTTGCAGCGGCGCACCCTGCGAGAGCGCCTCTTTGGCATTCTTCATGGCATCCTCCGCCTCCTTCAATGCGGCGCTGACCTGGGGCGCGATCGTGTCGTCCACCCGACGCATCAATTGACCGGTGCTCTTCAGCGTTTCCTGAAGCGTCGTCATGGTCGCGATCAGGTGGGCCGACAGCTGGTCGAACGGTACTTGGTCGAGCTTCCTGGCGATGCTGCCGACCGAGTCCTGGATCTCGTCCAATCCTCCCGAGGCCGTCGGAAAAATCGGCGGGTGCTCGTCCCAGTCGACGCGTTCGGGCGGTGCCCGCTGCTCCGCATCCACCGACACGAATTTCTGGCCCGTGAGGAGACTTCCGGTCTTGAGCTCGCCACGCATGCCGTGCGCCACCATGCTGTCGATCATGGCGTGGCCGCCGACATCGGAATCATCGGGCACCCTCACTCTCACGCCCTTTCCGGCGCGGGAGCGGACGTGTATACGTTGCGGGAAGATGTCCACCTCCACGGGGAAGCGCAGGTCTCCCGCCACGGGATCGTACTCGACGGACACCCGCTTGACCTCGCCGATATGGATGCCGCTCAAGTCGACCGGCGCGCCGACGGCGAGTCCGCGCAGCGAGCCTTGAAAATACATCACGAAGGTCTGCGCCATGCTCTCCGGCTCGCGCATGGCCCGCTCTATGTCCGAATACATCGAAAAGCTGGTGTCCTCCGCCGATTGCGGCGATGGTTTCGCGCCCGGAATCGGTTGGAATGCGACGCCGCCTTCCAGAATGGAGGCGAGCGATTCGGTGTGCAGCTTGACTCCTTCCGAATCGACGCTCATGTCGATGCCGCTCGCTTGCCAAAAACGGGTTTCGCGTGTGACGAAGGCGTCGTAGGGCGAGTTGATGAACACCTTGATGGTTACACTCTCGCCGCCCGGATCCAGCGAATACGCGACGACTTGGCCTGCCGCGATGTGCCGGTAGAACACGGTGGATCCGATGCTCAAAGATCCGATGTCCTTCGCGTGCAGCACGTACTCGCGCCCGGGCAGTCCCAAGGTCACGATCGGCGGTACCTCGAGGCCGGTGAAAGAGCGTGCCGGCACGGATGAATGTCCCACATCGACGCTTATGTAAGCGCCGGAGACGAGGGTCCCCAGGCCCGTAATGGCGGCTCCCGTAACGCGGGGACGGACCACCCAAAAACCGGTGTCCTGCACCAGATAATCGCGCGCATCGCGATGAATGCGCGCCTCGACGATCACGTTCTTGCGGTCCTTGGAAACGCGGATCCCCTTTACCTGGCCGATCTCCACGGCCTTGTAGCTGATCTTGGTCTTATTCGGCTCCAGATCGTCGGCGTCGCGGAAGGTGATCTCGATGGGGACGCCTTCGGCCAGCTTCTCGTGCACGGCCACGAATGCGCCGGCGACGATCACGATCGCGGGCAGGATCCACACGTAGGGCAAGCGCATGCGGTGCGCCCGATCCGGCAGCGCCTCCGGCAGCTCGTCGACGGGGGGCGGTGGCTGCTTGTCAGTCACGCGCTTCGGCATCCCACAGCAGCCGTTCGTCGAACGTCTGCGCGGCCAACAGGGTGAGCACCACCACCCCCGCGAACGCAAATGCGCCGGGGCGTATCTGCACCGTCGCCAGGGAGGGGATCTGCACCAGGCTTGCCAGCAGCGAGAGCGCGAACACGTCCAGCATCGACCAGCGGCCGACGAACTCCACCATGCGGAATAGCCGGCTGCGCTGCGCGGTATGGCGCACGCGGCCGCGCGAGATGGCGAACAGAATCTCTCCGAGCGCGACCAGCTTGAGCAACGGCACGACGATGCTCGCGAAGAAAACCAGCAGCGCAATGGGCCAGGAGCCCTGGTGCGCGAGCGAGATGACCCCGCTCATGATGGTGTCGTCATCTTCGCTGAAGATCTCATGGGTGTGCATCACGGGCAGAAAGTTGGCCGGAATGTACAACACTGCGGCGGTGATGACCAAGGCGGCGCTGGTGCTGAGACTGCGAGGGCGGCGCGCGAACAGCGGCGCCTCGCATCGCGGACACGCCGATTGCCCCTCGCCGATGGCGCGCACCGTGGCGCGGCAGCGCATGCAGACGATGAGCCCGAGGCTGCGTCCGGTGACGAGCCTCGTCATTCGCTGCCCTCCGCGACCCGGCGCGGCGCGGCGCCGTGCGTTGCGGGCCCGCGCGGCGCGGATCTGCGCGTTGCGGAGGCGCGCGGCGCGGGCCCGTGGGTCGAGATCCAGCGCCAATACTGTTCGCCGGGCGTCGCATTGATGAGCGCCGCGATCGCGATCATGAGCAATCCATAGGCGATCAAAGAGACCCCCGGCGAGACTTCGGCCTGCGCGGAGAGCTTCACCAGGGCGACCACGGCGCCCAGAGTGAATACTTCCGCCATGCTCCAGGGGCGCAGCGCCGTGAGAATGCGAAACAGCACTTTTTGCCCGGGGGCCGCGTAACCAAGCCGCAAGGGAACGAGCACGTATAGGAAGGTCAGAATCTGCGTCAAGGGCACGACCAGGGCGGTGAACGCGACCAATATCGCGAGGGCGCCGTAGCCCTGCTCATAAAATGCCTCGGCGGCCCCTATGAGGGTCGTCATCCGCGTGCTGCCGTTCACCGTCAACGCCACCAGCGGGTAGACGTTGGCCACCACGAACAGCACCAGCGCGGTCGCGGCGAGCGCAATTACGGTGTCGATACTCCCGTCATTGGTACGATAGAGCTCGGCCCGGCAGCGAACGCAGCGCACGCGGGCTTTGGCGGGGAGAGAATCCAGGCGATGCGCGAGGTCGCAGGCATGGCAGACGATGACGGAGGACACGCGGAGATGATTACCTCATGAATAAGGTCCGAAAAGGTAGCACTTGCTCGCCCCTGAATGCTCTAAGAGTTTTCCCGGTTGTGGCGTAGGACTCACTCTAACGCAGCCGCCCCCTGTAAATGCGCCATACGTTGCTCAAAATTTGCGGTCTGATCGCGCTGCTGGCCGGCACGGCCACTCCCGTTTGGGCGTCGGATCCCGTCTCGTACAAGGTCGATCGCATATCGGCGGGTGACGGCTCGATGGATACCACGTTGCGCGCTACCTCGAATCTCGTCGCGCTGCGCACCTCGGCGCCGGTGAGTCCTTATGCGTTGATCGCGCGGTCACGCGCGGACATCGACCGGCTCAAGACCGTGCTCGAGAGCTACGGTTACTACGAGTCCAAGATCATCATCCAGATCGACGGCATGACGCTCGGCGATCCCGGCCTCGCGGACCATCTCAACGCGTTGCCCAAGAAGCAGGACGCCCATGTGCAGATCACATTCAAGCTCGGAGCGCTGTATCACCTGCGCGATGTCCGTATCGACGGGGATCTGCCCCCGCAGGTTCAGGCGGCGTTCACGCTCAAGACCGGCGGTCCCGCCGTGGCCGACACGGTGCTCGCCGCGGGAGCGCACCTCTTGGCGGTGCTCGAGGACCAGGGGTATGCCTTCGCAAAGGTCGATCCTCCGGTCGCCTACGAGGACAAAACGCAGCCCTTGCTCGACGTGACTTTTCACGTCGAGGTCGGTCCGCGCGTGAATATCGGTGAGATTCACTTCACGGGCTTGAAGCGGGTGCACGAAAGCTTATTGCGACGCCGGCTGCTTCTGCACACCGGGGAGCTGTTCAGCTCGAGCGCGGTCGAGCGCGCGCGCGTGGATCTGTTGAGCCCCTCGATCGGAGTATTCGCCTCCGTCAGCGTCAGAATGGGCACCGAAGTGGATGAGACCGGGGGAGTACCCGTCACCTTCCAGGTGCAGGAACGGCCCCGTCATACGTTCGGCGTATCGGCCGCCTACTCGACCGATCTCGGCGGCAGCAGTACCGTCAGCTGGGGCAACCGCGACGTATTCGGCAACGCCGAGCAGTTCAGCATCAGTGCCTCCATTATCAATCTCGGCGGGAGCGCGACCAATGGCGTCGGCTACGATGTGCCGATCAGGTACATCCTGCCGGACTTCGGACATCGCGATCAATCCCTGCAATTCGCGGTGGAAGCGCTCAAGCAGGATCTTATCGCGTACGATCAGACCGCCATCAAGACCGGCGTCACGCTCAGCCGCAAGCTCAACAGCCTCTGGACGGTGAGCGCGGGCCTTGCGGCGACCGAGGAGACCATCGACCAGATCGTCTCGATAACGGTGATGGGCAGCGGGAGTACCCAGACCGATCAGCCCGACAGGATGCTGTTCAACTACACTCTGGTCGGTGTACCGCTCATCGTTAGCTACGATTCCACCGCCCTCGCCTCGCCTCTGGACGATCCGACGCATGGCGTGCGCGGCTCGGTGGCTGTGGTGCCGACCCATTCACTGGGGCACTCCGATGCGACGTTCCTGATTACCACGATCAAGGCAGCGACGTATTTCGATCTCTATCACCTGCTGCCCACCGAACCGGGGCGCAGCGTGGTCGCCGCACGGGCCTTGATCGGCTCGGCCGAAGGCGCGAGTGTCGATGCGTTGCCGCCGGATCAACGGTTCTATGGTGGTGGCAGCGCGAGCATCCGCGGCTATCCTTATCAAGGGGTCGGACCTTATTTTCCCATCCTCTCCTGCCCGCCGCCGGCGGCGAAAGGGTGCACCCCGGGCGTCACGGGCTTCACCACTTATCCCATCGGCGCGACCACCATCAGCGCCGCCACGCTCGAGTTTCGCCAGCGCCTGAAGGGCAACTTCGGCGCCGCCTTCTTCGTCGACGGCGGACAGGTCGGCCCCAACTTGACGCTCAAGCCGACCGACCTGTTCGTCGGCGTCGGCACGGGCGTGCGCTATTACACGCCCATCGGACCGATCCGCCTTGATTTCGCCGTACCCCTGAAGCGCTATGACAGCGATCCGGAAGCGTTCCAGATCTATATCGGACTGGGGCAGGCCTTCTGATGCGGCGCTCGGTGCGAATTTCGGCCTGGGTCGTCGGCTCGCTCGCCGCATTGATGGTGCTCGTGACCGTCGCCGTGCTGGTGGTGGGAAACACGAGCGCGGGGCGCGGGCTGATCGAGCGGCTCACGTATCGATTCACCGGCGGCGATGTAAAGCTGACCGGACTCGGCGGCACATTTCCGGCCGACCTCACCCTCGATAGGCTCGAGCTCATCGATCGAGGCGGCGTTTGGCTCACCGCCGAGCACATCGCGCTGCGCTGGTCGCCGTCCGCGCTTCTCGAGCGGCGCATTCGCGCGAACAGCCTCACGGTTGCGCGCCTCGACATGGAGCGCACGCCCTTGCCGTCGGGCAAGCCGAGCACGGGCAAACCATGGGTCCCGCAAGTCGACATCGATCGGTTCTCGATCGACGTGGTGCAGCTCGGCGCGGCACTCACCGGTCGACCGGTCACCCTGTCGGTCGCCGGCAACGGGCGGATGGTGTCGTTGGAGGATGCGCGCGTCGACGTGCAGGCGCATCGCATCGACCGGGATGGGATCGGCGATTACACGTTGAACTTGCGCTTCGATCCGCAGCGCATGGACGGAAGGCTGACCGCGCACGAGCCGGCGAGCGGACCTCTGGAAAACATTCTACAAGTCCCGGGCCTCGGCGCGTTGTCCGCGAATCTCAGCATTACCGGACCGCATAGTGCCGAGCAAATCGATCTCGAACTCAGCGCGGGCGACCTGAAGGCGCAGGTGCGGGGCAGCGTCGACTTGCGCCACGGATCGCTGGACCTCGATTACTCGCTCAGCTCGCCGCAGGTGAGCCCGCGCCCGGACCTCAAGTGGCAGCGGGTCGCGCTCGCGGGACGATGGAAAGGCCCCTATACCGATCCTACGGCCGACGGGCACCTCGACATCGAGCGGTTGGTCCTGCCGGCGGGAACCGCGATCGCGGCGTTGCATGCGGATAGCAACGTCGCCAACGGCGACGTTGCTTTGAAAGCCGTGGTGGAGGGTTTGCGCATACCCGGCTCTCAACCTGCGCTGCTCGAGAAAGACCCCCTCAAGATCGACGCCTCGATGCGGCTCAAGGAGCCTACGCGGCCGCTCACTTTATCGGCGACGCACCGGCTGTTCGCACTCAGCGCGAACGCGGTCACCACGGGCAAGCAAAACGCCGCATTCGAGCTGAGGATCCCGAGCATCACTCCGTTTGCGGCGCTCGCGGGCCAAGCACTGAACGGCAATGCCACGGCGAAGGGCCGGATCGAGCGGCGCGAGACGGACATCGGCCTGAGCCTCGACGCTGCCGCCGTGCTCGCCGCAGGTGGGCCGAGCTGGGCGGCCATCGTGGGCAATCGCGTCACACTCGGATTGTCGGGCGCTTTGTCGGCGAGCACTTTCATCGTCGATCGGCTGAGGCTCGCCGGAACCGAGTGGAGCGTGAGCGCGAGCGGCAACGCGCAGCGGCGGGATTCTGCCGCTGCGCCGGTCGGCCTCGCCGCCGTCATCAAGTCGCTCGACACCCGCTTCACGCTGGAAATCGCGAATCTCGGGATCGTCGCGAGCTCGCTGCAAGGTACCCTGCAGGCATCCGGACGGCTGAGCGGCCCGGCCGCCTCGCTCGCGGCCGATGCGACCATGAAGAGCATGCTTTCCCTGCGCGGTTCGCCGCCGGGCGCCGTGACGGCCGAGCTGCACGCACGCGGCCTGCCGGGCGCGCCGAGCGCCAGCATTACGGCCAACGGCACCGTCGACGGCTCGCCGCTCGATATCGCGGTCACGCTCGCGCGGGCGGGACGAGCCGGGTTGCGAGCCAAGATCGACCGCGGCGCATGGAAAAGCGCCAAGCTCCAGGGCGATTGGTTGATGGAATCGACCCTCGCGGACAGCCGCGGACAGCTCCACGTCCAGGTAGGGGAGCTCGGCGACCTCGACCATCTCATCGGCCGCGACGTCCGCGGCAAGCTCGCAGCCAGCGCACTGTTCACCCCCAAAAGCGGCAGCACCCACGCCGAGTTCGAGGTCGATGTGGAGAATCTGGCGTTGAGTCAGTTTATCGCCACCGTCCACTTGTCGGGCGAGGGCTCGACCGACGCGGTGGCCGCAAAGCTCGACATCAAGTCGCCGGACGTCATGGGTTTCCCCGCCACCCTATCGGCCGACGCCGCCGTCGATCTCGAGCACGACAACGTGCGCGTGCTGCATGGAGTCGCCGACTATCGCGGCCAGAAATTTCGGCTGCTTGCTCCCGCAAAGCTGACCTACGCGCCCGCGCTCAGCATCGACGCGCTGCGTGTCGGCGCGCAGGACGCCGTGCTGGAGGTGCACGGCGAGCTCTCGCCGGAGCTCGACGTGCATGCCTCGCTGAGCCACGTCGAGCCGCCGCTCATCAATGTGTTCGCTCCCGATGTTGTCTCCCAAGGAACGATCGAGGCGAGCGGGTTTTTTCTCGGCACGCTGGCGGCACCCAGCGGACGCATCCAGCTGGCTGCGCGCGGCTTTCGGTTCGCCGCCGATGAGGCAGTGGGGCTTCCCGCCCTCGATCTCAACGCGGGGGCCGAGCTCAAGGGCGATTCGGCCGCCATCGAGGTCACGCTCAATGCGGGGAGCGATCCGTTGTTCAGGGTCTGGGGCGATGTGCCGCTCGATCCCGCAGGCGTCTACGATCTCAAGGTCGAGGGAAAGATGGATCTCGGCAACGCGAATGCGCTACTCGAGGCACGCGGACTGCACACGAGCGGCGAGCTCGCGATCGACGCCAACGTCGCCGGTACGCTCGCCGACCCGCGCATCCACGGCTCGGTAACGGTCGCCAACGGCAGCCTGCGCGACTATGTACGCGGCATCAATTTGACCAATATCGGCGCCGAGATCACGGGCAACCAGGGCACGCTGCAGATCAAGAGCTTCAAGGCGAGTGCCGGGTCGGGCACGCTCAACGTGGCGGGCAGCATCGGCGTGCTGCAGCCCGGCATTCCCGTGGACATCGAGGTGACGGCCGCGAATGCCCAGCCGATCGCCAGCAGCTTTCTCACCGCGAAATTGAATGCCGACATCCACATCACCGGCCGCGCACGCGAGCAGTTGGCCGTCGCCGGCACCATTCACGTGATTCGGGCCGTGATCGGCATTCCGGACTCCTTGCCGCCGAACGTCGCCGTACTCGACGTGCGCCGGCGCGGCCGGGTCGTCGCGGCCCCGGGCAAGCAACTCGTCATCGATCTCGACATCACGATCAAGGCAGAGCGCGAGGTGTTCGTCCAAGGCCGCGGTCTGGATGCAGAGCTCGGCGGGGAAGACCTGCACATTGGGGGCACCGTGAGCGAGCCCATCATCACCGGCCGTCTCGGCCTGCAGCGCGGCACCTTCAGCATCGGCAGCACGCAGCTCACCTTCGATCCGACATCGAACCTGAGCTTCGATGGCACCGGCCTGAAGAAAAGCATCGACCCGACGCTCGACTTCAGGGCAACCACGGTCGTACAGACTACGACGGCCAGCGCGCAGGCCGGAACGACGGTGACGCTGCACATCACCGGATACGCCGATGCACCCAAGATCGAGCTCACCAGTACCGGCGGCCAGAGTCAGGACGAAATCATGGCACTCCTCCTGTTCGGCGTGCCGGCCTCGCAACTCACGGCTCTGCAGCTCGCCCAGGTGAGCTATGCGCTTGCGACGCTATCCGGCATCGGCGGAAGCGGCAGCTCCAATCCGCTCACGCGGCTGCAAAAGAGCCTGAGACTCGATCGATTGTCGGTGGGCTCGGGCACGACCACGAGTGCGACCGGAGTCACGGAGAACTCGGGCGCCGCCATTCAGGCCGGCCGCTACGTGACCAAGCGGGTGTACGTTGAAGGCAAGCAGAGCACCACGGGACAGACCCAGGTGGAGGTGGACGTGGATCTCACCAAGCACCTCAAGCTGCAGACTAGGCTCGGCAACGGCTCGGCAGTGCAGGGCACCACTCCCCAGAACGACCCCGGCAGCAGTGTGGGGCTCTCTTACCAGTTCGAGTACTGAAGAAATAGAGGTCCGCCGGGTCATCCGATCTTTGACATCGCGGCTGCCGCCGGTCAAGAGGTGGGAGGCGCGACTTCGTGCTCGCGGAGGACGACGGGTTCGGGGATTACCGCGTAGCGGTCGGCAAGCGTTTGATACAGCGGCCGCGAGATCATCTTGGAGACGGCCGTTGCGAGCGCCGCGGTCAGCATGAGAGGCAGCACCATGGCGTGCTGTGCGGTCATTTCCATCACGATGACGAACGAGGTGACCGGCGCCTGGGTCACCCCGGCGAGGAATCCGCACATACCCAAAATGGCGAAGGGCACGACCGAGGGCTGTCCCAGTTGATCCGCGAGCACCTGCCCCAGGCCTGCGCCGACCGACAACGAGGGCGCCAGAAGCCCCGCAACGCGCCTCGTCATAGCCGGTGCCGTAGGTCAGCGATCCGGACAAAGCCCCGAGAGCCGCGACCAACAGCCCGCAGCAACCGGCGAACAGCGCGGGCCGCTCTCTGCGCAAGCGCTGCACGCCGCCTGGCAGCCACTGCGTGCTCTTCAGAGTGAGCAGGCTGAACAGTCCGCCGCCCAGACCGCAGGCCGCAGCCACCACCAGAACCGCGGGAGTGACCCTGGAGGCGAGCGCGGTCACTTGCGGCTGGCCGAAATAGGTGTAATCGCCCATGAGCGCGATCGCGGCCACGCCGGCGAGGATCACCGTGGTGAGCGTCGTTCCGCTCGCGCGCTCCTCGAACGATCGCGACAGCTCCTCGATGGCGAACACGATTCCGGCGAGCGGCGTGTTGAATGCGGCCGCGACGCCCGCGGCGCCGCCCGCGAGCACCAGCGCATGGCGCTGCCCGGGAAACCGCCTGCCCGGCATCAATCGGCCGACACTGTTCACGATTACGGCACCTACGTGCACCGTCGGACCTTCACGGCCGATCGAGCCGCCGCAGAACAAGGCGGCGCCCGCCAGCAGCACGCGGCCGATGACCACCCTGGGGCGCAGGAACATCTGACCGATCTCGCCCGACTCCGGACGAATGGCGAATATGGTCTGGGGAATCCCGCTACCCTCGGCGCCGCGGAAATAGCGGCGCGTAAGCCACGCGATGACGAAAAAACACACGGGCGCGAGAACCCAAGGTGCCCAGGGTGCGATCACCAAGAGGCGCTTCAGACCCCACTGCGCAACATCCGCAATCTTGGCGAAGGCCACTGCGGCCGCGCCGACCGCACCGGCCGCGCCCCACATCAGGAGGCGCGCTTGCCAATGCCGATACGACAATAAATGTCCGATACGCATGCGCCCGTTCTCCGTCATGATCGCGATCGGCGCGTCCGATGGGGGCTCTCGGCGTAGCCCTCGAACGACTCGAGCTGCTTTTGCCACAGGTTCCCCATGTGCCAGAGCCACTCTTGCACCGGCTCCAAGGCAACCAGGCGCGTGCTATAGATCCGCACGCGGGCATCCTTCTCGAGCCCTCGCTCGACGACGAGTCCGACTTTGCGCAGTACGCGCAGATGGCGGCTCAAGGCCTGAGGGCTCATCTCTACGGCCTCGGCCAGTTCGCCCGCACGCAGCGGCTTGTATAGCAGCGTCCGGACGATGTCCCGCCGGGTCGAATCCGCGAGCGCGATAAAGCAGGCGTCGACGTCGTAAGTGCCGGAACGGTTCACTCGGGTCTTCAAGGGCTCTGCGCGTTGCGCATGCGCTGCGCCACCCACCAGACGTGCCCTTCCGGATCGAGGGCGGCGTAACTGCGGTCCGCCCAGTGGTCCTTGCCATAGTCGTGAGTCGTGGGCTCTTCGAGAATGCGGGCGCCGAGCGAGCGGGCGTGTCCGCAATGGGCGTCTGCATCGTCCACGTGGAACATGAGGCTTTGCGTGGTCGCACCCTCGAGCGAGCTCGGGCTACGCAGCGCGCGCATCCAGGGGCGCGGAGAGTCCGGCGATTCCTGGGCGATCATGATCAGCCCGTCGCCGTATTCGAGCTCGCAGTGCTCGATCCGGCCGTTCTCGCCCTCGACCTTGATGCGGATTGCGAAGCCGAACGCATCGCAAAGCCAGTCGATCGCCGCCGCCGCGTCGCGGTAGACGATGGCGCTCGAGAAGCGGGGCCAGCCCGAGGGTGTGTCCTTCATGGGGGGGGTGTCCCTTTTTTTCGGGGAGAAAGTTCACGTTCAACGAGAATGTTAACGATATCGTTAAATAAAGCAAGGGATCTCAAAATAGATAGTCTCCCCCAGCCCTTTCGGATGAGGCAGGCGCAGGCTCGAGGCCGGTGAGCCGGCTTAGTTCTTCAGGCGGTAGCCGGTCTTGAATATCCAGCCGATCACCGCGAGGCAGGCGATGAAGAAGCTCACCGTCATGCCGAAGCTCAGGTAAATATTTACATCGGCCTTCCCGTAAAAGCACCAGCGAAACCCGCTGATCAGATACACGATGGGATTGAACAGGCTGAAGGCGCGCCAGGCCGGTGGCAGCATGTCGATCGAGTAGAAGGCGCCGCCGAGGAAGGTGAGCGGCGTCACCACCAGCGTGGGGATGAGCTGCAGCTGCTCCCAGCCCTTGGCCCAGAGGCCGAGTATGAAGCCGAACAAGCT
>Ga0302324_100017148_pt1 | contig 14378 bp, 15 predicted proteins | sample Palsa_T0_1_FD_201949 | JGI IMG/M metagenome (GOLD analysis project Ga0302324, IMG submission 201949) | Peat permafrost microbial communities from Stordalen Mire near Abisko, Sweden - Palsa_T0_1 | ecosystem: Environmental > Terrestrial > Soil > Palsa > Peat permafrost | place: Sweden: Abisko... | reverse complement strand
GTCGAGCGCCGGGTGATTGACCGGGCGATGTTGAAACTGCTGAGATCATGGCTGCGAGCGGGGATCCTCGAGGGTGGTGTGGTCTCCGACGTGGAGGCCGGAACCCCACAGGGCTCGCCTGTTTCCCCGCTGATGGCCAACATCGCCCTGCACCTCCTCGATGAGGTATGGGTGGCCAAGGGATATCAGTGGGGGACGCTGGTGCGTTACTGCGACGATTTCGTCGTGGTCTGTCCCACCCCGGCCCGGGCCGAACAGGCTCGGGATCTGGCAGCAGGCACACTGGCCAAGATCGGGCTGCGGCTGCATCCCGACAAGACCAAGATCGTCTGCATCCAACACGGAAAGGACGGGTTCGACTTCTTGGGGTTTCACCATCGCATGGTGCAATCGTGGAAGCAGCCGGGCCGCTACTACTTGCAGAAGTGGCCCTCGGCTCGGGCCATGGCCCGTATCCGGGCCAAGATCCGGGCTCGAACAACCAGAAGACACGCCAGCCTGGACATGGCCACAGTGGCGGCGGAACTCAACCCCGTGTTGCGGGGCTGGGGGAACTACTACCGCTACGGCAACTCGGCGCGGAAGTTCACCGCCGTCGACAGCTATGTCCATGAACGGCTGGCCTGTCTTGCCAGCTTCAAACACAGACTCTCAGGACGCAACTGGGCCACCCGCTTCACTTACGAGTGGGCCAGCGACCTGGGTGTCTACCGGCTGACCGGAACGGTGCGCTACTGGTCTGCGAATGCCTGACGGTGAAAGGTGTCGGAGAGCCGTGTGCGGGAGAACCGCATGCACGGTTCGATAGGGGGCCGCTGGCGAGATAGTCCGCTCCTCCGGGGACTGCTGGTCCCAGGCCGGTGTGCTGAGAAACGCCACCACGAGGCCTGGTCGGGACCTGAACCGCCGGAACGAGCTATCAGACCAGCGGCCTACCTTACGGTTCCCTTGCCCCAGGGCCGGGAGCGTGCCAGTCAGGGAGGTCAGCGAGAGCGTGGCGTGGATGAGCATGATGGGCGGGGCATCGGTCGAATACCACCGCAAGACCGTCATCGAGCGAGCGGACGACTATCCCGGCCAAGCCCTGGCCTATTACGCGTCCCGGGGCGAGACACCCCTGGTGTGGGGCGGCAGCGGAGCGGCCGCCTCGGGGCTGGCTGGAACCGTCACCGCGGAGGCGTACGAGGCGATCTACGGGCCTGGCGGCGCCCGCCACCCGGTGAGCGGCGAGCAGCTGGTGTCCACGCGCCGGCCGGGCCTGGAAATCGTGATCTCGGCCCATAAGAGCGTGGCCGAGTTGGGGGTGATGGGCCGGGCCGAGGACATGCACCGGATCATGGACGCCGAACGCGACGCCACCCTGGCCTACCTGGACCGGGTCACCCGCCAGATGGGCGGCCGGCGAGGCCAGGCCGCGGTGGCCACCCCGACCGGCGGGCTGATCTACGCCCACACCCGCCACGCCACTTCCCGGGCCGGTGACCCATGCCCTCACGACCATGTGCTGGTGGCCAACCTGGTCGAGATGGCCGACCAGCGGGGCGGCTGGAAGGCCGCCGACACCGCCCTGTGGCGCGAGCACCTCCACGCCGCGACCATGGTGGGCCGGGTAGCCGCGGCCCGGGTGGCGGTGGAGCTGGGCTATGGGATCGAGGCCGACCCGGGCCCGTCTGGGAAGCTCGGACACTGGCGTATCGCCGGTGTGCCCGACGAGGTACTCGAGGTGCACTCCAAGCGGGCGGCGCAGATCGAAGCAGAGTGCGCCCGCCGCGGCGAGTCCTCCTACCAGGCCCGGGGGGTGGCGGCCCGCAACACCCGCCGGGCCAAAGAGGGCGAGGTCGAGGCGGACTTGGTGGCCAGGTGGCGGGGCGAGCTGGCCCAGATCGGCTGGCCGGTCGAGCGCCTGGCCGCATCCGTGGGCGCCGCGGCGCGGCGAAGCGGGCCGGTCCGGCGTCTCAACCTGGCGCAGGCGCGAGCGATCCTGTCCGAAATGTTGGGACAGGACGGTGATCTGGCCCGGCGCAAGGTGTTCTGCCGCCGGGATGTGATCGTCGCTATCGCACCGCACCTGTACGGCCAGGACCCAGTCCTGTTGGAAGCTTTGGTGGACCGAGCGCTGGGCGACCCGGAGGTGGTCCCGCTGGTCGGGGTGGCCGGTGCCCGCGAGCAGGCCCACTCGCTGGCGTCTGTCCTGGCCAGGGAGACGGCCATCGCCGAGAGCCTGTCGCGACAGGTCGACCGCTGCGACGCCCCCGCCACTCCCAGCGGCGCGGTGATGGCGGCCATAGAAGAGGTCGAGGCCGGCCTGGGCGGTCCGCTGTCCGCCGAGCAGGCCTCCGCCGCGATGGCGATCTGCACCTCGCGCCGGGGAGCCGAGATCGTGGTAGGTGTGGCCGGGGCCGGGAAAACGACCATGCTCCGGGTGGTATCAGCCGCCTTCGAAGCCTCCGGCCACCAGGTGATCGGTACCGCCACTTCGGGCCAGGCGGCGCAGAACCTGGGCCGGGAGGCCGGGCTGGACGAGTCAAGGACGTTGGCCAGTCTGATCGGGCGGCTCGAACACGGACGGCTGCAGTTGGACGACCGCTGCGTGGTCCTCTGCGATGAGGTCGGCATGACCGACGATGTCGACCTGGTCCGCCTCGCCGCCCAGGCCGAGACGGCCGGGGCGAAACTGGTGCTCATCGGCGATCACCGCCAGCTGGGTGCGGTCGGCCCGGGCGGCGCCCTGCAAGCCCTCGTCGGCCGCCACCCCGACGCGGCGCACTACCTGATGGACAACCGCCGCCAGCACGACCCCGAAGAGCGGGCCGTGCTGGCCGAGCTGCGGGAAGGAGACGTCGCCACGGCGGTGTCTTGGTACGAGACACAGGGTCGCCTCCACGCCATCGACGCCCGCGACGACGCCCTACAAGCGGCGGTGGACGCCTGGGCCGCCGATATCGACGCCGGCACCCAGGCGGCGCTGTTCGCCTGGCGGCGAGCCAACGTGGCCGCCCTCAACCAGCGGGCCCGGACCTGGATGGAAGCCAGCGGGCGGCTGTTGGGCCCTGAGGTGGTGTGTCCCGGGGGCCTCGCCTACCGGGCCGGCGACCGGGTCGTCACCCTCGCCCCCGGGCCGAACGGGATGCTGGTCACCTCGCAGCGGGCCACTATCGAAGCCGTCGACACCGGAGCCGGGGCGCTCATGCTGCGCACCGACGACGGCCGGCTCGTCCGTGTCGCCGGCGAGGAAGCCAGCGCCGAGCGGCTCGGGTACGGGTATGCGACAACGGTTCACCGCTCGCAAGGCGCGACGGTGGCCAGAGCCCATCTCTTCGCCGACGGCGGCGGCCGGGAGCTGGCCTATGTGGCCATGAGCCGAGCCCGACAGTCCACCCACATCTGGGCCGTCGCCGACGACCTCGCCCAGGCCGCCGAGGACCTACGCCGCGACTGGACATCACGGCGCAGCCCAACCTGGGCCATCGACACCGGACAACCCATCCAACAGGAACAGCCCGAGCGGGCCGCCTTCCAATCGGTTGAGAGCCAAGTCCGCCGGGTCGCCGTGTCCCGGGCCCGAGAACACATCGCCGTGGCCGCGCTCGAGAAAGTCCGGCGACCGGCCCTCCAAGAAGCCGTCGAGACCGCCCGCATGGACCTCCAGCGGACCAAACAGGCCCGAGCCGACCTCGACACCGGCGGGGGCGTCTACCACCAAAGCGAGGCCGGCCGAGCCGTACGAGACCTCCACGACGCCCAAGCCGCCGCCGAGCGGGCCCGCTGGGACGCCGAACACGCCCCCCGCTGGCGGGAACGCCGAACGGCCGCCAAACAAGCAGCCACCTGGGCCGAGCGTGAGACCGATGCCCGCCGCAGGTTCCAGATGTACGTGGCGCCCGAAACCACCCGTTTGGACGGCGACATCCAACGGCGCGAGAAGACCTTCTCTGAGATCGTCTCCCGGGCCCAAAAGCAACAAGTGGCCTACCGGGCGACAGTCGACACGATGTTCGAACGCAGCCGTGAGGCCCGCGACCTATCCCGCATAGTGAGCGCCTACCAAGACCACCTCGACGGCATCCAACCACCAGCGCCCCGACCCGCGACGCGGACTATCCACCACCAGCCCCACATGCCTCCGCCGACCATCCACCCAGTACCGAAACCGCCACAAATCACCATGTAGCGCCCGGCGCCCGCGGGTACGTCGGAAGCTCCGTGGACGTTCGCGACTCTTCCCGAGGGCCAGAACCCCAGTTGCCCGTTGCGAGTTATTGAGTTATGAGCGGATGGGCCGCTGCATCATGCCGGTTACCGGCGCTCTTGGCTGTCCACGCCGGCGGCGTCTGTGCGCGAAACGGGCTCTTCGCGTCTGAGTAGGGACGGGTAGGTCTGGGGGTATCCACCAACGCGAGGCAGGGATCCCGCCATCGTCGTGCTGTTCGAAGGCATTGACGATCAGGAGGACCCCTGCATGGATGACGCTACTGGGCTGGCCGAGGCGCTGTTGGGATTGGACGGCTTCCGGGTCTTGGCGGTGAGTGAGGGGCCCGACGAGTTGGTCATTGAGATCGAGACGACGGTCGAGTGGACCGCGTGTGTTTCGTGCGGAGTGCCGGCCATCGCGCATGAGCGGATGCCGGTGGCGGTCCGCGATCTGGCTTGTTTCGGTCGGCCGGCGCGGTTGGTGTGGCGTAAGCGGCGTTGGCGGTGCGGGGATGCCGATTGTGAGGCGAAGACCTGGACGGAGACCTCGGCGCAGGTGTCGGCCCGGGTGCTGTTGACCCGCCGGGCCGGCGCCGAGGCGTGCCGGCAGGTGGGTGAGAACGCCCGGCCGGTATCGGAGCTGGCCGAGGAGCTCGGGGTGTGCTGGTGGACGGTGATGGGCGCGGTGATCGAGCATGGCACCCCGCTGGTCGATGACCCAGCTCGGGTCGGCCCGGTCACCAAGCTGGGTATCGACGAGACCTCATGGTTGGCCGCCAACCGAGCTCATCCGACCCTGTACGCCACGGGCCTGGTCGACCTCGACGCCCGGATCGTGATCGACATGGTCAAGGGCAACGCCGCGGCTGACCTGCGCCGATGGCTCGACCGGCAGGATCCGCTGTGGCTGGCGGCCATCACCACGGTGACCACCGATCTGGCCGAGTCGTATCGCGCTGGCCTGACATCGCATCTCGCCCATGTCACCCCGGGTAGCGGACCCGTTTCATGTGGTCCGCGTCGGCAACCGTTGTCTGGACAAGGTCCGCCGGCGGGTCCAGCAAGAGACGCTGTTTCACCGCGGCCGCAAACCCGACCCGCTGTATCGCATCCGCAAACTCTTGCTCGCCGGACACGAACGCCTCGACGAACGCGGCCACGACCGGATGCTGCTCGGTCTGCGCTTGGGTGATCCCAACGACGAGGTGCTCGGCGCCTGGCTAGCCAAAGAATCAGTCCGCGACGTCTACCTCACCGACGACGTCAACAAGGCCCGCACCCTCATCGACAAGGCCATCGCCGGCTGCGCCCAAGACGACGTCGCCGAGATCCAGTCGCTCGGACGAACACTCGCAGCTTGGCGAACCGAGATCCTCGCCCACCATCACACCGGCGCCAGCAACGGCCCGACCGAAGCGCTCAACCTGTGCGTCAAGCGCGTGAAGAGATGCGGTCACGGCTTCCGAACCTTCGAGCACTACCGCCTACGAGTCCTCCTCCACGCCCGGCGGTGTCACCTGGCCACAACGTCCATGCCCCCCGCGCATCAGAACCCGCGCTCCCTACTCAAACGCGTAGGGCCGCGAAACGTGCATGGTGATGGGCCGCCTATGACATTGAAGTCAAGGAGACCGACACCGAGCTTGCGCCGGCGCAGATAATCGCGAGGGCGTTCGTCGAAAGAAGCGCTATGCCCTCTGCCCGAACTCACCGACCGATCAGGAAAGACGCGCTGAACGGAGGGGCCTCGGCGCTAACTCATCCGGGCGACTGAGGGTATGGTCAATAGCTACCACCACATACCGGTGCCCGCGCTCATTGTCCAACCGAGTTTCGCCGGTCGAAGGCTAAACCCTCCTGAGTGGGTGAAGTTAGATCACTCTTCTTACTCAGCGTGAAGTAGTTGCCATCTGCCTTTCGATGCTGTCTGGACGTACGCTGTCGGGATGAACTACGCGGACATGCACGATGAGGAGAACGTCGTCCTCGTCGATCTTGCTGTGACGCCACCAGGCGCCGAACGCAGGCGGGTTGCCGACATCGCGTTCGAAGGTTGCACAATCACCGGCCCGGTCACCGTAATCGCCCCTGACGTCACCGGTGCTGGCCCCCAGTTCATCGTCCAAGGAAACGCCTACTTTCGCGGTCAGGAGGAGGAAGCGTTCCGGGTGTTGACGGGAGGGGAAGACTTTCCCGACGACGCCATCGTCATCGACAACTCTAGGTTCACCAACTGCACCTTTGATGGCGTGGTTTTCATGGGTACAGAGTTACAAGTCAATGCACTGAGGAACCAGTTCTCTGTGTCTTAATCACGGTGGATCAGAAGGCTGATGTTCGGCATAGCGAGATTTCATCTCGTAATGTCACATGACGGTCAAACGTCGCATATTTCGGACCAGACGGACTGCCCAACTTGATCGTTCACTGGTGCCCCAGCCCGTGCAGACTGGGCATCCCCGTGCTTGATACTCGCGTTGAGATGTCGGATATCACCAACACCGCTGGGTCGACCCGTAGCGGCCCCGCCAGCCGGACGATGGTCTGGAAACTCACGTTCCGCTCGCCCCGTTCAACTGAAGATATATAGGTGAAGTGCAGCGTGGCATCCTCGTCCAGGGTCATCTGAGACCATCCGAGCTTGTCCCGCCAGGCACGAACACGCTGAACCTTCACTTCTTCGCGGCGTCGACAAGCGCCGGCTCAACTTCGACGTCGAGGTGGATGGTCCCCGCGGCTCGGTTAGTCGGGGCACCCACCAACGAGCCGTGGTCAGCCTGGCCCGCATGGGCGGTTAGTACAAGCACGTCCCTCGCTGCTCGGTCAGCCCTTTCACACGTCGGCTCGCCTGGCAACTGACTAGTCCTGTCGGTGCGTCCGAAATGACGCAGATAGGCCATGTCACCGGGGTTTGCGCAGTTGTACCGTTTGGGGGGGCGATTCTTGGCTCATTGACAGAAGGGGCGGCGGGTCACGAGGGTGGTTGCGCGCTTGCGTCGTCGGGCAGCTTCCTTGCAGACCAGACACCAAACCAACATCAGATGAGTAAAGCGAACAAGGAGGAAGCCATGTCCAAGAAGCTGGTGGTAAGGCTTGGAATCGCGACCGCGGTTGTCGGCAGCTTGGTTGGAGTCGGCGCAGTCACGTATGTGGCGGCCCAGCCGACCAACACGACGTTCTACGCCCTGCCTAACAAGTAAAGGGCAGCTAAACAAAGTGAATACAGCCGCCACTCCAATCTGTACAAGTCCTGCCGTCGCGGTTTCATGGGACAGCGCCGGTCCGCAAGGACCCCAAGGTCCGATAGGTCCGGCATCCGATCAATACGACGCCCAGAACGCGTGGGCTGGAATCTGTGCAGTGGCCGCCTGCCTGCACGTCGGGCTGCTCGGGGACACTTCCCCCAGTTCCGAGCGGGGATCGGTTGACGATCACCAACGCCAACTATCCTTTCAACGCAAGCGCCACGGGATATGCCTGCGAGATAACCGGTTCGGTCGGAGGTTCTCCTGTTACCTACTCTATGTCGTACGTGCAAACGCCTCCGAGTGGGTTGGCGTGGTATGTCGATGGCGGCAGCCCAATCAATGTTGCGTGCGGCGGCCCGTATCCGCTCCAGATCACCCTGACCGGCTTTCTCACATCGCTGGGATGAGTCGGTTTAGCCATCCTCCCGCAGCACCTCAGCTAACCGCACGCCGTGCTCATACATAACACGCGTCCGCAAGCCGCCAGATCAATCATGGCCAGCACCCGGTCCGGCTCGATATTGGCGGCTTGGCCGGGCCGACCACGTTCGACTTGGCCTCAGCAACGAGCGAGCCGTCCTCGTACAGCAAGAAACTGCACGACGTAGGGACCGGCCTCCAAAAATGAGAATCCAACGACCCGGTGCCAAGTGGCAACCTTGGTGCATTGACTAGTCCTACCGGTGTCTCCGAGATGACGCAGATAGGCGATGTCACCGGGATTTGCGCAGTTTTACCGTTCTGTTGCGGCACTGATAGCGAACGGGGCTCGAAGTGCCAGCAGAACCGGTCTGGAATCCATACGCGGACCGTCCCGGCCAAGAGCGCATCTAGGCAGGAAGGTCTCGCATCTTCCGCACGACACGATGGACCATGTCGGCTGGGGTTACCTCCAGGCGCGACGCCAGTCGGAACACTGTCCTGAGCGTGGCACCCCGCTTTCCCCGTCCTAGCTCGCTGATGAACGTGCGTCCGCTCCCGATGTCGAGGCCGAGGCGCTCCTGGGACAGCCCGGCACTCAACCGGAGGTCCTTTAGTTTAGTACCAGACCGAATGCGCGGTCGACGGCCGCGGGGTCGGGCTGCCGGTGGTCCACCGGGGCAGGGTGACCGGTTGAATCCGATAGCAGCTACACGCTATAGCATGCATCCAGCGAGGGAGGTGTCTGATGTCGTCTGCTGAGTCGTCGCCGTGGTGGCAAGGAATCGAGCCGGGAGTTGTCCTCTGGGGCCATCTGGAAGGTGCCAACGACAACGAGCGCGGACAACTACGAATTACGCCTGCCGGGCTTGAATACACGGGCAAGGTGGCCAGGCCCCTATCAATCGACTGGGCCTCGGTCACGGATATCCGGGTCACCGCCAGTAACGCCAAGAAAGTGTCTGGTGCACGGGTCGCAACCATGGGAGTACTCGCCCTGGCAGCCAAGAAGACGCGTGAAACCGTCACGGTCACGGTCAGCGCGGCAACCGGCTCAGCCTCATTCAGCAGCGACGTCGCTGCTTCAGATGTAGAGGCACGTCTCGCACCTATCGTCAGCCGACTGCCATCTCACCAGAAGTCGGCCCTTCAAGACCCCACCGGGCGATTGAGTCGCGGCGTGAGCGACGCGTTGCAGAAGGAGGGCTTAGAGCTAGAGGGGGAATCGGCGGCGACGCTGGACCATCCAGTGTCAATCCCAACTACTCCCAGCGTCGGTTCAGTCACTTGTCAACACTGCGGCACCACCGCACCATCTTCAAGGACGATGTGCCCCCAGTGCCACCGAAGGATGGTCGACCCAGGTGCAATCCAACGGCCTAGTTCGGTCGCGGTCACTCAAGGCGGAACTGGGCCTATTTGGCCTCCGCCATCTCCGGCCGCCAAGTCGATTCCGAACCCCCAACCCGGGCCGCCTGGTTTGTCGACCCAATCACCGACGGTTTCCAAACCATCGATTCAGCCAGGGTGGTACCCCGACCCGGAGCAACCTGGCCTGGAGCGCTACTGGGCTGGGGATACATGGAGTCAGCAGAGACGGTCCGCAACCACACCTCAGCCGCCGCCCCCCGTTGGGAAGCCGATAAGAGCCGCGACCAAAACACAACCCGCGAAGACGAAAGCAGGCAAACAGTCGACCAATCGGGGCTGTCTCATTTCCATCGGACTTGTCGCCCTGGTAGTGGTCATCATTGTGATAGCGGCCAGCGCTAGCGGCGGAGGAAAAAAGGGGCCGAAAACGGTGAAGGCAGCCCTGGCCGGGGACATTCAACTCGTCGACAACAATGTTCAGAGTATGCAGATCGCGCTCGGAGAGGCCATCCAGTCAGCCACTCCGGCGAACATCGTGCAACTCGCCTCTGCCGCACAAACGGCCCATACCAACCTCAGCAATGCGAAGAACCAAATCCTGCTCGACGCCCCAGACAACAGCGCCGGAAACGACCTCGATAATGCCATCAACGAGTTGAAGAACGCCATGGGGGCACTAAATAACTACACAGGTAACCCCAACGCCTCAACGCTCGCCAGTTTTGAGAACCAATACACGCAGGCCACGTCGGACTGGGACACCGCGGTAGGTGAGATATATGCAGGGACTGTCTCAACTCCGCCGTCCAGCCTTGGTAGCTGACCGAGTAAGGCACCGTGAGACAAGAGTCCGACTGGGCGGCCCGGAGCGCGCGATGAAAGTCCGAGTCGGACGCCCAACCTTCATGCGACGATGGATGCGTGAGCAACCAGTTGCCCCAACCAGAATCTGCCACCCCCAAGAAGACGTTTGTTAGTGGACGCACTTGCTGAAGACGGCGGCGACGTTGGTTGTGGTGATGGTGGGGGTGTTACGACCGAACGTCCAAAGTGGTTGGGTTGTTGACCGGTGTGGTGCTAGGGGGCGCCGCGGCCGCCGCCCTCATGGCAGCCGCCGCCGACAACAAGAGCCTCGTCGACGACGCCTGCGCCAAGAAAGCCATCGCCGAACTCACCCGCACCTGACCGGCCACCAACGGCGCCGGCGACCCACAGCCACGCTCGGGTCGCCGGCGCCGTCGCGTGTCATCACCCAGCAACGCCGAACGGTCCTCGCTCAAACCTGCCAAACCGTTGTCATCCAAAGTTGCCGGCAACAGCATGGCCTGGGATGATCCCGAGGCGATGGCTCGCCGCGACGCCGTGTTCGAGGTGCAGCGCCGCCTCGACGATGCTGTGAAGGTCGTGAAAGACGAGCGGGTTGCCGCGGCCCGGGCTGATCTCGAAGCGTGGGCACAGGAGTTGGCAGCGACCAGCGACTACCGGACGGCCACTAAGGCTGCCATGCGAAGCCGGGCCGCAGGGGAGTTCGTGATCGAACGCCTCGGATTCCTTTCCACCGACCTACGGGACCGGCTCCTCGCAGCCCTTCGAGGTTAACGCCGCGCGTCAGCAGGCAGGCAATGGTGCGGCCAGATCTGGCGCGGCGGCCGGGAGAGCGCCAGGACGCCAAGACTAAGGCCGGGCACGCTGTGAGGACCTCTTCAGACGGTTCGCTCCGCCTGGGCTGCTCTCTAGTGCCCATCCCGACGGGGATGGCAACTGTCTGCTTCCTGTGACTCTCTGACTCCTGTGACTCTCTGACTCCTGTGACTCTCTGACTCCTGTGACTCTCTGACTCCTGTGATTCTCTGCTCTTGTGATTCCGATTCTCGACTCTTGTGATCCTGGTTTGGTGGCTGCTGGTATGGATGGTTGTTGATGTTCTGGTCGGTGACGATCACAGTCTCTTTGTGCTACGTTTGACGCACATGGAGTTGATCGGTGTTCGGGAGTTACAGCAGCACGCCTCGGCGGCGCTGCGCCGAGTCGAGCGCGGTGAGACTTTGGGCGTGACCGACCGGGGCCGCCTGGTGGCTGTTCTGGCCCCACCGTCGTCCGCCACCGGGGCGGGGGCGCTGCTGGCCTCGGGCCGGGTCCAGCCGGCCTCCCGCACGGTCGCCGACCTGGCGGAGCCGACTGTCTCAGCGAGGGACAGTTCCGATGTCCTCGACGAGTTGCGCGCCGAACGCTGACAACGGTAGATGGTGTTTTATCTGGACACGTCGGCGTTCTTGAAGCTGGTCGTCTCCGAGCCGGAATCGACAGCCATGAGGGGGTGGATGACGTCGTCGGGGCCGTGCTGGTCATCCCAGCTGTTGCGCAGCGAAGCAATGCGCGCCGCCCGGCGCCTCGGTGTCGATACCGCGGTGGTGAACCAGACCCTCGACGTCGTGTCGCTGGTTACGCCAGCACCGTCGACGTTCCTTCTGGCGGGCAGTTTGGAGCCACCGCAGCTCCGGACTCTCGATGCTTTGCACCTGGCCGCCGCGCTGGAGCTGGGCGACGACCTGGATGGACTGGTTACCTATGACACCAGGATGATCGACGGCGCCCAGGCGGCCGGGATCGCGGTGGTCACCCCGATCATGTAAAGCACCGCGCCGTCCGATCACGAGACGACGTTGAAGGCGGGCGTGACCGGCGACAAGGTGGTGTCAAGGCCGGCCGCAGGCCGCCCGTGGGCTTGGCCTTGACACCAGCGCGGTAAGCATGTCGCGGCGCCCGACAATGGTTGAGGTCCCCCGCCAGGGGGACCTACGTGCCGCCTTTGGCTTTTCGGTGTTCGGTCCTGCCCCACTTCGGTGGTCGCCGGAGTTGTCGCCGACGGTCAAAGAGTGTGGCCGCCGCGAGATCTGGACAACACCGGCAAACCATTCGAGGTCGGGACGGTTTCGCTCAGGTGCCGACGGTCGGACCACGGGATGCGCCCGTCTTGGCGACGTGCTGGTGGGACGCATGGGCGCTCCGTCCGGGTGCCGGACGGGCCTGAGCGGCGGTGCGCACCACGCCTTGGTGTTGGGCAGCCTCGGGGATCGCCCGGTGGAGCATCTGTAGATCTCGGATGGCGTCGAAGTCGACGGGTGGCCCGGAGTCTGCAACGGCTTGGCCGTCGTTGATCTCCTTGGCCAGGTCGCGTCGAGCCACGTAGAGGAGCTGGGTGCCATAGGCGGTGGGGTGACCGTCTCGGGCGGCTTGGATGACGGCGTCGGTCCAGTGCCGGTCTAGCTGGTTTTGCAGCTGATCGAGGCGCTCGACGCGCCAGTGGTTGTCGCGGTCGAAGACTTCACGGTCGGCCTGCTGGGCGACCAGGGCGTCTCGCTTTGTGATGGCGGCTGTGAGGTGGTGATGTGCTTGCTGCAGGCTGGGGCCGAGGTTCTCGATGTATCGGGCGGCGGTGTGATGTTTCTCACGTCGGCCGGGGGTGATACCGCGTAGCCCGGCGTTGGCGTCCTGCTGGTCCTGCCAGTAGCGCACCTGGTCCTCGAGGTCGGCGAGAGTCTGCTGGCGGCCGGCGATGACCTTGTCGGCGGCGTCGATGTGGTCGCTGACGTCGGGGGGACGGTGGGCGAGGTGGTCCCGGTGCGCCCTGCGCTCGGCGCGGAGGTCCGCGTCGATGCGGTAGGGGTCGTCGACCGCGGCGAAGGTCTTGGGCTGGGCCCGGGCCAACGCGGCCGCGATCACCTCTGCCGGCGTCGAATACCCCTCGCCGCCGACCCGCCCGCCGTGATCGCCGTCATCGGCACGCGGTGAAGTGGTGTTCCAGGTGTGGGTGGGGGCGATCGAGCGGGACTGGCCGACATAGCCCCGGGAGCGATCCAACGCCGGGGTGGCCAGCAGGTGGACCTGGGCCCAGGTGCCGCCCTGTATCCCGTCGATGGTGCGACCCCACGCGTGCGACACCCTCGGCCGGCCGTCGGCGCCTCGTTCGGCTACGAACCGGGCTGGGAGCACCGCCGCCGCCCCTGCGCTGTCCCGTACCGTGAGCCCGGTCGGGGTGACTTCGGTGATGGTGGCCACGGTCCCGTTAGTGAGGTGGCGACCGTCTTGAAGTTCCGCGTGGGCGTGCAACACGATCCGGTCCCCGGTCTGATAGCTGCGAACACTGGCCCAGCCCGGCCCTTCCAGCACTAGGCCGGCGATGACTCCTTGTGAGACCAGGTCGGCGCGGATGCGGTCCGCGATGGCTTCACAGTCGGTGTGGGTGACCGCCAACGCGGCCACCCCCTCGGGGCCATAGATGTCGATGTCGGCGAGGACGGCGGCGGCCATGGCATCCAGAGCCTCGTTCCGGTCGGCGTGGTGGTGTTCCCAGCCGGCCTGGTCGCGCAGCTCCTGGCTGGTGTCGATGTGTCCCTGGCGGAACATGGTGAGCGCCTCGCGTTCGACCGGGTTCGCCTGGCGGCGGTTCACGGTCAGCTCGGCCACCGGTATCAACCCTTGTCTATATCGCTTCGGCGGACCTCGAATAGCCCCAGGTGGCGCTGATCGCAGAAGGCCACGAACTGCCGAAGATCCCAGGCGTAGGCGTCTTGGGTGAGGCCCCGATAGCCGCCGGGAACCCGGCCAGCGCCACATGTTCAGAATCGACCAGATCAGGGTCGTAGACGACGACAGCAGTCGATGGAATGGTGGTCGGCATACCTCCCGAATCGATGGGACTCGGGAGACGAGGCCACCGGATGGATGAGACAACCACCGTAGGAAGGTTCCCCGTGGTCCGCACTGTGCGTCTGCGCCGCCAATCTGTGCGTCTCCGGCCACCAGACGCTGGTACCCCCTCGTCACTCATACCGCCGATTCGGAGCGTGTCAAGTCCAGGAGGATCGGTCGTCCAGCGCGATGTTCTGCGTTACCGGTAGATCTCGCGTCGGTGGCCCAGGGTGACGACGACTATGAGCAATACATCGTCTTGAATCGTGTAGATGATCCGGTAGTCACCGACGCGGACCCGGTAGCCGTCCCGACCTCGAAGTGGCCTTGATGCCGGCGGCCGGGGATCCTCTGCCAACAGCGCTATGGCGCCCTCGATTCTGGGTCGGGCATTCCGATCGATATTGCGCAGAGCCCTAACCGCCGCCGGGCGAACCTCGACCCGGTAACGGCTCA